>Ga0207695_10000548_pt1 | contig 77673 bp, 74 predicted proteins | sample KBSC54metaG_FD_184354 | JGI IMG/M metagenome (GOLD analysis project Ga0207695, IMG submission 184354) | Corn rhizosphere microbial communities from Kellogg Biological Station, Michigan, USA - KBS C5-4 metaG (SPAdes) (version 2) | ecosystem: Host-associated > Plants > Roots > Rhizosphere > Soil...
TCTTGGTCGGCGCATGCATCCAGTCGATGCGCTTGGCCTGCTCGGCCCAGAACGCGTTCGGGTCTGCGATCGAGCGGGCGTACATGTCCTTGTACTTGGCCTGGTCGACCCAGGCGCGCTTGGCCCATTCCGCGGGGACGTCGTAAACTTTCTCGGACGTATCTCCGACCAGGCTATCCATCGTGTCCTCCCCTACAAAGTCGGCAGCGTTCCATCATGCCCGCAGAAACTGAGTGACCACGTCAATCTGCTCGCGGACCATCAGTGGCGGAACATGGCCACAATCGTCGAACTGAAAAACACTGGCCACTCGGTTGCGCTTCCGCATCTCGGCAGCGAGATCGAATGAGAGCAAATCGGAGCGAGCGCCGCGCAGCACGAGCACCGGGACCTTGATCGCTTCCCAATAGGCCCAGAGATTGAGCGGTTGAAACCATGGCGACCTAAAACCCTTCGCAATCTTCGGATCGCATAGCAGCACGTATCCCTGTCGGCCCTCGTCCCAACGAACGCTGTGCGTGGTGAGATGACGCCAATGCTCGTCGAGCAGATCACCATAAGGCGCCAGCACCGTGCGAAAGTACGTCTCGGCATCTTCAATGCGCGCAAACATCGATGGCATTTTTCCGATATACTGGCCGATCCGCTGTAACCCTGTCGACGAGACAAACGGACCGATGTCGTTGATGACGAGCTTGCGGACCATGCTGCCGGAGAAGCCGGCCATGATCATCCCGATCAGCCCGCCCAGCGAAGTACCGACCCAGTCCACCTCGGAAACGCCAAGGCGTGCGATCAGCGCGTTCATGTCGGCGCAATATTGAGGCAGCGCATAGTGATCGGGATCTCCAATCCAGCCGCTGCGCCCGCGCCCTGGCAGATCCGGGCAGATCACGCGTCTTCCGGCAGCCACCAACTGTTCCGCCAGATGATCGAAATCCCGCCCCTGTCGCGTCAGACCGTGCACGCAAACGACGGGTCTCTCATCCCCGACGGGCCCCCAATCGGCGTAGGCCAATTGATGAAAGCCGGACGGAGAGAGCCCGAGCACAACTCCCTCCCGGTCCGGCTGTCGAGACTTCGGCTGCCCACCCGCGATATCCCGCATCAGACTGCCAGCCGCATCAAACATGTCACGCCCTTGCTATTGTACACGGTGATCAGCAGGTCCATGCCCCCCAAATGAGCACGGACCGTGCCGACATCGCCTACTTCTTGCCTTCGCCCGGGAGAAACGCCGTTTTCATCTTTTCGAAGTCTTCGGTCATCCGCTGCTTCACGACGTTGAAGACCTCGGTATTCGACTTGACCGTCATTTCGGCAAGCTCGCGCGCGCTCGCGATTGCCGTTTCGAACGCCTTTCGTGCGAATTCACCTTGCTGCTCGCCCGATAACTTCATGTCACGAATGGCCGTGCGGACCTGCTCGCTGGTGACATGCATGATCTCCAGCTGCCGGTGAGAGATTGCGGCAGCTCCCTCGGCAGTCAATTGCGCGGCCTTCGACATCGCCTCGATGTTCTTGCGCTGGCTTTCCATCAAGGCGTCGACATTCACGCCTGGCACCTTGAGATTTTCCGTCAGCTTCGCAAACTGCTCCTTCATGGCTTTCGTTGCAGCTTCGATGTCCTGGGTCATGATCAGCTCCCTCGGTTAGATACGGGCTCTTCCCTCCGTAGACCACGCGCGAAGGCTTGCGCCTCGGCCCGGGTTTCGAAGATGTGCGGGGCGACGTGACGCTCGGCGAGTCCCTCCCCCAACTTGAGACGCATGAACGCGCTGGTGGTGTAGCGCGACGCCGAGCTGTAATAGCGCTGCTCCAGATAGGCGATCATCGAGAAATAGGTGTCGCTGACGGCGGGATCCAAATGGAAGCCGTCATAGTTGGCGACGAGCGCCACTGGCTTGCCGACGGCCCGGCAGGCGCGCTCCACCTCGCGACGGACCAGGTCGACGTCCTCAACCGTCCTGACGTCGAAACCCTCGAAATTGACGAACAAGGTGTTGCGCTCGGAATCGTAGCTGATGCGATCAGCCAGGCTTCGCCCCAGCAGCATATGATCCAGCCCCATCGGCCCCTCGCGGAAGATGCGGGGATCCATCGGCTTGACGTTGCGGATCAACGGCTCGAATTCCATGTGCGCCAGGATGTCGCGGTCGATATCGACGCCGGGCGCCACCTCGACCAGCTCCACGCCGGCGGGCATCCGCTGCAGCACGCAGCGCTCGGTGACATAGAAAACCGGCTGGCCGGTGGCCACTGCGTGGTCGCCACTGAACGTGATCTGCTCGACCGCCGAAACGAATTTCTTCGTCGTGCCTTCGCGCAGGATGTGCAGTGCGCCGTCCTCGACCGCAACCTTCAAACCGCCGCTGGTGAACGTGCCGGCAAAGACCAGCTTCTTCGAGCTCTGCGAGATATTGATGAACCCGCCGGCGCCAGCGAGGCGCGTGCCGAAGCGACTGACGTTGACGTTTCCAGCACTGTCCGCCTGCGCCATGCCGAGGCAGGCAAGATCAAGGCCGCCACCGTCATAGAAATCGAACTGCTGATTCTGATGAATCACTGCATCGGGGTTGAGCGCAGTGCCGAAGTTGAGCCCGCCCTGCGGCATCCCGCCGATGATGCCGGGCTCGGCCGTCAGCGTCAGGAACTTCAGCATATGCTCCTCTGCGGCGACGGCGGCGACGCCCTCGGGCATGCCGATGCCGAGATTGACGACGCCCCCCGGCGGCAGGTCGAAGGCGCAACGCCGGGCGATGATCTTGCGCTCGTCGAGCTCCAGCGGCTTCACGCGGTCCATCGGCACGCGCTGACGGCCGGAAAAGGCATGGCTATAGTTCGCGCCATAGGTCTGGACGTGATTGATGGGATCGGCGACCACGACGCAATCGACGAGAATACCGGGGATCTGCACCTCGCGCGGGTTCAAAGAATTGCTCGCCGCGATGCGTTCGACCTGCACGATCACAAAGCCGCGTGAATTCTTTGCCGCCATGGCCATCGCCAGATTGTCGAGCGTCAGCGCCTCCCGCTCCATCGTTATGTTGCCGGCGGGATCGGCCGTCGTGCCGCGCAGCAGCGCCACGTTGATGGGAAAGGACTTGTAGCGTAGCCATTCCTCGTCGTCGATGTTCATCAGCTCGACGAGATCCTCGGTGGTGCTCTCGTTGAGCTTGCCACCCTGCAGGCGGGGATCGACGAAAGTCTTCAATCCGACCTTGGAGATCACGCCGGGCCCACGCGCGGCGATGTTGCGATAGAGATGCGAAATGCAGCCGAGCGGCAGGTTGTAGGCCTCGATCCGGTTGGCGAGCGCGAGCTCGCCGAGCTTGGGCACCAGCGCCCAGTGGCCGCCGACCACGCGTTTCAAGAGGCCGTCATGGGCAAGCCGGTTGAGGCCGCGGTCGCCGGCATCGCCGGGAGCTGCGGCGAACATCAGGGTCAGGTCCGCCGGGTGACGGGTTTCGCGGTAGCGCTTCTCCAGCGCGATCAGGAGCTCGTCGGGCGTGCCGATACCGACGAAGCCGGATGTGCAGACCGTATCGCGATCTCTGATGATGGCGACCGCCTCATCGGCGGAAACGATCTTGTCCTTGTTCATCGCACTAATCCCTGGCGGAAAGCCACTCCGAGATCCCTCTGCTCAGCGAGCCCTGTGATTTGCTCGACACGAACAGGCCGACGTGCCCGCCGGGCAGCTCGATCTCCGAATAGTCCTTGGTGCCGACATGCGCGCCGAGCGCCCGCGAGCAGGTAGGAGGGATGATGTGATCGTTCAGCGCGAAGACGTTGAGCACCGGCGCGGTAAGCTTCGACAGATCGACGCGCCGCCCTGACAGCTCGAACTCGCCTTTCACCAGCTTGTTGTCCTGGTAGAGATCCTTGAGCCACTGCTTGGCGGCTTCGCCGGGATGAGCCGGCCGATCGGCTAGCCACTTCTCCATGCGCAGGAAGTTCATGAGCTTGGCTTCGTCGTCGATGACGTCGATCAGGTCGATGTTGTACTTGGTCAGCGAGCGCATCGGCGTCATCAGGGAGAAAACCGAGCTCATGAACTCGCCGGGGAGGCCACCATAGACATCGACCAAACGGTCGATGTCAGCGCGATCGAGGCTACGCGTCCAGACGTTGAGAAAGCCGTGATGCGTATCCGGATCGTCGCGATCAGCATGAAAGTCGATCGGCGTGATCGTCAGCACCAGACCCTTGACCTTATCGGGATGCAGCGCGGCATAGCAGGTCATGAACACGCCGCCCTCGCAAATGCCGAGTAGCGAAATCTTGTCGTGGCCGGTTTCGCGGCAAATGCGCTCAACCGCGGCATGGATGTAGTCATCGACATAGTCGTCGATCGTCAGCCAGCGCTCGCTGCGGTTCGGCTGGCCCCAATCGACCAGCCAGAGATCCAGACCCTGCCGTAGCAGGCTGCGCACCAAGGAGCGGTCCTCCTGGAGGTCCGCCATGGTGTAGCGGCCGATCAGACCGTACGCGAGCAAAACCGGCGTCCTCACCTTCTGCTCGGTGAGGGCTTCGTAGCGGAACAGCTCGACCTTGTCGCGCCGCATGACGAGCTTCTTCGGCGTTGCGCCGACGTCGACGTCGGCATCCTTGATGGCCGACAGCAGCCGGCCGGCCTTGAGCAGCTTGTCGCTCATCTCAACGAAGCCGTTGTCTTTCGGCGACTGTGGGCTCATGCATCACCTCCAGCGACCCGGCGCTCGAGAGCCCGAACCTCGCGTCGCAGCTCGGTAATCTGGCGCGTGAGATCGTCGAAATCGCGCTGTGTAGGCACCCCCAAGACGGTAGAGATCGTGTCCGATATTTCGGATTGCCGGGCCCTGAATTCGGTTGCCGCCTGCAGCAATTGTTTCTGCGCGACCAGGAACTCCTCCGAGCGCTGATTTGCGATCAGCTCCTCATTGGCGAGTTCGTTCCAGGCGCCGAGTTGCTCGCGCCAATTGAGGCTTTCGCCTCCTGGCGGCACTTTCATCTTGTATTGCTGCGCCGTTCGCATCCACGGACGCGACGCGACAAGCTGATAGGCGGCGAGCTTGCTTTGCAGCTCGCCCCACGCCGCGGTCATGTTCGCCAGCTTGCGGTCGAAATCCAGGACATCGGCAAGGCGCGGCCCCTTGGCCATGCGTTCGATGGCCTCGGCGAGGTCATTGCCCGGGCCGACGCCAAACCCGCTCTCCGCGGCGCGCTTCATGATGAAGGGCAGCATCGAGCTCGACCAGTTTTCGCTGACGCCAGCGGCAGCGCCCGCCATCGCGCGCCAGGAGTCCATCCATTGCGCGGCAAGCGGCCCGAAGGGATTTGCGCCAGAGCTGTCCTCAGCCATGGGCAGCCTGAACATAACGGTTGCTACCGTCACCGAAGGCGGCGCTGTAGATCGCGTAGGCGTCGTCTAGCGTCAACTCTCTGGGGTTATTGACCAAGAGGCGTGTCTGCTTCATCGCGTCCTCTGCGAGCTTCTTCAGATCGTCCCGACCGATCCCGACCGCCGCAAGTGATCCCGGCACCTTGCAGTCGCGGCCGATTGCCGTCATCTCGTCAATGAAGGCCCGCGCTTTATCGGATACGCTACCGCGCAGACCCGGCTTTACGATCTCGGCGAGTTCTGCATACAGCGGCTCGGCCGCTGTCAGGTTGAACTCGAGGACATGGCGCAGCACGAGCGCATTGGATAGACCATGCGGCACGTGAAAGATCGCCCCGATAGGATAAGCCAGCGCGTGGACAGCGGCGACCGGCGCATTGGCAAAGGCCATGCCGGCAAGCATCGAACCCAGCAACATCTCCGAGCGCGCCTCGAGGTCCTTGCCATTCTCGCAGACGCGCCGGACATTCGCCGACAGCAGCGCCAGTGCCTGGCGCGCGAGCTGGTCCGACATCGGGTTCTTCTTGACCTTGCTCGTATAGGCCTCGATCGCATGCACCATGGCATCGATGCCCGTCGCAGCCGTGACAGCGGCCGGCAGGCCTAGCGTCAACTCGGCATCGAGGATCGCCCAGTCGGGAATCAGCACCGGCGAGACCACGCCCTTCTTTTCCGTGGTCGGCGTCGTCACAATCGCGATTGGGGTCACCTCGGAGCCGGTGCCGGCTGTCGTCGGCACCAACAGAAGCGGCAGACGCTTTCCTTTCGCGAGACCGACCCCATAGATGTCGTCGAGGCGATCCGGCGTTTTGGCAAGATAGGCGACGAGCTTCGCTGTATCGAGCGCACTGCCGCCGCCGATCGAGAGCACCAACTCGACCTGATCGGCTCGGCAGACCGCAACAGCCGCTTCCACGACCTGCGATGGCGGATCGGCCACCACCTCGTCGAATACACTGAGCTTGATGCCGGCGGCCGCAAGCGACGCCTCGGCGGCCCTGGTGAGGCCCGCATTGCGAACGCCCTTGTCGGTCACCAGCATCACCCGGCGCGCACCGTAAGTGCCGACCAACTCGTCGAGCTTCCGCGATGCGCCTGGCTCGAACAGGATGTTCGACGGGGCCTGAAAGGTGAATTTCCCGATCATGTTCCTGCTCCTCCGTGTCTCGCGGAGGCATATGCGTTCAGATCAGCTACGCTGAACGCAACACCACCCGCGTATCAACAGCTCGCCATTCGCGTCAGGTCGGTTCGCCGCCGAGCTTGCGATTTCGCAGCTCGTCGACCAGAACCTTCGTGTTCTCTGAATAGTCGATCGCGGCATCGACGAGATGCACACCGCCGCCCTTGAATGCTGCTTCCAGTGTCGGCAACAGCCCATCGACGGACGTGACACGAGAGCCCTTGGCGCCGTAGGCCTCCGCATAGCGGACGAAGTCCGGGTTGCCGAAGGTGAGACCGAAATCGGGGAAAGCATCGACGGCTTGCTTCCAGCGGATCATGCCGTAGGCACCGTCATTGAGGATCAGCACGACGAGGTTGAGCTTGAGGCGGACCGCCGTCTCCAGCTCCTGGCTGTTCATCATGAAGCCGCCGTCGCCGCAGATCGCCATGACACGGCGGTCCGGATAGAGCATCGCGGCCATCATGGCCGACGGCAGGCCTGCGCCCATCGTTGCGAGCGCGTTGTCGAGCAACAACGTGTTGGCGACATAGGTGCGGTAGTTGCGGGCGAACCAGATCTTGTACATGCCGTTGTCGAGCGCGACGATGCCGTTCTCGGGAATCACCTGGCGGACGTCATGCACCAGCCGTTGCGGCGTCACCGGCCAGCGGCTTTCGGTAGCGCGATCGGCAATGCGGCCGAGAATGCTGTCGCGCAGCGGCAACAGCGCCTTGGCGTTGTGCAGCTTGCCTTCGAGCCGGTCAGCCAGCAATTCGAGACTCGGACCGACATCGCCGACGACCTCCGCATGCGGGAAGTAGACTTGCTCCACCGTTGCCGGCGTGTAGCTGACATGGATGACTTGAGGTCCTTTGGGACCCATGATGAAGGGCGGCTTCTCCACTGTGTCGTGGCCAATGGCGATGATCAGATCGGCCTGGTCGATCGCCTCGTGTACATAGTCACGCTCCGACAACGCCGCGGTCCCCATATAGAGATTGGTGCCGCCGGGCACGGTGCCCTTGCCCATTTGCGTCGTGAAGAACGGAATGCCCGTGCGCCGCACGAAGCCGGCGATGCCGAACGTGGAGCGCGGACGGCTCGCGGCAGCAGCGAGCATGATCAGGGGGCGTTTTGCCGCGAGGATCATCTCAGCCGCACGATCGAGCGCGGCACGGTGCGCGACGGGAATTTCGATCGGATGGATCGGTACCATTGGCACCGGCTCGACCTCGTCGCCGGCGATGTCTTCGGGCAGTTCCAGCAGGACCGGGCCCGGCCGCTCCTCCATGGCGACGCGGAAGGCGTCACGCACCAGCGTTGGGATGCTGGACGCGCTGACGATTTGTCGCGACAGTTTCGTCAGCGGCTTCATCGAGGCGATGACGTCCACGATCTGGAAGCGCGCCTGACGACTGCTCATGATCGCCTTTTGCCCCGTCAGCAGCACCATCGGCATCGCGCCGAGATGAGCATAGGCCGCTCCCGTCGAGAAGTTGAGTGCCCCCGGGCCGAGCGTCGAGATACAGACGCCAGGCCGGCCCGTCAGCCGTCCGTGCGTTGCCGCCATGAACGCCGCTGCCTGCTCGTGGCGCGTCAGCACCAGCTCGATCTTCGAATTGCGTAGCGACTCGACGACGTCGAGATTTTCCTCGCCGGGCACGCCGAAGACCCGATCGACGCCCTCATGCTCCAATGCCGCGACCAACAGGTCAGAGCCCTTCACCATTTTCCTTCTCCTGTATTCTTGCCGACGTCAGGCGAGGCGCTTGATCACGGCGCCGGCGAAGTCCGATGTCGACACTTTGCCGCCAAGATCCGCAGTCCGCACGTTGTCGACCTGCAACGTCTGCTCGATTGCGGTCCGCAGCTTGATCGCAAGATCGTCCCGCTCCACATGCTTGAGCATGAGCCCGGCCGCGAGGAGCAGCGCGAGCGGATTGGCGATGCCCTTGCCGGCGATATCAGGTGCCGAACCGTGCACCGCCTCGAAAATCGCGGCCTTCTCGCCGATATTGGCGCCTGGCGCCATGCCGAGGCCGCCGACGAGGCCGGACATCTGGTCCGACAGGATGTCACCGAACAGATTTGTGGTGACGATGACGTCGAACTGCCACGGGTTCATCACGAGCTGCATGGCACAGGCATCGACGATGCGATCGTCCATCGCGATCCGCCCTTCGTACTCCCTGGCGATTTCGCGGCCGGCCTGAAGGAACAGCCCCGTCAGGGCCTTCAGCACGTTGGCCTTGTGAACCACGGTCACTTTCTTGCGACCATGGGCAAGCGCATATTCGAATGCGAAGCGGACAATGCGGCGTGCTTCCGCATGGGTGTTGACGCCCGAGGAGATCGCGACCGCGTGCGGATCGTCGCCCACCTGGATGAAGTGCTCGAATGCGACGTAAAGACCCTCGATGTTTTCGCGGACGAGGACGAGGTCAATGTCCTCATAACGACCGCCGGGTACCATCGTCTTGACCGGACGCAGATTGGCGTAGAGACCGAACTCTTCTCGCAGGCGCACGTTCACGGAGCGGAAGCCGCCGCCGACCGGTGTCGTCAGCGGCCCTTTGAGCGCGAGCTTGGTGCGACGAATGCTGTCGATCAGCGCGCCAGGCAAGGGATCGCCGGCGCTCTGGATCCCGGCCATGCCACCCTGCTGGAGGTCCCACTCGAAAGGCGCACCTAACGCATCCAGGATGCGGGTCACGGCAGCCGTGATCTCGGGCCCGATCCCGTCACCGGGTATCAAGGTTGCCGGAATTTTTCCTGACATGTTCGGTCCCCCCTGTTGATCGTGTCCTGAGGATCACGCCGCAAGCTGGCGCAGCACGTAAGGCAGGATGCCGCCGTGCTTGTAGTAGTTGAGTTCGTCGATCGTATCGATGCGGCAGGTCAGCGGGACCTGCTTCACCGCGCCGTCTGCCATCGTGATGTCGATCGTTATGCGCTGGCCGGGCGCGATCTCAGCGATGCGCTCGATCGAGACCTGTTCGGCGCCGGTCAGGCCGAGGCTCTTCCAGGAGGTGCCCTCGTCAAAGACGAATGGCAGGATGCCCATGCCGACCAGATTTGAGCGATGAATGCGCTCGAAGCTCTGCGCGATAACGGCACGTACGCCGAGCAGCTTGGTGCCCTTGGCGGCCCAGTCGCGCGATGAACCGTTGCCGTATTCGACGCCAGCGAAGACAACGAGAGGCACATTGTCGCGCTGGTAGCGCATTGCCGCGTCGAAGATCGACATCCGCTCGCCGGAGGGCTGATGTAGTGCCCAGCCGCCTTCCGGCGTGACACCGCCCTCGCCCTTCACCGCGAAATTCTTGATGCGAATGTTGGCAAAGGTGCCGCGGACCATCACTTCGTGATTACCGCGCCGCGTGCCGTACTGGTTGAAATCCTCTTGTCGGACCTGCATGCCACGCAGAAATTCGCCTGCAGGCGATGACGCTTTGATGGAGCCTGCAGGAGAGATGTGATCGGTCGTAATCTTGTCGCCGAACAGTCCGAGAATGCGCGCACCCACGATATCTCCAGTCGGCGCCGGCTTCATCGTGATGCCCTCGAAATAGGGCGGGTTCTGCACGTAGCTCGAAGACATATTCCAGCGATAGGTCTGAGCCGTCGTGACCTCTACCGACTTCCAGTTCGCGTCGCCCTCGAAAACGTCGGCATACTTGGTCTCGAACAACCGGCGCGTGACGTTCTCTCGGATGAATTCCTGGATCTCGGCGTTCGAAGGCCAGATGTCCTTCAGGTAGACCGGATCGCCGTCTCGTCCCATACCCAACGGCTCATTGACCAGATCGACCTGAAGCGAACCGGCCAGGGCATAAGCGACGACCAGCGGCGGCGACGCCAGATAGTTCGCCTGTACGTCCGGCGAGACGCGGCCTTCGAAATTGCGGTTGCCGGACAAGACAGCCGCACCGATCACGCCATTATCGTTGATCGATTTCGAGATTTCCTTCGGCAGCGGACCGGAATTGCCGATGCAGGTGGTGCAGCCGAAGCCGACGAGATAGAAGCCGAGCGCATCGAGGTCTTTCTGCAGACCCGACTTTGCAAGATACTCCGCCACGACCTGCGAGCCCGGCGCGAGCGAGGTCTTGACCCAGGGCTTTGCGGTAAGCCCCTTGCCCACCGCATTCCGCGCCAGGAGACCGGCGCCGATCAGCACCGACGGGTTCGAGGTGTTGGTGCAGGAGGTGATTGCGGCAATCACGACATGGCCGTGGCCGAGCTTGAACTCTTTGCTATCGACCGAGAATTGCTCGGCGGCCTGAGCTTGCTTGCCATACTCGTTTTCGAGTGCGGTGAGGAAGTTGGTCTTGGCAACGGAAAGGCCGACACGCCCCTCGGGCCGCTTCGGCCCCGCGAGCGACGGCACGACCTCATCGAGATTGAGTTCCAGCGTATCGGTGAAGACAGGATCGGCCATACCTGATGTCCGGAACAGGCCCTGCGCCTTGGCATAGGCCTCGACCAGAGCGATCCGATCGGCGGCGCGACCGGAGAGATTGAGATAGCTCAGCGTCTCTTGATCGACCGGGAAGAAGCCGCAGGTCGCGCCGTATTCGGGCGCCATGTTGGAAATGGTCGCGCGGTCGGCAAGCGTCATGTGATTGAGGCCCGAGCCGTAGAACTCGACGAACTTGCCGATCACGCCCTTCTTGCGCAGCATCTGGGTGACAGTGAGCACGAGATCCGTCGCCAGCACGCCCTCGCGGAGCTTGCCCGAGAGCTTGAAGCCGATCACTTCCGGCACCAGCATCGACAGAGGCTGGCCGAGCATTGCAGCCTCCGCTTCGATGCCGCCGACGCCCCAGCCGAGCACGGCCAAACCATTGGCCATGGTGGTGTGACTGTCGGTGCCGACCAGCGTGTCGGGATAGGCAAAGGTCTTGCCGTCGCGCTCGGTCGTCCAGACCGTCTGGGCCAGATATTCGAGATTGACCTGGTGGCAGATGCCGGTGCCAGGTGGCACGACACGGAAATTGGCAAACGCTCCCTGCCCCCATTTCAGGAAATTGTAGCGCTCGCCGTTCTGTTCGTATTCTCTGGCAACGTTGTCGTGCAGAGCTTGCGGGTTGCCAAAATGGTCGACCACGACGGAATGGTCGATCACGAGATCGACCGGAACCAGCGGATTGATCTTCGACGGGTCGCCGCCGAGCCTCTCCATGCCGTCCCGCATCGCCGCGAGGTCGACCAGGGCCGGCACGCCGGTGAAATCCTGCATGAGCACGCGGGCCGGACGAAAGCCGATCTCCGCGCCCGCCGATCCGCGGTCGTCGGTCCACTTTGCCAGGGCTTCGATGTTCGCGCGCGTCACCGACTGGCCGTCTTCGAAGCGCAGCAGGTTCTCCAGCAGGACCTTCAGAGAAAAAGGCAGCCGTGAAATGCCCGCGAGACCGTTCTTCTCGGCTTCAGGCAGCGAAAAATAAGTATAGCGCCGTCCATCGACTTCGAGAGTACGTTGACATCTAAAGCTGTCTAATGCCGTCATGATCACCTCCCGTCATCCGCACGCCGCCGAGCCTCACGAGCGGGCGGTCCTACCTACGGAGGGAGGAATGTCTTTGAGTGCGCTTACCGTTCTGAGCCGGTACAGCCATGACGTCCTCCCACGTTCTTTAAATGCCTGATGGCTGCGCTGTCCGCATGCGGCCAGCATCAACCCAGCGCTATTGGGAGCAGGATAGAGGCGGTTACCTGTCAACAACCTGTCGCGGCTGCCGAGGTAATGAGATTAGGTCACGCCATCACAACGTCATGCGAGAGAAAATTTTATCGTGACCCGAAGCCCACCAAGGCGCTTGGCCTCGCCCAGTTCGATCGAGCCGCCCATCCTGTCGAGCAACACTCGCACGATCGAGAGTCCCAAACCACTTCCGTCAGGCGCATCCTGACGGGCAATTCTGTAAAACCGCTCGAACACCTTCTGCCGCTCGGCCTGCGGAATGCCGGGGCCGTCGTCTTCGATGTCCACGACACCGATATTTCCCTCGCCAAACAATCGGGCGACCACCACCCCGCCGGCTGGCCCGTACCGGATCGCATTATCGATCACGTTGCCGAATATCTCATCGACCAGAAGTTCGTTGGCCTCGACGGACATCTCGTCCTGCTCCACCTCCAGTTGGAGTTCGATATTGCGCACCGCCGCAGCTTGCGCCCGCAGAGCAAGGACTTGTTTCACTTTCGCCACGAGAGAAATTCTCTCTGCGGGGGATCTGACCAATGCATCTTCATCGGCACGGGCAAGCGTCAACAATTGCGAAATCATCCGATCCAGCCGGACAACCTGGGCGTCCACTTCCATGACCATCTCGGTCATTTCGCTCGAACCGGCCAAGCGACGCTTGAGGAGATCCAAATGCGTTCTCAGCGCGGCAAGCGGCGTTCGCATCTGGTGAGACGCATCGGCGGTAAACTGGCGCAAGATCTGGGTCGCGAAGTTGACACGATCGAGCAACTCGTTAATGGCCTGTGCGGGCGCAAGCGCCTCCTTTGGCACCATGTGCAAATCGAGCGGCTGGAAGTCCTTCGAGCCGCGAATTCCACGTCGGTCGATTTGCCGCCTTAGCTGGGCAAGCGGTCCAAGTCCACGTTCAACCGCAACCCATGTCAGCAACGCGATGACGGCCAAGAGGGCGATCTCGGCGAAAGCGAGTTCACGGATCATCTCGCGCCAAAGCTGGTCACGCGCATGTTCAGTCTCGGCCACGGCGACCAGAACCGGCTTGGCAGCTCCGTAGACATGTCGGGATATGGCAGCTATGCGGACAGTGTTGCCACGATAGTCATCATCCCAGAAGATCGGCTGTTCCGGCTCAAGTGCCGCTCGCTTGGGCAGAGGCAAGTCGTTATAGCCGGTGACCGTCTGGCCATCCACGCTAACCTTGTAAAAGATGCTGTCGTCAGATTGCGTCTCGAGCATACCCAGGGCCACTCGCGGCAGATCGACGGTAACCTCTCCGTCCTCGACAGCCAGACGATCGGCAATCGCCAACAGCGAGCCCTTCAACAACCGATCATGCGTGACCTCGACGACATGAGAGATGACGAGACTGCCGCCGACCGCCACGGCAATTGCAACGCATGAAACCGGAACCAGCAGGCCGACGAGAAATCGGGTCTTGAGCGATGGTCGACGCCTTGCCATCAGCGCCCTTCCAGGAGATATCCGAGCCCTCGCATGGTGCGTATTGCAGGTCCATCAGGGCCGAGTTTCTGGCGAAGACGGGCGATATAAAGCTCCAGCACATTCGGGCCAACCGGCTCGTCAAAGCCGAACACCTCGGCGATGAGACGGTCTTTCGGAACCAGCTTGCCGTGGTGGAGTATCAATATTTTCAGGACCGCCATCTCCCGGCGTCGCAAATCGAGCGGCTTGCCGCCCAGGGTCGCGCGCCCCATCGCCGGATCGATGACGAGGGCTCCGCACGTTAACAGGGGATCGGTGCGCCCCTGACCGCGCCTGACCAGCGCCCGAACCCGTGCTTCGAACTCCGACAGATCAAACGGCTTGCGAACATAGTCGTCCGCACCGAGGTCCAACCCCTTCACCTTGTCTGCCGTAGTATCTCGTGCCGTCAGGATCATGATCGGCACCTTCGACCCACTGGCTCGGACCTGACGCAGAACCTCAAAACCCGAACTATTGGGCAAGCCTAAGTCGAGAACCAAAAGGCTGTAAGGCTCCGAGATGGCGATCGAAGCCGCTTCGGCTCCGTCCGACTCGTGATCGACCGCAAAGCCCATCGACTTGAGCGAGGCCGAAAGGCCCCGGACAAGTGCCATATCGTCTTCAACGATCAGGATTCTCACGGCGCCTCCCCCGCCAACGATTTCTAAACCCCGGCGGTTGTTGTTTTTGCACCGTGTCAGATCTCTATCATAGAGCGGTCGCGATGGCATCTCCATCTTTGCAGACACTCTTTGTCGTTCGGTAAATCAGATTTCACCACGGCCTGCGCGTTCCTGACGCGCCGCAGCGCCTGCCCGTGACAGGTTGACGACAGCTCAGCTGTCTACGCTATCTCATCGCTTTCGCTGCAGCAGCTCTGGACAACTGCACCTTTCGACTGCGCCGGATCAGGCGGTCCCGACGCCAAGCGCGATCGATGCGCAAACACAAGAACCCGCAATCGGGTCAAACAACACGAGAACCATGGGAGGATAACATGACGACATCCGAGCAATCGAAGATCGGAATGGTGCTGCGCGTCACCAGCGGCAACTTTCTGGAGATGTTCGACTTCTTCCTTTCCGGGGTATTTGCGTCCTACATCGCCAAGGCATTCTTTCCGCTCGAAAATCAGTACGCATCCCTCTTGTTGACGTTTGTCGCTTTCGGAGCCGGCTTCTTGATGCGTCCGCTGGGGGCCATCTTCCTAGGGGCCTACGTCGACCGTATCGGACGTCGCAAGGGCCTGATCGTGACACTCTCGATCATGGCTTGCGGTACGGTCTTGATCGCATTCGTCCCTAGCTATGCGACCATCGGCATTGCGGCTCCCCTTCTCGTGCTGATCGGAAGGCTTTTGCAGGGCTTCTCGGCGGGTGTCGAACTGGGAGGCGTTTCCGTTTATCTCTCCGAAATGGCCACGCCTGGCCATAAGGGCTTCTACGCAAGCTGGCAATCGGGCAGCCAGCAGGTCGCGATCATCGTCTCGGCCGCGTTCGGCTTTGCGCTCAACGCCTGGCTTTCCCCCCAACAGGTCGATGATTGGGGATGGAGGATCCCGTTCTTCGTTGGCTGCATGATCGTGCCGTTCGTGTTCTTCATCCGCCGCTCGCTCCAGGAGACCGAAGAGTTTCTCGCACGCAAGCATCATCCGACCGTCGGTCAGATTTACCGCTCGATCCTCGCAAACTGGGCCATCGTACTCTGCGGCATGATGATGGTCATCATGACGACCGTTTCATTCTACCTGATCACCGTCTACACGCCCACCTTCGGGAAGTCGGTCCTGAAGCTTTCCTCGGCCGATAGCCTGTTGGTGACGATCTGCGTCGGCATTTCGAACTTCTTCTGGCTACCTGTGATGGGAGCCTGGTCGGACAAGATCGGTCGGAAGCCCATTCTCGTGGGCTTCTCCCTGCTTGGCCTCGTGTCGGCCTATCCCGCTCTCTCCTGGCTCGCCGCCGAGCCGACTTTCGGCAAGATGCTGGCTGTCGAGCTTTGGTTGTCCTTCATCTATGCGAGCTACAATGGCGCGATGATTGTCGCGCTGACAGAGGTCATGCCGGTTGGCGTGCGTACGTCCGGCTTCTCGCTTGCCTACAGCCTTGCCACGACATTTGGAGGCTTTACGGCGGCCATCTGTACGTGGTTGATTGCAGCCACCGGTGATAACGCCGCCCCAGGCTGGTGGATGAGCGCCGCGGCAGCCTGCGGGCTTATCGGAACCTTATTGGTGTATCGAACGCAGGCGGTTGCGACGGCATCCGAAGTGTCCGCCAACTTGAATACCGTCGGGACCTGAGGAAGGAGACCAGCCATGATTGAACAGTCCCGGCGTGACTTAATCCGACGTCCAGCTTGGCTTGTTGTAGCGGCAGTCCTGGTCGCCACCCTGTGCGCACCGAGGGCTGACGCAGCGGAGGTTCGGGTCATGATTTCAGGTGGCCTCAGCGCTGCCTACAAGGAACTCGTCCCGCAATTCGAACAGAAGACGGGCAACACAGTCATCACCGCTTACGGGCCTTCGATGGGAAATACCGAGAATGCGATCCCCGTCCGCTTGGCCCGTGGCGAACCTGCTGACGTTCTGATCATGGTGGGGGATGCGCTCGGTGTCATGGTCTCCAAGGGGCTTGCCGATGCCGACAGCCGCGTCGACCTGGTGCGCTCTCCGATCGGCATGGTTGTTCGCGCAGGCGCTCCGAAGCCCGACATCTCGACCCCGGCAGCGCTCAAGGCAACCCTCCTCGCTGCGAAGTCGGTTGCATATTCCGACAGCGCGAGCGGCGTCTATGTCGGGACTGAGCTCTTCAAAAAGCTCGGCATCGCATCGGAGATGGAAGGCAAGGCCAGAATGATCCCGGCAGACCCCGTCGCCGGCGTCGTCGCGAAAGGTGAGGCCGAGCTGGGCTTTCAACAAATCAGCGAATTGCTGCCAATCCCGGGCGCCGACCTGGTTGGCCCACTCCCACCCGAGCTCCAAAAGATCACGATCTTCTCGGCTGCGCTCACCAAAGACGGCAAGGCACGCGAGCAAGGCAAGGCCCTCATCGACTTCCTCGCTTCGGCTGCAGCCGCTCCCGCCCTGGTCAAATCCGGCATGGAGCCGATCGCGCCCATGCGATAGATGCGCATACCAAAGAGCGCGGCCTTTTCTCTGGACGACGGCACCGTCTATACTGTCTGTTCGAGACGTCGGCTGGCGAAGTGGTTTGGACGACGTTCGGCCGTTCGACGTCCAGCTGATCGAGGCAATTTGGATGCCGAGGAACAGGTTACGTTTTGTAGCCTTAGCACTTCTGTGTACCCTGGCCGCCACGTCGGCGAGCAGCCAGGAGGACCAGGTTCGCACCGACCCGCTTGACCCGGACCGATTGTCGGTCGGCTCCGGGACGGAGGGAGCGGTTCGCATTGTCTCGACATCGGACATCGTCGAGGTGAAGGGCCTGCTCGGCGAATGGCATCGCTTACACCCCGATATTCGTGTCGATTACATCCATCAGAGCTCACTCGAGATCTACGAAGATGTCGTCAAGTGCCGGGAGCAAGGTCAATGCGCCGACATTGCGTGGAGTTCGGCGATGGACCTGCAAGTCAAGCTCGTGAACGACGGCTATGCGCAACCCTTCTCGCCGACCGACTCCGATCGGATTCCGGATTGGGCGATCTGGAGAAAGCAGGCGTTCGGGATTACTGCCGAGCCGATCGCTCTCGTCTACAACAAACGGCTTGTCCCACCCGAGGATGTTCCGCGCACACGGGCCGATCTGCTGAAGCTGCTGACTGCGAAGCGCAGCATCTATCAGGGCAAGGTAGCCACATACGATGCTGAGCTGAGCGGCACGGGATTTCTCTTCTTCAGCAACGACGTACAAACTACTCCGAACACCTGGAACCTGATCCGAGGCCTTGGGCAGACCGGCGTTCGACTTTACACCTTCAGCCACACAATTCTCGATCGGGTCGCGAGCGGAGAACATCTGCTGGCCTACAATATGATCGCCTCATACGCGCTCGAACGCGCGAAGGACGACCCATCGATCGGCGTGACCTTGTTCACGGACTATACCGCGCTGATTACGCGTATCGCGATTATCCCGAAGAGTGCGCCGCATCCGGCAGAGGCAGCACTCTTCATGGACTTCCTGCTTTCCCGGAACGGGCAGGAGCAACTGGCGGCGCGCTCCTTCGGGACCGTACGCTCCGACCTCCCGACAGGCCTGAGGGCAACCGTGGCCGAGGACACGCTACGTCCTATCCGTGTCGGGCCGGACCTCCTGGCGAATCTCGATCAATCCAAGCGGAAAGCCTTCTTCCGCGAATGGCGCCGCGCGCTGGATGGCCGGTGACGACGACCGTCCGGCATGGCGCGGAGAGAATGTCAGTCGATCCCTGTTGAACGATGAAGAATATTCGACTCTCTCAGCACAAGGCCCACCATTCGAGCCATGACAGCACGGCTCGTCGTCGGACCGGCGTGTCGGAAGCACACTTCAGTCACCGAGCGGTCCATTCGAACTCCCGTCCGTCCCCTTCAGCAACTCGTACTTGATCCGCCGCATCCGGGCCTGAGCTTCAAGCGGCTTGCAATAAGCGGTCGAGGCGGCGAGCAGATCGATGGTCGCGAGAAGGGCATAGCGCGACGCTGTCGGCTTGAGCGCATCAGGCGCTTCGGGAACGTGCACGCCGAGCTTGATGTCGGCGATGGAGGCGAGCCGGCTCTCCGGCTTGGTGATTGCAACGATGAGGGCGCCGTATTGTTTCGCGATGCTGGCCGCCTCGATCACCTCGCTCGCCGCACCGGTGGTCGAGATAGCAATCACAACATCGTCCCGGCCAAGAGTCGCTGCGACCATGCGCATCAACCTCGGATCGGAGGCGTGGGAGACGGCGATCCCGAGACGAAAGAACCGGTTCTGGACCTCGATCGCCGCAAGCGTCGAGCCACCGCCCACGCCGAACGCGGCCAGTTTCGCACAGCCGGAGATCGCTTCGGCAGCCCTCTCGACGTCCTCCTTTCGAAGCCCCTCCTCGGTAGCTGCAATTGCGCGCCGAATTTCCTGAAACACCGACCGCCAGAGCGCAGGGCGCGCCAGGTCGGTCCCGACATGCGGGGGCGGTTCAACGTAAATTCGCCCAACCGCCATTGCTTGCGCCAATCTCACCTTGAGATCACGGACGCCGCGGCAGCCAACGGACCGGCTGAACCTGGTCACCGTCGGTTCGCTGACGCGCGCCCGACGGGCCAGTTCGGCATTGCTCGCATGAATGGCAAACTCGATATCGGCAAGCAACGCGGCGGCAACACGCTGCTCCGAGGGGCTCAGGGTCGGGGCGCATTGCCTGATGAGCGAGATGATGTCGCCAGCTGCGACATTGTCGCGAACTGGGGTCGTTGAGATCGCCGCTCCGGCCCCTTTCGCCGGGTGAATTCGCTTCGCACGCAGCATTGCCGCCTTTCCTCAGGTTCAACCAACTTGCGCTTTCAGTGAAGGGACCTCCGTAAGAAACCTTCATCACTTACAGGGGCCGCGTCGGAAAATTCATAGAAACAGCAATTTTCTGCTTGAAATATAGCATGTCATGTATGTAACTTTCAAACAAACGATAACGTGCTGCCGGGCCAAACACCTGAGGGCACATCGCCGCACTGCGAAGCAGGCGATTGAAACACGGCGGGAGGGGCGATCAATGAGATACGGTCTCAGCGTCTTGATGCGTGGTGCCGTCGGGCTGGCCACCGCTTTGTTCTTAAATGCGCATGCCAGCGCAACTACGATGCTTCGCGAAGCCACCATCGGAGAGCCGCCGCCGCTCGATGTCATGTTGACGACCGCCGACGTCGCATCGGTCATCGGCCGCCACATCTTCGAAACCCTGTACGCGCTGGACTCGACCTATACGCCGCGCCCGATGCTCGCGGAGAGCGATCGCGAAGAGGACGGTGGAAAAACCATTGTCATCAAGCTCCGAGAGGGCGTCTCCTTCCACAACGGCAAGGAAATGACCGCCAAGGATGTGGTCGCCTCGATGACGCGATGGGGTAATTACGGTGCGCGCGGCAAGCTCCTGATGAGCGCGGCCACATCGGTCGAGGCGACAGGAAAGTACGAAGTCACGCTGAAATTATCGGCGCCCAACGGGGCCTGGAAGAATCTCATCGCCGACGTTAACGGTGGCCTCGCGATCTATCCGGAAGACATCGCCACAAATGCGGGAAATAAGCCGATCGAGCAGAAGGACTATATCGGCACCGGGCCTTACAAGTTCGTCGAGTGGCGGCCGAACCGCTATGTCGAGGTCGAAAAGTTCGACGGCTACAAGTCAGTGAAGGAAAAGGGCGACGGGTTCGCCGGTGCCCGCGCCGCCATTTTCGACAAGATCCGCTTCATTCCAGTGCCTGACGTCGGAACGCGCGTGAGTGGTGTGCAGGCAGGCGACTATGATTATGCGGAGATGATCTCCGGCGATCTGTACGAGTCCCTGAGCAAGGACCCGTCGGTTCAAGTGCAGCGTACCAACGCGCCGATATTCGGCCTTTTCTTCATGAACTCGAAGCAGGGAATTCTGAAGGACAACTACAAGCTCCGCCGCGCCATCCAGACCGCATTGGACAAATCGCAGGCCCTGCGCGTCGCCTTCGGCTCCAAGGACCTCTGGAACGCCGAAGGATCGATCTTTCCCAAGGGGACACCCTGGTACTCGACGGAAGGCGTCTCCAACTACAGCGCGCACGATCCGAAGAAGGCCAAGGAGCTTGCCAAGGAGGCGGATTACACGGGGACGCCGATCCGCCTGCTGGTCTCGACCAACTACCAGGCCCATTATGACGAAGCCTCCGTCTTCACCCGCCAACTGGCCGACGCCGGGATCAATGTTCAGATGCTCGTCGTCGATTGGGCGACCCTGCTGAAGATGCGAGGTCAACCTGAACAGTGGGACATCTTTGTCACCCACCATTCGTTCTCACCCGACCCGCTGCTCCTCACGTTTTTGAATGCAAGCTATCCGGGCTGGTGGGACAGCCCGGAGATCGGCGCGCTTCGGGCAGATTTGATCAAGTCGACCGACCCGATTGCGCGCAAATCGACATGGGACAAGATCCAATCGCTGATCTACGAACAGGTGCCGGTGATGAAAGTTGGCGATGCCTATACCTACGACATCGCCTCTCCCAAGCTCAAAGGTCTCAACCCGAACGGTCCCGCGTTCTGGAATGTGTCGACGAAATAAGGACAGGCAGTGAGGTCGCAAGGAGCGCCGGGCGCCGGCAACGGCGCGCGGCATTGCCGCTGATCAGCCGCGCAATCATATGTGGACTTATGCACTTAAGCGGGCGGGAACGACGGCGGTGACGCTTCTGGCAGCGTCGGTTCTCATCTTCGCATTCATCCATATCATTCCGGGCGATCCTATCTATGTTCTGCTCGGCGATACCGCCACTCCCGATCAGATCGACGCCTTGCGGCACCAGCTCGGTCTCGATCAACCGATCATCCTGCAGTATCTGACCTGGGTCGGCCACGTGCTCGAGGGCGACCTCGGGCGCTCGATCTTCTTCCAGGCGCCGGTGCTGTCGGTGATTGCCGATGGCGCCGAGACCAGCGTCTTGCTCGCCACCATGACGATGATCTGGGTGACGATCATCGGCGTGCCGATCGGCATGGTCGCTGCAGTACGGCACGGGACATGGCTCGACCAGGGACTGTCCGGCGCGGCGATGCTGATGGCCTCGGTCCCCACATTCTGGGTCGGACTCTATCTGATCCTGGTCTTTGCCGCCTGGCTCGGCTGGTTTCCGAGCTCCGGCTATCCCTCGATATTCGAAGGCGGCATCGTCAATCTGCGCTATCTCGTCCTGCCCAGCCTGACGCTTGCGGCGCCGAATGCCGCGCTGATCCTGCGGCTGACGCGCGCCAGCATGCTCGACGTCTCTCGCGAGGACTATGTGCGCACGGCGCGCGCAAAGGGAATCCGGCCGTGGCAGGTCGTTCGCCGTCACATCCTGCGCAATGCGTTACTGACGGTCGTTTCGGCGTTCGGCTTCACCTTCGCAGCATTGCTCTCCGAAGCGGTGGTGACCGAAACCGTGTTCGCCCTACCTGGGATCGGTCGTCTCGTCGTTCAATCGATTCTCCGTCGCGACTACCCGGTGATCCAGGGCGTCATTCTGGTTATCGTCGTCGTGTATCTCCTGATCAATTTGCTCGTCGATCTGAGTTATCGGCTGCTCGATCCGCGGGTTGAACTTCAATGAGGCGCGCCGGCGCGATCTTGTGGCTGAAGCCGTTTGTCGCCCGCCCGATCGCGCTGGCGGGCTTGGGCATCCTTCTGGCGACCTTGCTCGCCGCGGCATTCGCCCGCTGGCTTGCGCCTTACGATCCTTATGCCATCGATCCGCTGATCCGTCTGACGCCCCCGAACGGAGCCCATTGGTTCGGTACCGATCAATTTGGCCGGGACACCCTGTCGCGCGTCATCCACTCCGCACGCATGGCGCTTTTGATCGGATCAGGCGTGGTCGCGTTCGCCCTCGCGACGGGCGTGCCGATCGGTGTCTTTTCAGCTCTATTCCCTCGGCTCGGCCACGTCTTGATGCGCGTGGTCGACGTCTTGATGGCCTTCCCGGCGCTGCTGCTCGCGCTTGGGCTGATCGTCGTCCTGGGCCCGAGCGTGGCGAATGCCATCCTGGCCATCGGGGTCGGTTACATGACGACGACGACGCGCATCGTCTACGGCCTGACGCTGCGCTTGCGCGCGGAAACTTATGTCGAGGCATCCCGCAGCATGGGCGCGGGAACCTTATGGCTCATCGGCAAGCATATCCTGCCGAACCTGGTCTCACCGCTTCTGGTGCAGGCGAGCTTCGTCTTCGCGTTCGCACAGCTTGGCGCGGCTTCGCTGGATTTCCTCGGCCTTGGCGCGCCGCCGGAGATTCCGAGCTGGGGCAACATGCTGGCGGAATCGCGCACCTTCATTACGCGCGCCCCTTGGCTGCTTTTCTTCCCAGGCATGATGATCGTGGCGACGGCATTTTCGCTGAACCTGGTCGGCGATGCGCTCCGCGACCGTCTCGATCCGCGGTTCCGTCAAGTCTTTGGCGAGAAAGGCTAGACCGTGCTGTCCGTTCGCGATCTTGCGGTATCATTGGGGCCGGAGACCACTCCGGTCGACATCGTCGCTGGTGTGTCCTTCGCCCTGGCGAAGGGCGAAATACTCGGGCTCGTCGGCGAATCCGGCTGCGGCAAAAGCATGACATCGCTTGCCGTCATGGGATTGCTGCCGCAGCCCGGCCCTCGGGTCCGCGCCGGGCGGGTTCTGTTGGAGGGCAGCGACGTGACGCGGTTGCAACCCTGGCAACGTGTCGAAGCGGGCCACGGCCGGATGGCCATGATCTTCCAGGAGCCAATGACCTCACTCAACCCGGTTCGCCGGATCGGCGATCAGATCGCCGAAGCCGTGCAGGTGCACGAGCGAATTTCGGGCGCCCCAGCGCTCTCCCGTGCGCGCGAATTGCTCGAACTGGTGCGCATGCCAGATCCCGGAATGCAGTTGTCGGCGTATCCGCATCAATTGTCCGGCGGCCAACGCCAGCGAGTGATGATCGCGATCGCACTGGCCTGCCGACCTCAGATTCTGATCGCCGATGAACCGACCACGGCGTTGGATGTGACCATCCAGGTGCAGATTCTCGGGCTCTTGCGCGAGCTCTGCAACCGCCTCGATATGGCGATATTGTTCATCACCCATGACATGGGGGTGATTGCGCAACTCGCCGATCGAGTGGCCGTCATGTATGCGGGCCGGATCGTGGAAACCGCGCCGGTCGACGCGCTGTTCGGCAGACCCCGTCACCACTATACGCGTGGACTGATGGATTGCATGCCGTCGCGAAATTCCGGCGCGCGCCGCTTGCCGACCATCCCGGGCCAACCGCCGGCGCCGGGCTCGGTGACGGCCGGCTGCGCCTTTGCATCACGCTGCGCAAGCGTGCGCGAGGTGTGCCGCGTCGCGGCCCCGCCTCACACCAGCGTCTCGCAAGGGCACGAAGTGCTCTGCGCGTTTCCACTGGATGGCGGGAGTTCACCATGAGTGGCGATGTCATCCTCGACGTTCGAGACCTGAAGGTCTCCTTCAGTGCAAGGCGATCCGGCCGGAAATACCGGGTGCAAGCGGTGGATGGTGTGTCGCTATCACTCGCCGAGGGTGAGGTACTTGGAATCGTCGGCGAATCCGGCTGCGGCAAGACCACGGTTGGCCGATCCATCGTCGGGCTGCTCGCGCCTGATAGCGGCGCCATCAGGTTCAAGGGCGCCGATATGATCGGCGGCACCCGCCTCCACGAGATGCGCTTGAACGTACGGATGGTTTTCCAGGATCCCTATGCATCCCTCAACCCCCGGCGCACTATTGGAGACGCCGTGGCGGAGGCCGGCGACATCAATGGCTTCTTCAAGAGTCCCGCCGAGCGCGGCGCCGCGATAGCCGCCACGTTGACGGCCGTCGGCCTGGACCCGTCGTTCGCCGCTCGCTATCCGTACGAGCTAAGTGGCGGGCAACGGCAGCGCGTCGGCATCGCTCGAGCCATCCTTCCCACACCGTCCATCATCATCGCCGACGAGCCGGTTTCAGCCCTCGACGTGTCCGTTCAGGCCCAGGTGCTCAATCTGATGATGGACTTACGCGAGGAATTGGGACTGTCGATGCTCTTCATCTCGCACGACCTTGGCGTGATCGGACAGATCAGCAGCCGCGTTGCCGTGATGTATATGGGCCGCATCGTGGAGCAGGCTACGACGCGGACTGTTTTGGATCATCCGCTCCATCCCTATACACGCTCGCTGGTAGCAGCCATTCCGAAGCCGGATCCAACCAAACGGATCCTGGGCATGATCGAAACGGGTGAACCGCCAAGCCAATTCAATCAGCCGCGCGGCTGCGCTTACGCGCCCCGTTGCCCAATCGCGAGCGATCGTTGCCTCGTTGATGCTCCGGAACTTCGTCTTGTCGGCACCGACGGGAGATCACTCGCCTGCCACAACGTCTAAAGCGCGATGGCGTCTCCGGCGAAGTGCCGGCACCCCGCTTCTAGCACTTGACCCGGACGGGCTTTCCGTGGGTCGCCAATTGGCTGGACGAACGTGCGTTCCTTGACCTGGTTTGCGGATCAACTATCTACCGCGTCGGTCGAGCTGAGGCGCTCGATTGCCTCCAGGTTGTGAATCGTAACAGACGTATATTTGGCCGTCGCGATTCCATCCTGCTCGAGACTCTTGAGCAACCGGTTGATCGTCTGGCGGCCGACGCCAATCATCACCGCAAGGTCCTCCTGCGACAATCGAAGATCGATCACCAGTCCCTTTTTGGTTTGGCGGCCGTGACGCTCTGCAAGTCTTCGCAATTCTTGCGCGAGCCGATGAAGCGGACGCCGATTGCGCAGAATGATGAGGTTCTGAATCGAAACGCGCAGGTGATCGCAGACCAGTTGGACAAACGCCGAATAGTTCTCGTTGCTCTCGTTGATGAGAGCGTCGAACCGCTCCTGGCTCAGATGAAAGAGCACTGTCTTGCCTATCGCAAACGCATCATAACCATAGGCACGCCCGTCAAGGGCAGAGGTTAGACCAATCCACGACCCAGGCGAGGAAATCAGGAGGAAAGAAGGATTGCCAGACCGAGAAAAACCGGTGAGGCGGACTTGCCCCGAAATCAAGGCAAGCAATCCGTCCCTGCTATCGGTGGCCGAATAGATCAACGAATCATCTGCGCTTCGAATGCGTCCCAGGCGAAGAATGTTGTCTGCCAATGATGGGGAAAGGCCGGCAAACCATTTGTTCTTCCGGAGAACAGCCTTCAGAACCGATTTGTTCATTCGCAACGATACCCGCCCAGCTCGGAGCACCGCGCGATGACGTCTCCCGGGTGCTCCCCTGATTTCCTGGCCGACGGCCTATCGACTCTGCCATGCCGATACCCGCGCGTTTCCGGGCTGTACTTTTGCATCCCCGCCCCCCGGACGCAACATTTCGAGTCCTAGATCGGCCTTTCCTCGGCGTCATAGATAGCCATGACCGGCGGTTTCGAGCACAGCTTCGCGACTTGTTGCACGAACGCTCGTGAACCGGGTTGGGCGAAATGAGCCTTCAACGCGGCGGCGTCACGCCAACGTTCGAAAAACCGCAACCGAAGGGGATCCTCGCAATCAACCTGCACGGTATGTTCCGTGCAGCCATCCTCTCCGCGGGACCGATGCACGTGTTCGAGACTGATCTTCACCAGTTCGGCAAAGCTTTCACTTCGCGAGTCCACCGATCCAACCACGATAATCATCAGATTCCCTCTCCGTTCGTCTGGCTTCGCGAGCCTGCATTGGGCGGTTCCTTGCGTCAAACCAGATCGTCACCCGCCGCGCGACGAAGCACCGCGCAACGTGACCAGCAGCACGGCGCCGGACAGGAGATACAAGACCACGACAAGATAGAGACTGTAAACCGGACTGCCCGTTGACGTGGTCATGAACGTCATGGCTGGCGGCGCCGCGGCCGGGCCGAGATTGGCAAGCCCCGCGATAAACGCAATCCCCCCGGCAATGCTCGCCTTCGACAGATATTCGGTGCAGGTCGTCACGAACAGCGGAACGGCGGAGACAAAGCCGATGCCCGCAATCGTGAGACCTAGTATCGCGAAGACGATGTTGCCTTGCGCAAGAATCATCAGAAGCAGCCCCAGAGCGGCGACCGCAACGCACAAGGCATAGTGCCACCGCCGCTCGCGATGCCTGTCTGAATGCCGGCCAACCAGGACCGTACCGATGACGCCCGCGATCTGAGGCAAAGTCGAGAGCAACCCGACGTGGAGCAAATCCGAGATACCCCAGCTCTTGATCATCGAGGGGATCGAAAACACCATCGTGTAATTTGCGCCGAGAAGAAGAATGTCGACCAGGATCAGACCATAGATCTTGGGATCCATCGCCATCTGCCAGAAGCCGCTATGCGAGGAGGTTTCGACATCCGGATGGTCCTGCTCATGCTGGAGCCGCAGCGCAGACTTCTCTTCGGCTGTCAGCCAGGCTCCATCTTCCGGCTTGTCCTGAAGGTAGAAATAGGCTGCGACGCCCAGAATCGAGGCTGGCACTCCCTGGGAAATGAAGAGCCATTGCCAGCCATACAAACCTCCGACGCCATCGAGATACTTCAACGTCGCTCCGCAAAGCGGACCGGCCAGAAGCGGAGCGATCGCTGTTGCCGACATGAACGTGGCCATCACCTGACCGCGCCTTCCCGACGGATACCAATAGGACAGATAGAGGATCACACCAGGAAGAAAGCCGGCCTCGAAAACGCCGAGCAGCACCCGCGCGATGTAGAACTGAAGAGGCGTCTGCACGAATGCCATGGCCGCGGCCACGATACCCCAGGCGAACATGATCCTGAGCATCGTCTTTCGCACGCCGATCCGCTCGAGGAGGAGATTGCTGGGGACCTCGAACAACATGTATCCGACGAAGAAGATCCCCGCGCCGATTCCATAGGTGGCGTCGCTGAACGGTAGTGTCTGCTTCATCTGGAGCTGAGCGAACCCGATATTGATTCGATCAAGAAAAGCCACGGCGTAACAAAGCATCAGGAACGGCAGCAAACGCCAGCCGATCTTCGTAAACAGCCGGACGACTCTGTCTCGCTCCTCGCCCGGAGCAGCGACCAGACTATTCGTCGTCTCGATTGTCATGATAACCGCTCCGTTTCCCCTGGCGTGGTCGCTCGCTTGCCGCGCCCATCCGCCTGCCCGGCCCCACGCTAGGGAAGTTTTTCTGCAACGATTGTCGCGATTGCGACAATGTCGCTCATGAACTGCGTTTGTCTGTGGCAGGCAACGGCACGCCCCTTCGCACCGGGAACGCGGCGGCGTCAGGGCCAACGGTATTTTTCGACAACGGAGACGCCCCGCTCTATGGGCCGCATATCTCCGGTCGTGGAAGCACGCGAATTCGGCACATTCGAAATCCAGAACATGAAAGACGCACGCATGTCATTGGCAGCCGAGCACCTTTTTGCAGTCAAAGGACTTGTGACCATCGTAACCGGGGGTGCGAGCGGGCTCGGCCTGGCCATCGCCGAGGCGATGGTCGCCAACGGAGCTGACGTCATTCTGGTGGATCGGAACGAGAAAGAGTTGAGGCGGGTCAACCAGGAGGTGATTCCCACGGCGGAGACCGCAACGGTCGATGTCGCCGATCCGGATGCCATCCGTCGCCTGGTGGACGACGTTGTCGCACGCAAAGGCAAGCTCGATGTCGTGTTCGCCAATGCCGGAATAAGCGCCGGGCCGGGAATCGTCTCGCCGAAAGGCCATATCGAAAATATCGATCTCGCCGCATGGAACGAGGTTCTCGCAACGAACCAGACCGGCGTATTCACGACGCTGCAGGCTGCGGCCCGTCATATGAAGGCACAGCGCCGCGGCCGGATCGTGGTCACCGCGTCCGTGGGGGGACTGCGCGGCGCATGGGCCACCGGATACTCCTACGCGGCTTCGAAAGCCGCGGTCGTGAATCTCGTCAGGCAGGCGGCTCTCGAATTGGCTGCGTTCGACATTCAGGTGAACGCCATCGCACCCGGCTTCTTCCGGACGTCGCTCGGCGGCGGCCGCCTGCTGGACGAGGCCGGAACGAAGCCGCTCGAAGCCATGGTTCCCATGCGGCGAATTGCGATGCCGCGCGAGATCGCCGGCATCAGCCTGCTGCTGGCATCCCCGGCTGCAAGTTACATCACCGGTTCGGTCTTCACCGTCGACGGCGGGATCACTGCGGCATGAAGCAGTTCGATGGAAGGGTTGCCGTCATCACGGGCGCTGCGAGCGGCATCGGCCGCGAATTGGCCATTGCTTGTGCCGCGCGCGGAACGAAACTCGTTCTCGCCGACGTCGATGTCGAGGGCCTTGCGGCCACGAAAGATCTGATGCCAAGCGGTATCGCGGCACGCACAACCCATTGTGACGTTTCCAGCGTCGAGGCCGTTCAGAACCTCGCCGACCTCGCATTTGGAGAGTTCGGCAACGTCCACCTGCTCTTCAACAACGCTGGCGTTGCGGCGCTGGGCCCTGTCTGGTCCGCAACTCCCGAAGACTGGAAGTGGGTGCTTGGCGTCAACCTCCTGGGAGTGGCCAACGGCATTCAAAGCTTCGTACCCCGCATGATGGCGGCGGGTCAGGATGGCCACATCGTCAACACGTCCTCGGGCGCGGGGTTGACCGCTGTAGCGGGGTCGGGCGTCTACTGCGCAAGCAAGCACGCGGTCGTCGCATTGTCCGAGTGTCTGTTGAAGGATCTCGAGATTGCTGGCTCGAAGCTGAAAGTCAACGTCTTGTGCCCCTCACTGGTCAAGACGGCCATTGCCGACTCCGACAGGCACCGCCCCGCGCACCTGGCGTCCACCAATCAGCAGAGCGCTCCATTCGACCGACGCGTCAGAGCGGGGATGGACGCATCCGATGTGAGTGCCGCCGACGTTGCCGCTATGACAATGCAAGCGATTTGCGATGACGACTTCTACATCCTTCCGCATACAGCGGTACGGCTCCGCGTCGAGGAGCGGCTCCGCGGCATCATCGGCGATCACCGGCCCCACAAGCCAGATAACCTCGTTACGACAACGGATGGACCATGAGCGAGTCAGACAGTGTTGCGGACCTGCGAGCAAGGATTCAGGTGCTCGAGACGCGCGTTGCCGAGCATGACGATCGGGAGGCCATAAGAACGCTTCGCTGCACTTACCACGAATATGTCAATCAAGAGAGGGTGGCCGAATTGGCAGATCTCTTTTCAGAGAATGCCACCGTTTCTTACGGCGGTCGGCCATCCGTCACCGGTCGCGAGGCGATCCGAGACTTCTTCATCAATTTCCCGATCAAATGGGCACGCCAGTTCATCCACGCGCACGTCGTCGAGATCGATGGTGACCGCGGCAAAGGCTACAGCCATCTCGACGGGCGTCCCGTCCTCAACGGCAAAAGCATCATGGTCGGCGGACGCTTCGACGATGAATACGTCAGGGAGAACGGCCGCTGGCTGTTTTCGAAGGTCGTGCTGACCACCTGGTACATGTTCCCCGTCGAACCGGGTTGGGAAGCCGCCGCGGTTGCGAAGCCGACGCAAACGTGAAATCGCGGAACTGAGGGACCTCTGTCAGTCTGAGATTGCGTCGCCGCCCCACGGCAATTCACGCACCCTCTCCCGCTCACTTCCAGAGACCCACGAGCGGCCAATAAGTAAACATGAAGAGCGCGATGAGGCCGTACATGATGGCCGCGAGCGGCATGCCAAGTTTCGACGGGTGCCTCATACGATACTATCCCTTTGTCCCATCAAGCAGCTTGGCGACACGACGCAAGCCGAGCAGATAGCCCTGGGTTCCGAAGCCTGCGATGACCCCGTCAGCCCGTTTGGAGACAAACGAGTGGTGACGGAATTCCTCGCGTTTGTGGACGTTGGAAATATGCACCTCGATCACCGTCCCCTCGAACGTGTTCAAAGCATCCAGAATCGCGACTGACGTATGGGTGAAAGCCGCGGGATTCATCACGATCCCGGCAGCCGTCTCGCGCGCCTCGTGAATCCAGTCGATCAGCTCGTATTCCCTGTTCGACTGATGAAAGCGCATCTCCAGTGCGAGCTCTCCGGCCAGCGCCCGGCAATCCCGCTCCACATCTGCGAGTGTCTCGTGACCGTAGATGTGGGGCTGGCGCTTGCCAAGCAAATTGAGATTTGGCCCGTTGAGGACGTAGACAAGACGACTCATGGAAGAACTCCGCTCAGTGATGGGCCAGGATCTCGCCGAGGAACTGCCTGGTGCGGGCATGCTGTGGATTGCGGAAGAAAGCATCCGGCGCGCCTTCTTCGACGATCTGCCCGTCGGCCATGAAGATGACGCGATCGGCAACCTGGCGGGCAAAGCCCATCTCATGGGTGACGCAAATCATGGTCATGCCGTCGTTGGCGAGGCCGATCATCGTATCGAGCACCTCCTTGACCATCTCAGGGTCGAGTGCCGAGGTCGGTTCGTCAAACAGCATCACCTTCGGCTGCATGCAGAGCGCGCGTGCGATCGCGACGCGTTGTTGCTGACCGCCCGAAAGTTGAGCCGGGTACTTCTCGGCTTGGTCACCGATGCGCACGCGCTCGAGGTATTTCCGCGCGGTCGCCTCCGCCTCGGTCTTGCCGATGCGGCGCGCGCGAATGGGAGCGAGCATGCAGTTCTGCAGGACCGTCATGTGCGGAAATAGGTTGAAGCTCTGAAAGACCATGCCGACGTCCTGGCGTACGACATCGATTGACTTGATGCCGTCGTCAAGCCGATGACTGTTCACCACGATGCTGCCCTGCTGGATGGGCTCGAGGCGATTGATGCAGCGGATCAGCGTCGATTTGCCCGACCCCGAAGGCCCGCAGAGCACGATCTTCTCGCCCTTACGCACGATGAGATCGACGTTGCGGAGAGCCTGGTAGCCGCCGTACCACTTCTGCACGCCCTTCATTTCGATCAGGATCTGGTCCTGCATGCTGGTCTCCGTTGTCGGGAGGCGGCCAACGCGGATCGCGCGTCGGCCGCTCGCGGTGGCTACTGGACCGAGTCCGGGAAGATCGGCACCGGCGCCTTCATCCATTTGGCGTAGAAGGCGGCCAACTTGCCGTTCGACTTGATCTGGTCGATGAACTTGTTGGCCGTCTCGTTCCACTCCTTGTCTCCGAGACGGGTGCAGGCCCCGTTGTACAGAGCAGTGAAGTGAAGCTTGGGCTCGAACCCGAGTTCCGGCTTTGCGGCGTTCAGACGCTGTGGGTAGAAGCTGTTTGCGCCGACGGCCTGCACCTGACCGGAGAGCAGCGCCTGAATCGTCGCCGCGTCATCATCAAACCTGCGGATTTCCGTGCCCGCTGGAGCACTATTGGTGACCTGGGTGTCCTGCGTGGAGGAACGTGGAACGCCAATGACGAACTTGCCCATGTCGGAATTGCTGTTGATCGGGGTCGCCTGGGCCGCGACAAGCGTGATCTCGTTGGCAACGTACGGCTTGGAATATTGCACCGCCTTCGCGCGCTCTGGCAGCATGGCCATGGTCGCGAACAGGATGTCGACGCGACCAGTGGTCAGGGACGGGATGCGATTGGCCACCGCCAGCGGGACGAACTCGGCCTTCACGCCGAGATATTCAGCGAAGGCCCGGCCCATGTCGGCATCGATGCCGTCCTGCTTTCCTGAACTATCGACATAGCCCCAGGGAGGGTTGTCACCCTGAATGCCAATGACGACGGCGCCCTTTTTCTTCACGTCTTCCAGGGTGCCAGCCTGCGATTTGCCTGCGATGGCGATGGCGGCCAACGCCAAAAGCGCGATGCCGAGCTGGCGTCGATCGAGCGAAAACAACATGAACTTCTCCTCCGGGTGATGGCTGTTTTGATTGGGCAGGTGCGCCGTTCCTACCTTTGACCGGCCAGGGCGAGCCTGGCCTCCATCCGGCTGCCCCACCACGACAGTGGCCAGCAGAGGATGAAATACATGGCGCCGACCACGCCGAAGACGAGCAACGGTTGGTAGGTCTGGTTCGAAACGATCTGACCGGCGCGGGCGAGTTCGATGAACCCGACGATGGCGGCGAGCGAAGTGCCCTTGATGAGCTGTACGAGATAGCCAATGGTCGCCGGCAGCGAGATGCGGATCGCCTGGGGAAGCACGATGTCACGCATGCGGGACGAATAGTGCAGTCCGAGCGCCATCGCAGCCTCGGTCTGGCCACGCGGCACGGCCTGTATCGCTCCGCGCCAGATCTCACCAAGGAAGGCGGAGGCATTGACGGTGAAACCGATCGCCACCGCGACGAAGGCATCGAGCTTCAGCCCGGTTAGCGCCAAACCGTAATACACGACGAAAAGCTGCAGCAGCAGCGGCGTGCCTTGGAATATCCCGATGTAAATGCGGGTGCTCCATTCGACACTCCTGTGACCACAGGTGCGCAGCAATGCGACGGCCAGCCCCGCCGTGCAGCCACCGACGAACGCAACCAGCGTCAACAGCACCGTCCATTGCAGGCCACGCAGCAGGAAGCCGAACTCGGGAAGGCCGAAATGCGGTGTCATGATCTGTCCTCCTCAGCGCGTCGGATATGAGAAGAAGCGGTGGGAGATGATCGCGAAGCCCGCCATCAGCAGCCAGGAGATCGCGAGGTAGAGGAAGGTGACGGAGAAATAGACCTCGAAGCTGCGGAATGTGTCGCTTTCGATGCGCTGCGCAACCGATGTCAGTTCATAGGCGGAGACGGCCGAACAAATCGACGAGGTCAGCGTCAGCATGATGAACTGGCCCGTGAGCGAGGGGTAGATCGCTCGAAGCGCGGGCTTGAGCACGATGAACCGGAACACCTGGCCTTTGTGCAGTCCGAGGGCGTAGCCGGCTTCGACCTGTCCCTTATGAATTGACTGCACGCCGCCGCGGATGATCTCGATGGCGTAGGCGCCACCATTGACACCGAGTGCGATGATGGCGGTAGCGGTCGGATTGAGCTTCAACCCGATCAGCGGCAGAGCAAAGAACAGAAAGAAGATCTGCACCAGGAAAGGCGTATTGCGCACGATCTCGACGAAACCGATCACGACCGCACGCAACCACGCCGCTTTCGCATCGCGTGCCGCGACGCCGGCGATACCGATCAGCATTGCGAGCGTCATGCCGGCTATCGCTAGGCCCAACGTACCCACGCACCCCCACAGCAGCGCGGGCATCGCATGCCAAACCACCGAGAAATCGAGCGTGTAGCCCATCTTGCGTATCCTCTCGGGCGTTGTGCGTGCCGCTCGCCCATCGGCCTGACGTCACCCTCCCAGGGATGCAAAAGTGTCGAAGAAGACGTCTGGATCAGGTGAGATGCCCGTGAACAGGCGGAATGCTTCCGTGCCCTGGAAGATCGCCATGCCGCCGCCGTCGACGGTGCGGCAGCCGAGGGCACGTGACGCCCGCAGCAGTGCGGTTTCCAACGGGAAGTAGACGATCTCAGCGACCCACAGATCGGGACGCAGCAGGGCCGTCGGCAGCGGCGTCCCTGGATACTTGTCCATCCCGATCGGCGTTGCGTTGACAATTCCGTCGGCGGCAGCCGCGGCCGCTGCGACATCCTGGCCGGCTCTCAAGCGCCCTTCTGCAAATCGGGGCGACAAGCTATCCACCAAACTCCGCGCCTTGGCCGCTTCGACGTCGATGATGGTTAGTTCCTGCACGCCGAGCTTCATGAGGGCGAAAGCAACCGCCGATCCTGCGCCGCCCGCACCGAATTGGACGACGCGACCGAGTGATGCACCTTGCATGTTGCGGCGGAAGTTCTCGGCAAAGCCGAACCAGTCAGTGTTGTGGCCGGTCATTCGACCGTTCCTGATGACCACGGTGTTCACAGCACCAAGTGCCTCGGCGTCAGGCGAGAGCTCGTCCAGCAACGGAAGGATCGCCTGCTTGCAGGGATGGGTCACGTTCAGCCCATTGAAGCCCATCCGCTTTGCTGCCGTGAGCAATTCCGGCAAGGCTTCGGCACCAAGCTGCAACTCTGCCAGATCGATCTTCTTGTAGAGATAGCGGATGCCGGCCGCGTCAGCGGCGGCTTCGTGCATTGGGGGCGTGCGCGACGCGGCGATGCCGCTGCCGATCAGACCGACGAGAAAGCTGGGTTTCGGATGCATTGTCTGCGTCGCCCGTCAGCTCAATGGGACAGTCAGTTCGGCGATGATCTGAGCCGTGCTCGGTCGAACACCGCGCCACCAGGCGAAAGCTTCCGCCGCTTGCTCGACCAGCATGCCGACACCATCGGCCAGCCCGGCTACGCCTTCTGCGCGAGCAGCCTGAAGAAAGGAGGTCAATCCCTTGGCATAGGCGAGTTCGTACGCCAGCTGCGCGCCCTGGAAAACGTTGCCTGGAAGCGGCGGCATTTCACCGCGCAGGCTGGCCGAGGTCGCGTTGACCACGACGTCATAGCCCTCGGCAAGATCGGCCAGTTCAGCATAGCCGCTGACAATCAAAGGACCACAGCCGGCAAACTCTTCGGCCAATGCCACCGCTTTCGACAGCGTTCGGTTGACGAGAACCAGCTCGGACGGCTCCTGGCGCAGGAACGGCAGCAGCGCACCACGCGCTGCGCCTCCAGCGCCGAGCATCAGCACGCGGCGGCCGGCTATCTTGACGCCGAGATTGACGGTGATGTCACGCACGAGGCCAATCCCGTCGAAATTTTCGCCAATGATCCGATCGCCCTGGAACTTCAGGCAGTTTACGGCGCCAGCACGTTCGGCGCTCTCGGAAAGCTCGTTTGCGTAGGCGAAGGCATCGAGCTTGAACGGGGCGGTGATGTTCAGCCCCTTGGCGCCCTCCGTCCGGAATTGATCAACGCGTTGGCAGAAACCACCGAGGGGTGCCTCGATCGCCTCATAGACGAGGTCCTGTCCCGTCATCTTGGCGAAAATGACGTGGATGAGAGGAGATTTGCTGAAGCCGATCGGATTGCCGATCACCGCATAACGATCGCTCATGGCTCACTCCTGAACGGCGGCTTCGTTGTACAGAACGCCATCGCGCACCATCGCGTCGACGACCTCGACCGACAGTCCGAGCGAGGCGGCAATGCGGCGATTGTCCTGGCCGAGCAGTGGAGCCGGCGTGCGTATCGTGGTGTCGCAATCGGAGAAGCGGAAGGGCAGGTTCGGCAGCGTGACCTTGCCGAGCACCGGATGCTCCTGCTCGACCAGCATGCCGCGCGCGTGGATCTGCGGATCTTTCACGACCTCTTCGATGGTCTGCACGGGAGCGGACGGCACACCGGCTTCCTCAAGTGCTGCAAGACAGGCATCCCGAGACGGTTGCGACAGCGTCCAGTTCCGCACAATTTCCATCGCGTCGGCATAGTGGGCGTTCCGCGAGGCAGGCGTAGTGAAGCGCTCGTCGGACGCCAACCTGCTTCCCCCAATCAGGGTCGCCAATCGTCGCCACGCATCATCGACTTGCGCAGCAATGACGAGATTACCGTCCTTGGCCGGAAAAACGCCGTAGACAGTCGAGTCAGGCTGTCCGCTGCCGGTCTGTTTCGGTAAGTCGGCGCCTCCGGAGAGGAAGTAACGCTGAACCGCGTAGTCGTGCATCGCGACCATGCAGTCATACAGCGCCAGATCGATATGTTGTCCGCGGCCGGACGATACGCGACCAACCAGCGCCCCATTGATGGCTGCGACGCCGTGAATGCCGGTGTACATGTCTGCCAGCGGCATCCGCAGCAGCGGCGGCGCTTCGCCGGGAGAGCCCAGTTGCGCCAGAGCGCCCGACATCGCCTCTGCGATCAGGCCGAAGCCCGGACGGTCGGAATAAGGACCGGTGTGGCCATAGGCCGAGACCGAGCAGTAGATCAGCCTTGGATTCCGCTCGGACAGTGCTTTGTAACCGAGTCCGAGACGTTCGAGTGCGCCGGGGCGATAGTTCTCGATGAAGACATCGGCCGTGTCGGCCAGCTTCATCATCATATCGAGGCCACGCTTGTCGCGCAGGTCGATACACAGACCCCGCTTCCCCATGTTCTGCTGCAGGAAGTAGCCGGATTGGCCGTCCTTGAAATATCCGTGGGCGCGACCTGCATCGCCTTCCCTGGGGCGCTCCACCTTGATGACTTCCGCGCCCATCGCGGCGAGGCAACGGCCCATGAACGGGCCTGCCAGGAAATGGCTGTAGTCGATGACGCGAACGCCTGTGAGCGGCAGATTCTGCGCGGTCATGCCTGCTCTCCCGCAACGCCAGTCGTCTTCGGGCGCATCGGAATCATCAACCGATGCTCACCCAGCTGCACCACTTCGCCGCGCTGATTGATGAGCTCCGAGGGCAGCACCACGATGCCCCACCCTTCCCGCTTCGTGGTGCGCATCAATCCGACACGGAATTTCACGTGCACGGTGTCGCCGAGCTTGATCGGCAGCTTGAAATCCCAGGTCCAGCCCAGCGACATGCCCGGAAGGAAGCGGTAGTCGGCACGGGTTTTCAAACCATCGGCCAGCGACAGACCAAACAGCCCGTGCGCGACGCGGGTGCCGAAGGGTGTGGTTTTGGCGTATTCCTCGTCGACATGAACAGGCGTGAAATCACCCGTCAGCTCGGCATAGGCATTCACCATCGCTTCGGTGACCGTTACCGAAGGAGTGACGCATTCGTCACCGACCTTGGCATCGTCCCAGTAGCGCTCATCGGTCATGTCGCATCTTCCTCTAGGCACGGGGATTGATCGCCAGAGCGGCTTCAACGGCACCTGCACTGGCTTGCAGGATTTCGACGTTGAGCCCGCCCGGCAGCTCGAGCCAGTTCGGCCCGGTGGGCAGCGCCTTGGCGCCCCAGGCGGCGGCACGGGCGAGCACGCCTTCGTAGTCGTCGACCATGATGCCGAGATGGGCGAGACGTCCCTCTGGTCCGACAAAATCCGCGTCTTCAATGAGTTGCACGCTTCCGAGCACCCACACCTGACGCGGGCGCGAATCATCAGCGCGCTGCTCGTCGCGAACGGCAAGACCAAGCACGTCACGAAAGAAGTCGACGTGACGATCGACGTCAGGCACGCGGATCGCGACGTGTTCGACATAGGCGCGCGGCAACGACATCGTCTCAGGCCTTTCCTGGATAATCGCTGCGGGCGTACTCAAGCCCTTTGATCAACGCGACGAGGGTGGAATTGACGGGGGTCGGGACGTTGAGCTTGGCGCCCCAACGCACGACGGAGCCATGAATGTAATCGACCTCGGTCAGATTGCCGGACTGCAAGCTCTGCAACATCGACGTCTTGAACTCGGCCGGCAGGCCTGCGGACGCCATCATCCAGGCGCGTCGCGGATCGGCAATCGAGATCTTCACGCCAGCTGCCTGCGCGACCGCGATGCCCTCCGAGATCGCGGCCAGCGCGCAATCTTCCAGGATGGGGAGCGAATAGAGGCCGCCATAAGTCAGTCCGGTCACGGCGGTAACGCCACCGCCAGCAACGTTGATGAACAGCTTGTCCCACATTGTGCCCAGGATGTTGTCGCTGAGCAGCGTGAGAATGCCGGCGCGATTGAAAGTCTCGGAAATTCGCTGTGCGCGCTCCGTCAAGCGTCCATCAAGCTCGCCGATGATGGTTTCCTTGCCGATGACCCCGGAGCGAACATGACCGGGGCCGAGCAGCACACCACCCACGTAGGTCTTGCCCGCCATGACGCGGTCACGACCAATCTCCTCCGACAGGATGTCCTCGTGACCGAGACCGTTTTGAAGCGACATCACGACGGTCTGCGGCCCGATGATCGGCGCTGCCGCCCGGATCGCATCCCGCGTGTGATAGGATTTGACGAGGACGATGACCAGGTCCGCCACGATGCCGACCTGGCTCGCGGAGGTACAGGCCGAGATCTTCACGACGGTCTCGGCATCGCCTTCGAGCATCCGCAGACCACGGGCGTTGATCGCGTCGACATGGGCCTGGAACGGATCGACCAACCAAATCTCGGCACCACCGCGCGCCAGCGTGCCGCCGATGGTCGAGCCCAAGGCTCCCGCTCCGATAAAGCAGATCCTCATCCGAACGCTTCTCCCTGGCCTGTTTTTGGCGTTGGAAGCGTGCTAGCAGGCTGCCCGGTATTTGGATATGCTATGATCCTTATTTCCATTATTGCGGATCGCAATGAAGCACCGGGACCTCTCCGAGACAAACCTGCTGGAGCCGCGCCTGCTCCGGCTCTTCGATGCCTTGTTCGCCACGGGTAGCGTCACCAAAGCAGCCGAGAAGCTCGGTCAAACTCAGCCAACCGTTTCGATCTGGCTCGCACGCCTGCGAAAGGAACTGGACGATCCGCTCTTTATCCGCTCAGCGGAGGGAATGCTGCCGACCCCGCGCGCCGAGGCTCTCATCGGTACGGCAAGGCAGGCGTTGGAGATGCTGCGTCGTCTGGCGGAGCTTCGCCCAGAGTTTGATCCGGCGACTGCAAGGCGCCGCTTCATCATCTGCATGACGGATGCGAGCCACATCACGCTTCTTCCAGCCATTCTCGCCTACGTTCGTCGTGTTGGTCCGGGCATCCGCATTGAAGCGGCGCAGATCGGCGGTGATACCCCGCGGATGCTGCAGTCTGGCGAGGCCGATCTAGCGCTCGGCTACATCTCGGATCTCGACGCCGGACATTTTCAGCAGGCACTCTTTCCGCAGGATTGGGTCTGCGTGGCGAACGCAAGACATGCCCGGATCCGCGACCGCATCACCGCAAAGGATTTCAGGCGTGAGGCGCACGTTCTCATTCGCTCCGGCACCGGACACCAATTGCTTGCGGCCGCACTACAGAAGCAGGGGATAGTCCTCGACGTTGCGCTTGAGCTCCCGGGCTTCCTGGGATTACCCGCAATCGTTGGAACGACCGACCTGCTCGCCACCCTGCCAAGGCACATCGGCGAAACCTTGGCTCACTACTACGGATTGCGCGTGCTCGACTGCCCGCTGGCGGTCGCCGGCTTTACGGTGAAGCAATATTGGCACGCCCGCTTCCATCACGACCCAGCGAGCCAGTGGTTGCGCGACCTGTGCGGGGAGCTCTTTCAACAGCAGGAAGTGCGGGGTCTACATCGTTCCAGTCGACCAAGGAAACGAAGGTCACGCGGATCGTTGTAGTCGAACGTCTATCAAGGGCAGAAGCTAAACGTCCATTTTGGCTGCTCAGCTATCCGATTCTACGATGAGCACATCATCGACCCATACCATCGGATCCAAAGCACCATGTCGAATGGAAGGAGGATAAGGAGGATAACGCAAGAAATCGCGCAACAGTCCGGCCGACGCAAAACGTCGCGTGAGGACAGCTTGATGCGCAGCGACGCTTCCATAAGCTACTGAAGCAGAACGCTTTCGCGATGGTGGGCGCACCAGGGCTCGAACCTGGGACCCGCTGATTAAGAGTCAGCCTTTCAATCAATAATCGCAGGTACTTAGGTGTAAAAATCGTACCTAAGGCGTGCATCCAGATCAATACGTTACAGCCGAAATGTAAATCGGCCGCTGCCTGCTACACCTGCTTCCCGAGCGCGCAACCAAAAATGCTCAGTAGAACAACGGTGCTGAGAGGCCGAATTGATTTCAGGTCGGATAGCGATCACGCGTCACGGGCAAGCCCGCGCCCCGCGCGGTTTGAGTCTGCAATCTCGAGCGCCTTCACCACCTCCGTGTGATCCAGGCCATGGCCTAGCGCTGCGGCGGCCTGCTGCCAAATCTCGATGCAACGATCCGACAACGGCGCAGACAGATCGAGTTCGCCGGCCATGGCTTTCGCGTTGCCGAGATCTTTGACCATCAGATCAAGACCAAATCCGGAATCGAACCGTCGCGAGAGAACGAACTGATGCATCTTCTTGAGCGACGAGTTGCTCATGCCTGTCGAGACGTTGAGAATATCAACCACGCGGCCTGGATCGAGACCGGCGCGCTCGCCAACCCTGACCGCCTCGATCGTTGCGAGCAGCGTGCAGGCCGAGACCAGATTGTTGAAGGCTTTCATCGCATGCCCACTACCCACCGGCCCGGTCTCCAGCACGGTTGATCCCATCAATTTGAGCACTGGTTCGGCCCTCCGGACGTGAGAAGCGTCGCCGCCGACCATAATCGCCAATTCGCCTGTGCGAGCCCGCGGCACGCCACCGGACACGGGCGCGTCGATCAAGCTGCACCCGGCTTCGGCGGCGCGCGCTGCAATGAGCTTGGTCTGCGCGGTCGCGCCAGAGCTAATTTCAATGATGAGCGCGTCCTTTCGGCAATGCTACAGAACGCCGTCCGCGCCGGTCAACACCGCTTCAACCTCGCGGCTGGTTGGCAACATCCTAATGACGATATCCGAAGCGGCGGCAAGCTTCGCCACCGAAAGCGCCGCTACTCCCCCAACCTGGCGGCCGAACTGCTCCGCGCGCTCGGCGTCGATATCGAAGACAGAGAGCCGATGCCCGGGTGCAAGGCGTGCCGCCATGGGCCAGCCCATCGCGCCGAGGCCGATGAATCCGATGGTTGGCGATGTCATCATGGCACCTTCGCATCTGCTGCAGGGATCTTGGCCGGTATCAGGCCCATTTCAGTCAAGACTTCGTTGGCGGCCTTGAAGGCATCAAGCCCTGCGGGGATTCCGCAATAAACGGTTGCAAGGAGAAGAGCCTCCTTGATCTCATCGGCCGTCAACCCGTTATTGATCGCGCCCCTGACATGGAGCTTGATCTCGGCGGCGCGGTTGAGGGCTGTCAGCATCACAAGGTTCAATAGGCTGCGCGTGCGACGATCGAGACCGGGCCTGCCCCAGGCGTAACCCCAGCACCACTCCGTCGTGATGCGCCGGAACGCCATGGTGAAATCGTTGGCATTGGCCAGCGATTTATCGACGTATTCGACCCCGAGCACCTCCCTCCTGAGCTTCAATCCTTCGTTGAAAATGTCTTCGAGCGCTTCATGCGTTGGCATCATCGATCTCCTGTACAGAAGGGAATTGAACTTTCCGATTTCACCCCTTTCGAGGTGACGTCGCCTCGCCGACGCCGATCTTCATCAGGTCCTGGCCAATCACGAGTTCGCCAGAGAAGCCCCTGCCCGCAGGCAGCAGTTGCTCTCGCGTTGCAGTGCCTGGAACAATGTGACTGAGAACGAGCTTCTTGACGCCTGCCGCTTCAGCTATTCCTCCAACCTCTTCAACCGGCGTGTGGGCGTTTAGCAGATGCTGCATCAAGCCTTCCTGGGCAACCGAACGCGGTGCCGGAAAAAGAGCACGGATCATGCTCGTCACAATGACCTCGTGAACGAGAATGTCTGCACCTTTTGCAAGTTTGATCAAATTCTCGCTTCGCCCCGTATCGCCCGAGAACACAATGGACCCGTCATCGGTATCGAAGCGGTACGCGAATGCGGGCCAGACCGGAGCGTGCTGCACCAGGGTTGCAGAAACACGAACGCGATCGTCCTCGAAGATTTTGAATGGCTCCATCGGGGGCGACGGAGTTTCATTCGGCGATTTGAAGCCGGCAATTGGCGGGATATCGATGTCGTGCACTTCGACCAATTCTTCGAGGCTACGCTTTCCGTTGTCGCGCATTCGGTCATTCAGATCCGTCACGAAGGCCTGATACAGGTAGCGCGTCATGTCCCTGGTGCCCGAGCGAGTATTTCCACCTCAACTACGATTTCGGCTTGAAGCGGGCCACGAGCAACGCAAGCTCAGCGTAAGCCGATCATACATTTGACGGACTGACAACAATTCGCGACAAAGACGATGACGGGGAACGACGATCGGATCACACGTCAAAAGTGCCGCCTTGGCTGAGCGCCTCACAGGCGAGATCGGCCCACGCGGGACCGTCGCGCGCAGACTACTGGGCCAGCAGGGTCAGAGCGCGTCCGATCATCGCGCCGCTACCATTTATCTCACCAGCGAATTTACGATCTTAACTCAACGCACTTGGATAAATTAGGGGCGGCTTCATACGCTCAGTACCGGGTGAAATACTCTCTATGTTCCCAACTGGTCACCTTATCCGGGCTTCGCTGCCAGTCTGGCTCTGAAGCAAGGAAACGGTTCACTTCCGACTGCTTCATCCCGACTAGCCAGTCCACGAATGCCTCACCTAGCTTTCGGCGGAAGAAGGCGGCTTTGTTGAGTGCCTCCAACGCCTCCATCAAGTTTGAAGGGAGAAGCGGCCGATGCGTTGCTGAATATGGGCTCGTCTCGGGCGTCCCAGGCTCTAGGCCACGTCGTATGCCGTCCAATCCGCTGAGCACCTGAGAGGTAATATAGAGGTGAGCATTGGCTCCAGGTTCGCCGATGCGGTTCTCGATGTGAGTAGATGCTTCGCCGGCGCAACCCAACACTCGTATCATCGCGGCACGACTGTTATGTCCCCAAGTCGCGCGATCAGGGGCCAAGGAATTCGCCTTTCGGCGGCGATAGCCGTTCACGGTGGGAGTTGTGAATACGGATGCCGCAGCCGCGTGCTCGAGGATTCCGCCGACGAAATGGCGACCGGTCTCGGACAGAGCGTCGTTCGCGCCCGCATCCGTCGCAAAAGCATTCCTTCCGTCTGAGGTTCTGAGGCTTTGATGAAGATGCCAACCGCTAGGTACATAGTTTGGCAGCCCAGGCAAGGCCATGAAGGTTGCATGCAAGCCTTTGCGGTACGCGACCTGCTTCACCATCGAGCGGAAGAGTGACATCGTGTCCGCGGCCTGCAATCCAGGCAGCACATCGAAGGTAAACTCCAGTTGCCCGGGTCCCATCTCGTTTTCGACCGTGCGCAAAGGCAACTGTAGCGCCTCACAATGCCCCACAAGCGTACAGACGAAATCATCCATGCGATCGAGGTTGTCTTCGACCTGGTAGGAAAAGCCGCGTGATGCAGCCTCGACAATGGGCGGCGTCGGCGGCGCACCGAACCAGCCCATGTCTTCAGGCATCAGCTTGGAATCGACGACTTTGGCGACATAAAACTCTATCTCCAACCCGGCCATGAAGGTGAAGTTCTCGCGCTCGAGATCGGCAAGCGCGGACTGCAATTGGTGGCGCGCATCGAATGGGATAGGACGGCCGTCTCGGAAATACAGATCACCCAAGATCCAGCCCGTCCCCGGACACCAGGGCAGTTGCCGAAATGTGAGGGGATCTGGAACGAGGACGACGTTAGCGAACCCACCCATCTCGGGCATGCCGAATTCGCCACCTTCCGCGAACGTGTTGTAGGCCATCGCTTCGGCTGAATCGAAGCTGTACTGCGCGTTCGTAAACTCGATGCCGCTTTTCAGCACCTTCTGAAAGAAGGTCGGCATGACCGTCTTGCTGCGGAGCTTGCCCTGCGGATCTGAGACCGAAACGCGAATACAACGGATTGCGTTCTTTGCAATGATTTCGATGACGTCCTTAGCAGCAGATCGCTGCTCGTCGTTCCAAAGGCCGTGAGCTTCGATAAACCCTGCTGTCGCGCTCATGGAAACGCCTGCTCAATTTGACGCACAAAACCGCTTCATCGATTTGAACTGAAGACCACGGTAGACGACACCTACCCGCGAGTGTGAGCAGATTTGCTGCCTATCGAGCTGCGCTCCCGAAAGCACCGCACTCTTCGGCTTGGCCAATCGCTCACGCCAATCATCTTTCTAAGGATTGATCTAAGTCAAATTCATTGTTATAATTCGCACTATGAATGAAACTAATGCACCGCTCGACCTCAATCTTCTGCGCGTGTTCTTCGCCATCTGGGACCTTCGGAATCTTACCGCAGCCGGCGAGCGGCTCGGCTTGACTCAACCGGCAATAAGCCATGCCCTGCGGCGCTTGCGTGATCGCTTCAACGACCCGCTATTTGTGCGCGCCTCAAACCGCATGCTTCCTACGGAAACAGCCGTTCGCTTGCATGAGCCACTCGATCAGGCGCTCACGATCATCAACCGCGTCCTTCAGGAACGTGTTGCGTTCGATCCATTGGTCACGCAACGAACCTTCCGAATTGCGATGTCCGACATGGCCGAAGTCTATGCCCTGCCCCGGCTGATGGCGCGGCTCAGGCACATCGCACCTTTGGCGAGAATTAATGCCGTTCCTCTTCAGCCGGAAAACGGCGTCGCCGCGATGCGCTCTGGCGATGTTGACCTTTCGATCGGACACATCAAGGATCCCGACGAAGACTGCATCAGCAATGAGGTATTCAATGACAGGATTGTTTGCATGGTGCGAGCGCACCATCCGATCGCTCGGTCAAAACTCACTCGATCGAACTTTTCTAATCTTCAGTTTTTTTATGCGCGAATGACCGCTCCCATTCATCAGATGGTCGAGCAATGGCTCATCGACGAAGCTCGTCCTCGGATTGCAGTTCGTGGTCACTTCATGGCCGCGCCGGATATTGTCAGAAACACCGACTTGGCGGCGATCTTTCCCAAAAATATGGCTCTTCATCTCGATCGCGCGAAAGATTTTCGCCTACTCGAATTGCCATTCGACTTACCTCCGATTGAGGTCAAGGTGCACAGCCATGCGCGGTTTGCGAGCGACATGGGGATCAAATGGATGCGGGAGACCGCGACAGAGATACTTAAGGAAGGGCGGTGAGGACCCAGAGGGGCTTGGTCGTCAGCCGAAAGGAAGAGTTGAAGCGAGCGACTTCTTATCGAGAAGTTTTTGCAAGCTTCTGGCGGATCAGCGGTGTTGGCTCGCCCGACGCGAGACAACGCGGCGCGGCCGAAACTGCGCCTGAGATCGCGCAGGATCTAACCGAGGGATCCGCGACCGGGCAGGCATCTCCGATTTGATTCGAGAAAGGCCTGGGCCTCCGGTTGGAGATCCACGCAAGTTGGGAGGAAAGCTTGGAAATCAGACGCCTGCCAATCATTGGAGTGAATAGAGCTAGCGCTCCAGATTCGTGATTGGAAGCACAACCGCGAGCTATGTGCGGATTAACTCGAAAGGCTCAAAACGTCGAGGATTGCCATTCCGGCTCACCCGAAATACCCCATCAAACCACCTTTCTTCGGCCAGCGGCGCAATGCACCGCTGGCCGCCTCTGTCCGAAGGACGCTATTCTCCTTTACGGAGGAGTTCCTTTATTCCGAATGGCGTCTTGGTCGTCCAGCTATCCATAACTGCGTGTTTTCCATCCTGGATCGACATGATTGGGAACGAGAATTTGTCTTGAATGTGCAGGTCGTGCGAAAACGCGTAAGGTCCAACAATCGTCGGGATGCCATCAGGCGACTCGAGCGCTGCCACAACTTTCTTCGTATCCGTGCTGTTCGCTCGCTCCACCGCTTTGGCGTAAAGAGTGGTGGCGATGTACCCAAGGAACGCGTGTGAGAAGGGCGGCTCGGCACTGTATTTCGCCTTGTATTTTTTCACTACGTCGTTGACGGCTGTGCGTGGGTCGTCGCCGTAGATCGAGCCATGAACCGGATAGTAGAAGTCGCTGAGGTTAGGAACGGCATCCATCCAGTGATTCCCGTCCATGGCGATACTCGCAAAGATCGGGGTCTTGATGCCGGCCGCTCTAATTTGGCGAACGGCAGCTCCACCACCTGGGGTAAAGGTGCAAAGCATGATGACATCCGGCGCTGGATTTAAGTTCTTGATGCGTGTGACTTGGGAAACGATGGATGGATCGCCGTTCTTGAAAGTGTCACGACCGACGATCTTGGCTCCGGCCAAATTCTTAGCGGCGAATTCGTACCCATAGCAAACGGACTTATTGTATTCGATAAGGGTGTCCGTCAGAATATACGCGGTCTTGAAACCTTTCTTTTCGTAACCCCACTCCGCCATGGCTGCACCTTCAAGCTGTGCGGCCGGCCCGCTAGTGAATGCGAGCGGCCCCACACCCTGCGCACCCATTTTCACGTCCTCTGCACCAATCGAGAATGATATTTTTCCGGCCTTGCTTGCTTCAAGCGCGGCGGGAGCGCCCATGTCGTAATCAAGGTCAACGAAAACTACGTCTGCGCCTTTTTCCAAGACTTCCAATGCGGCCTTCGCACCTTGGGCCCTGTCGGACTTGGTGTCAGCATAGATCGCCTCTATCTTTCGTCCTAAAATTCCACCTGCGGCATTCAGTTCATCGATCGCCAAATTGGCAGCTTTGATGCCACCTTCGTCATTAATGGCAAACCAGCCGCTCTGAGCAATTGCGAAGCCGATCACAATTGGCTTTTCCTCGGCGAGCACGATGCCGGACAACGCAATTGCTCCGACCGCCGCGACTATGCACGTTCCGATAAACCTATTTTTCATCTTCTCCTCCTAGTAGTCCTCAGTGACCTTGCTGCTCCGCTGCAGCTGTGGTGCGAGGAATCGCGACAGTCGCCAGCCAATCTCTTGATTGCCAGCAATGCCGTTCCGGCGGAAAATGAGCATGATTAGCATTGCCACGCCGAGACCGATTTCCTGCGTTCCATGAGGGGCGGAGACGGTGAGTGAACCCAAAGCAAACCCGTGCTCGGATTGGCGAAGCACTTCGATCAGCAGCGAGATTGCTCCCACGCCAACCACCGCTCCGCTAAGGCTGTTCATGCCACCAACGACCAACATTGCGAGCGTTAGGAGAGTGATGTCGATATAAAAGGCATCGACCGAGATGGTGCCAAGAAAATGAGCGTAAAGAGCACCCGAAACGCCGACAAAGAAAGCGCTGATTACAAACGCGATGAGACGCTGGCTGAAGATGCTGACCCCCGAGGCCTTCGCCGCCACTTCATCCTCGCGCGAAACGCGCAAGGACAGTCCGAAGCGTGAAGTCTGATAAAAATGAGCGGCGAAGATGGCTATAACCGCCCACAGCAAAGCAAACCAATGATCCGTGTAATTCGGAATGCCCACTAATGTGCTGGTGCCTGCTGTGAGCGAATCCCAATTAGAAAATATGACGTTGACGATCGCCAGGACCGCGAAAGTCGCAATCGATGCGCTGATTCCTGAAAGGCGAATGATTGCTACGCCGACGACGGCGGCAAAAAGCGACGCGACCACGCCCGATACGATCGTGGCGAGCGGTGGGGGAACGGTAGCCTCAAGCAAGACTTTCGGCAGAGCCGGCATCAAGAGCGGCTTGGTCGTACGGCAGCAGTCCTGCCATGCGGTGGCGTAAGCGCCGATTGCCATGAATGCAGTATGGCCAAACGATATAACGCCTGAATTGCCGACAAAGATGTACAGCCCCACGACGTACACAATGCGAATCAGGGCTTCAATTACAGTGCGGTCTAGTGCCGCGTTGTTTGCCAATGCGGTGCCGATCACAATCAGCGCAATTGCGCCACACAGAACGATAGGCGAGGCATTGCGCGCCAAACATTCGGCAATGGAAAAGCGGCGGGCCATCATCATACGCGCTCCCTTGCGGCACGAGGCACCAACAATCCTTGTGGCCGCACGACGAGGATGACGATGACGACCACAAAAACGAACGCATCGCGGAACGTTCGGAGATGCTCAGGCAATAGCGCCTGCAGCAAGATGCTTGCGAAGCCCACGATATATCCGCCGACCACCGCCCCTGTAAGACTGCCCATGCCCCCGATCACAGTGGCAACGAATGCGAAGAGCATGAGGGGAACACCCATGTTGAAGCTCATGACCCCCACCTGCGCCAAAAACAGCAGGGACACCACAGCGGCAAGAAATCCGCTGATGACTAACGACGTACCAATTACAGTATTGGCGCGAACGCCAAGCATCCGCGCCATCCGGAAATCTTCCGAAGCCGCGCGCATTTGCACGCCAAATGGCGAAGCCTTGAGAAAAAGAACGAGAGCCCCAAGAAGCACCAACGTGACAACGATGATCAGGAGTTCTAACCTCGGCATTCGCAAGCCACTCAGAACAATCGCTTCTCCAAGCTCAGGCCAAAGGCCGACCGCTTTGGGCCGCCCGTCGTAGACGACAATGATTATGTTCTGGATGATGTATCCGAGGGCGAACGAACCAACCATCAATACAGCGGGTTTCGCGGTTCTAAGCGGCCGGAATACAAAATACTCTGACGCCAGGGAGAGGATAACGACCACGCCTGCCACGGCAATCACAAGAAACGGCCAAGGCCAACGGCCGATGACGATTTCGACCGTGGCGCCCGCAGTTGGAATGATAAGTGCATAGCTTGCGACGGTAATAAAATCACCGTATGCAAAATTGGCGAGACGCAAGACGCCAAACACAAGCCCGACGCCAAGCGTCGCCAGCGCGTACAAACTACCTAGGCTAATGGCATCCACTAAAATTTGCAGCGCCGATATCATCATCGAATACCCTCTGCTTCGCCCCCGAACCCGAAATACGCCTGCTGCAGTTGAGCTCCGTCCTCGAGTTCACTGCTTGTCCCCGCAAGTTCCACCAATCCTCGCCGCATCACATAGATGCGGTCGGCCACGTCGAGCGCTCGTTCAGCACTTTCCTCGACGATCAGGAGAGTAATGCCGCGGGCGTCGCGCAAGCCGGTCAGAATGTCGTAAACTCGCTCAATCATCATTGGCGCAAGGCCTAACGATGGCTCATCGACCAACAGAATCTTGGCGCCGGTCAAAAGCGCCCGCCCTATTGCCAATTGTTGCTGTTCGCCGCCTGAAAGCATGGCCGCGTTGGCCCCACGGCGTTTCGCGAGGACAGGAAATTCGTCAAAGATACGCTTCAACTCGCGCTCAACATTCCGCCGATCGGCACGTTGATAGGTGCCGATCCGGAGGTTTTCCTCCACAGTGAGCGTGCCGAAAATGCGGCGACCCTCCGGCACCATTGAAACGCCGAGTCGAGCGACTTTCTCCGGAGCCATCCCGGCGATCGGAACACCGCCGATACTGATCGCACCACGTGTCGCAGGCAGTACCCCCACCGTGGCGAGCAAGGTCGTCGATTTACCGGCGCCGTTAGGGCCAACTACACAAACGATCTCGCCAGGATCGACCCTCATCGACACGCCGCGCACGGCCGCCAGTCTTCCGTAGTGCACGTGAATGTCGTCGATCTGGAGCAAAGGCTCGGTCATTTCGGTCCCTTGCTTTTCTTTGTACCGAGATAGGCGGTTATCACCGCAGGATTAGCCTGTACTTCGTTCGGCGTTCCGTGGGCGATCGTTCGTCCTCCGTCGAGCACATGGACGCGAGAACAAGTGCCCATCACCACCCGCATGTTGTGTTCGATCAACAGGACCCCGGTGCCAAATCGTATGGGAATTTGCGCAATGATCGCCATCAGGTGATCGCATTCCTGATCGGACATTCCGGCCGCCGGTTCGTCCAGCAGCACAAAGGCGGGATTCATTATCAGCGCTCTGGCAATACTGAGACGGCGTTCATCCGTGTAAGGCAACGTGTCCGCGTAAGCGTCGGACTTGTCACCAAGTCCGATCCATTCGAGAATGCTCATCGCATGGTCGCGCGCTCGCTTGCGGCTCAGCCCGAAACTTGCTGCCGTCGCTTCTACGTTTTCGCGCACCAACAGTTCACGAAAAAGGCGGCCGCTCTGAAAGGTGCGCGCTACTCCAGCCAGCCGGACTCGGTGTGGAGGCCAGCGGGTAATATCCGTATCGCCTAATTGAACACTTCCCGCGGAAGGCAACTGGAATCCCGTAAGCGCGTTTATGAGTGTAGTTTTTCCGGCGCCGTTCGGCCCAATCAGGCCGACAATTTCCTTTTGCTGCACCGATAGAACGACATTCTCGAGGGCCCATAACCCATCGAAGTGTACTGACAGGTTGCGGGCGGCAAGGGCGGCCACACCTTTGGTGCCAAAACCTCCACTCCGGTCGATCATCATCGCAATCTAATTCCCATTGGGCCGCACAAACTCGGCGCTGATCAGGGTGCATCGTCGTGACTGACGTCACGTAGCCTCACGGACCACCGCTGCCCTGCGCTTTCCTGCTCAGATTTGTAAGAATTGACTACGAAAGGCTGCTTTTAGCTTACTTACAATAATTACATAGCTGCATCAAGATGAAATTTTCATTATATGCGACATGGCTCACTGTCGGTCATCCACGCGTCTCCGGATCAGGCTTCGCAAATGCAGTGATGGTTGCCCGCGGCGGTTCGGATGATTAAGGAGCGCAGCTCATCGCTCCTGTTGGTCTTTCTGAAGCGGAGTCATGCCGAGAGACCCTTGTTGTTCATCCCGTTGCTGTAACGCAAGAAGATCAGCCAGACGTTTTCTCGCCGGAGCGCCCATCGACCGCGTAACCTCCGCAGTGCTAGCTCGGTCAGAGCGAAAGCACCCACAAGTGAGAAGGGGTCGAGACCCTTAGTTCTGCAAGTCAGCACAGACGTCGCTTCTGCCATAACTGGCACTTCTGATGCGGCTTGAAACCGGAACCGAGAGCTGCTCTTTGTAGATTGCCTCGATGGTCGCTTGGCTTTCGGGCACTCCAAGCGAGGTCTGCGCATGGTTGATTTCGCCGATGCTCGGGAAGCTCGAACGGTCAATGCGGGCATCATTGGACCATAGGCCGGTCCGCATCGCGGCTTTGCCGCAATGGAAATAGACCTCGTTGACAGCGATGCGCAATACCGCGCGAGGAGGCTTTCCGAACTCCAGCTGGCCGAGCAATGGCTCGCGGACGAAGCGGCTCGGCCACAGATTGCCATCCGCGGTCATTTCACTGCCAGCCGGAGATCGTACGCCGTTCAGATCTAGCTGCGATTTTCCCACAGATGCTCGCGCTGGATCTGCATCGCGCCAGAGATTTTCGGTTGCTCGATCTGCCATTTGAGATGCCACCAATGGAAGTCAAGGTGCACAGCCACGGACGCTTTGCCAACGACACTGGTACCAAGTGGATGTGCCAGACCAGCGCCGCCATTTTGGGAATAACCACTGATGGTGCGCGAGCCAGGAGGGCGACTGGCTAGGCCAGGGCCGGCCCACCCGCTACGAACTTTCCGACAATGAGTGGTTTGCCGCTAAGCCGATGCCGCCGAATAAGGCGCGCGGTGCGCCACGAGTGAATGACCGTCGTGTCCTCAATGGCATCTTCTGGGTCTTGCGCGCTAAAGCACCATGACGTGACCCGCCAGAACACTTCGGTCCGTATGCGACTTGCTGCAATCGGTTCGTTCGCTGGCGACGGGCGGGCGTATGGGCGAGTTCATGAGCTGCCGTGCAGATGATCGACACGTCTATTGTTCGCATGCATCAACATGGGCCTATATCACAAGGAACCAGCGCCAATTGATGGGCAGGTCACGCGGCGGCTTGACGAGCAAAATCCACGTGGTGGTCGATGGCAATGATCTGCCTGCGCGGCTGGCGTTGAGCCCCGGCGAGTCGAACGACGCTCGACCGGCCGGAAAACCTGCCGTGTCGTCTTAAATCCGGATCAATGCTGCTCGCCCGACATGGAATATTTATTATATGGGACGTGGCGCACCATCGGTCATCCACGCGTCTGCAGGTCAGGCTTCGCAAATGCAGTGATGGCTGTCCGCGGCGGTTCGGACGATTCAGGGAGCGCAGCTCATCGTTCCTGTTGGCCCTTCTGAAGCGGAGTCATGCCGCGAGACGCTTGTTGTTCATCCCGTTGCTGTAACGCAAGAAGATCAGCCAGACGTTTTTTCGCTGGAGCGCCCATCGACCGCGCAACCTCCGCGATAACTAGCTCGGTCAGAGCGAAGGCACCCACAAGTGAGTCGAAGGGATCGAGACCCTTAGTGCTGCAAGTCAGCAGAGACGTCGCATGCTGAGCAAGAGGCGACAGATACTGATCGGTGAAAAGAATGAGGTGAGCCTTGCGCTTCGTTGCCTCGATCCCCCAACTTACGGTACTCTCTTGATAGTGCCGATAGTCGAAAAGAACGACCACGCTTTTCGGATCTAAATCAAGCATGCTAGAGCTTCGACCGAACCCGTCGGAGGCAATCTGAGTGACGTTTCGGCGCAACTGCGACAGGTAAGTTGCAACGTGCGAAGCCAAAATGGAACTTACCCGACCTCCCATCAAGTAAATTGGTCGCTTGGGATCCGACAAAGCAGATACAGCCGACTTTAACTCGGCAGCATCGAGGTGAGTAAACGTTGACCGAATACACTCCTGGTAGGCAGCAAGTGCCTTTGCTGAGGGGGTCGAGCTGTTGCCACCGCGCTTGGAGGAGGGATAGGCATCAACCGGAGAGAAAATTCGCTCTTGGATTTCGGCCCGGAGCGCAGCGTGAAACTCGGCGTACCCGTCGAAGCCGAGCTTGTTGACCAGACGAAGAACCGTCGGGCCGCTCACTTGAGCCTCAGCAGCAATCTGAGCTATCGGCACCAACCCGCTGGTTGGATACCCTTCAATAATCGCGCTGGCCACAGCGAGTTCGGATGGCGCGAGATGGTTGCGAACGACGCGGATTCTCTCTGCGACGGTGCCATGGGAGGGAACGGGGAGTGTCACTAAACAGCCTGCATCCAGAATTGAAATCGATGTACTGGTATCACGACCCTTATGCCGAAAAAAGCGCCCTTATGCCGCCATAACTGCCAGGCCGAGCCTTATCGTTACGCACTGCCCGACTTCGCGATCTCAGTCCTACTGGCTATCGCCATTACATACCGACGACGCGGCCGAGCAATCCAGAGCATTACGCATATTACATATTGATTATTACTCGTATCATTTATAACCTTCATCTAATTCAACCTGGCTGGCCGTGTTCGACGACCCGCCTGACTTTTACTTGGCTCCCACGGCGTCGTTGTGCAGAGCAGAGCGTCAGCGAGGACTTGGCATAGGTAAGGGAGCAAAAGGCATGAAGCGACGGGATTTCATTAAGGCGACCGGCTTGGGCGTTGCGGGTGCGACCGCGCTGACAGCTCCAGCAATCGCCACCTCGATGCCCGATATCAAATGGCGGCTCGCGACGAGCTGGCCGAAATCGCTCGACACAGTTCACGGGGCTTGCGAGCTCTTCGCGAAGGCCGTTGGGGAGGCAACCGACGGTCAATTCCAGGTCCAGACCTTCGCAGCGGGCGAGATCGTTCCAGGCCTGCAGGTGCTCGACGCGGTGCAAAATGGAACGGTCGAGATGGGTCACACCGCACCGTATTTCTATCATGGCAAAGATCCGACCTTCACCTTTGGCTCCTCGATACCGTTCGGCCCCAACGCACGCATCAATCAATCCTGGTACGTGGTTGGTGGCGGGAAGGAGCTCCTGAATGAATTCTTTAAGAGCTACAACGTGACCTCTCTCCTCGCCGGCAACACCGGCTGTCAAATGGGTGGCTGGTTTCGAAAGGAGATCAATACCGTGGAGGACCTTCGCGGATTGAAAATGCGCATCGCGGGCTTTGCCGGAAACGTCCTTCAGAGGATCGGGGTCGTCCCGCAGCAGCTCGCCGCCGGCGATATCTATCCTGCACTGGAGAAAGGCACGATCGATGCCGCCGAGTGGGTAGGGCCATATGACGACGAAAAGCTTGGCTTCTACAAGGTGGCTCCTCACTACTATTATCCGGGATGGTGGGAGGGCGGCACCATGGCCCTCGTGATGATCAATCTCGACAAGTGGAATGCGCTGCCGAAGCACTATCAGAACGTGCTGGAGCAAGCGGGTCATCTCGCCAACACGTGGATGATGGCACGCTATGACCAAGCAAATTCATTGGCACTTCGGAAGCTGATTGCAAACGGCGCAAAATTGCACGCATTTTCGCAGCCAATTATGGAAGCCGCCTTCAAAGCAACGAAGGAATTGCACAGCGAGATTGCAGCTACGAATCCCAATTTCAAGAAGCTCTACGACTCCGTGACGACCTTTTCCAACAACGGCTACGCGTGGTTCCAGGTGGCTGAGATTGGCTACGACAACTTCATGGCGCGTCACTTTCAAAATTGACAATCGATCGCGAATAACCGCACCACGGCGTAAATGCGATGCGCTTGCCCGGAGTCTTGCAGACGCGAGCCAATGACCCGCGACTGCAATACAATACCAGCCTGGATAATCGTCCCGCTTCGGCGTCGCCCTGGAGCGCCGGGTGCGCGGCATGCTGCCATGGTGCCGATCGTGATCGCCCTCCCGATCACGGTGACGGGCCTGCTGGACAAGCCTGTTAACGTCGATCTCGATAAGGTCAAGATCGAGGTGCCGCAGATCGATCTGCCGCCACTGGATCTCCGTGATACGAAACAGTGACAGAAACACGATCCGGAGTTGAAGGTGACAGAACTCGAGGGGGTCCCCGAACCAGAGGCCATGCGCGGCAAGCTGGTTCCGTTGGCCCTATATAGGCAGCTGCTCAACGGACCAGAGTTCGTATCCGATTGGCAGACAGTCGATCAGTCCATGATCGACATGTTCGCTCATGCCACCCGCGATCACCAGTTTATTCACACTGATAGCCGACGAGCCGAGAAGGAGACGCCGTTTGGGGGCACGATTGCGCACGGTTTCCTCACGCTATCATTGCTATCGCGGCTCGCCTTCGATGCGATGCCCGGAGTCGAGGGAACACAAATGGGTGTCAACTATGGGTTTGAGCGCGTACGCTTCCTCAGCGCGGTCAAGTCCGGAGCTCGGATTCGAGGCAAGTTCCGGTTGATTGGACTAACAGAGCGCGCGGTGTCGGTCCAAACAGCTTGGGACAGCTTGGTGGAGGTTGAAGGTATGATCAAGCCTGCCATCACGGCGCACTGGATCACCTTGGCGCTGCTTGACCGTAAGCAACTCCCGCTCTGACTTAAGACTTGCAAGGTGAGCAGGGGTCCGATCTTGCTTGCAAAACAGTTGGTAAACCCGATGGCCGGATCGGCAGGAAGAGCTTCAGCATTTTCAGGAAGCTCAAAGCGACTGTAGCGTTCAGCCATTGACCAAAACGGTCGATGCGGAAGGCGAGCCGCCTCAGATACTTTTCATTCTGCAATCCACATGACACGGCTCGGCGGTCATTCACCTCCCCGAGCCGCATCGTTCTTAAGAGTGCAGGTTTTCTCTGATCCATTCTTCGGCGTTCTTAACATTTATGCCATTTTGCACATTGAAGCTGTCGCGCTTTGGCCATGCCACGCCTTTGCCCTCGGCAAAGACCGCCCGATATTTCTTTATGTGGTTATCCGGGTCCTGTGCAAGTTCCGACTTGAGCTGACGAACTGTCCATTCTGCTTTCGTAAACGGACGCCCAAGCACGGTCTGTAGCTTGTCGGCAACCTCGCGGTAGGTCACCGTATCGCCAGCAAGATAGATGATCTCGTTGCGGATTATCGGCTGAGCGAAGACCACCTCGGCGGTCAAGGCACCGATATCGTCAGGAGTCGTCAGCGTAACTTCCGTATCTAGGCTGCCCAGCGCTTTGACCACGTTCTTTTGGAGATCGACGACCCCGAAGATCGGTTCGAACAAGAAGCTCGTGAACATTCCCGTAGAGATCACCACCCAGTCGGTTTTGTCTTGCGCACGCAGAAGTTCACGCACGTCGATCTGGGCATCGAACAGGTCCTGAGGGCTGCCACGACCGATGACGTCGAAGTCCACGCCGAACTGCCACGGAAAATATCGCTTGAGGTTGGCCTCAAGTGCAGATTTCGCGAGTTTCATTGGCGTGTTTCGACCAGCGGAAAAGCCTGCACAGCCGATCACCGTATCAAAACGTGCGAAGATCGCTGCCAGCTCACTTATTGCTAAGGCAAGGATATCGCCAGCGACGATCTCGATGCCCAGTTCGCGGATCTCGAAGACATCGCGGCGTTTTACCGGGGCGGTCGACTCAACGGTCGCAGCCCGCAAAAGAACGCTGATCGTCGTTCCTTGATGATCCTTGGCTTTACGCGCCAGATTGCGCAACACCGGCATACCGAGTTCTCCGGCACCAATGACCAGGATCGACTGTGCTTCTGTTGTTTGCGTGGAGTTCATTTTGAAAATCCTTCCCGACCTCATCGTTCGTGTGAACGGGTAACTGGCATATTTCAGAAAGGCTCATAAGAAGGTACACGCGTGATACCAGAGGGCAGGAAGATGACTAGAGACGAAATCCTGAGCTATTCTCAAGCGGTCTGCGATGGTCTTCGCGAGGATGAGGACGGCGTAAGACGCGAAGTTCTGACCCATGCAGGGAACAGATGGTCCCTGGGCGTCATCCACACCTTGGGTGTATATGGCAGATTACGCCATGCGGAAATCGGACGAAGAATGCATGGTGTTACCCAGAGGATGCTGACACGCACTCTCCGACAACTTGAGAGAGACGGGCTGGTCGCACGCTATGATCTGACGGAGATGCCACCACGCGTGGAATACGAGCTTACTGAGTGGGGCATGGGGCTCCTGATCCGCATGATCCCGCTTTGGACATGGGTCGTTGAAAACTCGGATCAGTTTCGAAAATCGCGTGAGCAATACGATTCCCGGCCGCGTGCGAAACCATCATGGCAGACTTTTTAATGGGCTAGTAGGCTCCCACGGGCAGCCTGCGTCATGATCCATGATTGTCTCGGCTAGGAGACACCCTGTCCACTTTGGGCCATCCATGAATAGGCGATCGCAGATTAGAACGGCACACACAATGTGGGAGTGGAACACCGGTTACGCTCAACCTCGTGCGGGCTGAAAATTGTGGCGAGCTCCGGCCCGTCGCGATCGGCGATGCCGGCCGTGTTGCGCACAACCTTACTGCACGGCCAACGTATCAAAAGCCCAGAGCGAGGCCGTCCTTCCGGTGGTCGGAGGCGCCGAGCAGAATGCCGCGCGCATGATCGATCTGGATTGCCTGGCAGCCGCCGATCGGCTCCACTGGGTAGCGTACGTCGTGGCCGCGCTTGCGCAATTCATCCTGGATCGCTGATGAAATTGTCGTCTCGACCTCCAATACGCCGTCGAAGGCAAATGAGCGCGGCGCTTCGGCCGCAGCTTGGATGTCCATCTTCATATCAAAGATGTTCGAAAGCAAATTGGCATGACCGGCGGCCTGGTAGTTTCCGCCCATTACGCCGAACGACATCACGGTTTTGCCGTTCCGACGCACGAGGCCCGGGATGATTGTGTGCATCGGGCGCTTGCGCGGCCCGAGGGAGTTGGGATGCCCTGGCGTAGGGCGGAAGCCCCAACCGCGATTGTGCAGCAGGACGCCTGACTTAGGTGCGTAGATGCCGCTACCGAACGGAGTAAACAGCGAATTAATCAGTGACACGACATTGAGGTCACGATCGACCACCGTCACGTAGACGGTATCGCGGTGCTCAATATCGTCCCAGGTTTCCTTTTCGGAGGCGCGGTTCATGTCGATCCGGGTGCGAATACGTTCGATATAGCTCTCAGCGAGGAATGAGGTCGGATCGATCATGCTGGTCGCCGGATCGCAGAAGAAGGCGTCACGAGCGCGGTAAGCTGCCTTCGTCGCTTCCGCGAGCAGATGGATGCGGTCAATCTGAGACAACGTGCCGACGTCGAAACCTGCTAATGTGCGCAGGATCATGAGCGCGGCAAGCCCTTGCCCGTTGGGAGGACATTCAACGACCTCGTGATCGTGGTACAGTGCCGAAATCGGACGGACATCGTCCGTCGTCTGGGCGGCGAAATCGTCCATTGTGTGGGCGCCGCCCAACGCGCGGAGGATCCCGACCATTTCTTCGGCAGCTTCGCCAGCGTAGAACGCTTCTCGCCCATGTCTTGCAATATTTCGCAAGGTGCTTCCCAGCGCCGGTTGCGCGCGGATGTCGCCGACCATGGGAGCCACACCATTCGGGAGGAACTGGGCAGCCGCATTTGCGTCAATCTCGATCCGCGCGCGGAATTTGTGCCAGTCGTCCGCAACGCGCGGCGTGACACAGAAGCCCTGTTCGGCGGCAGCAATTGCTGGCCGAAAGATTTCCTCCAGCGACCTGCTGCCGTGATTGGCCACGAGCCGGCACCAGGCATCGACCGCGCCTGGTACGGTCACTGCTTCAGGCGACGTTTGCGGAATGTCCCGCCGCGCGGCGTTCGCATATTTGCCGACATCGGTAAATTGAGGTGTGCGACCTGAGCCATTCAGCGCAATTGGATCGCCTGCATTGGGCGAATAGATCACGAAGCAATCGCCGCCTACTCCAGTCATCTGCGGTTCGACAACGCCCTGCAGTGCGACCGCCGCGACGGCAGCATCGATGGCATTGCCACCGGCTCTCAGCATGTCGAGCGCGGCCAGCGTCGCCTGCGGATGCGAGGTTGCGGCCATACCTCTTTCCCCTACCGCTACCGAGCGGCCAGCGACCATGAAATCACGCATGTTGTATCCCCAATGTATCAAGCCGCCGTCCGCGCCAACATCATCGAAGCGAGCGGCAGGCAGGCGGCGCACCTACGCTTCTGTAGGAGAAGAAGAGCTCGATTAGAATCACGGGCTGTTTTCCCAGTTTGAAACGCCCAAGTACCAGGCCGCCTGCGCGGCCCTTTCATGTTGCTGCTCTTACTCACCCACTTGAGATGAAGGGACCTTCTCGCCTGCCCTTGTGCTATGAGTTCCTGGTACGTTACAAATATTACGCCACTCTTGCAATAGGTGTTTTTTATAATATAAAGACACTCAATGATCGAACATATACCCGCGCGCTCAAACTGCAGAGCGAGTAAGCCTAGGACACCTGACGATGAGTATTCATCATTTCGGCGAAACTTCAGTAGTACGTGTGACGGAACAATGCGGACTTAGCTTCACTCCCGAAGAGCTGTATCCGCAGTGGGACCGTACGCTGCTGGAGCAACATCGCGAGTTGATGATTCCCACCTGCTTCGATGAGGCCCAAAGCCGCTTCATCAACAGCATTCATACCTGGGTTGTGAAGACTCCCAAGCACGTGATCTTGATTGATAGCTGCGGCGGCAATCATAAGAATCGGCCTGGCGTGCCGCAGTTTCATCAGCAGAATCTGCCATTCCTTGAACGGTTGGCGGAGGCTGGTGTCGCGCCTGAGCAAGTCGACTACGTCTGCTGCACCCACCTGCACGTCGACCACTGCGGGTGGAACACAATGCTGCGCGACGGCCGCTGGGTGCCGACATTTCCTAATGCGAGATATGTATTCTCCAAGGCTGAGCACGATCACTGGTCTGGCCCGGCGGGCCGAAGTGGCGCGCATGCCGGCGTCTATGAGGACAGTGTTTTGCCGGTTGTGGCGAGCGGTCAGGCAGACGTCATCGACGGAGACGGCCCACTAGGCAATGGCCTCATCCTGCATGCAACGCCAGGCCACAGTGTTGGCCACGTTGCAATCGAATTCGCCGACCGGGGTCGGCGCGGACTGTTCGGCGGCGATATTATGCATCAGCCATTGCAGGTGTTTCGGCCAGAGTGGAACAGCGTCTTCTGCGAAGAGCCGGTCCAGTCGCGAGCGTCACGACGTTGGCTCTTGGAGCACGCTGCTGAGGAGCGCGCAACGGTGTTCACCGCTCATTTCGCTGGAAGCTCAGCTGGTCACGTCACCCGCAAAGGCGACTTGTTCGATTGGCGCTTCGTCTAAGCAGAACTGGCGAGGTCGGGGGCGTGGTCAATTTCTACAAGCCTGAGCAGAAAAGCGCAGGATGTCGATCGTCCCTAAAGCTACGTAGTGACAGTCCATGAGGCGCCCTGATCGGCAGGGGCCGGTGGTCGAAAGCACCGAGACAATTTAGAGCGGAGAAGTCCATGTTTAAGATCACAAATCCCGGCACAATCGCTCCTCCTGTGGGCGCGTATAGTCATGGCATTGAAATTCCCGCCAACGCGCGATGGCTCTCGATCGCCGGACAGGCTGGTATTCGCCCGGATGGCAGCCTGCCCGAGAGCTTTGAAGACCAGCACGACCAAGTATGGCAGAACACCTTGGCCATTCTAAGTGCCGCGGGGATGGGACCTGAGAACATTGTGCACTTGAACGTCTACTCTACAGACCCCGCTGGTCTCAAATTCCTGGCCATTCACAGGAAGAAATATCTGCCTGCCGGCTATCTGCCGACGTCCACTTGGGTCGTTGTGTCCGGCTTGGCCAACCCCAAGTGGGTGGTCGAGATGGAAGCTTTGGCTGCAAAAGCAGATTGAGATGAGAACGTGCAGCGGGCGAGCGCTGGCTTCCGGCCGTGTTCGCCGGCTGTCTCGGTCGCTTGCAAGTCGGCAAGCCCCTTTCGCGGTCGGGGTGCGCTTTACTTCATCAATATAGATGTACCAGGACCGCCAACGGCACGTTACGTGCGCCCCTGTCGGCTTGACCCGACCGACCTCGCAAACGAGCGACGCCATATTTCACTTCGTATCACTTCCAGGGGAGTCAAATGAATCTAGACCTTGCCGATCCGATCCGCCAACTCGGTCTCATTTGTGGACTTGCCTACATCCCTCATAGCCTCGCCAAATTCACGGCACGAGACAGTGTGTTCGGCTTTTTTCAAGCGGCTGGGTTTCGTCCAGTCGCATTGTTCGTCTACTTTTCGCTTGTTGTTGAGATAACGATTACCGTTTGTATGATGTTTGGAATATTCATGACGTTTGCCGGATCGATATCCGCAATTTTCATGCTGAGCGCCGCAGCGGCCGTGCTGAAGGTTTCTCGTGGCAAATGGAGCTGGAATCTGGGCGGTTGCGAGTACCACGTTTTTTGGGCCCTATGCTCGCTGATCATCGCGTTTCACGCGACGACCTAATCTCAGCTCTCCTGGGCCAAGCGCGGCTGGTCGCGTTCTCAGAAGTTTGAAAACGACGCGTACATTTTCACCGGGGCTTATGGACGCGTTGCCGCAGGCGAAGCTAAGCAGGATCAGGCAAGTTAGCTGACCCTACTCGTCGAACAGAGTTTGAACTTTCTAAGATCCTAAAGCATCGAGGTGCGCCTCATAGTACCCAATTGACGGCGCGCGGTGACCCAGCTTACATTTGTGGGGCTATATCGAGATCGGCCGGAGATGAGCCTTTTTAGGACTTTTACGCTCGCCGATACGCATGGTCTGTTGACCTTGCCGACTTGCCAAGTGCGGTTTTCCAGCGAAAACTGCGGCTGGTCATCCCTGTTTGTTTCGCATCAGAGCGAAGCACCATTTCATGCCGACCTTCACCCTCTAGATCATCATCTCATCGTCTTGCACCTTACTGGTCCGGTGCGCCTAGACGGAAAGATTGATGACAATCCCAGAAGCAAAGTCGTTTCTCCCGGCGGCATAGGCTACTGGCCGGCTGGGCGGCAGTTTAGCATTACTTTGCGGGATCAGTTGGAAACGGTCCATTTGTATTTGAGCTCAACCGTAATGCGAAAGGCCGCGGAAAATCTGGGGTATATCTCCGGCGAACTAAGCTACCGGCCACTGTTCGCTATGAAAGATGAGTTGCTGGAGCAGTTGATAATGGAAGCTTGGCGAGTAGCGGCTAAGCGTTCTGATAGATCAGTTTCCTATGCAGATCAGTTGGCAATGGCGATTGCAACTCGCCTGGTCTGGATAAATGCTGGAGCGGTCCGGGAATCAGAGTGCGAAAAAGGGTTGACCAGCCCGCAGTTGGAAAAAATTCGGAATCACATCGACCAGAACCTGGACAGCCATATACGTTTGCAGGACTTAAGTGATCTGGTCGGTCATAGCGCCTCGCATTTTTCTCGCCAATTCAAGAATGCCACGGGCAAATCTCCTCATCAGTTTATCGTGCTCCAACGCGTTGAGCGCGCTAAGCGTCTTCTGCGGCACTCAACTGGTTCAATTGCAGAAGTCGCGCTTGACTGCGGATTTGCGCACCAGGAGCACCTGACTCATGTTTTCCGAAGGGTCGCAGGCGTAACTCCCGGCAGTTATCGGAAGGCCTCCCACGATTTGGTTGCATAGACCTTGGCTATGGTCATACTCGGTCAGCGACAGAGTTGAATGAGCGCATGAGCGAAGACATGCAAACGCGCATCCCCGCTTGCAGCTATGCTGCTCGCGGCGCCCAGTTTGGGCGAGGGTGAGCGGTCGCTCAGACGCTGAGGGCGATATCTCGCGAAGGGCCGTCTGCAAGAAGTTTGCGTGCCGACATATGCACGCCGGGAGCATTCAGAGTCTCGACTGCCGTGACTAGCCCATTCCGTGACCGCACCACGACCTGCCCCCCGTTCTCGGTCTGTGTCAGACGTGCCGCGTCGTCGGGTGCGGCCAAGCCCGCGATTTGTAGTTTGTACCTACCCTGATCGCTCCAGAACCACGGTAGCGCCGCGTAAGGAGAAGGACGGCCCATGATTACCTCGGCAAGACACCGTCCGTGATCGACTGCCGCCTGTACTGACTCAAGACGAATAAGCGACGGGCCGAACGGATCAGGAAAAGCCGCACAATCTCCCACGGCGTGAATCCTTGGGTCCTCGGTCGTCAGATAGCGGTCTGTTATGATACCGTTGTGAACCCTCAATCCAGCCGCATCCGCAAGCTCGGTGTTCGGAACAACCCCGGTCGCCAAGATTACACCGTCGGCGGGCAGGAAACGTCCGTCGCTCAGTGACACCCCGTACACCCTGCCATCCGCCTGCGCCTCCACAGACGCAGCGAGGCTGTTCAGGAATATCGAAACCCCATGCTCGCTGTGAATCGCTTGCACGATTGTCGACATCTGAGGTGAGATGGCCCGTGCCATCAATCGTCCGGCGCTCTCGATAATGCTGACTTCGATACCTGCCTCGCGCGCGACCGCCGCGAACTCCAGCCCAATGAAGCCCCCTCCGATCACCACGGCCCGCCGCATCGTGGCCATTTCATCACGCAGGCGCCGAGCATCGTCAATCGAGCGCAAGGCGTGAACGCCCGGCAGATTCACCCCTCCGATTGGCGGCACGGCAATCCGAGTACCGGTGGCTAACACCAGGCGATCCCAATCGAGACACTGCCCGTCATCCAGTGTTATCCGTTTTGCTTGACGATCAAGTGCCGTGACGCGTCGTCCGCCCAAGAGGGAGATGCGGTTCTCATGATAGAAAGACAGATTGCGCAAGTGCAGCCTCTCTTCGCGGCCCTCTTTCAGATAGGCCTTAGAAAGAGGCGGCCGCTGGTAGGGAGGGACGGCTTCATCGCCTACCAGCGTAATATCGCCTGCAAAACCCTTTTGTCGCAGGCTTGCGGCAACCTGGAAGCCTGCTTGGCCGGTACCGACCACTAGTACGTGCTCGCTCATCAAAACTGGCTTTCAGGCAGGTGCACGACCATCCCATCCATTTCCGGCCGCATCACGATTTGGCAGGATAGGCGAGAATTGTCGCGCAATTCCGAGGCAGCAATTGCGAGCAAATCCTCTTCGGATTCGCTGCGCGGGGGACACCAGTCAAGAAATTGCGGTGCGACATAAACGTGGCAAGTCCCGCAATTCATCGAGCCGCTGCATTCGGCCTCAATTCCGGTGACGCCGTTATCTAACGCAATACGCATCAATGTCTCGCCCGCTGTTGCATCAACGGTCGTCGCCTTTCCTAACGCGGTGACAAAGGTAAGTTTCGCCATGACGATACCCTCGATCTCAAACGGATCGCGTTGACCTGCTGGATTTGTCTCGCTCTGTCAGTCGAACTCAACCTCGACTTCGAGCAATTCGTAGTTGCGCACGAGGTTATGCACCAGCCGCTTTTCATTGCGGACGTGGAAGCGCCGTACGCGGCTCAGCAAGGCCGTGAAGAGAGAAACAATTTCCAGGCGCGCAAGGTTCATACCCAAGCATTGATGTGTGCCGAAACCAAAGGAGAGATGCATGTTTGCGTTGTGCCGGGCAATGTCAAAGCGGTCCGGGTTCTCGAATTGGCGCGGATCCCGATTTGCCGCACCATAGAAACAGATCACACGGCTATCTTTGGGAATGGTGACCCCATCCATCTGAACATCATTGGCAACATACCGGCCAAAACCCTGCAACGGAGCCTCGAGCCGCAAAACTTCGTTTACCGCGTTGCGCAGCAACGCATTGTCATTGCGCAGCTTGTCCCATTGATCAGGCGAGCGGTCGAAGTGCCAGACAGCCGAGACAATGCCAGAGATAGTGGTGTCAAGACTGGGCACGAGATAATCGCCCATGAGAACGGAGACTGCCTCTTTCGGAACGGCGCCACTATCGGCCGCATCGAGAATGGCATCAGCCCAACTCCCCTTGCGAAGCTTGCCACGCACCGCCTGGTTGTTAGCGTACTCCACCATCTCACCCAGCACCGGAAGCGACCGCAACATGCGTTCGTTCTCCGGACCGAAACAATTGAAGGCGGCCTCCGACCATTCCAGCATTCGTTCGCGCCCCTCTTCGGCAAGGCCAACCGCGTTCGAGACGATCTTCAGTGGCAAATATTGAGCAAGATCCTTGACCGCGTCGAACCGACCGCCCCGATCGCCCAGCAACCGGTCGACTAGCCCTTCGCTCTCCATGCGGATCTCGTCCTGCAGACTTTTGAGGGCACCCGGAGTCATGGGAGCGGCAGTGACTTTGCGAAGGCGGGTGTGCATGTCGCCATCGCTGCAAAGCGTGTTGCCGACTAGAAGATTGTTCAGCTGCTCGTTCATCATTACGCCGCGGCCAGACACGAAGTTTGTGTCGTCGTTGAGCGCCTGTTTGACGGACGAATAACGCGTCAAGGCGTACATCTCGTATTTCGTCAGCCAGACAGCCGGGCCCATGTCGCGCAGCATGTCATAGCCCGGGAACGGATTTGGCAACGCGCCATCGTGATAGGGATCATAATTCGATTGGGGAATTCGATCGTTCGTGTCCAGCATTGTTGTCCTCCTCTGTGTTTGCATTTCGGTTGTTGACCGCTTTCACTTGGCGTCCGGCCGCGCAGCCTCTTTCAGCTGCGAACCGGATCGAACGCCGATCTTCCGGCCAGCCGCGGTTCACGTAAGCGCCGTTAGGATCATCTGGAAATTGCTCCCAAAATCGTCCGGCAACTGCTTCTGCTTCGTGACGCCTCGAATCATCGCCAAACGTCCGCGGCCCGCTTCGTCAATTAGGACGATTCCGGCGAGAACGCCTTTATGCCATAGGGCTTTCGAGACTGATCCCCGTCGCGCAGATTGACTTCAGCGACCTGGTTCCCACTAGCCGTGACCCAAGTTAGATGGCGCTCCCAGAGAACTGGATCGTGACCGGGAATAATGCGCTTTGTCTCGTTTTTCAAAGCGTCGCGCATTTGCAGAAATGTCTTGATTTGGTTGAATGCGTTTCCCTGATTGTACCCAGGCGGCCACATCTTCTCGACGTTCGAGTACCAATAAACGGTGTCTCCGGCGACCGCGAATGGTCCATTATGCGTCCGGACCATGAAGAATTGCGTGCCAAACGTGTGCGAATCTTTAGCGAGATGAGCGGTGATGCCCGGCAGAATTTCTTCTTCTCCGCGAACAAAGCAGAGCCGCCCCTTCGCCAATCCCTCCGCGGCATGCACCAAGTCTTCCGGGTCAAACGACGAAAGTACCCAGGCTCTCTCTTCGTCGGAGTTCATATTCTCGTGGGCACTACATACTGCTTCTGACCACCCAAGATATTCGTCGAGCTGGATATATAGCTTCGCATTTGGGAAGGCGCGAAAATTGCCTATATGATCGAAATGCATGTGAGTGACCAAAATCGCTTCCACGTCCTCAGGCGAGAAACCCACCTTGGCTAGGACGTCTTTAGGATCCTCCCAGCCCGAGAAGGAATAGCGCTTCAGCCAGTCGCCCTTCTGGAAGCCGCAATCTACAAGAGCAACATGCTGCTTGCCGCCGACTTCGCCACCGACGAGCAATGTGTAGATCATCGGAACCGTGACGATACCTTTGTTACTGTAGAGACCCGCGCCCCCAAAGAAATCGTACGGCATATGCGACTGACAGTAAGCGAGCGGCCAAATTGAATAGTCCGTATCACGAGCCGGATGAACGTCTAAAAGAGGGGGCAGCTTCATTTGATGCTCCGATTGCGGAATACGCCAATAACCAAATTTGCATCATCAGGACGGGGACATCCTGCAAATTCATGATGCCTTCTGCCGAATCGTGCCATGCGCCCGGCTTTTATGAGAAACCTGCTTTTCACTCTGCCGATGTGCGCAGCAAGGCACCTTGCAGAAACACTCTGGCGGCCGATCCGGGCCATCTCCGCGTCAAGGCCCCATGCGACGGCAATCCCGATGATCGATCTCCGCGAGCTGCCAGGAGCGTCAGCAGCTATCCAAACCGTCTGCGCGGACTGTTCGGCGGCGATATACCGCAACAGGCTGGTGCCGAAATCGTCGGGAATCAGCCTCAAGCGGACCCCGGCCGGTTCATCCGGCTCGAGATCAGCGGCCCGATCACTGGAATCTTCGACTCGACGTGCCCAAGCCAGAACCGGCTCAACATGCCGGCGCCGGCGACCTTCCTGCGTTCCAAGTGAATGAGGTGAGCGGTCTCGCTGGCTCACCGATCTTGGAAAGAACGGCGAGCGTCGCTGATCACTGCCGGTGCCGCAACCGTGAGTGCGGCGGCAATGAAGAAAGGCGGCTCCGAAGAGCCCGCCCAAGTGGACGCCATGAGGAACGCACGACGGCGCCGGAGGAATACGCCTCCAACCGCGACGTCGCGATCAGGATTCGCGATCGCGCTTGCAGAGACTGGCCCAGAAGAACGCCGCCCTGATCTAGCTCGGCTGAACAGCATCCTTCGCCAGCTTCACGCGATGCCAGGCGATGATGTCCATGAGTTCCGGCGAGAACCCGTCGTAGGGCGCAATGCCCAGCGCACTCAGACGACGCCTGACCGCCTCCATCTGCGAGGGCTTCGCGCCGCTCTCGATGACCGAGGACACGAACGCGGCAAATTCCGGCGCTGGCGCGTCACCCGAGGCGGCAAGCTCCGGATGAATGAACTCGAGGCCGAAGAAGTGATGGCGGGGATCCTCAACCCGGCCAACCATGTGCGTCCCGCACGCCGCGCAGGCGTGGCGCTGGATTGCCTGACTCGCATCAACGACGCGGAGTTGGGCACCGTTCTTCGTCACATCTGCTGTCCCCCTCGGCACCACAGCGATCTGGGCGAGCAGCGCGCCGTCCGGCTTCCAGCACTTGCTGCATCCACACAGGTGATTGTGTGATGGCGCTTCCCTAACCTCGACTTCGACCGGAGATGTCGCGCAGCGGCAGCGCAACGTCAGCGTTCCTCGCTTGCTCTCTGAGCGGATAGTCGCTGAATCAATTGCCGGATGTAGCGGCATCTGCACGGCGGTCATGGATTCTGCGCGACGCTTTAGCGCGTGGTTCATGGCATTGTAGGCTTGGCGCAAGTTCGTATCGATGCCGGGCCACCTCTCCTCAACCACAGCACCCTTGAAAATCTCGTTGTGCACGAGATGCGTACGCCCACCCGGGAGGGGCTGGAGAATGAAAATGTGCTCGGCGCTGAATGCGGCTGGATCCGGAGCGAGCGTGAGCCAGCGCAGTTCCCGGCCAGCGACGATTCGTATCAATGTTGGGCTGAGAGGAATATCCGGCGTGTTAGGTTGCTTGAGCGTGCCGGTCACGGTTCGGCCGACGATCGTCGTGCCGGAGAGATCAGGGACCAGCGCGTTCCATTCCGGGTAGCGCGCGAGATCGTCCAGTATGCTCCAGACTGTTTGCGGCGCGGCATCGATCGTGATTTCGGTTTCAAGAATGCGCATTGGCCTCCCCCTCTCTCAGTAGACGACGACGCTGCGGATACCTTCGCCACGGCGCATCGCGTCGAACGCCGTGTTGATGTAGCAGGCCTTGTTGAAGGGCGCGCTCGAATCAATCTTGGCCACGGCAATCTCGGGGAGCACGGTGAAGTTCGAGAAGGTCGAACAGCCCATGTAGTGGAAGATCCTGTCCTTCCCGATTGAAAAGCGACTGGTCCCGTCGGGCATGACGCCCCGGCCCTGGGTCGCGCGGATCGCGGTGCAGAGATTGGTTTTCCGGGACAGACATGACGGGCAGGAGCGGCACTCCGGCGTGTACAACGGGATGACATGGTCGCCCCTCTTCAGACTGGTGACGCCGCACCCAACGTCGACGACGACCCCGGCGCCCTCGTGCCCGAGAATCGCGGGAAACAGGCCCTCTGGATCAGCGCCCGACAGCGTGAATTCGTCCGTGTGGCAGATGCCTGTCGCCTTGATCTCGATCAGGACTTCGCCCTCTCGCGGGCCGTCCAGTTCGACTTCCATGATCTCAAGCGGCCTCCCAGCCGCCACAGCTACCGCTGCGCGCGTCTTCATGTCGGGTCTCCTCCCTGCCAGCGCGTTAGGCAAGCCCATTCCCTGTGTATAAAGTCAGAAGTTCGCGTGGTTTCGCGCCCCTCCGATTGCTCCCACCGCGACCCGTGAGCTCACGGTCCTGCAGCAATTAGTTAGTTGAGACTTCGAAGGACGAAATCCGCACACCGTTCGCCGATCAGCGTCGCTGCTGCGTTGGTGTTGCCGCTCACCAGTTTCGGTATGACGGACGCGTCAGCGACCCTTAGTCCGGACAGTCCATTGAGGCGAAGTTGCACATCGACAACGGCTCGCGCGTCCGACCCCATACGACAGGTACCTGCTACGTGACTGACCGAACGGGTATACTTCCGCACGAACCCCTCCGGATTCCGCGCATCTTCTTCGCCATCGGGCGAAGAATAGATCTCTCCGCTGGCGATTCCCGCCAAGGACGGCGCCTTGATGATCTGTCTAGCGACCTCGATGCCGCGGACAATAGTGTCGACATCGTCTTGATGCGCCAATGCGCCCGCATCAAAAACCACGGGGTCATCTGGCGCCGCACTGCTCACTCGGACGGAGCCGCGCGATTTTGGCCGCAGCAGTTGCACGCAAATCGAAACACCATGGCCCGGAGGCGCGGGCCATTCCGGCGAACCAAACAAAGAGGGGATCAGATAGAGCTGAACGTCTGGCCTGCCCGTCTTCTGCGTATCGATGAACGCGCCGGCCTCAGCGATACTGGAGGCCAACAGACCGCTTCGAAACAGCGTGTATTGCAGACCGTGCTTTAGCGCAGCAAAGCCCTTGTCCTGGCCAAACAGGCTGATTGGGTCCTTCAGCCGACAATGTAGGGGCACTTCGACGTGGTTTTGATAATTCTCCCCAACCTCCGGTGCATCGTGAACAACTTCGATACCTTTGTCCTTCAGCAGCGCTGAGGGTCCAATTCCTGACAATTGAAGGATCTTCGGCGAGGCCATGGCTCCTGCTGCCAATATGACTTCTCTCGCAGCCCGCACTTCATTCCTGACACCGTCTCTTCCACGATAGACGACGCCAGTTACCCGCGTCCCCTCCGTGATGAGCTTGAGCACCTTGCAACTGGTCCGCACGGTCAGTTTTGGATGAAGTCTTCGCGGGGACAAATAACCTACGGCTGAGCTGCTACGGCGGCCCTTAGAGCATGTCGATTGGTAGAAGCCGATGCCCTCTTGTCGTTGACCGTTGAAATCGTGATTGAAAGGGAGCCCAATCTCCTGCCCAGCCTTGATGAAGGCGAGATTGGTCGAGATCCCGTACCAGGGGTTGCTGACTTTGATGGGGCCGTCGATGCCGTGATAGGGCTCGGACAACGTGTCATTGCATTCCGACTTCTTGAAAAACGGCAAGACGTCATCCCAGCCCCAACCGTCGCACCCGAGCTCTCGCCATTCGTTATAATCTTCAGCCGAGCCTCGGATATAGATCATGGCGTTGACCGAACTTCCGCCGCCCAACGTGTTGGCTTGCGGGACAAAGAAGGTCCGAGAGCCTGCATTCTTCTGTGGCGTGGTTTGATAGGCCACGACCCGATCACTCGTAAACAACCGGACGAAGCCGCCCGGCATGTGGATGAACGAGGTGTCGTCATCACGACCGCCCTCAAATAGTAGGACCGAGCGGCCCGCCTGGGCTAACCGCCCGGCAATGACGCAACCCGACGTGCCGCCACCGACGACGATGAATTCGTGATTCTGATCCGAGCTTGAACTAACCATTTACAATTGCTCTTTGTAGATCGCTTCAACGACAGCCTGGCTTTCGGGTTCGCCGAGCGAAGTCCGGTCATGATTGATCTCACCGATGCTCGGGAAGCTGGACCGCTTGACGCGAATCTCGTCCGACCAGAGCTTCGAACGCATCGCGGCCTTGCCGCAATGGAAGTAAGTTTCTCTGACCTCCATTCGGAGAACCGCACGCGGCTCCTTGCCAAACTCAATCATCCGCTTCAGGAGCACCGGGTCAGTGGTGACGGCACCCTTGCCATTGATCCGCAGCACTTCATCGATCCCCGGTACGAAGAAGAGCAGGTGCACAAAACCGCTCCCTTCGACGATGTTTCTGAAGCTGTCGAGCCGGTTGTTGCCGGCGCGGTCAGGCATCAGCAGCAGGTTGGGCCCCTCGACATGGACGAAGCCGGGATTGCCACCTCGCGGGGATGCATCGGCACTTCCGTCCGCACCCGTCGTAGCGATCACGCAGAACGGGGACATGCCAATGAACTTCTGGGCATGCTTGTCAATCGATGACCATGCCTTTGCGAGCACGCGCGGATTTGGCTTGGGATAGATTGCGTCGAGGTCACTTGAAGCATGATCGGTCAAGGCAATCCTCTCTAGCACGAGGCCGGGCTTTCGAGCGTCGAGCAATGCTATGTTATAAATTATACATTTTTCTTGCAAGCGGTAATTTTCATACCTTGTTGCCTTTAGAGTGGCAACAACCCTCTCCACAGTCCCTTAATGACGGCACACCACGGGGCCGACAGTGATCGTCAGAAGCCATTCATCCGCCCCGGACCAGATCAAGCTCCGAGACGGCTCTCATTGTCCTGTTGAAAGCCAAACAGATCGGTCAAGCGCTTTTTCGCTGGAGCACCCATTGCGCGGGCAACCTCTGCGACAACCAATTCGGTCAGAGCTAAGGCACCGACGAAAGAATCGAACGGATCAAGGCCCTTGGTGCTACACGCGAGTAGAGACGTCGCATGCTGAGCATGCGGAGATAAGTACTGGTCCGTGAATAGGACGAGATGGGCCTTGCGCCTCGCTGCCTCAGCCCCCCAGTTGACCGTCGTCTCCTGATAGTGCCGATAATCGAAAACAACGACAACGCTCTTTGGCCCCAAGTCGGCAATGGCGGAGCTTCGCACGAACCCATTCGAACCAAGATGGATTACGCACGGTCGCAAAAGCGACATATGGGTGCAGAGATGTGAAGCCAAAACCCCACTGACCCTGCCTCCCAACACGTAGACGGGCCGCTCAGCGTCCGACAAGACCGATACGGCCGATCTCAGCTCGCTCTCCCTGAGCTGCGACAGTGTCGCCTGGAGACATTCATAGTACGCAGCTTGGGCCTCCGCTGTAATTTCCTGGTCGCTCCCGGCACAGCTCGCTGCGGGATATACATCAGCGGGTGAGAAAATTCTCTCCTGGATCTCGGCCCGAAGCGCGGCGTGAAACTCGCCATATCCCGCGAAACCAAGCTTGCAAACGAGGCGAAGTACCGTTGGGCCGCTCACGCCGGCATCAGCTGCAAGCTGCGCAATTGGAACCAATCCACCTGTCGGATAACGATCGATGATCGCGCTCGCGACCGCAACCTCCGACGGCGACAGTCGGCTTCGAACGGCGCGGATTGTTTCCGCAATCGTGCCATAAGCGGGAATGGGGGGATTTGTCTCAGAGACCCACATCGATCGCTCCTTCCAACTAGACCGAAAGCCCACTCGCATCGCGACGACGGTCGGCAGCGCCACCACCTGGCAGATGAGCGCTTATGTTCAATGCCATTCACCGCGAACGTGTCAGGTGAGAGCCGGGCTCCAGTCAGATCAATTCCGGTGTGTTTTGGAGCTTTCGATCTGGAAGTCACGCAGCGCGAGTTCAGTGATCCTGGGCGGATCAAATGCTGTCACCGCGGGGGCAACCAGGCATTTCTCGATTTCTACGAGCACGGTCTGCGCAACGGAGCCCTGTGCCAACTGTGAAGTGCCCCTGTCGTCGGTCACGACGTTCGGATTGCCGTGTTTTTCGAGAGAGCCGACCTTCCCAGGTTCAGAGGGATCGTACCAAGCGCCGGTCGCCATCTGAGCGACCCCTGGTCGGAGGCTCTCTACGATCTTCACCGCGGCTATGAATGCACCCCGATCATTATAGACACGCACAAGATCGCCCTCGGCTAGATCGCGGTCCTTTGCGTCCTCATGGCTCAGGCTGATGGGCTCTCGGCCGTTGAGCTTGGAGGCTTGGCTGACCGAAGACATGTCTAACTGGCTGTGCAAGCGTGCGGTCGGCTGATGAGAAAGCAGATGGATCGGATATCGACCGGCATTGTCACTTCCGAGCCACTCCGCCGGCTCAATCCAGGTCGCATGAGCCGGGCAATCTTCATAATTGAAACTATCGATGAGCGCGGAGGTGATCTCGATTTTGCCAGACTGGGTAGCAAGCCGGTTCATTTCGGGATCTGAACGGAATGCCCCTAGGAAGGTTTCATCCCGTTGGAGCGATGGGAATTCATAAGATCCATCGGCCCAGAATGTATCGAACGGAGGGGGTGAATAGCCCCGTTCTTGCGCAATTTTCCGGGCGCCCTCATACATGTGGCGGAGCCAGCCCATCTCGTTCCGGCCGCACGTGTAAGAATCATGGAAGCCCAAGCGAGCAGACAACTCTGCAAAAACGTCGAAATCGTTTCGGCTCTGGCCGACCGGCTCGATCACCTTATGCATGGCGATATAGAAACTGTTTCGCTCCGAAGCCAGGATATCGTTCCGCTCCATCGTCGTCGTGGCCGGCAACACGATGTCGGCAAACCGCGCTGGCGGGGTCCACCACGGCTCATGGACGATGATCGTCTCCGGCCGCTGCCAAGCCTCCAGAAAGCGATTGAGGTTGGCATTGTGATGAAACGGGTTGCCGCCCACCGAATAAATCAGCTTGATGTCGGGGAGTTTCAGAACCTTCCCGTTGTACTGCAGCTCGGCGCCAGGATTGAGCAGCATGTGTGCGACACGCCCAACAGGCACGTGAGCGCGGATGGGATTAGGCCCGAGCGGAAGAGTCGGCCGGGGGATGTCCGGAAGACAAGACATTCCAATACTGCTGGTCGCCCCCAAGCCCAGGCTGAACCCGCCTCCTTGAAGCCCAATCTGGCCGAGGATTGCAGCCAAAGTAACTGTCATCCACACCGGCTGCTCGCCATGATCAGCTCTCTGCACCGACCAGCTTGTATTGATCAATGTGCGCGTCTCCGCCATACGGCGGGCGAGCTTAGCGATGACCGAGGCAGAGATCCCCGTGAGCGCTGCGGCCCACGAAGCATCCTTAGGCACACCGTCCGTCCGACCTAGCAAGTAGCTTTCGAAATGCTCAAACCCGACGCAATAGCGCGCGAGAAACTCGCGGTCGTGGAGACCCCCAGCGACCAGCGTATGAGCCAGGCCGAGCATAAAGGCAGTGTCGGTGTTCGGCCGAATGGGCAACCACTCGGCTCCCAGCGAGGCGGCAGCATCGTCCCGGGACGGACTGATGTTGACAAAGCAAATGTTACGAGCCTTGGCTTGGGCAAAGCGGGCTTCCACATCGTGCACCACCGTGCCGCCTGAATCGATCTGGGTGTTTTTAAGAGCACTTCCGCCGAACATGACGACGAGTCTGGTATGCTCGATCATCTCTGACCAGGGGACCGCCTGGGAAGGAATATCGCCGTCACCGATAACATACGGCATGATATGCCGCGCCGCACCGAAACTGTGATTCCCGGCCTTATCGACGTACCCGCCAAACAGCCCAAGGAAGCGTTTCAAGACGCTGGGAGAATGGTGAAAGCGGCCAGCGCTGGCCCAGCCATAGGACCCCCCATAGATCGCCTCATTGCCGTAGCGGTCCTTGACGCGGCGGAGCTCATTTTCGATCAGATCAAGCGCGACTTCCCATGACACCGGAACGAACGCTTCGCCACCGCGGTTGCGCGGTGCTTTCTCACGATGCCGAAGATAACTTTCGCGGACGTGGGGCCGATCGATCCTCAGCTCATGCTGAACGGTTTCAGGCAATGAGCCCACATAGCTGGCTGGTCGCGCATCCTTCGAAAATGGGATCGTTCGCAGGATCTCACCGCGGTCCGCTTCTACGTTGAACACGCCCCAATGCGACGCGGTCTGGGTGATCTTTTTCATCTCGCTGCCCTTACTCGCCAACTCGGCATTATTTATCCCTTTTAGGGGGACTGTTTCGCATCTCGACGGTCACATGACTTGCTCAGCCGATCGGGCGTTCTTTCAGGCAGACGTTACATATATTACCTCTTTCTTTCAAAGAGTATTTTTTGTAATATCGTCCATGGGCAGGGGTTCACCCTTGCAACGGCAACCAACTTCGAGAGCACATCCGTGGAACTTGACGATGAGTATTCATCATTTCGGCGAGACCTCGGCGTCGGCCCTGCAAAGCACTTCGGGAGGTCAAAATGAATGCGACAGATTCGGCTCCGTCGGCCGACACGGATATCCCGCATCTGAACGTCGATCCGTTTTCCAACGAGTTCTTTTCCGATCCCTATCCGGCCCATGAGCTGTTGCGGGAGGCAGGGCCGGTCGTTTATCTCGACAAATGGAATGTGTATGCGGTGGCGCGTCATGCCGAAGTACACGCCGTGCTCAACGATCCGCTCACTTTTTGTTCGGGTCGCGGTGTGGGCCTTAGCGATTTCGCCAAGGAGAAGCCGTGGCGTCCGCAGAGTATTATTCTCGAAGCCGATCCACCGGCGCATGCAAGAACGCGCGCGGTGCTAAATCAGGTGCTGTCGGCAAGTGTCGTAAAGCGGTTGCGAGAGGGTTTCGCGGCCGCCGCTGCAGCAAAGGTTGACGAATTGCTGAAGCTGAAAAGTTTTGATGCTATCGCCGACTTGGCGGAAGCCTTCCCGATGTCTGTCTTCCCTGATGCATTGGGTCTAAAACAGGAGGGGCGCGAACATCTGCTGCCCTATGCGGTGGTTGGTTTCAATGCATTCGGCCCGCCGAATGAACTGCGCCAAAAGGCGCTCGAGCGCTCGGCGCCGCATCAGGCCTATGTCCAGGAGCAATGCCAGCGCGAAAACGTGGCGCCGGAGGGATTCGCCGGCTGTATCCACGCGCGGGCCGATACCGGTGATATTACCGGAGCGGAGGCGTCGCTCCTCGTCCGAGCGTTGCTCTCGGCCGGCATCGATACCACCGTCAACGGAATTGGGGCTGCCGTCTATTGCCTCGCGCGATTTCCCGAACAGTTTGCACTGTTGCGCCAGGATCCGACACTGGCGCGCAGCGCGTTCGAGGAGGCGGTCCGCTTCGAAAGCCCGGTCCAGACCTTCTTCCGGACGACCGCGCGTGAAGTCGAGATATCCGGCCATCGCATAGGCGAAGGCGAGAAGGTCCTGATGTTTCTCGGGGCCGCTAACCGCGATCCGCGGCGTTGGGACGCGCCTGACAGCTACAACATCACCCGCCGCACCTCCGGCCATGTCGGCTTCGGTTCCGGCATCCACATGTGCGTCGGCCAGCTCGTCGCCCGCCTCGAAGGCGAGGTCATGCTGACCGCGCTCGCGCAGCGGATCGCCAGGATCGAGATATCGGGCGAGCCGAAGCGCCGTTTCAACAACACGCTGCGTGGGCTCGATAGCCTGCCTGTCACCATCACCCCGGCCTGACGAGGAGTTTTATGCCCGCCATCATCTTCATCCATCCCGACGGCAAGTCCGAGCGCGTCGAGACCAGCGACGGCGAAAGCGCCATGCAGGCTGCGACCCGCCACGGCCTCAACGGCATTTTGGCCGAATGCGGCGGCAACGCGATGTGCGCGACCTGTCACGTCTACGTCGACCCCAGCTGGCTCGCGCGCCTGCCTGACATGGGCGACGACGAGGACGCACTGCTCGATGGCACCGCAACCGAACGGCTGCCGAACAGCCGATTGTCCTGCCAGATCCACGTCACCTCCACGCTCGACGGGATCGTGCTGAGACTGCCGGAGCGGCAGTTCTGATCTTTCCGATGCGGTGGCGGCGACCGACGCCGCACCTCAAGCAGGGGAACGGACGACGCGAGCATGTCGCGACGCACGAGGTCATACGAATGCTCAAGGAAACGCTGGATCGCGAGATCGATCGCAAGAATTATCGCTGCTTGAACACTCAACAGAAAGGAAGTCCACGATGTTCAAAAGAGCAAAGTATCTAGCTTTGAACTTCGCGCCACTGTTTGTATTCGCGGCGGCCACGGCTCCATTTGCACACGCGGAGAATACATTCTCCAATCCCTCAACCATTGCAAAGGGCCCTGGCTATACGCACGTGGTCGAGGTTTCTGGACCACATCGGCTCGTCGTCATAGCGGGCCAATTAGGGCTTACGCCTGATGGAAAGTTCGCCGGCGAACCGGGTGACTTCAGAGCTCAATCCACGCAGGCATACAAGAACTTGAAATCAGCTCTGGACTCTGTTGGCGCAACCTTTGCGGACGTAATCAAGATCAATCACTATTTGACTGACATTCGGGCACAATTGCCGATCTTGCGCGAGGTACGCGACTCCTTTGTCAACACCGCCGCACCTCCTGCGAGCACGACCATAGAGGTTTCTCGGCTTGCCGCCGATGCAGCCTTGTTTGAGGTGGAAGCAATCGTGGCATTGCCCGCGCGCTGAAGCGACCGGGCGCGCATCGGGCGCAACATCGGAGGATACGACGTGACGCGCGGAAGACGCCTGCATTGGCCACAAATGAACGTCGCGACGACTGCCGAGACTACCTCTTGGCGTCCTGAGAGAATTTGAGGAGTTACCAATGAAGACACGTGCCGCCGTCGCTTTTGAAGCCAAGAAACCGCTCGAGATCGTCGAAGTCGATCTGGAAGGGCCGAAGGCCGGCGAAGTCCTGGTCGAGATCAAGGCAACGGGCATCTGCCATACCGACGCCTACACGCTCGACGGTTTCGACAGCGAAGGAATCTTCCCGTCGATCCTCGGCCATGAGGGCGCCGGCATCATCCGCGAGATCGGCGCGGGCGTGACTTCCGTGAAGCCGGGCGACCACGTCATTCCGCTCTACACGCCGGAATGCCGACAGTGCAAAAGCTGCCTGAGCCGGAAGACCAATCTCTGCACCGCGATCCGCGCGACCCAGGGCAAGGGCGTGATGCCCGACGGCACCAGCCGCTTCTCCTACAAGGGCAAGCCGGTCTACCACTACATGGGCTGCTCGACCTTCTCCAACTTCACGGTGCTGCCCGAGATCGCAGTGGCGAAGATCCGCGAGGATGCCCCCTTCGACAAGAGCTGCTACATCGGCTGCGGCGTCACCACCGGCGTTGGCGCCGTCGTCAACACCGCAAAGGTCGAGCCGGGCGCCAACGTGGTCGTGTTCGGCCTCGGCGGAATCGGCCTCAACGTCATCCAGGGCGCCAAGATGGCCGGCGCCGACAAGATCATCGGCGTCGACATCAACGACTCCAAGGAGGAATGGGGCCGCCGGTTCGGCATGACCG
>Ga0207695_10000549_pt1 | contig 77356 bp, 73 predicted proteins | sample KBSC54metaG_FD_184354 | JGI IMG/M metagenome (GOLD analysis project Ga0207695, IMG submission 184354) | Corn rhizosphere microbial communities from Kellogg Biological Station, Michigan, USA - KBS C5-4 metaG (SPAdes) (version 2) | ecosystem: Host-associated > Plants > Roots > Rhizosphere > Soil...
GCGCCTAAGGTCCGCGCCGCTTCGCCTGGGCCTCTAGAGCGCCTCGCGTCGTGGGCCGGTAGCTCAGTGGTAGAGCATTCGACTTTTAATCGAATGGTCGTGAGTTCGAACCTCACCCGGCCTACCAGACTTCGCTCGCTTCGCGAGCTACGTCCCGGCAAGCCACGCTGCGCTAGACGCGAAGTGAGTGAAGTCTGCCGCGCCGTAGCCTGCAAGACGAAGGCGGGCTGCGGCCTAGGCGAGAAAACCAGATGAAATACGTCTACGTGCTGCGAAGCCTTTCCGACGTGAATCGTCACTACGTCGGCGTGGCTGGCGATTTGCGAGCGCGGTTGGCGAAGCACAACGCCGGCGAGGTTTCCCACACCTCGAATTATCTACCTTGGGCCATCAAGACCTATGTGGCCTTTGCGGACGAAGCTCAGGCGTTTGCGTTCGAAAAATACCTGAAGTCTCCGTCCGGCAGGGCTTTCGCGAAGAAGCGCCTCTAACTAAGTCTTCGCCGTTGCGGCGGGCTACGACGGCCCTGTGGCGCGCCATCTCGGCCCCGGTCCGGACGCAGGGTCAAAGCGTCAGCGCGAGCGCGCTTTCCCGCCGCAACGTCCTTCCTATTGCTGCTGCTGTTGCCGCTGCTGGTCGTAGGCGAGGCCGGAATATTGCGCGCGGCGCTGGCCGGCGCGGGGCGCGGGCTGGGCGGTGCGCAGGAATTCGGGCTCGGACACCGCCGCGCGCGCCTTGCGCACCGTCACGCCCACGGCGAGTTCGCTGTCGGCCTCGCCCTTGTAGACGCCGCGGGAGGGCGGCACGTCGGAATAGTCGCGGCCGATCGCGCAGGCGATGTGGCGCTCGGTCGCCAGGATGTTGTTGGTCGGGTCGAAGCCCACCCAGCGCAGACTGGGCAGGAACACCTCTACCCAGGCGTGGGTGGCGTCCGGATCCGAGCGGTCGCCGGCCTTGCGGTCGGTGAACAGGTAGCCGGAGACGTAGCGGGCCGGCAGGCCCCACTGGCGGCAGATGGCGATCATCACATGGGCGAAGTCCTGGCAGACGCCCTTGCGGGCGGCCAGCACGTCGTCGATGGGGCTGTCGGCCCGGGTGACGCCGGCTTCGTAGGCGAAAGCGCCGTAGATGGCGCTGTTCAGGTCCATGAGGGCGCGCAGCGGATCGCGGACCCGCAGCTCTTCGAGATTGTGCTGGGAGACGAAGGCGTGGAGCGCGTCGGTGGGACCGGTGAAGCCGTGGGGGTGCAGGAAGTCGAAGTGCTCGCCCAGCACGAAGTCGGACTTGAGCCGGTCCCATTCGCCGCGGTCGAGCTGGGCCGGCAGGGCCGGCGGCGCCTCTGTCTCCACCGCCGATCGGGCCATGATGGTCAACCGGTCGTGCGGCTGCGGGATATCGAAGTGGTAGACCGCGTTGCCGAAGGTGTCGGCGTAGGAGAACAGCTGGGCCGCCGGGTCGATCTCCAGCTCGAAGCTGATCAGCCGCTGGCTGGCGCGCTTCTGCGGCTGCATCCAGAGCTCCATGACGCTCTCGCGAACCGGGTGGTCGTAGAGGTAGCGGGTGGAGTGGCGGACGGCGAGGAGCACGGCGGTTTTTCGTCCTTACGCCGGCAGGCGCTGTTCGAGGGTGTAGGCGACGAAGGTCTCGTAGACCTGGCGGTGCACCTGGGCGCATTCGTCGAGCACCGCCCCTAGGAAGGCGCTGGAGCCGCCGGCCTGCACCTCGCCGATGTCGGCGTACTGCAGGCGCGCCCGCAGCCGCCCGGCCAGCCGGTCGGGGCCCGTGAGGCCCATGGCCTCCACATGGCGGCTGATGGAGGTCAGGTGCTCCTCGATCCGCGCGGTGCAGAAGCGCACCGAGCGGGGGAAGTCCTCGTCCAGCAGCAGGAATTGCAGGATGTAGCGGGGCTGCATGTCGGCGGTGTAGACCCGCAGATAGGGCTCCAGCGCGCAGCCCATTCGCAACAGGCTGGTCAGCGCCGAGTGGTCGGTGACGCCGCGCCGGCCGCGGTCGCCGAAGCAGACCTCCAGCAGGGCGCCGATCAGCTGGGCCCGCTCCAGGTAGACGCCCAGCTGGAAGAAACGCCAGCCCTCGCCATGGCTCATGGTGGCGTCGGCGGCGCCCTTGAAGAGGTGCAGGTCGGCGATGGTGTCGTGCAGGAAGGCCTGCGAGCCCTCGGCGAAGGTTCGGGCGGCCTTGGGATCGCTCATCCGCAGGTGGATCAGGTTGAGCCGCTCCCAGGTCTCGGTGGTGATCTGGTCACGCACCTGGCGCGCGTTCTCCCGGGCGCGGGCGAGCGAGCTGGCCACCGAGCCGGAGTCCTCGCGGTCGAGCACCAGGGCGCGGGCCGCGTCATAGGGATTGCGGGCCTTGGCGGCGTCGTCGGGATCGCCCACGGCGGCCAGGGCGATGCGGGCGATCTGGGTGGCCGATTCCGTGCGGTCGAGGGTCGCCGTCAGCATGACGTCGGAAAGCCGGCACAGGTGCTCGGCCCGCTCCACGTAGCGGCCCATCCAGTAGAGGCTGTCGGCCACCCTCGCCAACATCATGGGGCCAGCCTCATGGCGAGAGCTCCTTGCGGTCGGTGAGCACCCAGGTGTCCTTCGACCCGCCGCCCTGGCTGGAATTGACGACGAGCGAGCCCTTGCGCAGGGCCACGCGGGTCAACGCGCCCGGCGTCACCACGATCTTCTCGCCGGAGAGGATGAAGGGACGCAGGTCCACGTGCCGGGACTCGATGGCGTGGTCCACCAGGCAGGGCGCGGTGGAGAGCTGGATGGTGGGCTGGGCGACGTAGTTGTCCGGGTCGGCCTGCAGGGCCGCGGCGAACGCCTCCCGCTGCGCCCTCGTGGAATGCGGCCCCACCAGCATGCCGTAGCCGCCGGAAGCGCCGACCGCCTTGACCACCAACTTGTCGAGGTTGGCCAGCACATGGCTGAGCTGCGCCGGTTCGCGGCAGAGGAAGGTCTCGATATTGGGCAGGATGGCGTCCTCGCCCAGATAGTAGCGGACGATCTCCGGCACATAGGCGTAGACCGCCTTGTCGTCGGCGACCCCGGTGCCCGGCGCATTGCAGATCACCACGTTGCCGGCCCGGTAGGCGTTGAAGAGCCCGGCCGAGCCCAGCCCGGAATCCCGGCGGAAGGTGAGCGGGTCGATGAAGTCGTCGTCCACCCGGCGGTAGATCACGTCGATCCGGCGCAGGCCCGTGGTGGTGCGCATGTAGACGAGGTTGTCGTGGACCACGATGTCGCGGCCCTCCACCAGCGGCACGCCCATCAGGCGGGCAAGGTAGGCGTGCTCGAAGTAGGCGGAATTGTAGACCCCCGGGGTCAGCACCACGACCTGCGGGTTCGGCCGCCAGTCGGCGGCCATGCTCTTCAGCGTCGATAGCAGCAGGTCCGGATAGCGGTCGATGGCGCGGACGCCCGCGCCCCGGAAGGTGCCGGGGAACACCCGCTTGGAGGCTTCGCGGTTGGCCAGCATGTAGGAGACGCCGGAGGGGACGCGCAGGTTGTCCTCAAGCACCGCGAACTTGCCGTCGGGCTGGCGGATCAGGTCCGAGCCGCAGACGTTGGCGTAGGCCTGGTGCGGCACATAGAGGTTCTGCATCTCCCGCCGGTAGGAGGGCGCCCTCAGCACCAGGTCGCGCGGCACGACCCCGTCCATCAGGATCTGCTGGCCGGAATAGATGTCGGCCAGGAACATGTTCAGCGCCCTCAGGCGCTGGGTAAGGCCGGCCTCGATGGTCTTCCACTCGTCGGCGGGGATGATCCGGGGCAAGAGGTCGGTGGGGATGATCCGCTCTGTGGAGCTTTCCGCGCCGTAGACCGTGAAGGTGATCCCCTGCAGCAGGAAGAAGCGCTCCAGGGTCTTCTGGCGCTCGGCCAGTTCATCGGCGCTGAGCGTTTCGATGCGGGCGGCCAGCGCGGCGTAGTGGGGGCGGACCCGGCTCTTGGCGTCGCGCATCTCGTCGTAGGGCAGGGGCGGCGCCGCCGCGCCCGATGCGCGCTTGGCCGGTCCGGCCCTGGCTGCCCCCAACGTCACGCGCGGCGTCCCTTTTTCCCCACCCGCATTTCTTACGGCCCTTAGGGCGTCGCCGAAAGCCGGGCCCGATGTTTCGTTCGCCGAACGGCCGTGCGGCCGCCGATCGCCCGGGCTTCGGACGCCCCAGGTGACAGTCCCGCGGGGCGCGGCTACACCCGGCGAAGGGGCGCGCGAGGATTCGAGAGCTTGGCTCGTCTTGTCTACGCCGTGACGGCCGGAGCCGCCCTCTGCCTCCAGGGCCTCGCCGCGCCCGCCCAAGCCGCCGAAGCCAAGGCGCAGGTCGAAGGGACGCTTCCACCGGACCTGCGCGCGGCCGTGGTCCGCGCCATCGGCGACACCGACCGCCCCATCGAGAACCGCTTCGAGGCCCGTCGGCGGGCCCGCGAGGCGGCCGAGGACGCCATCACCGTGCTGCGCTCCGAGGGCTACTACGCCTACGACGTCGAGCCGGACGTGGGCGAGGGCGATGCGCCCAAGGCCCTGGTGAAGGTGGCGCCAGGGCCACGGTTCCTGTTCGGGCGGGCGCGGATCGAGTGGGTCGGGACCCCACCGGACGCGGCGGCCGCCGAGGCGGCGACGGCGGCGCTGGCGCTCACCCCCGGCCAGCCAGGCCGCGCGGCGGAGGTGGTGGCCGCCGAGGGACGCGCCGTGGCGGCGGTCCAGAAACGCGGCTACGCCGACGTGAAGGCCCAGCCCCGCGAGGTGGTGGTCGACCACGCCGACAAGACGGTCAGCCCCGACTATCGCATCGCCGCCGGCGCCATCGCTCGCCTGGACGGCATCCGGCTCACCACCAATGGCCGCACCCAGGCGGACTGGCTGCAGCACCTGGCGCCCTGGCGGCGCGGCGACCCCTACGATCCGGAGGATGTGGCCGAACTGGAGCGCCGGTTGCTGGACACCAGCGTCTATGAATCGGTCACCGTCGCGCTGGCCCCGAGCACGGATCTCACCCCGGACGGCCTGCGCCCCGTGGTCGTCAGCGTCGCCGAGCGGCTGAAGCGGACCCTCGAGGTGGGCGCCAGCTACGACACCACCGAGGGCCTGGGCCTGGACGCCAAGTGGACGCGCTACAACCTCCTGGGCCGCGCCGACACCTTCTCCGTGCTGGGCCGGGTGTCGGACATCGACAGCCGCGTCCAGCTCGACCTCTCCCTGCCGCATTGGCGGGCGCCGAAGGAGACGCTGGCCACGCGGGCGGCGGTCTACCGCACCAGCACCCCGGCCTTCGACCAGGAGGGCGTGATGCTCAGCGCCGACATCACCCACCGCTGGGGGCGCAACGCCACCTTCGGCCTGACGGGGACCTATTTCACCTATGGCGCCTCGCTGGACCTTTCGCGCACCAGCGAGGTCCGGATCGGCAGCCTGACGCCGCTCGGCCGCGACATCGCCACGCTCGCCGGCCTCGCCGACATGGCGCTCGACCGCTCGGACGATCCGCTCGACCCCCGGCGCGGCTGGCGCGTCAGCGGCCGGGTGGAGCCTACCCTCCTGGCTGGCGAGGGAACGCTGCCGTACCTCAAGGTTCAGGGCCAGCTCAGCGGCTACCTGCCGTTCGGCGTCGCCGGCGACACGGTGCTGGCCGGCCGGTTGCATCTGGGCAGCATCGTCAACGGGTCGGTGGCCGACATCCCGGCGCCGCAGCGGTTCTTTGCCGGCGGCGGGGGTTCGGTACGGGGTTTCGGGTTCCAGGAGGTTGGCCCACGCCTCGCCGACAACACACCCGAGGGCGGCCTCGCACTGGCGGAGGCTTCCCTCGAGCTGCGCCACCGGCTGAACGACAAATGGGGCCTGGTCGCCTTCGTCGACGCGGGGTCGATCGGCGAACGGCAGCTCCCGACCTTCCAGGAACTTAGCGTCGGGGCCGGCCTGGGCGTTCGCTACAACCTGGGCTTCGGGCCGATCCGGGTGGATCTGGCCACCCCGGTGACCGGTCGTCGGGGGCAGGCGCCGTTCCAACTCTACGTCAGCATCGGGCAGAGCTTTTGACTGCGCCCGACGATATCCCCCCGGTGCGCCGCTCGGCCCTGCTCAAGGCGATCCTGGCCGTGGGGTTGAGCCTCATGGCCTTGATCGTCCTGGCGGTGGTGGGCGCGCGCTACGGGGTGCTGCTGCCGCAGACCCGGCTGCTGATCGAGGCCGGCGCCAACGGGCTGAAGGTGGGTCGGCTGGGGCGGCTGCAGGTCGAGGGGCTGAGCGGCGACATCTGGCGTGACCTCACTGTCCGCAGGCTCACCATCCGCGATGAGGGCGGCGTCTGGCTGGAGGCCGATAATGTCCGGATGACATGGCGTTATGCGGAACTCCTGAGACGCAACTTCCATGCGGATCGCATCGATGTCCAGGCCCTGAAGCTATTGCGGCGTCCGACCCTGACGGCCAAGGGCGAGGACACCGGCCTGCCGGTTTCCTTCCACATCGACCAGGCCCATGCGCGCGTCGAGATGCTGCCGGCGTTCAGCTACGAGCGGGGCGTCTACGACCTGGCCTTGAACCTCGACGTGGAGCGCAACGGCGACCAGCGGGGGCAGGTGCGGGCGGCCAGCGTGCTGCACCCGGGAGACCACCTGAACCTCGACTACGAGGTGGCCAAGACGCGCCCGCTGCTGGTGCTGGCGGACGCCGTGGAGGCCCGGGGCGGCGCGCTGGCCGGCGCGCTCGGCCTGCCGGCCAGCCAGGCCTTCGCGCTCAAGGCGACGGCGAACGGCAAGCTGTCCGCCGGCCAGTTCACCGCCGTGGCCAGTTCCGGGGCGTCGCAGCCCCTGAAGGCTGAGGGCGCCTGGAGCAAGGCCGGTGGCGACGCCCGCGGCGTGGTTTCGCTGACCGCCTCGACCCTGACGGCGCCCTATGCCCGGCGGCTGGGCCCGCAGGCGAGCTTCGTCCTCGCCGGCCGGCGGGCGGGGCGGGACCTCTTCGCCCTGGATGGGCGCCTGGCCTCGGAGAACCTGACGGTGCGGGTCCACGGCCTGGGCGACCTTGGCCAGCGGCGCCTCGCGCCGCAAGGCTTGGCTGTCACGGCCGAAACCGCGGCCCTGTCGCGGATCACCGGGGGCCCGGAGATGGGCCCGGCGCGCGTCGTCGGCTGGCTGACGGAGGGCAGGCCCGGCTGGCGGTTCGCCGGATCGGCGGCGGTGTCTCGGGCGAGCGCGGGCGGCTATGGGCTGGCGCAGGCCTCCGGGCCGCTGGAGGTCAGCGAAAACGCCGGCCAGTGGGACATCAAGACCCGGCTGGCCGGCGCCGGCGGGCGCGGGGCGGGCTACGTGGCGGCGATGCTGGGCGGCGCGCCCAGGGCCAGCCTCGACGGGGCCCGGCTGGCGGACGGGCGTCTGCTGCTGCGCGACCTGCAGATCACCGGCGCCGGACTGAAGTTGGAGGCGAGCGGCGGGCGCGGTCTGCTGGGAGGGCTCACCTTCAAGGGAAGGGCGGCGATCTCCAACCTGGCCGCGGCCCGCGCAGGAGCCGCCGGCGCGGCGGACGCGAGCTGGTCGGCGGGCCAGGCCAAGGCCGGGCAACCCTGGACCTTCAGCCTCGACGCCCGCGGCGAGCGGTTCGCCACCGGCTATCCCGAACTCGACCGGCTGCTGGGGCCCAGACCCCTCGTGAAGGCCCAGGCCAACCTGCAGGGCCGCCGGCTGGCGGTGGGGCAGGCGAGCCTCGCCGGGGCCGCGCTGAGGGCCAATACGGCCGGCGTGCTGGCGGCGGACGGCGGCCTGAGCTTCAAGCTCGACTGGAGCGCCGACGGGCCGTTCCAGGCCGGCCCGGTGGAGATCGCCGGCAAGGCCAAGGGCTCCGGCGCGGTCACCGGAACCCTGGCCGCGCCCCGCGCCGACCTCCTGGCCGACCTGGCGGAGATCGACGTTCCACGGATGCCCCTGAAGGACGCGCACCTGACACTTTCCTTCCTTCGTAAGCCCGACGGATCCAGCGGCATGGCCGCCCTCACGGCCACCAGCGCCTTCGGCCCGGCCCGCGGGCGCACGGATTTCCGCTTCCCCGAGGGCGGCGTCGATCTCACCGGCCTGTCCGTGGACGCAGGGGGAGTGAAGGCCTCAGGGTCGCTGTCGCTGCGCAGCCGCGCCGCCTCGGCGGCCAACCTGGAGGTGGCGGTGACCCGAGGCGCCTTCCTGGACGCGGGCCGCGTCGCCGGGACGGTCAGGATCGCCGAGGCGGCCGGCGGCCCCAGGGCCAACCTGAACCTGCGCGGCGAGGGCGTCCGCTTCCCGGGCTCCGAGGTGACCGTGCGTACGGCCGTCGTGAGCGCCGACGGACCCATGGACCGCTTGCCCTACGCCACCGAGGCCTCTGGGACGTCGCAGGGCGGCGACTGGAGCGTGAACGGACGCGGGGTCTTTTCCGAGGCCAAGCCCGGTTATGCGGCGACCTTCGACGGCCGCGGCCGGCTGGGTGGGCGGGAGTTGCGTACGCTGGAGACCGCCCAGCTGCGCTTCGGGGGTCCGGAGCGCAGCGCGCGGCTGAAGCTCGCGGCGTCCGACGGCGGTCGGGTCGACCTGGACGGCCGGCTCTCCGACGCCGGCGCCGAGGTTCGCGCGCAGGTCACGGGTCTGACGCTGGGCCTGCTGGACGAGGACCTGGCGGGACGTACGGACGCGACCCTGACCCTGCAGGGGCGCGGCGGGCGGCTGGACGGGACGCTGGAGGCGAAGCTGGCGGGCGCGCGCGGGCGCGGGGCGCCGGCCGCCTCGGGGGTCGATGGCGTGGTGCGGGGCCGGCTTGGCCCCGACAGCCTGGCGCTGGAGATGACCGCCGCCAATGCGCAGGGCCTCAACGCCAGCGCCAGCGTGATCCTGCCCGCGGTGGCGACCGCCGCGCCCTTCCGCATCGCCATCGCCCGCGAAAAGCCGATGAGCGGCAAGTTCGCCGCCCAGGGCGAGGTCCGGCCGCTGTGGGACCTGCTGGTCGGCGGCGAGCGCAGCCTGGCGGGGATGGTGCGGGCCCAGGGCACGCTCGGCGGCACGCTCGCCAAGCCCAACGCCAACGGCCAGGTGGCGGTGGAAGGCGGGCGCTTCGACGACGGGGCGACAGGCCTTTCGCTGCGCAATGTGGCGCTGACCGCCGACTTCGCCCGCGACGCCGTCAACGTCACCCAGGCCAGCGGCGTGGATGGCCACGGCGGCTCGGTGACCGGCGCCGGGCGTATCAGCCTGATGCGGGCGGGCGCGTCGAGTTTCCGCCTGGACCTGAAGGGCTTCCGGCTGATCGACAACGACCTGGCCACCGCCTCGGCGACCGGGCGCGCCACCATCGATCGGGCCGCCGACGGCAAGGTCCGGCTTTCCGGCGCGCTGACCATCGAGCGCGCCGACGTGGCCGCACGTCTGCCGACGCCGTCCGGCGTCGTGGCCATCGACGTGGTGGAGAAGAACCGGCCGCCGGACCTGCCCGCTTCCCTGCCGCCGCCAGCCAACCGCGGCGACGGGTGGGCGCTGGATGTCACCCTGAAGGCGCCGCGCGGCGTCTACCTGCGCGGCCACGGCCTGGACACCGAGCTTTCCCTGGACGCCCACGTTGGCGGTACGACGGCGCATCCGGACCTCAGTGGCACGGCCAAGGTCGTGCGCGGCGACTACCAGTTCGCCGGCAAGCGCTTCGAGTTCGACACCACCAGCGTGGTCTACCTGTCCACCAAGGCGAGCGCCGTGCGTCTCGACCTGACCGCCACGCGGGACGACCCGACGCTCACCGCCGAGGTGCGCATCCGCGGCACCGCGGCGCGGCCGGAGATCAGCCTGACGTCGACGCCCACTCTGCCCAATGACGAGGTGCTGAGCCAGGTGCTGTTCGGGCGCACCGCCTCGCAGCTTTCCCCGTTGGAGGCCGCGCAACTGGCGTCCGCCCTGTCCTCGCTGGCAGGCGGCGGCGGCTTCGACGTGATCGGCAACCTGCGGACCTTCGCCGGCCTCGACCGCCTGGCGCTGGGCGGCGGCGACGCGGCCTCGGGCGCTGTCTCCATATCCGGCGGCAAGTATCTGACGGACAACGTCTATCTGGAACTCACGGGCGGCGGCCGGGACGGCGGGGCGGCGCAGGTCGAGTTCCGGGTGAAGCGCAGCCTCTCGATCGTCAGCCGGGTCGGGGGCCAGGGGAACGGGCGTCTGTCGGTCCGCTGGCGGCGCGACTACTGAGCCGCAAGCCGGCTCGCGGCATAGGCCTGGGTGCCGCGGGTGATCACCTGGTCGGTGGGCAGGATCGCCTCGATAGGGATGTCGCTCGCTCGTTCCAGGCGGTCGTAGATCGGGGCGAAGTCCTGCAGGGTGGCGTCCAGCAGGGCCTGCAGCGACGGGATCACGAAGTAGACCTGCTGGAAGTCGTCGATCCGGTAGGGCGTGCGCATCACCCGCTCCAGGTCGAAGGCGAGGCGATTGGGCGAGGGGTCGTCCAGGGCGAATATCGATTCCGCCCGGCTGGAGACGATGCCCGCGCCATAGATCCGCGCCCCTTGCGCGGTCTGCAGGAGCCCGAACTCCACGGTGTACCAGTAGAGGCGGGCGAGGTTGGCGAGCTGGCCGCGCTCGAGCGCCCGCTGGCCGCCGCGCCCATAGGCGGCCATGTAGTCGGCGAACACCGGATCGGTGAGCATCGGCACGTGGCCGAACACGTCGTGGAAGATGTCCGGCTCCTGCAGATAGTCGAGCTCCTGCGGCTTCCTGATGAACTGGCCGGCGGGAAAGCGCCGGTTGGCCAGGTGGTCGAAGAACACCTCGTCGGGGACGAGCCCCGGCACCGCCACCACGCTCCAGCCGGTCAGGCGGTTGAGCTCGGTGTTGATCCGCGAAAAGTCGGGGATGCCGGACCGGTGCAGGTCGAGCGCCTCCAGGCCCCGCAGGAACGGCTCGCAGGCGCGGCCTTCCAAGAGGGCGGCCTGCCGCTCGTAGAGGGTGATCCACACCTCATGCTCGGCCTGGGCATAGTTCTCCCAGCCCTGGTCGATGGTCCAGTCAGGCCTGGCCCCTGGGGGCGGCCCGTTGGCGAAGCCGTCGGCGCTCATGAGCGGGACAATGGCCCGATTTCGCCGGAAGTTCCGTCCTGAGTTGGGGGCATGGAGGCCCCTGCGCGGGAGGATCATCTCCGCAGGCGCGGAGCGGCGCACAAATCGCCCACAAGCCGGCAGGGCGCGGCCTCGCAATTGCCACCGTCGGACCTTTGAGACTAAGCCGAGGCGGCGGGGCAGGGCGAAGAGGGTTCGATTGCCGGGATTTCGATGTCTGTTGGCGGCCTTGGCCGCGCTGGCGTGCGGGGTCGCCGGTGCGGCGGCCGCGCAGCCCGCGGCGCTGGGGATCGCGCCCGATCCGGCGCTGATGCGCTGGGACCCCGCCATCCGCTACGGCCAGCTGCCCAATGGCCTGCGCTACGCCGTGCAGCGCAATTCGACGCCCAAGGGCGGGATTTCACTCCGCCTGGGGATCGCCATCGGCAGCTACGACGAGGCCGAGGACGAACGGGGCGCGGCGCACCTGGTCGAGCACCTGGCGTTCGGCGCCACGCGGTCGTTTCCCGAACACCGGCTCGACCTGATCTTCGCGCCCTTGCACGTGACCTTCGCCCATGACCGCAACGCCACCAGCGACCTGAAGCAGACCGTCTATCAGCTCGACCTGCCGAGCACCGACGCCAGCGAGCTCGACGTGGCGGCCAAATGGCTGCGCGACGTGGCCGACGGGCTCACCTTCAGCGACGCCGCCATCGCCCGCGAACGGGCCGCGATGGAGGCGGAACGGGCGGCGCGGTCGGCCGACGTGCTGCGGGCGCTGCGAGCCCGGATGGACGTCTTCGTGGACGGCGACCTGCGCTCGAACGCGCGCTTTCCGCTGGGGACGCCGGAGAGCCTGGCGGCGCTCACGCCCGCACGGCTGCAGGCCTTCTACGACCGCTGGTACCGGCCGGAGAACGCCTCGGTGGTGCTGGTGGGCGACCTGCCGCTGGACGTGCTGGAGCAGAAGGTCAAGGCGACGTTCGGCGACTGGAAGCCCCGCGGGGCGGCGGGCGTGCGCGCGCCGCGGCCCGGGCCCGCCGGCGAGCGCGGCGCCGAGGCCCTGGTGCTGCACGACGCCCGCATCCCGGCGGTGGCCGGCCTCTGCCGCATCGCCGCCCCCGATCCCGACGCCGCCGCCGACGAGCGCCTGCGTCGCTTGCTGCTGCGCGGCCTCTGGGAGGCGATCCTGCAGCAGCGGATCAATGTGGTGAAATCCCGCCGCGACGCGCCCTTCGTGGAGGCGACGATCAGCGACGAGACGCGGCCGGATTCGCTGAAGACCTGCGTCGGCATCATCCCGGTTCCCGGCCAGGAAGTCCGCGCCATCGGCATGATCGAGGCCGAGCTCAAGCGGTTCGGCGCCGAGGGGCCCACCGAGGAGGAAACCGACGCCGGCCTGGAGCAGGTGCGCGCCTCGGTGCGCGGCGCCATCGCCGGCGGCGAGCACCTGTCGGCGGACCGCGCCAACGAGGTGCTGGAGCGGGTGATGGACCGGCTGGCGCGGCTCGCCCCCCGCGAGGGCCTGCGGGCGTTCGACGTGCTGATGGAGGACGCCGGCCCGGCCGCGGTGCGCGCCGCCTTCCTGCGCGACTGGTCGGGCTGGGGCCCGTTGGCGCCGGTGAGCTCGCCGCAGGGCGTCACCGAGGCGGCCGTGCGGGCGGCGATGACCGGCGGCGGGCCCGCCTCCCAGGGGGCGAGATGAGGGGGGCGATCCTCGCCGCCTGCGCCTGCGCGGGCCTGCTGGCGGTGGCTCCGGCGGCTCAGGCCGCTTCGGCCGCGGACCTACGGCAGACCGCCGCGGCCCTTCGCGCCCGGCTGCAGGCCGAACCCAGCGACCCGGACCTGCGCGCCCAACTCGGCGAGACCCTGGAATCCCTCGGCGATCCCACGGGCGCCGCAGCGGAGTACGAAAAGGCCATCCGCGGCCCCGGCGACCCGCACCGCGCCCTGGTGGACCGCGGCCAGATGCTGGTGGCCCAGGGGCGCTTCGATGAGGGGCGGCGGGACTTCGACCGGGTGCTGTCGCGCAATCCGAAGGACGTGGAGGCCCTCACCGCGCGCGGCCATAGCTGGGTGGCCGAGGGCAAGGGCAAGAAGGCGCCGGCGGCGCTCGCTGACTTCAACGCCGCCCTGGCGATCCGGCCGGGCGACCCCGGCGCGTTGAACGCCCGGGGGAACTTCTACGTGGCCCAGCTCAAGCCCGAACTGGCGATCCCCGACTTCAACGCCGCCCTGGCCGCTAATCCGAAGGACGACGTGGTGCTGTTCAACCGGGGCGTCGCCTACAAACAGATGGGCCGCTACGACAGCGCGCTGCGCGACTTCAACGCCGTGCTGCGGCTGACCCCGGGCGATCCGATGACGCTCGCCGCCAAGGGCGACGCCTACCGCCAGCTCGGCGACCTCCTGCTGGCGCGGGACTTCTATGACGCGGCGATCCGGGCCGATCCGCGCAACGCCATGTCCTGGGAGGCGCGGGGCGAGATCCGCAGCAGCCTGGGCGACGGTCCGGGCGGCGACGCCGACAAGGCGCAGGCCCGCAAGCTCGACCCCACTCTCGCCCCGTCGTCCTGAGGCCTAGTGGCTGATCCGCGGGCGCAGGGTGTACTGCCCCTCGCGGAACGATTCGAAGAGCATGGAGGCCTGCGGGTGACCCACCGGCTGCCCGGTCTCGTCGGGCACCAGGTTCTGCTCGGAGACGTAGGCCACGTAGGAGCTTTCGTCGTTCTCGGCGAGCAGATGGTAGAACGGCTGGTCCTTGTGCGGCCGGATCTTCTCCGGAATCGACAACCAGTATTCCTCGGTGTTCGAGAACGTCGGGTCGACGTCGAAGATCACGCCGCGGAAAGGATAGACGCGGTGACGTACAACCTGGCCGATCGCGAATTTGGCGCTGTGCATGTCCATGGCCCGAATCTACCCCCTTTCTCCTGACCGGAAGGTGAACGTAGCGTTCAACGTCTTCCGATCAAGGCAAAGCCTTCCGAGAGGCGAGTGACCTTGCTAGGCTCGCGTTCGAAGTGAGGCGCGCCAGGTCGGCCTGCGCCTGCGAGGGACGGGTTGCGGTCCATGACGGAGGCGCCGAGCGCGCCCGGCGCCACCCCGCGTGGCCGGGAGAGGACAGGAGAGCCGCCGTGCTACGGCGCGCTGGACCTGGGCACCAACAATTGCCGCCTGCTGATCGCCACGCCGCAGTCGGGCGGGTTCCGGGTCGTGGAGGCCTATTCGCGCATCGTGCGGCTGGGGGAGGGCCTGGCGGCGTCCGGCAGGCTATCGGAGCCCGCCATGGAGCGCGCCATGGCGGCGCTGAAGGTCAGCGCCGAGAAGCTGCGCCGCCGGCGCGTGGTGCGCGTCCGGGCCATCGCCACCCAGGCCTGCCGGATCGCGGAGAACGGCCAGGCCTTCCTCGACCGGGTGTTCGAGGAGACGGGCCTTCGCCTGCAGATCATCCCGCCGCAGGAGGAGGCGCGGCTGTCGGTGGCCGGCTGCCTCAACCTGATCGACCGCACCTCCGACGCGGCCCTGGTGGTGGACGTGGGCGGCGGCTCGACGGAGCTCTCCTGGGTGGACCTGAAGGGCGCGCCGCCCAGCGGCATGCCGCCGCTTCGGGCCTGGCTCTCGGTGCCCATGGGCGTGGTGACCCTGGCGGAGCGCTTCCCGGAGGGCGAGATGGCGACGGACGCCTGGTTCCGCGGCATGGTGGATACCGTGAAGGCCGAAATCGGCGCCTTCCGGCGGGCCGATGGCCTGCGCGAGGTGTTCGAAGCCGATCGCGCCCACCTGATCGGCACCTCCGGGGCGATCACCAGCCTGGCCGGATTGCACCTGGAGCTGCCGCGCTATGACCGCAGCCGGGTGGACGGCATCTGGATGACCCGTGACGACTGCGACGCCGCGGCCGGCCGCCTGTTGGTGCTGAACGCCAAGGAGCGCGCCGACCAGCCGTGCATCGGGCCGGACCGTGCGGACCTGGTCCTGGCGGGCGCGGCCATCCTGCAGGCGGTGCAGGAGCTTTGGCCCTGCAGCCGGGTGCGCGTCGCCGACCGGGGCCTGCGGGAGGGCATCCTGCTCTCGCTGATGGCCGACCGCGGCGGGCGTCACCGCCGCCGGCGCCGTCGCCGCGGCGCGCGCCCGATGGCGGCGGCCCAATGAGCGGGCATCATGAGTGACGACCCACCGCCTCCCCGCAAGCGCATGGTCCGGCCGCCCACCGGCGGGACCGAGTCCGGCCGGGTCGTGCCGGAACGGCTGAAGACCGCCTGGAAGCGCACGCCCTCGCAGCAGGCCTGGCTCAACCGCCAGATCAACGACCCCTTCGCCGCCAAGGCCCGCGCCCACGGCTATCGCAGCCGCGCGGCCTACAAGCTCACCGAACTGGACGACAAGCTGCGCCTGCTGAAGCCCGGCGCCCGCGTGGTGGACCTGGGCGCCGCGCCCGGCGGCTGGACCCAGGTGGCCCTGGAGCGCGGGGTGACCCAGATCGTCGGCGTCGACCTCCTGCCGGTGGATCCGCTGCCGCCGGCCGTGATCCTGGAGATGGATTTCACCGACCCCGCCTGCGGACCGGAGCTGATCCGCCTGCTGGGCGGGGCGCCGGACCTCGTCATGTCGGACATCGCCCCCAACACCGTTGGCCACCGCCAGACCGACCACCTGCGCATCGTCGGCCTCATCGAGGCCGCCGCGGACTTCGCTGTCGAGGTGCTGAAACCCGGCGGCGCCTTCATCGCCAAGGCCTTCCAGGGCGGGGAGACCGCCGAGGTGATCGGCACGTTGAAGCGCCATTTCACGAGGGTGAAGACCGTCAAGCCGAAGGCCAGCCGCTCGGACAGCTCGGAGCTCTACCTGGTGGCGACAGGGCTCAAGGGGCGATAGCCGGCGACGTCGAAACTTTCCGAAACGGAGCAATGCCCTTTGGAACGAGCGCGGCGAAGGCCGGGCTGAGAGGGATCACATGAGCTTGCCCCGGCCATCCCTAAGCACCGGCGCCTTGGACGTCGACCTTGAAATTATATGACGGTGTCATACAATATCCGGGAAGGAGTCGCGCCATGGCAAGAACCAGCCGACCGATCACGGTAACTCTCGGGGAGCTGAAGGTATTCGTCGATGAGCGCGTGAACGCTGGGCGATATGCGTCCGCCAGCGAGGTCGTGCGCGCCGGCCTTCGGGCGCTTGAGCGCCAGGAAGCGGCGGTCGACGACTGGATGCGCGCGAAGATCAAGGAATCCCTGGACGATCCGCATCCGGATATCCCCGCTGAGGAGGTGTTTGCGGAACTCAGGGCTCGCAATGCGGCGCTGATCGCCACCGATGCCAAGCGCAAATAGGGTCGGGTTCAGGCCGGCGGCCCGACGCGATCTCATGCCGCTTCACGACTACATCGCCGAACGGTCCGGCGGGACCGCGGCGGGTCACTACATCGGAAGGGTGGAGGCGGCGTGTCTGGGGCTGGCGACGTTCCCGGAACGCGGGACCCGATTGGAGCCGCTCGGCAATGGCCTGAGGATGATCGGCTTTGAGCGGCGGGTGACGATCATATTTCGACCGCTCGGCGATGACATCCAGATCGTCCGGGTGCTCTATGGCGGCCGGGACTTGGAAGCCATCCTAGGCAATGACCCGGGCGGCTTCTGAAACCGCGGCCGTGGGCGGTTCGGGCGTAAGCTTTCCCTGATCCGCCAGCCACCTCCGAAACGCCGCCAGCGGCCGGCTCTCCACGCCCGGGGCGGCGATCAGGGCGAAGGCGCTTTCGGCGCGGCGGAAGCCGAAGGGGGCGACGAGGCGGCCTTCGGCGATCTCCTCGGCCACCAGGGGCCAGGACATGATGGCGACGCCGAGGCCGGCGACGGCGGCGTCCAGCGCGTAGTGGACGTGGGCGAAGGGCTGCTCCGGCGCGGGGGCGAGCTCGAAGCCGGCGACGGCGGCCCAGATGGCCCAGCCCTGCGGGTGGGAGTGGGCGGAAAGCCGGGGCGCGGCGAGGGGGTCGGCCTTGAAGCGCTCGGCCAGCGCCGGAGTCATCACCGGGCCGGTGTGGTTCGGCATGAAGGCGGTGACCAGGGGGTCGGAGAGGCGGCTCGCCGGCGTGATGCGGACGATGGCCTCGGCGCCGCGGTGGGCGGTGGCCTGGGAGGCCAGCTCCTCCAGGTGGAGGCGGACCTCGGGATGGCGGGCGGCGAAGTCGCCAAGGCGGGGGATCAGCCATTTCACCGCCAGGCTGGCGTTGACCGCCACGTGCAGGTCTTCGCCGTCGCTCCTCAGGCGGCGGACGGCGGTGGCGATCTGGTCAAACGCGCCCGTGAGCGCCGGCAGCAGCTCCTGGCCGGGGGCGGTGAGCGTCAGGCGGTGCTTGGGCCCCTGGAAGAGGCGCACCCCGAGGGCGGCCTCCAGCGCCTTCACCTGCCGGCTGACGGCGCTGTGGGTGACGTTGAGCTCCTCGGCGGCGAGCGTCGCGCGGCCGGTGCGCGCCATGGCCTCGAACGCCCGGAGGGCGTTGAGCGAGGGCAGGGCCTTGGATGTGAGATTATGGAACATCCCGCATCCAATATGTCGGTTTGCGCGCAACGCCAATGGGCGCATGCACGGACATGGAGCTGTCCACCGCCAAGAACAGGCCGCAGGCGCCGATCGTCGCGAGCCTAGGCGTGGGCCAGATGCTCTCCTTCGGCTCCTCCTTCTACCTCCTCGCCGTGCTGGGCGCGGGCATCGCGCGCGACCTGGCGCTGCGGCCCGGCCTGGTGTCGGGACTGCTGTCCGTCGCGCTCCTCGCCTCGGCGGTCACCGCCCCGCCGATCGGCCGCTGGATCGACGCCCGCGGTGGCAAGGTCGTCCTGATCGCCGCAAGCTTCGCCTTCGCCGCCGGCCTCTCGCTGATCGGCGCCGCGCAAGGCCTGGCGAGCCTGGGGTTGGGCGTGGCGGTGCTGGGCCTGGGCATGGCGCTCGGCCTCTACGAGACGCCGTTCGCGATCCTGGTCGGGCTCTACGGAGACGCGGCGCGTCGGCCGATGACCGGCGTCGCCCTGCTGGGCGGCCTGGGCTCGACGGTGGGCCTGCCCACGACCCTGGCCCTGGAGCACGCCTTCGGCTGGCGGGGCGCCTGCCTCGCCTGGGCGGCTGTCCACCTGGCCGTCTGCCTCCCGCTGACGACCTTTGTCGTCCCCAAGGTTGGCGGCCGCCACCATAGCGAGCCCGCGCGCGCCGCGATCCCCTGGGACCGCCGGATGGTACAGCTGGCCGCCCTCTTCGCCGGCGCCTGGTTCGTCTCCGCCTGCATCGCCGCGCATCTGCCCCGCGTGCTGCAGGGCTTCGGCCTCAGCCAGGCCCAGGCGGTGGGCGCGGCCTCCCTCGTGGGGGTCGCGGCGGTCACCATGCGCCTCCTGGAGTTCACCGTGCTGCGGCGCTTGCCGCCGCTGGTGACTACCCGGCTCGCGACCCTGCTCCACCCGCTGGGCGCCGCCAGCCTCCTGACTTTCGGCGGCGCCGCCGCCCCGGCCATGGCCTTGGGGCAGGGCGGCGGCAACGGCTTTCTGACGGTGGCCAAGGGCGTGCTGCCGCTCAGGCTCTACGGGCCGGCCAACTATGGCTACCGTTCGGCCCTGCTGGCGACGCCGGCGCGCTTCGTCCAGGTGGCCGGCCCGGTGCTGTTCGGACTGGTCCTCGACCGCTCGGCGGCCCTGGCCGTCGTGGGCTCGTCCGCCGTCTGCCTCTTCATGTTCGCCATGACCTTCGGGCTTTCGAAGGCGCCGGCGGCCGACGCCGGTTCGCCCGCAACCCGCGGCCCGGCGGCCCAGTCTCGCCGCACCGCCGTCTACCACAGCTACGCCGTCTATTCCGGCGCGCTCAGCCCACGGCGCCACAAATCACCCGGGAGCACTTCATGACCATCCACCAACCCTTGCCCCTATCGGCTCCGGACGCGTATACGCAGCCCGCAAAACGAGGTGTCTCCATGGAGATTCGCGAAGGTCTCACCTTCGACGATGTTTTGCTCGAACCCGGCCCGTCCGATGTGATGCCCACACAAGTGGATGTCGCGACCCGGTTCACGCGAGAGATCAACCTGAACATCCCGCTGGTGTCCGCCGCCATGGACACCGTCACCGAGAGCCGGCTGGCCATCGCCATGGCGCAGAACGGCGGCCTGGGCATCCTGCACCGCAACCTCACCGTCGAGGAGCAGGCGGATCAGGTGCGGGAGGTGAAGCGCTACGAAAGCGGCATGGTCATCAATCCGCTGACCATCAATCCCGACACGCCGCTCAGCGAGATCCGCGAGATCAAGGCGCGGCGCCGCATCTCCGGCTTCCCGGTGGTGGACGCCAAGGGCAAGCTCTGCGGCATCCTGACCAACCGCGACATGCGCTTCGAGGGCAGCGGAGATGTTTCCGCCAAGTCGTTGATGACGCATGAGAACCTGATCACAGTGAAGGAGGGCGTCAGCCAGGCGGAGGCGCGCGACCTCTTACGCCGGCACAAGATCGAGCGGCTGATCGTCGTGGACGACGACTACCGCGCGGTGGGCTTGATCACCGTCAAGGACATGGAGAAGTCCGAGGCCCACCCGAACGCCGCCAAGGATATGCACGGCCGCCTGCTGGTCGGTGGCGCCTCGACGGTGGGCGACGCCGGCTTCGAGCGTTCCATGGCGCTGGTGGACGCCGGCATCGACGTGGTGGTGATCGACACCGCCCACGGCCACAACGCCGATGTCGCCAAGGCCGTTGGCCGCATCAAGCGCGAGACCAACCGGGTGCAGATCGTCGCCGGCAACGTGGCCACCTATGACGGCGCGCGGGCGCTGATCGACGCCGGGGCTGACGCGGTGAAGGTGGGCATAGGCCCGGGCTCGATCTGCACCACGCGGATCGTCGCCGGCGTCGGCGTGCCGCAGCTCACCGCCATCGCCGACGCGGTGCGGGCGGCGTCGGCCTCCGACGTGCCGGTGATCGCCGACGGCGGGATCAAGTACTCGGGCGACCTCGCCAAGGCGCTGGCCATGGGGGCGTCGGTCGCCATGATGGGCTCGGTGTTCGCCGGCGTCGACGAGGGGCCGGGCGAGGTCTTCCTCTACCAGGGTCGCTCCTACAAGACCTACCGCGGCATGGGCTCCCTGGGCGCCATGTCCCGCGGCTCGGCCGACCGCTACTTCCAGAAGGACGTCACCGACGCGCTGAAGCTGGTGCCCGAGGGCATCGAGGGCCAGGTGCCCTACAAGGGGCCGATCGCCCCGATCCTGCATCAGATGGTGGGCGGCCTGCGCGCGGCCATGGGCTATGTGGGCGCCGCCAACCTGGAAGAGTTCCGCAACCGCGCCCGGTTCATCCGCATCACCGGCGCGGGCCTTCGGGAGAGCCACGTGCACGACGTGATGATCACCCGCGAGGCGCCCAACTATCCGAGCCCCGTCTAGGGGCGCGGCAAGGTCTCTAGCGCCAGCCGGCCGATCCCGCGCCGGCGGCGAAACGGGGGAGGCGACGATGGGTGCTCAAGTTCCTGTGGAGTTGAAGCTGCTGGTGGCGGCGGTGATCGTCGGTTTCGTGCAGATCCTGTGGGCTTCGGTGGCCGGCAGCGGTGGCGAGCGCGACTTCGCCTGGCTGGCGGGCCCTCGCGACGACGCCCGGCCGGTGGGCGTCATGGCCGGGCGGCTGGACAGGGCGCTGAGGAACTTCCTGGAGACCTTTCCGCTGTTCGCGGTCGCGGTGATCGCCTGCGCCATGGCGGGCAAGCTGGGTGACCTGACCATGTGGGGCTGCGCGGCCTATGTGATCGCCCGCGCCCTCTACGTGCCGCTCTACGCCTCGGGGATCGCCATGCTGCGGACCCTGGTCTGGATGGTCAGCGTCGTCGGCATGGTCATGGTGGTGGTGGCTTTCTTCAGGTGATGGCCCTTGCGTGACGCCGGACGCCTCGCGGCGGCAATCGATGTCCTGACCCAGATCGACGAGCGCCACCGGCCCGTCCGCATGGCGTTGAAGACCTGGGGGGAATCAGCGCGTTACGCAGGATCCAAGGACCGGGCCTTCGTGTCCGGCCTGGTGCTGGACGTGCTGCGGCGGCGCCGGTCGCTGGCCTGGCGCATGGGCGATGACAGCCTGCGCGCCGCCGCTCTCGCCGCCCTGCGCTTCCTCTGGGCCTGGCCGCTGGAGCGGATCGCCGAGGCGGCCGGGGAAGAACCCCATGGGCCTGGCGCGTTGGCCGAAGCCGAGCGGGCCGCGCTGGCGGCGCCGCGTGATCTCGCCGACGCTCCGGCGCCGGTGCGTGGCGACTATCCCGACTGGCTCGACCCGGCCATGGAGCGGGCCTTCGGCGAGGCGCGGGCGGAGGAGGGCGCGGCGCTTTCGGAGCGGGCCCCGGTCGACCTGCGGGTGAACCTGCTGAAATCCGATCCGCAGCGGGCCCTGAAGGCGCTCACAGCCCTGGCGGCCGAACCCGTCGATCTGCTGCCCACGGCCCTGCGCATGCCGGCGCTCGATCCCATGACCCGCTCAGGCGCGGTGGAGACCATCCCGCAGTTCTCCAAGGGCTGGTTCGAGGTGCAGGACCTGGGCTCGCAGATCGCGGCGACGGCCGCGGGCGAGGTGAAGGGCAAGCAGGTGCTCGACCTCTGCGCGGGCGGCGGCGGCAAGACGCTGGCGCTCGCCGGCGCCATGGGCGCCACCGGCCAGATCTATGCCTACGACAGCGACGCGCGGCGCCTTGCCGACACCATCCGCCGCGCCGAGCGGGCGGGCGTGCGCAACCTGCAGGTCCGCTCGCCGGTGAACCCCGAGCCGCTGAAGGGCCTGGAGGGCAAGATGGACGTGGTGTTCATCGACGCCCCCTGTTCGGGCGCGGGCTCCTGGCGGCGGCATCCGGACACCAAGTGGCGGCTGACGCCGGAGACGCTGGACAAGCGCATGGCCGACCAGGACGCGGTGCTGGACGAAGGCGCGGCCTTCGTGAAGCCCGGCGGACGGATGGTCTACGTCACCTGTTCGGTGTTGCCGGACGAGGACGAGGACCGGGTGGCGGCCTTCCTTGAGCGCACTGCGGGCTTCGCCGTTGCGCCGGCCACCGCCGACCCGAAGCTCACCCCATATCTCACCCCTGACGGCTTTTTGCGCCTGTCGCCGCGCACCTCCGGCACGGACGGCTTTTTCGTCGCCGTGCTGGAGAAACCCCGCTAACGGAGCCCCATGTCCCAGCCTGCCCACGAGCGCGTCCTGATCGTCGATTTCGGCAGCCAGGTGACCCAGCTGATCGCGCGCAGGCTGCGCGAGAGCGGCGTCTATTGCGAGATCCACCCCTACGACAAGGTGGACGGCATGCTGGAGGCCTTCGCGCCCAAGGCGGTGATCCTGTCCGGCGGCCCGGCCAGCGTGCATGAGGCGGAAAGCCCGTCCGCGCCGCAGAAGATCTTCGAGCTCGGCGTGCCGGTGCTGGGCATCTGCTACGGCGAGATGACCCTGTGCGGCCAGCTGGGCGGCGCGGTGGAGGGCGGCCACGACCGTGAATTCGGCCGTGCGGAGATCCTGATCGAGCGGGAGAGCCCGCTGCTGGAGGGGCTGGGCGGGGTCGGCGGCCGCGAAACCGTCTGGATGAGCCATGGCGACAAGATCACCGCCATCCCACCGGGGTTCGAGGTGGTGGCGGCCTCGGAAGGCTCGCCCTACGCGGTGATCGCCGACGAGGGCCGCCGCTTCTATGGCATCCAGTTCCACCCCGAGGTCGCGCACACCCCGCGCGGCGCGCTGATGCTGCGCAACTTCACCCACAAGATCGCCGGTCTCAGCGGCGACTGGACCATGGCCTCGTTCCGCCAGGAGATGGTCGCCAGAATCCGCGCGCAGGTCGGCGAGGGCCGGGTGATCTGCGGCCTCTCGGGCGGCGTGGATTCCTCGGTGGCCGCGGTGCTGATCCACGAGGCGATCGGCGACCAGCTCACCTGCGTCTTCGTCGACACCGGCCTGTTGAGACTGAACGAGGCCGACCAGGTCGTGACCCTCTTCCGTGATCACTACAATATCCCGCTCGTACACGTTGACGCCTCAAAGGAATTCCTCGGCGCACTCGCCGGCGTCAGCGACCCCGAGACCAAGCGCAAGATCATCGGCCGGGTGTTCATCGAGATCTTCGACCGCGAAGCTTCCATGGTCGATGGCGCCGAGTTCCTCGCCCAGGGCACCCTCTATCCGGACGTCATCGAGAGCGTCTCGGCCCGCGGCGGCCCCTCGGCGGTGATCAAGAGCCACCACAACGTCGGCGGCCTGCCGGACTACATGAAGCTCAAGCTTGTCGAGCCGCTGCGCGAGCTCTTCAAGGACGAGGTCCGCGCGCTGGGGGTCGAGCTGGGCCTGGCGCCCGCCTTCGTGGGCCGCCACCCGTTCCCGGGTCCCGGCCTCGCCATCCGCATCCCCGGCGAGATCACGCCGGAGAAGGTCGCCGTCCTGCAGCAGGCCGACGCCATCTACCTCGACGAGATCCGCAAGGCCGGCCTCTACGACCTGATCTGGCAGGCCTTCGCCGTCCTCCTGCCGGTGAAGACGGTGGGCGTGATGGGCGATGCGCGCACCTACGAGGACGTGCTGGCGCTGCGCGCCGTCACCTCCACCGACGGCATGACCGCCGATTTCTTCGAGTTTCCCTGGGAGGTGCTCGGCCGCTGCGCCACCCGCATCATCAACGAGGTGCGCGGCGTCAACCGGGTGGTCTACGACGTGACCTCCAAGCCGCCAGGCACGATCGAGTGGGAGTGACCGGGCCGGGGCCCGCTTCTGACTCGCGGATTCAGTCCGTAGCCGGCACGGAGTGATGCTCGTGGGCGATGCGCCAGTCGTCGCCGATCTTGCGCAAGCCGACCGTCAGACGGAACAGGAAACCGTCCTTGTCGGCAGGATTGCTGGAGGAATCGGGGCCGCACCACATGATGGCGACTGCGAAGGCGACGTCTGCGCCGGCGGTGATGGAAAGCTCCCGAAAGTCGAACGCCGTGCCGGGCGTGTGGTAGCGGAAAAGCAGCTCCCAGGTCTCTTCATAGGCCCTGATGCCCCTGCATTGCAGCGGCGGCGGCAGGTCGAACATCACGATGTCCGGTTCGTGGTGCGCCAGGATGGCTGGAAGATCGTGCCGGCGGACAGCGTCCGCCCAGCTTTCGAGAAGAGCGTTGATCCGGGCTTCTTCGGCGTTGGTCTGGTCAGGCATGGCTTGGACCTTCCGTTGCGACCATAGGACGAACGACAGACGCCAAAGCCGACAAGGTCGGCGACCTCGACTTCAGGACTTGCCCGGTGTCTCGCCCTGCCCTCGGCCAGGGCGACTGCACGCGTCGGGGGCCTTATTGGGCGTCTCCTTGGTCAGTTGCCGCCCTCTTCCTTGATCTGGCCGCGGGCGCCCTCGACGGGCTTGCCGTCCTTCTCCGCCTGCCGGGCGCCGGCCAGGATGCCGGTCATGGCGTAGTTGCCCTCGTGGCAGGCGTATTCGTAGATCTTGTCCTTGGTGAAGTTCAGCGCCTCCTCGCCCTTCACCGGCGCGGAGAAGGCGGCCGGGTCGCTGACCTCGAACTGGTAGAGGATCTGGTCGGGCGAGACGCGGGTGAAGCGCTCGACGGTCTTCATATTGTCGGTGGGGCCGCGCAGGCCTTCCTCGCGGCGCAGGTTGGTGGTTTCTACCACCAGGGTGTCGCCCTCCCAGTGGCCGACGCTGTCGCCCATCCAGACGCGCAGGTCGGCCGGCGGATGCTTTGCATCGGTCAGGCGCACGATGCGCGCGTCGTGGACCATCTCCACCACGATCACCACGGCGTCCTTGGTCTGCTGGATCTGGTAATGGTTGTTGTAGAGCACCGGCAGCATCGGGGGGCCTGAGGTGCCGCCGAAGCCCACGATGCAGCGCTCGCCGAGCGCCCGGTTCTCCGGGTTGTCGAAGTTGCCGCCCAGCTGGGCGCGGGCCCGAGCGGCGGCCGAGCCCGGGCGGCCGGGCAGGCGGCCGTTGGCCGGCGCGGTCAGGATCGAGGTGCGCGCGACGCCGCCGATGCGCACCAGGCGCGTACCGGGATCGGTCCAGAAGGCGTTGTAGCCGCAGGCCGCCCCCTGCGCGCCGCTCTGGCATTCGGGCAGCTTGTCGGGGTCCTTGATCGAGGTGTCGGTGTTGGCCCGCAGGCGGGCGTTGCGCTGGTCGCTGGCGCCCTCGATGGCCTTGGCCTCGTCGGCGGTAAGGGTGAGGCGCTCGCCGTATTTCGGGTCCCGCTCCAGGCGGGTGATGGTGGCGTTGCTCCAGACGCCGGAGAAGTCCGGCTGGCCGAAGGCGTTGCGCGGCGCGCGATAGCCCTTGGCCACGACCGCCGGATCGGTCTGGGCCGCGGCCGGGATCGCCCCCGCCAGGATCGTCGCGCCGGCCGTGATGGCGAGCGCCAGGCCCCAATGTTTCATCGCCGTCCGCCCTCCAGGGCGCCGCCTGCCGGGCCGCGTCCGCTCCATAAGGGGAAGCCCCCGCCGAAGCCGCGTCAAGAGCCATAGGCGCCGGCGCCCGCCGACACTGTGTTCTTGTAATGTTCTCTTTTCCCGAGTAGGATTGCACTGCGTCCGAGGGCTTGGCGATGGCGTTGCTGTTCGACTTGGCGGAGCGACCGGAAGGCCCCATCGCCGTTCACAACGTCTATTTTGCTCTCCGACCGGACCCGCAAGCCGCACGGGCTCTTTGCAGCTTGGCCGGCGCGCGACGCCTGGATCCCGAGCGGCTGCACATCTCGCTCTATTCGCTGGGACGGCATGCGGACCTGCCGCACGAGCCGATCGGCCAGGCGACGATCGCTGCCCGGGCGCTCCGCGTCGCCCCCTTCGTGGTGGCCCTGGATCGCTTCGGGACTTGGGGACGGGGACAGGGTGTGCTCCCCGTGGTGGCCTGGGCGGATGATGGGGTGATCGGGGTGCGACGCCTGCACGAACGGCTTTGCGCGGTCCTGGCGGACGCGACCGGGCGGCGACGCGAGCCGGCTCTGGAGCCGCATCTGACGCTCTGGCGCGACGTCGCCCGCACGCCCCCTTCGTTCATGGCCCCGATCGCCTGGCGCGTGCGGGAGTTCGTGCTGCTGGACAGCCTGCAGGGCGGGGGCCGTCAGGCGGTGCTGGCCCGCTTTCCGTCGCCTGGTTGAGTTCGCGCGCCGCGCGCCCATCTGTCGGGCTCCGCCGCGGACCCTCCGATGACCGATCTCGCCGACTTCCCGATCACCCGCCGCTGGCCGGCGAAGCATCCGGACCGGCTGCAGCTCTATTCACTGCCGACGCCCAACGGCGTGAAGGTGTCGATCATGCTCGAGGAGATCGGCCTTCCTTACGAGCCGCACCTGGTGGACATCGGCAAGGACGAGAACAAGACGCCGGAGTTCGTCTCGCTGAACCCCAACGGCAAGATCCCGGCGATCCTCGACCCGAACGGGCCGGACGGAACGCCGGTGGGCCTCTTCGAGTCCGGCGCGATCCTCGTCTACCTGGCGGAGAAGACCGGCAAGCTGCTGCCCGCCGACGCGGCCGGGCGCTACGAGACCCTGGCCTGGGTGTTCTGGCAGATGGGCGGGCCAGGCCCGATGTTCGGCCAGGTGGGGTTCTTCCACAAGTTCGCCGGCCGCGCCTACGACGACAAGCGGCCGCTGGAGCGCTACGTGGCCGAATCGAAGCGGCTGCTGGCGGTGCTGGAGACGCGGCTGGCCGGCCGCGACTGGATCATGGGCGATCGGTTCACCATCGCCGACGTCTCGCTGCTGGGGTGGGTGCGCAACCTGATCGGCTTCTATGAGGCCGCCGACCTGGTGGACTACGCGAGGCTGAAGGCGGTTCCGGCCTGGCTCGATCGCTGCCTGGCGCGACCGGCCGTGCAGCGGGGCCTACGGATTCCCAGCCTCGACTGACCCGGACGAGCCCGTGGCGCCGGCGGCCGCCCTGCGCTATCCGACGCTCATGACCACGATCTATGGAATCAAGGCCTGCGACACCATGCAGAAGGCCCGCGCCTGGTTGGCCGATCACGGCGTCGCCTACGATTTCCACGACTACAAGGCGCACGGGATCGACCGCGCACGGCTCGAGGGCTGGGCGAAGGCGGTGGGCTGGGAGGTGTTGCTGAACCGCTCCGGCACGACCTTCCGCAAGCTGCCCGACGCGGACAAGGTCGGCCTGACCGAGGCCAAGGCCATCGACCTGATGCTGGCGCAACCCTCGATGATCAAGCGGCCGGTGCTGGAGGCCGAGGGCGGCCTGACGGTTGGGTTCAAGCCGGAACTCTATGCCGCGCGTTTCGGCTAGTTGCGCAGCCGAGGCGGCATGACTAGGTTCCGCATTCCACCGGAGGCCTGAGCGCCCGTGATTATCATCCGTCGTTTGAGGAAGTAGGCCGGCCGGGCGCCTTCGCCCGCCAGAGCCTGCCTGTCCGTCCGCCCGCGCCTGGCGCTGGGCGGACCCCATTCCCGATTTCGGATGATCCCATGCCCCGTTCCAAAGACCCGCGCGCGATCGCGCGCCAACCCACGCCCTACGCCGACCTGAACGCCGTCCTCGCCCATCTGGTGGAGGGCGCGCAAAGGCTGCTCGGCGACAACTTCGTCGGCGCCTATCTGCAGGGCTCCTTCGCGGTCGGCGATTTCAGCGAGTTCAGCGACTGCGACTTCATCGTCGTCACGGCGCGGGACATCACCCCGCAGGAGCTGCCGGCCTTCCAGGCGCTGCACGCCGGTATCCACGAACTGCCCTATCCGTATTGGCCCAGCGCCCTGGAGGGCTCCTACGTTGCGGCGCCGATCCTGCGCCGCTGGAGCGGGCCGCCGCGCGATCCGCCCGGCGAAACGCGGGACGCAGCCTGGGCCGACCCGGGGACCTCTGGCAGCCCGGCGCGGGCCTATCCTTTCTGGTACCTGGACCATGGCTCGAAGACGCTGGTCCGCTCGGAGCACGACAACACCCAGGTGGTCCGCTGGTGCCTCAGGGAAAAGGGCGTGACGCTCGCCGGCCCGCCGCCGAAGAGCCTGATCGATCCCGTGCCCGCCGCGGCGCTCAGGGCCGAGGTGCGGCGGACCATGGATCAGGTGCTGGCGCTCGATCTGCGGCCCATGCACCTGGTGGCCTGGCAGGCGTTCTGGGTCGGGCTCTTCTGCCGGATGCTGCACACGTTGGCCACCGGCGCAGTGTGGTCGAAGAAGGCCAGCATGGCCTGGGCTTGCGCGCACCTCGATCCGCAGTGGCGCGACCTGATCGGCCGGGCGGCGGCAGTGCGCAAGGGCGACGCTGCGCAGTCGGGACAGCCAGCCGATCCCGCGGACGTGGCCGCGACCCGCGCCTTCGCACGCTATGCCGTCGACTTCGCCGACAGGACCGCTCAGGCCCGCGAAATCCTGGAGCGGCGGCTGGCGGAGAAGCGCGGGGCGCCGAACGGTTTCCGGCCCGGGCGGCCGGGCGGACCGCCGACCGGCGGCGGCCGGCCTGGCGGCAGCCAGTTCACCATCAAGCCCACGCCCCCGGGCGGACGGCGGGGCCGTGGCTAGGCGCTCCGTGAAGGACTAGGCTTGGCCGTGCATCCAAACGCGCGGTCGGCGGCGACTAGAGGCAAAGACGGTGCGGAAGTATGCCGGCCGGCTAGCGTTCCTTAGGAGCTCAAGCTCATGGAAGACATCTTCCGCAGCTACTGGTGGCTGCTCTTCCCCATCGGCGCCTTCGTGTTCGGGGCCTGGGACCGATGGCTGGCCTACAAGCGCAGCCGCGACCACCTGGACCTCCTGCGGTCCTATGCCGAGAAGGGCCAGGAGCCGCCGCCCGAACTGGTGCGCGGCGTGGGCGGAGACCTGCCCGGCGAGGCGCCTGGCGGCTATGGCCCGGGCGCCTACCCGCCGGGGTACTATGGTTATTGGGGCGCGCCCCGCTACATGCGCCGCGCCTATCGGGGCTACTACCGCTGGGGCCCCTACTGGCAGTGGCGCAGCGTCTTCGTGAGCGGCGCGGTGGCCGCCGGCTTCTGGTGGGCTTCGGAATGGTCCGACTGGCCGGGCGCCTATGGCCCCTTCCGGCTGGTGGCGATCATCCTGACCATCGTCTGCGTCGGCAATCTGGTGTTCGCCCTGATGGCCTCCAGCTTCCGGGACAAATGAGCCGCCCCTGATGTCCCCGGCAAGCCTTGACGAAGTCCTCGTGGCCGCCGCCCAGGGTGGTTCGGCCGAGGCCTTCTCGCGGCTGGTGGAGCGGCATCAGCAGGCGCTGCGCGCCTTCCTGCGCCGGGCCTGCGGCGACTGGGCCATGGCCGACGACCTGGCGCAGGAGACCCTCATGGCCGCCTGGTCGCGGATCGGGCGCCTGAAAGCCGGGGCCAGCGTCCGGGCCTGGCTGTGCGGCATCGGCTACAACAAGCACCTGACGGCGGTCCGCTCGGCGGGGCGCGAGCGGGTGCGGGGCGCGGCCTACGAGGCTGACCGCCAAGCCGCCCTGGACGCGGCGCCGGAGGACAAGATCGCCTTGGACAAGGCCATGTCCGGCCTGCCGTCGGAACAGCGCGCCTGCGTGGCGCTTTGCCTGGCGGCGGACTTCAGTCATGCCGAGGCCGCGGAGGCGCTCGACATGCCTCTGGGGACCGTGAAGAGCCATGTATCGCGGGGCCGCGCGCGGCTGCTGCAAGCGTTGGGAGTGTGCGATGAGGCAAGCTGATGACCGCCTGAAGGCGCTGTTCGCGCTCGATGAGCCGCCGGCCCGGGACACCGTGTTCTCCACGGCGGTGATGGAGCAGGTGATGCGCCAGCGTCTGCGCGAGGAGGTGGCCCTGCTCTGCGCGGTGAGCGTGGTGGCCGCCGGCGTTCTGTGGCTGGTGTGGCCCACCCTGCAGCCCGCCCTGGTGGCGGTGTCGCAGTGGATGGCGCCGGCCGTGGGCGCGATCGCCGTAGCCTTTTGCGCCACAATGTTCCTCGGCGGGCGGCACGGGCCCGGGCTTGGCCTTGCATCATGACCAACAATTCACGCTACAATTTGCATCTGACCGCCGGCGCCTGAGCCTCTTTCCCATCAGAGACGGGCTGAAACCGGCCCGCTGATATCGAGAGAGAGGACGAACGAAATGGAAGCTGTCTTCATCGTCGGGATCATCTTCGGATCGATCGCCGCCGTCTGCATCGTGCCCTTCTGGCTGCGGTCGCAGGAACGCATCCGGGTGCAGGAAACCCTGCGCGCCGCGATCGAGAGCGGGCAGCCTATGCCCACGGAGATGATGGAAACCGCCGCGCGCAACATCAATGTCCGCCCGGCGCCGTCGCCGAGCCGCGACCTGCGCACCGGCATCATCTGGCTGGGTGTCGGCCTGGGCTTCGTCGCCATGGGCGTGGCGCTTGGCTACGAGGAGCCTGAATCGACGATCCCGATGATCGCCATGGCGGCCTTCCCGGTGTTCATCGGCCTGGCCTTCATCGTGCTCAGCTTCGTCAACCGGCAAAAGGCCTAGGCGCTGGCTCAGCCGAAGGATCAGCCCCATGCCGGGCTCTAGACATTCAAGGTTCGCCAGTCTGCACGACGTGGAGCTCTGCTCCTACTCGGCGACGGGAGAGCGGCGTGCGTTCGGGGAGCTGGTGCGACGGCACGGCTCCGCGGTCCGCGGCGTGCTCCGCCGCATGGGCGCGCAGCCGGCTGAGGCCGATGACGTGGCCCAAGACGCATTCCTGACCGCCTTCGAGCGGATCGCGGAATTCCGGGGGGAAGGCACCTTCGCGGCCTGGGTGAAGAAGATCGCCGCCAGGCTCTACCTGCGCCGCCTGCAGCGCGACCGCAGACTGGGCGCGATGACCGCCGAGGCCGTCGAGGACGAGCCCGAGCCGTCGCGCGCCGATGCGGACGCCGCCATAGACCTGGAAGAGGCGCTGAAGGTGCTGGGGCCGGTCGAGCGGCTCTGCGTCACCATGTGTTTCGGAGCGGGGCTTTCTCACAGTGAAGCGGCAGAGGCCTTGAACCTGCCGCTCGGAACGGTCAAATCCCATGTCAAACGTGGTCTGGAAAAACTCAGAACGCGACTGGCGCCAGAGGACGGCGTCGTTCTTGAAGGGAGGCGTGGCAATGGTTGAGCTCGATTTCGAGCGGCGGCTAGAGCGCCTCTTCGCCGATGCCCCGGAACTGGCGGACGCGGGCCCCTTCGCCGAGCGCGTGGAGCGCCGGCTGGACGCGGGCTGGACGGCGCGGCGCTGGCTGATCGGCGCGGCGGGCGTGGTGGGCGGCGTCATCGGCGCCAGCCAGCTGATGGTGTCCAACATGTTCCAGCGGGTGGAGACGGCGGGGGATTCCGCACGCCTGCTGTCCAACAGCTTCACGAGCCTGGGCCATCTGTCGTCCGGCGCCGACTGGGTCGCCTCGCTCTCCAGCGGCGGCGGGGTGGTATGGGTCGCCGCCGGCCTGGCGGTGGTGATGATGGGCTTCGTGCTGACCCGGGTGATCGGGGAAATCTGACCCTTCGGCGTCTCACCCTTGCCGTTTCCGTCGGTCCGGAGGATCGGTTGCGGCTTGCAGCGGCGCGCTATAGGTTCCCGGCCTCTGAAATGCGGCGCCAAATCCTGTCCGGAGTCCCCGATTGAGCGATCTTTTTGAAGAGGTCGAGGAGCAGCTCCGCTCCGACCGCTACCAGGCGCTTGCGCGCAAGGTCGCGCCGTGGGTGCTGGCGCTCGCCGTCGCCGCCCTGGTGGCGGCGTTGGGCGTCTGGGGCTGGCGGCAATATCAGCTGCAGATCACCGACAAGGCCTCGCTGCAGTACGCCGACGGCCTGACCGCCCAGTCGCAGGGCGACAACGCCCATGCGACACAAATCTTCGGCGACGTCGCGAAGTCCCCGTCCAAGGCCTACAAGTCGCTGGCGCTGATGCAGCTGGGCGGAGCCAAGATGGCCGCCGGCAAGCCGGATGACATCAAGGCCGCCGTGGCGCTGTTCGACCAGGCGGCCGCGGCCGCGCCCGACGACATCCTGGGCGACGCGGCGCGCCTCAAATCCGCCTTCGCGATCCTCGACACCGCTCCCTTCGCGGAAGTGGAGGGGCGATTGGCGCCGCTGATGAAAGACGGGCATCCCTATCGGGTGCAGGCGCGAGAGGCCCTGGCCTTCGCCAAGCTCCTGAAGGGCGACACCGCCGGCGCGCGCCGGGACTTCGTGGTGATCACCGGAACGCTGGACGCGCCGGAGGGCGCCCGCCAGCGCGCCCAGGCCGCCATCGGCCTTATCGACAGCGGGTCAGCCCAGTCGGTGGCCGCCGTGGCCAAGGCCGCCGCGAGCCTTCCGCCGGCGATGCTGGTGGGACCGAACGGCGTGCCGATGGGCCTGGCTCCGCCGCAGGCGCAGGGCCAGCCGCAAGAGCAGGCGCCCGGCCCGCAATGACGTTCAACGCCAAGAGCCGCCTCGCCGCCGTCCTGCTCATCGCCGCCCTCGGGGCGAGCGGCTGCTCGACGATCAGCCGCATCAATCCTTTTCACGGCGCGACGCCGAAGGAGACCGCCACCGAGGGTGAGCGTATCTCGATCATCTCCGCGGACCAGAAGCTGGAGCCGAGCGAGGCCCTGAAGGGCGTCGACTTCGCCCTGCCGCCGGCGGAGCCCGTGGCCGATTGGCCGCTGCCCGGCGGCACGCCTGAACAGGCGATGGGCAATGTCGCCGCCGCCCCGAACCTCGCCATCGCCTGGCGCAAGGGCTTCGGCCAGGGCTCCAAGGGCGGTGAGATGGTCATGGCGCCCCCCGTGGCGGCAGCCGGCAAGGTCTATACGCTGGATGCCCAAGCCGAGGTGAGCGCCCACGACGCGCGGACCGGCCGCGAGCTCTGGCGCGTGAACATGCGGCCGACCGACAACAAGCGCGATCGGGAGGGTTTCGGCGGCGGCCTCGCCTACGCCGGCGGCAAGCTCTACATGACCTCCGGCTTCCGGTTGGTGGCGCAGATCGACGCCAACACCGGCCGCGTCGGCTGGCGCACCCGCACGGAGCAGCCGATCCACGGCGCGCCCACGGTGTTCGGCGGGCGGGTGATGGCGGTGGCGCTGGACAACACCCTGCTGACCTTCGACGAGGCCACCGGCGCGCCGGGCTGGACCTACCAGGCGCTAGCGGAATCGGCGCGAATCCTGGCCTCCAGCACGCCGGCGGTGTCCGGCGACACGGTGGTGGCGGCGTTCGGATCCGGCGAGCTCGTCGCGCTGCGCACGGCCAACGGCAACGACCTGTGGAACGCGGCGCTGTCGCGGGCCAGCCGCACCAGCGCGCTGTCCGAGATCCGCGACATCGCCGGGCGGCCGGTGATCTACCAGGGCGACGTCTTCGCGGTGAGCCACTCCGGTGTCTTCGCCGCCACCGACCTGCGCACCGGCCAGGCGCGCTGGAGCCTGCCGGTGGTGGGCATCAGCACCCCGCTGCCGGCCGGGGACGTGGTCTATGTAGTGGGCGTGGACGGCAAGCTCATCTGCGTCTCGCGCGACAGCGGCCAGATCTATTGGATTCGCGACCTCAACGCCGGTTATGTGCCGCGCAAGAAGGGCGGGTTCTGGGGGATCGGCGCGCACACCGTGGCCAAGCCCCTGTGGACCAACCCGATCCTCGCCAACGGCCGGCTGATCCTGGGGTCCTCCAGCGGCCAGTTGGCGGCGGTGAACGCCAAGACCGGCGAGGTCGAGCGCAAGGTCGAGATCGGCGCGCCGGTGCTGGTGGGGCCGATCGCCGCTGGCGACATGATCTATCTGGTCACGGACAACGCCCAGCTGGTCGCGCTCCGCTGAGCCGTTTCAGGCTATGCTGACGCCATGGCACTGAAACTCGCGATCGTCGGGCGTCCCAACGTGGGCAAGTCCACGCTGTTCAACCGGCTGGCGGGCCGCAAGCTCGCCATCGTCGACGACCGGCCCGGCGTCACCCGCGACCGCCGGTTCGGCACGGGGCGGCTCGGCGACCTGGATTTGGAGCTGATCGACACCGCCGGTTTCGAGGACCTCACCGACGAGAGCCTGGAGGCGCGCATGCGCGCGCAGACCGAGCGCGCGATCGACGAGGCCGACGTGGCGCTCTTCGTCATCGACAGCCGCGACGGGGTGACCTCCGTCGATGAGATCTTCGCCGAGATCCTGCGCCGCCGCGACATGCCGGTGGTGCTGGCGGCCAACAAGGCGGAGGGCAAGGCCGGCGACCAGGGTGTGCTGGAGGCCTTCGGCCTGGGTCTGGGCGAGCCGGTGCCGATCTCCGCCGAGCATGGCGAGGGCATGGCCGACCTCTACGGCGCCCTGATCGCCGTGGCGCCCGACCAGAGCGACCATGCGGGCGAGGACGGCGACAAGGCGGTGAAGATCGCCATCGTCGGACGGCCCAACGCCGGCAAATCCACCCTGGTGAACCGGCTGATCGGCGAGGACCGGATGCTCACCGGCCCGGAGGCCGGCATCACCCGCGACGCGATCCCGGTGGACTGGACCTGGGAGGGTCGGCCGGTGCGGCTGGTGGACACCGCGGGCCTGCGGCGCAAGGCCAAGGTGCAGGAGAAGCTGGAGAAGCTCTCAACCCACGACTCCATCCGCGCCATCACCTTCGCCGAGATCGTGATCCTGGTGATGGACGCCACCCATCCCTTCGAGATCCAGGACCTGCAGATCGCCGACCTGGTGGAGCGCGAGGGCCGCGGCCTGGTGTTCGTGCTGGCCAAGTGGGATCTGGTGACGGACCCGCAGGCCAAGCTCGCCGAAATCATCGACGAGGCGCAGCGGCAGTTGCCTCAGGTGCGTGGCGCGCCGATCGTCGCGCTCTCCGCCGAAACCGGCCGTGGACTCGAGAAACTGATGCCGGCGGTGTTCAAGACCCACGCCGACTGGTCCACCAAGGTGAAGACCCGCGACCTGAACGACTGGCTGCGGATGGCCACCGAGCGGCACCCGCCGCCGGCCGTCGCGGGACGGCGGATCAAGCCCAGGTACATGGCCCAGACCAAGTCGCGGCCGCCGACCTTCGTCCTGTTCGCGAGCCGCGCCGACCAGCTGCCGGAGAGCTACCGCCGCTACCTGGTCAACTCGATCCGCGAGAGCTTCGACCTGCCGGGCGTGCCCATCCGGGTGACCGTGAAGTCGAACAAGAACCCCTATGCGGAGGGCGAGGAGAAGGCCGGGCAGGGCTCGGCGCGCGCGCCGTTCGGCGAGACCCTGCCATCCACCGGCCTGAAGGCCAAGACGCGCATCGCCGCGGCGGCGAAGGCCAGGGTCGGCGCGGCCGGCAAGCCGAAGAAGGCCGGCAAGAAGGCGGCGCCCAAGGCCAAGGCGGGCGCGCCCCGCGGGCGGGCCCAGAAGCTCGCGCGCCCTGGCGTCAAGCCGAAGCGAGCGTCCCGGCCGCCTTCCACTGGGCGAAGGCCACGGTAGACGTCGGCAGGCCCAGGTCCGCCTGCGCCAGCTCGACGATCAGCGGCCCGATCTCCGCGGGATCGGGCAGGGCCATGGGGTCTTCTCCCGGGAACGCCTCGGCCCGCATCCGGGTGCGCATGGGTCCGGGCGAGAGCAGGGCGGCCCGGACCGGCGTCTTCTCCAGCTCGTCCGCCCACGTCCGCACCATGTTCTCCAGGGCGGCCTTGCTGGCCCCGTAGGGACCGAAGAAAGCCTGCGGTCGCGGCGCGAGCCCCGTCGTCAGGAAGATCGCCCGGCCGGCTTCCGAGGCCCGCAGCAGCGGTTCGAACGAGCGGATGATGCGATAGGTGGCCGTGATGTTTACCGCCACGACCCGATCCCAGTGCTTGGGCTCGATGTGCGAGACCGGCGTCACGGGCCCCAGGATCGCCGCGGCGTGGACCAGGACGTCGAGGCGGCCGAAGCGCTGGTGCAGGGCCAGCCCCAGGCCGTCCAGGGCGTCCCCGTCGGCGATGTCCAGCGGCGCCAGGGTGGCTGACTGGCCGGTGGCGGCGCGGATCTCGTCGTCGAGCTCGGTGAGACCGCCCTCGGTGCGGGCGACGGCGACCACGTGGGCGCCAGCCTTGGCGAGGGCGAGCGCGGACGCGCGGCCAATGCCGCGGCTGGCGCCGGTGACGAGGGCGATCTTGCCGGCGAGCGGCGTGTCGGCGGAGGGATTCTGTTCGGACATGAGGCCGCTTCCTAGCGGCTCGCGGGCTCCGCGTCTGCCCGCTTTGCGTAGGCCTGGGCGATCACCGCGCAGGCCATCAGCTGGATCTGGTGGAACAGCATCAGCGGCAGCAGCGCCAGGCCCGCCGTGGCCGCGGGGAACAGCACGCCGGCCATGGGCACGCCGCTGGCCAGGCTCTTCTTGGAGCCGCAGAAGACGACGGCGATCTCGTCGGGCGTCGAGAACCCGCAGGCGCGGGCGGTGAAGTAGGTGGCAGCCAGGGCCACGGCCAGGATCGCGCCGCAGAGGATCAACAGGCGGACGAGGTCGAGGGCTCCGATGCGCGACCAGACGCCCTCCACGACGGCGCTGGAGAAGGCGGTGTAGACCACCAGCAGGATCGAACCGCGGTCGACGACCTGGACCAGCCGCGCGTGCGCCGCCACCCAGCCGCCGATCCAGCGGCGCAGCACCTGGCCGGCCACGAAAGGCGCCAGGAGCTGCAGGACGATGGCCCAGGCCGATCCCGCGGAGACCGCGCCCTTGGCGTGCAGCAGCAGGCCAACCAGGATCGGGGTGATTACGATGCCCAGCAGATTGGACGCCGACGCGGCGGCGACGGCCGCGGCCACATTGCCACGGGCGATCACCGTGAATCCGATGGACGACTGGATGGTCGAGGGCAGGCACCCCAGGAAGACGATGCCCCCCGCCAGCGTCGGCGGCGTGATCCATGCCGGCAGGGCGGCCACACCGAGGCAGAGCAGGGGGAAGAGGCCGAAGGTCGCCGCCAGCACCACCAGGTGCAGTCGCCAGTGGGTGAGGCCGCCGATCACTGCCTCGCGGCTGAGCCGCGCGCCGTGGAGGAAGAACACCAGGCCGATGGCGATCTTCGTGCCCCAGCCGAAACCGACGGCCGCCTCGCCCCGCGCCGGCAGCAGGGACGCCGCCGCCACCATGGCGATGATCAAGAGCAGGTAGGAGTCGACCTTCAGGCGGCTGAAGAGACCGCCCGAACGGGTTTCGCTCACTAGGCGTCGACCAGGAAGGAGAGTTGCCGCTCGGAGAGCTCGTTGCGGCCCTCGGCGATCTCGCGGTCCAGCAGGCGGGTCGGATAGTCGCCGGTGAAGTAATGATCGGTGAACTGGGGGTTGGCCGGGTCGCGCGGGGCTGCGTCCATCGACCAGTAGAGGCCGTCGACGGAGAGGTAGCCCATGGAATCGACGTCGAGGATCTTGGCGATCTCTTCGACGGAATGGTTGGCGGCCAGAAGCTTTTCCCGGTCCGGCATGTCGATGCCGTAGAAGTCGGGCCACATGATCGGCGGGGAGGCCGAGCGCAGGTGCACCTCGGCGGCGCCCGCCTCGCGGACCATGCGCACCACCCGCACGGAGTTGGTGCCACGCACGATACTGTCATCCACCAGGATCACCCGCTTGCCGGCCAGCACCGAGCGGTTGGGCGAAAGCTTCATGCGCACGCTGGACTCGCGGGTCGCCTGGGTCGGCTGGATGAAGGAGCGGCCCACATAGTGGTTGCGGATGATGCCCATCTCGAACGGCAGGCCGGCCTCCTGTGCGAAGCCCAGGGCCGCGGGCACCCCGCTGTCGGGCACCGGCACCACCACGTCGGCGGGGACCAGGCTCTCCTGGGCGAGCCGGCGGCCCATGCGCTTGCGCACTTCATAGACTGAGCGGCCGTTCACCACGGAATCCGGCCGGGCGAAATAGACATATTCGAAGATGCAGGGCCTGGCTTGCGTGGCCGGAAAGGGCTTCAGGCTGCGGATCCCGGCCGCGTCGATCACCACCATCTCACCGTGCTCGATATCGCGCACGAAGCGGGCCCCGATGATATCCAGCGCACAGGTCTCCGAGGCCAGGATCGCCTTGCCGTCGAGGTCGCCCAGCACCAGGGGGCGGATTCCCAGTGGGTCGCGTACGCCGATCAGCTTCTTGTTGGTCAGCGCCACCAGCGCGTAGCCGCCCTCGATCTGCGACAGGGCGTCGATGAAGCGCTCGACGAACCGCGCCTTCCGCGAGCGGGCGATCAGGTGGAGGATCACCTCGCTGTCCGAGGTCGACTGGAAGATCACTCCGTCAGCCACCAGCTGTTCGCGCAGCGTCAGGAAATTCGTGAGGTTGCCATTGTGGGCCAGCGCCACGCCGCCGGCTTCCATGTCGGCGAACATCGGCTGGACGTTGCGGATCACCGAGCCCCCGGCGGTGGAGTAGCGGGTGTGGCCGATGGCGAAACGGCCCGGCAGGCGCTCGATGAGGTCTGAGCCCCCGAAGGCGTCGCCGACGTGGCCCATGTGCCGCTCGGTGTGGAAGCGCTGCCCGTCGAAGCACGCTATGCCGCAGGCTTCCTGGCCGCGGTGCTGCAGCGCGTGCAGGCCCAGGGTGGTCAGGCCCGCGGCCTCAGCCGTGTCGAAGACGCCGAAGACGCCGCATTCCAGCCTGGGCGTGTCGTCAAGCGGGTCTCGGTAAGGCGGCGACCATCGCTGGTCAGCGGTCATCGCGATTTCTCCACCAGGTCTTCGATCTCGCCCCGTTGGCGCGCGTCGTAGCCTTCCGACTTCAATCTGTCATCCATGGCGTCATGCTCGGCGCCGTGCAGGGCGCGGTCGAAGGCGGGCTTCAGCCGGCCGGCGATGTCCAGGCCCTGGGGCGCCAGGACGGTGAGCAGCTTGCCCATGGTCTGGGCCAGCGGCCAGGTGGTGGAGGCGACGATCCAGTGGGGCCGCAGGTCCTTGGGCGTGGCGGCGTTGAACATCAGGTTGAGCGCCCCTAGCACGATCAGGCCGCGGCCGAGGCCGATGAGCAGGCCCATGCTTCGGTCGAGCGCACTCAGGAAGTCGGTCCGCTGGATCTGGCGGGCGACCGCCCCGCCGGCCAGCCGCACCACGAGGTAGACGACGAGGAAAACGCCGAGCAGCGCCGCCGCGGTCGCCAGCCAGTCCGGATGGATGAACCGGCGGGCCAGGGGCACCGACTCGTGCAGGCCGAAGATGGCCGCCGCCGCGCCCATCAGCAGGGCGAGCAGGGCCACCACCTCGCGCATGGCGCCGCGGGCGAAACCCACCGCCGCGGAGATCAGCAGCAGCACGAAGACGATGACGTCGAACTGGGTCAGGCCTAGTCCCATCCGGCGTCTCCGATGCGGCGCACGGCCTCGGCCAACCGGGTCTCGGCGATCGCCTGCATGCCCGGGCCGCCGTCCATCCCGGCGGGGCCCAGGGCGCGGCGGAAGCCCAGCTTGGCGGCCTCCTTCAGCCGGCTTTCCATGCGGCTCACCGAGCGCACCTCGCCGGAGAGGCTGATCTCGCCGAACACCACGCAGTCCTGAGGCAAGGCCTGGTCGAGGCCCGAGGAGGCCAGCGCCGCCGCCGCCGCCAGGTCCGCCGCCGGCTCGGTGATCCGCAGGCCGCCGGCCACGTTGAGATAGACATCGCGGTCGCCGAAGGAGAGGCCGCAGCGGGCTTCCAGCACTGCCAGCACCATGGCGAGACGTCCGGAGTCCCAGCCGACGACGGCGCGCCGCGGGGTGCCGTAGGCCGAGGGCGCCACCAGGGCCTGGAACTCCACCAAGACCGGCCGCGAGCCCTCGATGCCCGCGAACACCGCCGCGCCCGCCGCCCGCTCGCCGGAGGTGTTGAGGAACAGGGCGGATGGGTTCTTCACCTCGGCCAGCCCTGCGTCGCCCATCTCGAAGACGCCGATCTCGTCGGTGGCGCCGAACCGGTTCTTGGCGCCGCGCAGGATGCGGAACGGATAGCCGCGCTCGCCCTCGAAGGAGAGCACAGCGTCGACCATGTGCTCGATCACCCGGGGGCCGGCGATGGTCCCCTCCTTGGTGACGTGGCCGACCAGGACGATGGCCACGCCCCGGGACTTGGCCAGCCGCACCAGCTCGCCGGCGGCGGCGCGCACCTGCGTGACCGAGCCAGGCCCGGCCTCGTGGGCGTCGCTCCAAAGGGTCTGGATGGAGTCGATCACTACGAAGTCGAAGGCTTCGCGCTTCAGGCCGTCGGCGATGGCCCGCAGCGAGGTCTCGGCGGCGAGCTTCACCGGCGCGTCGGCCAGGCCCATGCGCTGGGCGCGGCTGCGCACCTGCTCGACGGCCTCCTCGCCGGAGATGTAGGCGCAGCGCGCGCCGCGGCGGGCCGCCTCTGCGGCCACCTGCAGCAGCAGGGTGGACTTGCCGACGCCGGGGTCGCCGCCCAGCAGGATCGCCGAGCCCGGCACCACGCCGCCGCCGCAGACGCGGTCGAACTCGTCGACGCCGGTGGCGATGCGGGGCGGGGCGGGCGTCTCGTCCTGCAGGCCCTCGAAGGCGAGACCCCGGGCGCGGCTCGACTTGGAGGGGGCCATGGCGCCGGGCGGGCGGGCCTGCAGCTCCTCCACGAGCGTGTTCCACGCGCCGCACGCCGGGCACTGGCCCGCCCACTTGGTCTGGACGGCCCCGCAGGACTGGCAGGCATAGACGGCGCCGTCGCGGGCCATGGCGTGGAAGCGGCTCCTGATTCGGTGTGCGGACGAGTTTAGCCGACCTTTGGGACGGGTGGGCGGCGCGTGCGTTCCCTGCGACGCCATGTTCGGCTACCCTCTCAGGTGGGCAGGCTGGGAGCGCGATGCAATGAGCGGAGCCGAACCGGAAACGCCGGCGCAGGGCGCGGTGGCGCGCGCGCTCAGCCTGTTGCTGCACCCGGTTGAGACCTGGGAGGCCATCGCCGCGGAGCCGGCGACCATCGAGGGTCTCTACCGCGGCTGGGTGCTGCCGCTGGCGGCGATCCCGGCGATCGCGCGCATGCTGGGACTACTGTCATTCGGCGGCGTGCAGATCTTCGGCGTTCGCTACCAGCCGGGGTTCGTGGCGATCCTGGGAGACGCCATCGCCAGCTACGCGCTGACGCTGGTCTCGGTCTACATCCTGGCCCTGGTGATCGACCAGTTCGCCCGGCAGTTCGGCGGCGAGCGCAGCCGCACCCAGGCCTTCAAGGTGGCGGCCTATTCGGGGACCGCCGTCTGGCTCGCGGGCGTGTTCATGCTGCTGCCCACGGTCGGCGGCCTCTTCGCCCTGCTGGGCGGGCTCTACAGCCTTTACCTGCTCTACCTGGGCCTTCCGAAGCTGATGCGGTCGGACCCGAACCTCACCTTGAACTACTTCGGGCTGACCCTGGTGGCGGTGGTGATCCTGGGGCTGATCGTGGGCGCCCTCGCCAGTCGGGCCACCAATTTCGGCGGCCCGATCCACATCGACTAGGCCCCGCCGAGGTAGAGCCGCTCCGCGCGGCGGCTGAGGCGGACCAGGATCTCGTGGGCCACGGTGCCGCCGCCGGCGGCTAAGTCGTCGAGCTGGGCGTTTGGCCCCAGGATCTCCACGGTGTCACCCGGCTGGGCCTCGGCGTCGCCGATCTCGATCACCAGGATGTCCATGTTGACGATCAGCATGGGGCGCGCGGCGCCGGCGAACCAGGCGTAGCCGCCGTTCCTGGCGGCCCGCATCACCCCATCGGCGTAGCCTGCGGCGACCACCGCGACGCGGGTCGGCGCCTCCACCCGCACGCTCTCGCCATAGCCGACCACGTCGCCGGCCCTGAGGTTGCGGATGTCGAGGATCGGCGCGGTCAGCGTCGCCACGGCCCGCAGCCGCGCGTCGGGCCGCTCCTGCGGGCCGCCGCCGAACAGCGCCATGCCGGGCCGCACCAGCTCGAAGCGGTACTCGGGGCCTAAGAATACGCCGGGTGAGGCCGCCAGACTGGCCCGGGCCTGCGGGAACAGCGACCGGGTTTCAAGAAACACCGACAACTGGCGGGAATTCCGTGGATTCTCCGGCTCAAAGGCCGATCCCAGGTGGCTCATCACCAATCCGACATCCAGCCCGTGCAGCCGGTCCAGCGACTGCACGACGGCGTGGGTCTCCTCAAGCGTCAGCCCCTGGCGGTTCATGCCGCTGTCGATGTTGATCGCCACAGGCGCGGGCCGGCCGATGGCGGCGGCGTGCGCGGCGGCGCCGGCGATCTGCGGCAGGCTGGAAAGCACGGGGGTCAGGCCCGCTGCGTCGAGGCGCAGAGCCGCCGCTTCATCGGTCAGGCCGTCCAGCACATAGATGGTCGCGGGGCGTGCGGGTCCCAGGTGGGCGCGCAGGGCCTCGCCCTCGGCCAGGCGGGCGACGAAGAAGCTGCGGGCGCCCTCGGCCCAGAGGCGCCGCGCCACAGGGCCGGCGCCCAGGCCATAGGCGTCGGCCTTCAGCACCGGAGCGACCTCGGCGCCGGCGGCCTCGGCCGTGAGCACCGCATGATTGTGGGCGAGCGCGTCCAGGTCGATGGTCAGGCGCGCGGCGGCTGGCGCTGGGCCCGGGTCAGGCATGCCAGGGTCAGTGCGGGTCGTAGCGGCTGTGGTGGTCGCGGGCGAGGTTGCCGAACTTGGTCAGGTCCTCGTTGTAGGAGAGCTTCACATTGCCGATTGGGCCGTGGCGCTGCTTGCCGATGATGATCTCGGCGAGGCCGCGGACCTGGTCCATGTTCTCCTGCCACTTGAAATGCTCTTCGGTGCCTTCGCGGGGCTCCAGACGGCTCAGGTAGTAGGCCTCGCGGTATATGAACATCACCATGTCGGCGTCCTGCTCGATGGAGCCGGATTCCCGCAGGTCGGAGAGCTGGGGCTTCTTGTCCTCGCGGTTCTCAACCTGGCGGGAGAGCTGGGCCAGCGCCAGCACCGGGATCGAGAGCTCCTTGGCCAGCGACTTCAGGCTCTGGGTGATCATGGAGACTTCCTGCACCCGGTTGTCGTTGCGGCCCATGCCGTCGCCGCCGGTGATCAGCTGCAGGTAGTCGACGATCAAGAGGTCGAGGCCGACCATCCGCTTCAGGCGCCGGGCGCGGGCGGCGAGCTTGGCCATGGAAATCCCGCCGGTGGCGTCGATGTAGAGCGGCGCCTCCTGGATCTCCAGCGCCGCGTCGCGCACCCGGCCGAACTCGGAGGCGTCGATCTCCCCCTTGCGCAGCCGGTCGCCGGACACGCCCGAGGCCTCAGCCAGCAGGCGCATGGCCAGCTGCTCGGCGGCCATTTCCAGGGAGAAGAAGGCCACCACGCCGCCGCGCACCGTCTTCTTGGAGCCGTCCGGCTGCGGCTCCCAGGCGTAGTTCCGGGCCACGTCGAAGGCGATGTTGCAGGCCAGCGAGGATTTTCCCATCGATGGGCGGGCGGCGAGGATCACCAGGTCAGAGGGGTGCAGGCCGCCGATCTTGGAATCCAGGTCGATGAGGCCCGTGGAGAGGCCCGCCAGGCCGCCGTCGCGGCTGTGGGCCTCGGCGGCCATGGTCACCGCGCCGTGCAGGGCGTCGGCGAAGGTCACGAAGCCCTGGGAGACGCCGCCGGTCTCGGCCAGGGAATAGAGCTGCTGCTCGGCGGCCTCGATCTGGTCGCGGGCCGACAGCTCGGCGTCGCCCTGAGCCGCCACATTGGCGATGTCGCCGCCGATGCGGATCAGGTCGCGGCGCAGGGCCAGGTCGTAGATCGCCCGCGCATAGTCCGGCGCATTGGCGGCCGGCGGGGCGCGGTCCACGAGGTCGGCGAGATAACGGATGCCGCCCAGTTCCTCGAAGCCCACGTCGCGGGCGAAAGCCTCGGCAATCAGGATCGGCTCGGCGAGCTGGCCTTTGCGGATATTGCTCTCGACGGAGGCGAAGAGGCGCTGATGGAACGGCTCGAAGAAGTGGCGCGCCTGCAGGTAGTCGCCGATCCGCTCGAACGCCGCGTTGTCGTAAAGGAGCGCGCCCAGCAGCGCCTGCTCCGCCTCGACGTTGGCCGGCGCATGCGCGATCGCCGTGTCATTGGAGACGGGACGCAGGTCGAGGGCGGGAACGAGGGCCATGGGTTACCGATAGCCTAAGGCCGCCGCCGCAATCACTGCGACATCGGCGCCCGTCCACACAATAGAGTGAGGCTGTGGACAGCTTGGCCATTGCAACCCTTCGAGGCCACGACGGAATTCCCACGAAAAAAGGCAGGCTGGAGCGATCCAGCCCGCCTTCAATCGCGTGCGCCCTGCGGCGACGTGTCAGGTCACCAGTTGACGCTCAGGCGGCCGTAGACGAAGCGGCCCCCGAAGCCGAACGGCGAGAAGGAGGTGAAGGGCGCCGCGCCCGTGGGGTTCAGGCCCACCGGGATCTGCCGCGGATAGGCGTCGAACAGGTTGTCCGCGCCCAGCGCCAGGGTGACCTGGTGGGCGAAGGTGTAGCGGCCTTCCAGGTCCCAGACGCTGCGCTTGCCGGTGTGCACGTCGGCGCTGCCGTCGGCCAGCGTGCCGGGGGAGAGCACGTCGCCGTAGAAGGTCGAGCGCAGGGTGGCCCCGAGCGCGCCCTTCTGCCAATCGCTCTGCAGCACCACCTTGTAGGGCGGAGTGCCTTCCTCGAAGCGCAGCACGGCCTGGCGGGCGAACAGCGACGTCGGCACCGGCAGGATGCTGACCGGAGTGGCCGGCGTGCGGGTCACCTTGAAGTCGTTGGTGTTCACCGAGGCCGTGAGGTCGAAGTCGCCGAAGTCGTCGGTCGGCAGGCGATAGTCCAGGCTGTAGTCGACGCCCTTGGTGCTGGTGTTGACGCCGTTGGTGAAGAACCGGGCCGCCGAGGCGCCGAAGGGCTGCAGCAGGTTGAAGATCACCGCGGCGTTGGTGCCGGGTGCGGCGGTGTTGCTGCCGGTCAGGGTCTCGGAGAGGACGATCTTGTTGTCCACGTCGATGCGGTAGGCGTCGATGGTCAGCTCCAGGTGGCCGGCGTGGAAGACTGTGCCGATGGAGTAGTTCTTCGACTTCTCGGCCGACAGCGGCTGGGCGCCCAGCGCCTTGCCCACCGGACTGGTGGGCGGGAAGGTGCCGGTGTCGAACGGGATCCCGTTGATGAACAGGATCGCCGTGGAGGTGAAGAACTCCTGCTGCAGGCTGGGCGCGCGGAAGCCGCTTTCCGCCGAGCCGCGGAAGGCCCAGTTCGGGGTCACGTCGATGCGCGCGCCGACCTTGCCGGAGGTGTTGTCGCCGAAGTCGGAGTAGTGCTCCTGGCGCACCGCCGCCGAGCCGGTGAACCAGCTGGTGAGCTTGCCCTCCAGGGCCAGGTAGGCGCCGACGTTGCTGCGGGACTTGTCGACGACGTTCTCGGGCGTGAAGCCGGAGAAGCCGCGCGACCCCAGCGCCAGCGTCGGGGCCACCGTGCCGCGCTCGAAGGAGCCGGGTTCGCCGGCCCCGATCTTGAACTGCTCGTTGCGCGCCTCCAGGCCGAAGGCGATGTTCAGCGGGCCGGCCAGGCCCACCTCGAAGTCACGGTTGAAGTCGGCGTTGCCCACCAGCTGGTCGTAGGTCATCTGGCCGGCGTAGAAGGAATGCGGCGAGGTGGGGCCCAGCGACGGGTTGAGCGTGTGCTCGACGCCGTACTTCAGCCGGTTCCAGCCGTAGTCGACGCTGAAGTTGGACTTCCATCCGGCGATCTCGCCCTTCAGCGCGCTGCCGATGCTGAAGTCGTCGGAGTGGGTGTTGATCAGCGGCAGGTAGCCGTTGGGATAGACCGAGATGATGTTCTGGGTGGCGTCGTTGGCCGCGCGGAAGGTGGCCGCGGTCTCGGAGTGGCGCTGCTGGGCGCCGCCCCAGGCGTAGAGCTCCCAGCCGTCGGCGATCGGCTTGCCGGCGTTGAAGTAGACGGTCTTCTCCTCGACGTCGCCGTCGCCGAAGCGGGAGTCGACGATCCTCGGCGTGAAGCGCGGGTCGACGTCGCTGCGGTTGGTGTGGTCCTGGTCGCGGTACTGCGCCGAGACCGTCAGGAAGCCGTCCGCGCCCAGACGGAAACCCTGCCAGGCGCCGACCGTGGTGGCCGCGCCGTCCTCGCGATGCTGGCTGCCGGCATTGAAGAAGCCGATGTCGGTGATGTGCTTGCCGTAGGTGACCACCGCGCCGCCGCCGTGGTCGGCCTGGCGCAGGCCCAGGTTGATGACCCCGGCGATGGCGTCGGAGCCGTAGAGGGCCGAGGCGCCGTCACGCAGCACCTCGATGCGGTCGATGGCGATCTCCGGGATGGTGTTCAGGTCGACGGCGGCGGAGCCGCGGCCCACCGAGCCGTTGAGGTTCACCAGCGCCGAGGTGTGGGCCCGCACGCCGTTGATCAGCACCAGGGTCTCGTCGGGACCCTGGCCGCGCAGGACCGCCGGGCGGACGGAGTCGGTGCCGTCGGTGTTGGACGGGCGGGGGAAATCGATGGAGGGCACCGTGGCGGCCAGCGAGGCGGCCAGTTCCGTCGTGCCGCGCTTCTGCAGCGTCTGGGCGGTGACCACGTCCACCGGAGCGATGGTCTCCAGGCGCGACTTCGGGTCCGCGCGGCTGCCGGTGACTACCAGCTCCTCGACGTCGGCGGGCGCGGCGGCGGCGGCGGCCGTCGTGGCGGCCTTGGACTGCGCCATGGCGCCGGTGGCGAGCAAGGTGGCCGCGGACGCCGCGGCGAACAGGATGACGCGAGACTTCATGATGTAATTCCCCTGGCGCAGCCACCTGCAGGGGCGGCGGCTGCTGACGACCCTTATCGCTGATTAGCTAAGGTGCGCCGGCGCCATGGGAAATGACAATTTTACAACATACGAGGGCCATCGGACATGCAGAAGGCGCGGGGGGTTCCCGCGCCTTCGCATTCGTCGGTGTGCGGCCTTTCGGCCACGCCGTCAGGCTTCGGCGAAGCCGGTGTCCTGCGAGCCGGCGCCGCCCTCGAGGAGGTCGGCCTGGGCCTGTTCGTCGGCGATGCGTTCTTCCTCGAATTGCGCGTCGATGACGTTCTCGCCCCGCGCCTGGCGCTCGGCCTCGTCCTGGCTGCGGGCGATGTTGAGCGTCACGGTGACGGTGACTTCCGGGTGCAGGCGGATCTTCACCTCGTGCATGCCCAGCGTCTTGATCGGCTTGTCGAGCACGACCATGGCGCGGTCGACCTTGGCGCCGCCCCCGCCGGCGTTCACCGCCTCGGCTACGTCGCGGCCCGCCACGGAGCCGTAGAGCTGGCCGCTTTCGCCCGCCTGGCGGATCAGGATGTAGGCGGTCCCGTCCAGCTTCTGGCCGGACTGGCCGGCGGCGTCCTTGGCCTTGGCGTTGCGGGCCTCGATCTCGGCGCGCTGGCCTTCGAAGACCTTCAGGTTGGCGGCGTTGGCGCGCAGCGCCTTCGACCGGGGCAGGAGGAAGTTGCGGGCATAGCCGTCCTTGACGTTGACCACGTCGCCGAGGCCGCCCTTGCCTTCAACCCGTTCGAGCAGAATGACTTTCATGTGCTTAGGCCCCTTACTTCACGACATAGGGGAGCAGCGCCAGGAAGCGGGCCCGCTTGATCGCCTTGGCGAGTTCGCGCTGCTTCTTGGCCGACACCGCGGTGATCCGCGACGGCACGATCTTGCCGCGCTCGGAGACGTAGCGCTGCAAGAGTTTCACGTCCTTGTAGTCGATCTTCGGCGCGTTGGCGCCGGAGAACGGGCAGACCTTGCGGCGGCGGAAGAACGGCCGGCGCTGGCCGCCGCCCGAACCGGCCGCGGGGGCGGTGTCCTGGGCTTCGATGGTGGTTTCGTCGGTCATCAGAAGGCTCCTTCCTTGGCCGGGAAGTCATCGCGGCGTTCGCGGTCGCGATCGCGGCGGGCGAGGATCGGGGAGAGCTCCAGCTCCAGCTCGTCGACGCGCACGGTGAGATACCGCAGCACGTCTTCGTTGATGGAGAGCTGGCGCTCCATCTCCTTCACCGCCTCGGCAGGAGCGTCGATGGCCAGCAGGGAGTAGTGACCCTTGCGGTTCTTCTTGATCCGGTAGGTCAGGTTGCGCAGACCCCAGTACTCGATCTTGGCGACGTTTCCGCCGCCTTCTTCGATCAGGTGCTTCAGGGTGTCGTTGAGGGCTTCAGCCTGTTGCGGCGAGATATCCTGCCGCGAGATGACGACGTGCTCGTAGAGCGCCATAGGTTCCTTCTTCCGTTGGGAGGGCGGCGCGGCCGGCGGCGGAAGGTCCGCTGGCGACGATGGATCTTAGGCGCGGCGGCCGGGATGGTCCCGGCCCATTGGCGTTCCGCGTAAGACCGCTCTCCGTGAAGAGGCGCGCTGATAGGGGAAAAACGCTGCGGAGGCAAGGGTCGCCCGCCTCCGCGCGCCGTCGCAGCCCTCTTACTTCTTCAGCGCCTTCACCGCGTCCAGCGTCTCCTTGACGTGGTCGTTGGGGTTCAGGTTCGAGTAGACGTGCACGATCTCGCCGTTCTGGGCGATGACGTAGGAAGTGCGGCTGGACCAGTCGGGCTTCTGGGCGAGGATCGCGTCGTACTCCTTGGCGATCTTGGCGCCCTCGTCGGCGGCGACCGGGAACTTGCCGCCGCAGTGCTCGGTCTCCTTCGAGAAATCGGCGAGTTCGGCGGTCTTGCCGGCGGTGACGCCGATCACGCTGGCCTTCTGGGCCTTGAACTGGTCGATGGCGTCGGAGAACAGGTGGGCTTCCAGGTTGCAGCCGGTGGTGTGGGCGGCAGGGAAGAAGTAGACCACCACCGGGCCCTTCTTCAGGGCGTCGGAGAGCTTGTAGGTGAAGGGCTGGCCGGCCAGGTAGGCCGGCGCGGTGAAGTCGGGCGCCTTGGAGCCGGGCTTCAGTTCGGCGTAGGCCGAGGTGGCGAGCGCGGCGGCGGCGGCGGCGCCGATGGCGATGGTGGCGATGAGCGTCTTCATGGTGGATCTCCCCTCGGGTGCTGCGCGCTTTCTACACCCCGCCTGACAGGATGTCGCGGGCTAGGTGACGCGGCGTCAGTTGTAGGCGACGGTCACCACGAAGCTGCCGCTGTAGTCGCCGCTGGGGGTCGTGGAGTCGATCGCCGCCGTGCCGCCGACGCCGAAGGTGAAGGCGCCGGGCGAGCCCAGGCTTCCGCTCAAGGTCGGCGAGCCGGTGACCGATGTGGAGGTGGTGACGGTCATGGGCTGGGGGCCGGTCATCTGGAAGCTGGCGGGCAGGGTGATGCTGAAAGCCTGGCCGCCCTCGCCGGTGACGTTGAAGGCGGCGCGGGTGGGCGTCGGCGCATCCAGGCCCTGGGCGCCGGTGGTGGTGCGCGCGCCGGTGGTGGCGTCGATGGTCACCGAGCCCAGGCCGCTGAGCGGCTTCAGCACCCGGCCGAACACCAGGTCGGAGGTCTTGGCGATGGCGATGGAGCGCAGGACGAGCGCCTGGAAGCGGCCCACCGCGCCGCTGCTGGGCGTGGCCGGGCTCTCGGCGGCCCAGGCGAAGAAATCGGCTTCCGCCAGTCCGGTGGGCAGGCCGGAGTCGTCGCCGGCGATCCCGAAGTCGGCGCCTACGAAGAAGGTCTTGGAGCCGTTGGGCCCGATGGGGGCCAGGGTGAAGGTCCCGCTGCCGGGGGGGGCGGGGCCGCCGGCGAGCTGGGCCGTGCCCATGGTGAAGAGCAGCCGCGTCAGCACGCGCCCGCGGCCGACGGTCGAGCCCAACACGCCGATGTGGATATTGACGGTCTTGGTGCAGTCGCCGGCCTCGGTGGCGCCGCAGCTCACCGTCACCACCCCGCGGGCGAGGCCGTTGACGGTGCGGGTGGCGGTCCCCGAGACCGTCGTCACTGAGGCCGAGCTGGGGTCGACGCGGAAGATGGTGTCGCCGGAGAGCGCCGAGGTGACCACGCCCAGGTCGGCGTTCTGGGTGACCTGGATCGTGTAGCTGGGTGCGGCCAGGGCGGCGCCCGGTGCGCCGAGGAGGGCGAGAAGGAAGCTGGCGCGCAAGAGGCTGGTCCTGGTCACTACCACACGCGCACGTCTTGTCCTCGCAGAGCGCCACCATAGCGGTATCGAGAGAGGGCGCACAGTCAGCCGGGCCCGCGGGCGTCGGCGTCGACTCGGGGCTCGAACACCACCTCGGCCGTGGCGTCGGGGGTGAAGGAGCCATCGGGCTTGATGGTGACGGTCACCGGCGCCACCAGCCGCATGCGCAGCCGCGCGGCCTGGTCCTTGTCCAGCTCCAGCCGATAGGTCCCGGCGGGGATGTCCTGGAAATTGGCCGAGCCGTCGAACTCGGTGACGCTCTCAAAGGCGAGGCCGCCGCCGTCCACCAGGCGCACGCGGGTGGCGGACAGGCCCACCGGTTCCTGGCCCGGCCGGCGCAGCTTGACGTTGACCATCACCTCGCCGGTGGGGCGCATGGGGTATTCGATCTCGGTGACGCCGCCAGGCCGAGGGGAGAACTCGATGACCGTGGGCGGCGTGCGGACATTCTGGTTCTCGATCTCGCCGATCTGCACCAGCACGCGGGCGGTGGGCGCGGCTCCGAAGCCGCTCAGGTAGGCGCGGCCGTCGGCATTGGTGCGGGTGCGCAGCTCGCCGCCCTCCAGCACGACCCCCGGCACGGGACGCTCGCCGGCGTCGAACACTCCGTTGCCGTTGGCGTCCAGGAAGGCGTGGAACAGCACCGAGCCGCCGGACCCGGGCCCCGAGCGGGTCAGGCGATAGCCTTCGCCCGGCTCGTAGCCGAGGCCGAAGTTCATCTGCGCCCCGAACCGCCAGGTGTTCTGGTGGGTGTCGTACTGGCCGGTGAGCGCGAGGTCGCCGAACTTGGTGCGGGTGGTGCTGCCGGCGATCAGGTCGAGGCCCTTGGGCTCGGCCAGGCGTTCCGTCGCCCCCAGGCGCAGCGACCAGGTGTTGGAGATGGTTCGGTCGGCGAGGATCTCCAGCCCGCTGAGGCGGAAGTCGGGCAGGGCGTCGTAGTCGAGGTTCGCCCGGACCTGCCACTTGTAGTTCCGGAAGGTGGAGACCCCGACGAAACCGCGGAAGACATCGCTGGTCTGGCCGGTGGCGGCGGTGTTGCGGTCGTACTCGAAGCCGCTGGAATAGAGCACGCTGCCGAGCGACGCCGAGGCCCTGACCTGGCCGATCCAGGCGCTGCCGCCGTCGGCATAGAGGTCGCGCAGCGCGCGCACCGACAGCGGCACCGGGTGGCCGTCGATGGCGATGTTCTGGTCTGCCCGAAGCTCGGTCCGCCGGGTGACCGGCCGGTCGAGGTCGGCCTCGGCGTTGTTCTCGTCCAGCAGGCCGCCGCGGTATTCGGCGTGGCGCAGCACGACGTTGGATCCGAAGAGGCGCCCGGCGACGTTCACCGATGCGCCCTGGCCCCCGCGGTCGTCGCCGGCCACGTCGAGCTCCGTGGCGAAGCCCGCGATGGAGGTGCGCAGGCCGCCCGTAAGCAGCCGCCGCTCGATCCCGAGCTGGTCGGTGTAGAGCGCCCCGCCGGCCGCCAGCGTCAGGTACTGCGTCAGGCCGTAGTTCAGGTTCGCCACCACCCGCGGCCGGCCGGTGCTGCGGTCGGTGACGAAGGGGTTGAAGTCGGAGACCCGGAACAGCGGCTCGTTCTGGTCGACCGCGCCCAACTCGAAGGTGATCTGGCCGGGGCGCAGCAAGCCCCCGCTGGCGTTGATGATCCGCGTCTCCTCGCTGCGCTGGCCGCGGGGGCCATAGGTGACAATGCGGATCACGTTGACGCCTTGGGTCAGGGGCACGTTCAGGAACTCGTAGCGGCCGGCCACAGCCTGCTGCTGGGCGCCTTGCAGGACATCGTTCACATAGAGTTCGACGTCGTCACCGATGGGCAGCTCGCCGCGCAGATCGACGCGGTTGAAGACGCTGGCCTGGTCCAGCGGCACGGTGGAGAGCTGGAAGCCACGGCCGGCCAGGCTGCGCGGGCCGATGGAGAGGCCCGGCGTGAAGACGTCGCCAAGGCCCACCATGTGGGCGTGCAGGGGTCCGAGCAGGTCGCCTTCCAGCGAGCGCTTCTCCAGGAGCACACGCGCGGTCGTCACGCGGCCGGCGTCGTCGGAACCCACATAGGCCTGCAGGCCCGCATAGAGCAGGTCGCCGCCCAGCCGGATGTCGTAGCGGGTGGGCAGCTTCGGATCGACGGTCTGGGCGCCCAGGCCCAAGGCGATATCGAAGGACGGCGGCGTGAACAGCTTGTAGGGCGTCTCGACCCGCAGCACCGGGGTCGCCGGACGCGGCGCCGACTGGCGGATGCGGGCCAGCCGCTGCAGCCGGCCCTGGATCGGCAGCAGCTCTGTGGCGGTGAGCTTCATCTGCAGGGCGCGCGCATCCACCGCGAACTTCAGCGGCAAAAGCTTGGCCAGGAGCGAGGCGCGGACGTAGATGTCGGCGGGTTCCACCGCCACGTCGCCGGCGGCCAGGGGAACCTCGACAGGGCCGATGCGGGCGGTGTTGCTGGCGAGGTCCACGGTAAGCGCCCGGCGCGCCTCGCCCAGGCTGCCGGTGATGCGCCCGTCGGCGGGGCTGACGTCCACGTCGAGCTCCAGCAGCCGGCTGAGTTCGCCCACCGGCAGCAGCGGATCGTCCGGCGCACCATAGGCCGCCATGCCCTCGGTGAGCGTCAGGTCGTCGAGCTGGACCAGCAGCAGCAGCAGGCTCTGCGGGTCGGGGGCGGGGAAGCGGGAGACGTCCGGCGGGACGGTGGCCTGGGCGGCGGCGGCCGCGACGGCGGGCGGCGTTTCGGCTCGCGCCGCGCCGACGGCGCAGAGCTGCATCGCGGCGGTCGCGAAGGGCGCGATGCGACTAAAGGACGAGTTTCGCAAGGAGCTTGCCCGGCGATGTGTCGTCGTCGGTGAAGGTCACCTCAAGGTGCTCGCCGGGCTGCGGCGGGCGCGTCAGCGGGATGCGGATCGAGCGGCGGTCGATCTCGGTGTAGACGCCGACGCCGCGGGCGACGCCCAGGGGCGCGGCGGTGCGGGGCTGGCCGGGGACGCGGACCTCTAGGTTGCCGAACAGCGAGTTCGCGCCTTGGCGGACCACCTCGAGGGTCAGCGTCGGCGTGCGCGGCCCGCCCGGGCCGTTCAGCAGCTCGAAGGTGACCCGCGGGTTCTCCAGAGCCGCCCGGATGTCCGGCTCATTCAGGCGGACGATGGCCGGGATGCTCAGCCCCAGGAGGGCGTTGATCTGGAAGCGCAGCTCGTTGGCCGGCGCGCTGGCGGCGGCGGCCTCGGCGGTGACGCCGCTGTCCCGCGGCGGCAGGGTGGTGATGGTCAGGTGGCTGCGCAGCTCCACGGCGGCGGGATCGGCCGGCGCCCCGGCGATCCGCAGCCGGATGGTCTGGCCCTGGCCGGGGCTGAGCGTAACCCGCCGCGGCGCCACCTGCAGGATCGGCTGGGCCGACTTCAGGCGGTCCGCCACCGCCTTCGCGTCCGGCTTCGCCCGGGCCTCGGCCACCGGCACGATCTGGCCGTCGGGCAGCATGACCCGATCGACGAGGGAGATGTCGAAGGTGCCGGGGGCCGAGCCCTGGTTGAACAGGTAGACCGTGGCCGAGCGGTGGTTGCGGTCGAAGGTGATCCGCTTGGGCGAGATGTTGAGGTTGGCGCCGCTGGCCGGGGCGACGGCGGTGGTCGGCGGGGCGGGCTGCGCGCTCGGCTGGGCGGAGGCCAGGGCCGCGGGGAAGAGCGCCAGGGCGACGAGGAGGATCGGGCGCCTGAGAACTCGGAGGACGCGGGCGGTGGTCATCGGCGGCGGTCCGGCTCGCATCTCAAGGTTGGCGAGTCGCCAGCTTGCCGGCACAGGGTTAACGGCGTGTTCGGGACGCCCGGCCCGGCGGCGGGCGCCGAGCGGCGGACGCGGCTCAGTTGTAGGTGACCGTGACCGCCAGGGTGCCGGTGTAGTTCTGCGGGGTGGTGGACGGCGTCATGTCGAAGTGGCCGCCGTAGCGGATCTCCTGGTTGCCGCCGGCCGGGACGTCGCCCAGGGTGCCGGTGGTGGCCACCGCCGCGCTCGGCCCGACGTTGATGAGGCCCGGCTGGGTGAAGCTCAGGGTCTCGCTCAACGTGTAGGTGATATGCGCGACTGACGAGATCACGAACTTGGCGGAGTTGGTGGTGCTGGCGATCACCGAGCCGTCGCCGCCGGTGGCGGTCACATGGTCCAGGGTGTCGAGATTGATGGTGGTGTTGCCGCTGGAGAGCGCCGATGGACGCACCACGGCGCCGAACACCATGTCCTGGGTCTTGGTGATGGAGGTGGGCGCGATCACCGTGACGCTGGCGTTGGCCGTGGCGTTCACCGTGCCGGCCGCCAAGGCGCCGGTGGCCAGGGCGGAAGCCGCCAGGGCGGACCCGGCCGAGATCAAGACCTTACCCACGTTCATCGAAGCCCCCACCCAGGCGCCGCGGCGACCCCACCCGACGTTAACCTGTTGTTAAGCTGGACCATTAGAAGCGCGCCCCTTGAGTGTCAAGGCGAAGCAACTGTGGGACGAATCCCAGGTGAACGCTCAAGGGGGCCAAGTTCTGGTCCTTGGCCCCTCTAAATTAACCAAGATTAACGCGAGCCCAGAACCTGATCGTGCGCTCGTTTCACGTAACCGGAGCGGCGGTCCGTCCCGCGTCGCTGCGACTTCAGGACGCGGGTTCCACCAGGATCTTCACATGGGCTTCCGGGTCGCCCAGGGCCGTGAAGGCGCCGGCGACCCCGTCCAGGCCGACCCGTCCGGTGACCAGGCCCGAGACGTCGATCTCACCGTCCGCCAGGCTGCGCAGCGTGCCGGCGAACTCCTCCGGCGTGTACCCGAGCACGAAGGAGAGCTCGATCTCCTTGGTGACGGCGATCGAGGGCTCGATGCGGTCGGTCTCCATGCAGACCCCGGCGACCACGATCTGGGCGCCGGCCGGGGCGGCCTCGATGAGGCTCTCCAGCACGCCCGGCGCGCCGACGCATTCGAACACCACGGGCCGGCCGAAGCCTGCGCCCATCATCCGCGCCATCTGCTGGGCGGCGCGGGCCTTGGGCACGCCGAGCGCCTCCCAGCGGTCGTGCGGCGACTCCTTGGCCGGGTCGAGGACGATGTCTGCGCCCAGCTTCTCGGCGGCGGCGCGGCGGCGGGGCGAGAAATCCGCGGCGATCACCGGGCCGTGGCCCTTGGCCTTCAGCGCCGCGATCACCGCCAGGCCGACGGGGCCGCAGCCGATCACCAGGGCCACCGAGTTGGCGTCCGTCCGCGCCTTGGCCACGGCGTGGAAGCCGACCGCGAAGGGCTCGGTCAGCGCCGCATGCTCGGTGGGCAGGCCGTTGGGGACCTCGAGCACCAGGGCTTCGCTGAGCAGCATGCGCTCGGAAAAGCCGCCGGGCAGGCGGTTGGAGAAGCCCAGCAGCTCGACGCCGCCGGGCGTGAGGGTGGCGGGGATGCTGACCACCCGCGTCCCGGCCTTCAGGGCCTTGGCCGAGCCGGGCCCGTGGTCCAGGACCTCGGCGCAGAACTCGTGGCCGAACACGGTGTCGGCGGTGGGGTCGAAGCCGTTGTCCCCGCCGCCGCCGCCCCGCCGGCCGAGCTCGATCATGTGCTCCATGTGGTGCAGGGCGTGCAGGTCGGACCCGCAGATCCCGCACGCGAGCGTCTTGACGAGCACCTGGCCCTCGCCCGGCTCCAGCTCGGCGATCTCGTCGCAGACCAGCTGCCTGTTGCGGCGGATCACAGCGCGCATCGCGACCTCCCCAGACTTCGCCGCCTTGCCGGGGCTTGGCTTATTCCGTAACCCTCGCCGCGCGGAATCGATAGAGCCCCCAATTCCAGATTTCGGAGCCCCGTCATGAGCCTCGCCTTCCTCTTTCCCGGCCAGGGCAGCCAGGCCGTGGGCATGGGCGCAGACCTGGCCGACGCCTTCGGCGCGGCGCGCGAGGTGTTCCAGGAGGTGGACGACTCCCTGGGGCAGAAGCTGTCGACGCTGATGCGCGAGGGGCCCGAGGATCAGCTCACCCTGACCGAGAACGCCCAGCCGGCGCTGATGGCCGTCAGCCTGGCCGTGATGCGGACGCTGGAACAGGAGTTCGGCGTCGGCATCGACAAGGCCGCCTTCGTGGCGGGCCACAGCCTTGGGGAATACTCCGCCCTGGCGGCGGCCGGCGCGATCAGCCTCGCCGACACCGCCCGGCTCCTGCAGCTGCGCGGCCAGGCCATGCAGCGGGCCGTACCGGTGGGCGAGGGGGCCATGGCCTCCCTGATCGGGCCCAAGAGCGACGTGGCGCTGGCCGAGGAGGCCGCGGCGGCGGGATCGGCGGTGGGCGTCTGCGTGGTCGCCAACGACAACAACGCCGGCAATGTGGTGATTTCCGGCGCCAAGGCGGCCGTGGACCTGGCCATCGAAAAGGCCAAGGAACTGGGCGCCCGGGCGATCCTGCTGAACGTCTCGGCGCCCTTCCATTGCCCGCTGATGCAGCCCGCCGCAGACGAGATGGCCGCCGCGCTCGCGACGGCGACCCTCTTAGCCCCCCGCGCGCCCCTGGTGGCCAATGTCACCGCCCGGCCGACGCTCGATCCGGAGGCCATCCGCCGGATGCTGGTGGAGCAGGTCACCGGGCGCGTGCGCTGGCGCGAAAGCATGCTGTGGCTGGCCGGCGAGGGCGGGGTGACCCGCTTCGCCGAGGCCGGGGCAGGCAAGGTGCTCTCGGGCATGGCCAAGCGGATCGCGCCGGACGCCGAGGCGACGCCGCTGAATTCCCCCGCAGACCTCGAAGCCTTCGCGGCGAGCCTCTAAGGAGACACCGATGTTCGACCTTTCCGGCAAGACCGCGCTCGTCACCGGCGCCACCGGGGGCATCGGGGCGGCGATCGCCAGGGCCCTGCACAGCCAGGGCGCGCACGTGGTGCTTTCCGGCACCCGCGAGGCGGTGCTGCGGGAGCGGGCCGCGGAGCTGGGATCGCGGACCTCGGCGGTTCCGGCCAATCTCTCTGACGCCGCCGCCGTCGACGGCCTCGTCGAGGCGGCGGAAGCCGCGGCCGGCGCGCCGCTGGACATCCTCATCGCCAACGCCGGCATCACCAGGGACGGCCTGTTGCTGCGGATGAAGGACGAGGACTGGGCCGAAGTGCTGAAGGTCAACCTGGAGAGCTATTTCCGCCTCAGCCGCGCGGCCATGCGCGGGATGATGAAGCGCCGCTACGGCCGGATCGTCGGCATCACCTCGGTGGTGGGCGTCACCGGCAACCCCGGGCAGGCCAACTACGCCGCCTCCAAGGCCGGCATGATCGGCTTCTCCAAGGCGCTGGCCGCCGAGGTGGCCACGCGGGGAATCACCGTCAACTGCGTGGCCCCCGGCTTCATCGAAAGCCCGATGACCGATGCGCTGACTGAGCAGCAGAAGGCGCAGATCCTGGCCACCATCCCGGCCGCGCGCCTGGGGGCCGGCGACGAGGTCGCGGCGGCCTGCGTCTACCTGGCGAGCGCCGAGGCGGCCTATGTCACCGGCCAGACCCTGCACGTGAACGGCGGCATGGCGATGATCTGAGGGCCTCGCCTTCCCATGTGGGAACGTGCTAACGCGCCAACGACTTTTGGCAGAGCCCGGCCGTTGTGGTTGACTTCGCGGCCCGGCTCGCCGATGCAAAGCCTGAACTCAGAGGGACCTACCTAATGTCCGACGTCCTAGAACGCGTCCGTAAGATCGTCATCGAGCACCTGGACGCCGATCCGGAGAAGGTGACCGAAAAGGCCAGCTTCATCGACGACCTGGGCGCCGACAGCCTCGACAACGTCGAGCTGGTCATGGCCTTCGAGGAAGAATTCGACATCGAGATTCCCGATGACGCCGCCGAGCACATCCAGACCGTGGGTGACGCCGTGAAGTTCATCCAGGAAAAGTTGGGCGCGTAAGCGCCTGATTCGGCTTAGGGTTTTCGGACCGCCGGGTCAGGGTAACCCCCTGGCTTCGGCGGTCTTCCTTTGAGGACCGCGCCCTTGACCACGCAGCCGCGCAGAGTCGTCGTCACCGGAATTGGCCTGATCACGCCCCTGGGCCAGGGGACGGAGGTCAGCTGGGCCGCGATCCTGGCCGGCAAGTCCGGCATCGGGAAGATCACCACCTTCGACATCAACGAAGACTACGCCTGCCGGGTGGCCGGCGAGGTGCCGCGCGTGGATGGCCGTGGCGGCGGCGGTCCGGACGTGGCGGGCTCTTTCGACCCGGACCAGACGCTCTCCACCCGCGACCAGCGACGGATCGACGACTTCATCCTCTACGCCATCGCGGCGGCCGACGAGGCGGTGAGGGATTCCGGTTGGCAGCCGGGCGAGGACGACGCCCGGGGCCGCGAACGCACCGGGGTGATGATCGGCTCGGGCATCGGGGGCCTGGCCACCATCGAGAAGACCTCCATCGAGATGCATGAGAAGGGCCCCCGCCGGGTGAGCCCCTTCTTCATCCCCTCGGCGCTGATCAACCTGGCCAGCGGTCAGGTCTCCATCCGCTATGGGTTCAAGGGTCCGAACCATGCGGTGGTGACCGCCTGCGCCACCGGCGCTCACGCCATCGGCGACGCCACCCGGCTGATCAAGTACGGCGACGCCGACGTCATGGTGGCCGGCGGGGCCGAAGCGGCCATCTGCCCGGTGGGCATGGCCGGCTTCATCGCCGCGCGGGCCATGTCCACAGGCTTCAACGACACTCCGCAGAAGGCCAGCCGTCCCTATGACAAGGACCGCGACGGCTTCGTCATGGGCGAGGGCGCGGGGGTCGTGGTGCTGGAGGAATTCGAGCACGCCAAGGCCCGCGGCGCGAAGATCTACGCCGAGGTCGTGGGCTACGGCCTGGCGGGGGACGCCTACCACATCACCGCCCCGGCCGAGGACGGCGACGGCGGCTTCCGGGCCATGCAGGCCGCGCTGAAGGACGCGGGCATCTCCATGGCCGACGTCGACTACATCAACGCCCACGGCACCTCGACGCCGCTGGGCGACGAGATCGAGCTGGGCGCGGTGACGCGCCTCTTGGGCGACGCGGCCGGGAAGGCCACCATGAGCTCCACCAAGTCGGCCACCGGGCACCTGCTGGGCGCGGCCGGCGCCATCGAGGCGGCCTTCTCGGTGCTGGCGATCCGCGACCAGGTGGCCCCGCCGACCATCAACCTCGACAATCCCTCCGTCGAGACGGCCATCGACCTGGTGCCGCACAAGGCCAAGCCGATGAAGATCGACGTGGCGCTCTCCAACTCCTTCGGGTTCGGCGGGACCAACGCGTCGGTGGTGTTCAAGAAGGTCACGTGAGCCGCCGGCCGCTCTTTCCCAGGACAGGGGGGCGGCGACGGCCCGTGCGCAAGGGCCCAGGTCCGATCCGGCCCGTGGCCCGGCTGTTCGTGGCCCGGCTGTTCGTGGCCCGGCTGTTCGTGGCCCTGCTGGTCGTGGCGATGCTGGGCGGCGGCTGGGTGGTCTGGGCCTACCGTGGCCCGGGGCCCGCGGCGCGCCAGGGACCCTCGACGGACGTGATCCTGCCCAAGGGCGCGAGCACCGCGCAGATCGCCGGAGCGCTGAAGGCCGCCGGCGTCATCGGCTCGCGGGAGCTGTTCTACCTGGCGGCCAAGCTGGGCGGAGCCGGGCGGCGGCTGAAGGCCGGCGAGTACGAATTCAGGAGTGGCCAGTCCATGGCCCAGGTGCTCTCCGACATCGCCCAGGGCAAGGTGGTGAAACGGTTCGTGTCGGTCCCCGAGGGGTGGACCAGCGACATGGCCGCCGATGCCGTGCGCGCCGACCCCGTGCTCACCGGGGACATCGAGACCCCGCCGGAGGGCTCGCTGCTGCCCGACAGCTACCAGGTTCAGCGGGGCGAGGCGCGCGCCGCGGTGATCGGGCGGATGCAGGCCGCCCGCGACCAGCTCCTGGCCCAGCTCTGGGCGGGCCGCGCGCCGGACCTGCCTCTGAAGACGCCCGAAGAGGCGGTGACGCTCGCGTCCATCGTCGAGAAGGAGACCGGCATCCCCGCCGAGCGGCCGCGGATCGCGGCGGTGTTCGAGAACCGTCTCAGGGCCGGCATCCGCCTGGAGAGCGACCCGACGATCATCTACCCCATCACCAAGGGCCGACCGCTGGGGCGCGGGATCACCCGCAGCGAACTCGACGCCGGCACGCCCTACAATACCTACAAGATCGTGGGCCTGCCGCCGACGCCGATCGCCAATCCGGGGCGCGCGTCGCTGGCCGCCGTGCTCAATCCGCCGAAGTCCGACGAGATGTTCTTCGTGGCCGACGGCACGGGCGGGCACGTGTTCGCCTCGACCTACGCCGAACACGCGGCCAACGTGGCCAAGTGGCGGGCGATCGAGCGCCAGCGGGCCGTGGGAGGCGGCAAATGAGGCATACGGCGCAGGCCCCGCCCGTCTCGCGCTTCGCGCGATCCACCCTCCCCACAAGGGGGAGGGAAAGCGGAGCCGCTGATGCATCTTTCCCTCCCCTTTATGGGGAGGGTGGATCGGCCGGAGGCCGAGACGGGTGGGGCTCGTGAGCGAGACACCGGCGCCGGGCAAGCGAAAAGCCGGCTTTGTCCCCCTGGCGGCGCGCCGGCGGTCGCGGGATATGCGTCGGGCGATGAGCGAGCCGGAGGTCAAGCTGTGGGCGAGGCTCAAGCGGCTTCGCGAGCGAGGCTTCCATTTTCGCCGCCAGGCGCCGTTCCGAGGTTACTATTTGGATTTCGTCTGCTTTTCCCGGCGGTTGGTGATGGAAGTCGACGGCGGCCAGCATACCGAGGACGCGCAGGCGGCGCATGACGCGCTTCGGGATCGGGTGCTGCAGTCGCAGGGGTTTCGCGTAGTGCGCTTCTGGGCAAGCCAGGTGCATCGGGAGATCGATGACGTGATGGACGCGATCGTGCTGGCCCTGGAGGCCGCAGCCCCACCCGTCTCGCGCTCCGCGCAATTCACCCTCCCCACCAGGGGGAGGGAAAGATGATTTCCGGCATGACCGGCTTCGGGCGCTCGGAAGGCGCTCTGGGCGCCTGGAGCTGGGCGGTGGAGGCGCGCAGCGTCAATGGGCGGAACCTGGAGGTTCGCTTCCGTGGGCCGCCGGGGTTCGAGGGCCTGGAGCGAGCCGCGCGGGAGGGGGCGCAGGGCCGCTTCCAGCGCGGGCAGGTCACCGTCGGCGTGCAGGCCCGGCGCGCGGAAGGCGCCGGCGCGGTCCGTCTCAACCTCGAGCAACTGGAGCGCTATCTGGCGGCGGGCGCCCCCTATGTGGCGTCGGGCCAGGCCGCGGCGCCGTCGCTGGATGGCCTCCTCGCTCTGCGCGGCGTGATCGAGGCGGCGGACGCCGTGGAGGATCCGGAGGCGCAGGCGGCGCTGGAGGCGGCCATGGCGGCGTCGATCGGACTGGCGCTGGACGGCCTCGCCGCCGGCCGCGCCGAGGAGGGCCGGGCGCTCCAAGCCGTGCTGGCGGGCCTGGTGCGCCAGATTGGAGAGCTCACGGCCAAGGCTTCGGCGCTGGCGGGTGGGCAGCCGGCGATCATCAAGGCGCGGTTCGAGAAGCGGCTGACCGAGCTGGCCGGCGAGGCGGTGACGGAAGAGCGCATCCTGCAGGAGGCCGCCGCCATGGCGGTGAAGGCCGACGTGCAGGAGGAGCTCGACCGGCTGCGCGGCCACGTTGATGCGGCTCGTTCTCTCTTGGCCAGTGACGGGGGCGTCGGCCGCAAGCTCGACTTCCTGACGCAGGAATTCATGCGCGAGGCCAATACCCTGTGCTCCAAGTCGGCGTCCGGCGCCTTGACCGCGGTCGGCCTGGACCTCAAAGCCAGCATCGAGCAGTTCCGCGAGCAGGTGCAGAATGTCGAGTGATCCCGCCAAGCCCTGGGAGACCACCCGCCGCGGCCTGCTCCTGCTGGTGTCGAGCCCGGCCGGGGCTGGCAAGACCTCGCTCTCGCGGCGCCTGGTGGCCGACTATGCCGACATGATCCTGTCGATCTCCGCCACCACCCGGCCGCCGCGGCCTGGCGAGGAGGAGGGCCGCGAGTACTTCTTCAAGAGCCGCGCGCAGTTCCAGGCGATGGTGGATGGCGGCGAGCTCCTGGAGTGGGCCGAGGTCAACGGCAACGGCTACGGGACCCCGAAAGCGCCGGTGATGGCGGCCCTGGAGGCCGGCAAGGACGTGCTCTTCGACATCGACTGGCAGGGCGCTCAGCAGGTGGCCGCCAAGGCGCCGGAGGACAGCGTGCGGGTCTTCGTCCTGCCGCCGTCCTGGTCGGACCTGTCGCGCCGGCTGCACGCGCGGGCGCAGGACAGCCAGGAGATCATCAACCAGCGCCTGGCGCTCGGCCAGCGCGAGATCGAGCACTGGAACGAATACGACTACGTCATCGTCAACAAGGACTTCGACCGGGCCTACGCCGACCTGATCCATATCTACCGGTCGGAACGGATGAAGCCCGGGCGCAACCCCTGGCTGCCGCAGTTCGTCCGGGGACTGGCCGAGGAATAGGGCGCTTGAGCCGCAGGACAGGTGCGCCACGCCGCACTACAACCGCATCAAGCGCCAGGCCGCCGAGCCGCGGCCGATCCGCCAAGAACCCAGGGAACCCCTAACGCATGCGCCACGCTTTCCTCGCCAGCACCTGCGCTGTCGCCCTTCTGGCCACGCCGGCCATTTCCACCGCCGCGCCGGCCAAGGCGCACGTGAAGGCCGCCGCCATGCCGACCGCGACCACCCAGACCGCCTACAAGAACGCCATGCTCGCCCCCTGGACCGGGCCCTACGGCGGCTATCCGCGGTTCGACCTGGTGAACGTCTCCGACTTCAAGCCGGCGCTGGAAGAGGCCATGATGCTGAACCGGCGCGAGATCGAGGCGGTCGCCAACAACCCCGCGCCGCCCACCTTCGCCAACACCATTGAGGCCCTGGAGCGCGCCGGCCAGCCACTGGCCCGGGTGACGACCCTCTATTCCATCTGGAGCGCCAACCTGTCGACGCCCGCCTACCAGGCCGTGCAGAACGAGATGGACCCCAAGCTCGCGGCCTACAACGACGAGGTGGTGCAGAACGCCAAGCTGTTCGCCCGCATCGAGGCCCTGCAGACGTCGCCGGCGACGAAGAAGCTGACGCCGGAGCAGCAGCGGCTGGTGTGGATCTACTGGAGCAACTTCACCCGCGCCGGCGCCGCGCTGGATCCCAAGGCCAAGGCGCGGGTGGCGCAGATCAACCAGCGGCTCGCTACTCTGTTCGCCAAGTTCAGCCAGAACCTGCAGGCCGACGAAGCCGGCTGGATCACATACCTGAAGGCCGATGAGCTGGGCGGCCTGCCCGACACCCTGAAGGCCTCGGCCGCCGAGGCCGCCGCCGCCCACGGCCACAAGGGCGAGTGGGCGATCACCAACACGCGATCGTCCATGGACCCGTTCCTGACCTATTCGGACAACCGCGCCATGCGCGAGACGGTCTGGCGCAACTACTACAGCCGCGGCGACCACAAGGACGAGCACGACAATTCGGCGGTGATCACGGAGATCCTGAAGCTGCGCTTTGAGCGCGCGAACCTGCTGGGCTATCCGACGTTCGCCCACTGGAAGCTGGGCGACAAGATGGTCAAGACGCCGGACGAGGCCATGGCCCTGATGCTGGCGGTCTGGCCCTCGGCCACCGCGCGAGTCCGCCAGGAAGTCGCCGACATGCAGGCGATCGCCGACAAGGAAGGGGCCAAGCTCACCATCGCCCCCTGGGACTACCGCTACTATGCGGAGAAGGTGCGCAAGGCGAAGTACGACCTCGATAACAGCGAGGTGAAGTCCTACCTGCAGCTCGACAAGATCCGCGACGCGGTGTTCTGGGAGGCCGGCCAGCTCTACGGCTTCACCTTCACGCCCATCCACGGCGTGCCGGTTTTCCACCCCGACGTGACGGTCTTTGAGGTCAAGAAGGACGGCAAGCACGTCGGCCTCTGGTACCTCGATCCCTATGCGCGGGAGGGCAAGAACTCCGGCGCCTGGGAGCAGGGCTATCGCCCGCAGAGCCACTTCCTGGGCGGCCAGACGCCGATCGTCTCCAACAACACCAACTTCGTGAAGGCCGCGCCCGGCCAGCCGATCCTGATCAGCTGGGACGACGCGGTGACCATCTTCCACGAATTCGGCCACGCCCTGCACGACCTGAACTCGTCGGTGACCTATCCGACCCAGGCGGGCACTAACGTGGCCACCGACTTCGTGGAATTCCCCTCGCAGCTCAACGAGAACTGGCTGTCGACCCCGGAAATCCTCGGCAAGTTCGCGGTCAACGCCAAGGGCGAGCCGATCCCGAAGGACCTGGTGGCGAAGATCCAGAAGGCGTCCACGTTCAACCAGGGCTTCGCGGTCACCGAATTCATGGCCAGCGCCATCTACGACATGAAGATCCACCTGGCCGGCGGCGGCGACATCGACCCGGACAAGTTCGAGGCCGACACCTTCGCCCAGCTGGGCCTGCCCAAGGAGGTGGTGATGCGCCACCGCCCGACCCAGTTCGCCCACATCTTCTCCGGCGACGGCTATGCGGCGGGCTACTACAGCTACCTGCAGTCGGAGGTGCTGGACCACGACGCCTTCGAGGCCTTCCTCGAGCACGGCGGGCCCTACGACAAGGCGATGGCCAAGAAGTACCACGACGACATCGTCTCGGTGGGCAACACCGTGGATCCGGCGGTGGCCTACCGCAACTTCCGCGGCCGCGACGCGAAGATCGACGCCTACCTGCGCAGCAAGGGCTTCCCGCCACCGGCGGGGACGGCCAGCAAACCTACCAACTGACGCTCAGGCGCCGCCGCGCCGCCGCTCGGCCACCGCCGAGCGATGTAGGGCGGTGAACACCGCCAGGCCTACGAGCAGCAGGCCGGCTGAGGCGACGATGACGCCGCGCGGGCCAGCGGAGGCCACCACCATGGCCGCCAGCAAGGGTCCCACGGCGCCGGCCAGGAGCTGCACCGTGCCGCTCTGCATGGTGGTGCGGCGTGAGGGGTCCGCCTCGACGGTCATGGGCAGCAGGAACGGCCCGGCCAGCATGGCGACGAGCCCGGCGACCCCGGCCATGGCGACGAACAGCCAGGCCGGCGCATGGATGGCGTAGACCGTCCAGGCCGTGAGGAAGGCCGCCGTGCAGATCCAGAAGATGGCGATATAGCGCACCCGGCCGGCCAGCACGGTGGCGAGCGCCCCGCCCAGCATCTGGCACGCCAGCCCCACGGAGATGGCCGTGCGTCCCACCGCGACGCCCAAGCCCGCCTCGCTGGCCAAGGGAACGACATAGATGCTGACGGCGATCGGTGGGGCGGCGAAGCAGAGGGTGCCAAGGAGCGCGATCCAGCCGCGGAGCGGCGGGGCCCCGACACCGCCCTCGCCCGCGCCCGGCGCCGCCCCGAGGCTGCGGGGCAGGAAGAGGGCCAGCGGCAGGGCCAGCGCCATCCCCCCGGCCACGGCGACGAAGCCGCCGTTGGCGCCGAAGCGCGGCAGGATCCAGGCCGAGACCGCGCTGGCGAGCGCCAGTTGCGTCAGGCCCATGCCCGTGAACAGGACCGCGGCCCACCGCTCCGGCGTCACGGTGCGCGAGATCAGACCGATGGCGATCCACAGCAGGATCCCCTCGGGGAGGCCGGCCGCGGCCCTTGCGAGCAGCACCGAGGAGCCGCTGGCCTGGGTCGTCGCCAGGTCGGCCGCCACGACCAGCAGGGTGGCGACCGCGGAGATCGACCGCAGCCCCTTCGGCTTCAGGAGGATGCCCGCCAGGCCGGTGGTGAGGCCGGTGCTGAGCGCCTCCACCATGGCCGCGAGCCCGATGCCTGACGCGGAAAGGCGATGTTCTTCGGCCAGCGCGCTGAAGAGCAAGCCGAAAAGGCCCGAGATCAGCAGCGCCAGGACGCCCAAGGCCACGGCGCTGGCGGTCTCAGCGACGGTGAACGGCTCCCCCGCGACCTCCTCGACGACGTCTTCAGGCGATGCGGAGGAAACGGCGGCGGGCGAGGTCATTCGCTGTCCGGGGCGGTTGGCGCGGACAGGCAGCATCAACCGCGCGAGAGGCGATGCCTAGGACCATTCGGATCTTGCGGCCCGGCGATCAGTTCGCGGCGGCGAGCTGCTCCGACCGGCGAAGCAATCCCTGGATCGCGGCCCGGTCGTAGAACCGGCCCGCAGCGAACACCCCGGCGACCTTTTGCGTATTCTCGATCTTCTCGAGCGGATTGGCGTCGAGCAGGACAAGATCGGCGAGCTTGCCTGGTTCGATTGACCCGAGCTCGCCGGCGCGACCGAAGGCCACCGCCGGGTTCAGGGTCGCCGCCTGGAGCGATTCCAGGGGCGTGAGGCCCGCGCGGACCAGGACAACCAGCTCGCGCTGCAGCGAGAAGCCCACGAGCCGCGGACCCGCGGCGTCGGTGCCGGTCACCAGCTTCACCCCGTCGCGGTGCATTCGTCTCGTCACGTCGACGAGGAGGTTCATGTGCTCGTGAAGCGCCCTGAGCTCGACGTCGGAGAAGGGCTGCGTCTTCAGCCGGCTTTCGAAGAGCTTGCGCTCTGAATGGGCGACGTACCGATAGAGCGGATCGGGTGGCGTCTTCGGGTCGAACATGTCGGCGACCTCCAGGTAGCCGGCCACGGTCGGATCGACCCAGGTCTGGTTGCGGACGAAGATGGCGAAGAGCGCCTCAGGCTTGTCCGTCGCTAGCCAGGCCCGCATCGCGCCCGGCAACTGGGTGTCGGTGATGCCCTTCGCGAAGGTCCCTTCGAACAGGGTCTCGGCGTGCTCGATCATATATTGGCCGGAATTCGAGGCCTCGGCCGGGTCGATCTCCATGGGTATGTGGCCCACGACCTTCAGATCGTGCTTCTTCGCTTCGTCGAGCACCGCCTCGTACCAGTCGCGCGGCATCCGGCGATGCACCTTGATCTCATCCACGCCGAGCCACTTGAGCAGGCGGACGGCGCCGCGCGCCGCCTCCGCTGAACCGGGCGCGAACTGGTAGCGGTTGAATTCCTTCCCGTTGAGGATTGGGCCGACACGGAGGATCCGCGGTCCCACCCGGTCGCCCGCCTCGATCTGCGCGCGCCAGCCTTCGATCTGCGAGAAGCTGCTGCCGACGTCGCGCACGTCGGTGACGCCCAGGGCGATGAGCAGCGGCAGGGCGGAGTCGGTCGTCCAGCTCAGGTGGATGTGGCAGTCCCAGAGCCCCGGGATCAGGAACTTACCGCGGCCATCCACCACGCGGGCGGTCTTCGCGCCGGGCGATCCGGACGGCCGGACAGCGGTAATGCGACCCCCGTCCACATCAACGTCACGATCGCCCAGCAGGGAGCCGGTCTTCACGTCCACGATGGTGACATGGGCGATGCGCAGCGCCTGGGCCGCGTGGACGGCCCCTGCGCTGGCGCCGAGGCCCAGGGCGGCGGCTAGTGAAACGCCACGAAACCAGTGGGTGATCAGCATGCGCACGGTCCGGACAACAGAGAGATCCGAACCGTCAGTGCCACGCCCTGACGAGGGTGTTCAAGGAGATCGGCCCCTCGGGGGCCGTCACTCAGCGCAGGCGCGGCGGCAGGCCTCGGCCAGCGCTCGGCGGCTCAGTGGCTTGTCCACTACAGGCGCCGCGGTCTGGCCGGCCAGCATGTCGGGGTTGCCGGTGACGTAGATGTGCGGCACGGGCCCGAGCTTCTCGGTGATCGCCACCACGGCGTCCACGCCGGTGCCGCCCAGGATGCGCATGTCGGCGGTGACCAGGTCCGGGCGATGCGCCACAGCACTGCGAACGGCGTCCGCCGGATTGTCGACGATGTCGCAGCTGACGAAGCCGAAGTCGTGCAGCAGGCTCTCGACCTCCAGCGCGATCAGCATCTCATCCTCGATGATGAGCGCGTGCTTGCCGGAAAGTGGAATTGTCATAGGGAGATACGGGGAGCTGTGCCGGGGTGCGACAACCTGTCCATTTTCACTGGGCCGACGCTAGACGCAACGGAATAAACAAAGCGTTCCACAGAACTCGCTCGGGTCCATGGGGGAGCCACGGCCGCGGGGCGATGACTTCACCGCTCCAGCGGGCCATCATGGGCCATGGATCCCGAGCGGCCGCCAGAGGTGGATGCGGAATACCGGCTGGTCCACGGACCCTGGCCGCGGTGGGTCCTGCAGCTCAGCCTGTTGAAGCTCGCGCTGCGCACCGCCGGCATCGTGGCGGTGATGGTGCTCGCAGCCGTCGTGCTGGTTGTGCTGGCGACCCGCGGCTGGCGCTAGGCGGCCGGCCCTTGCGGCCACAGCGCCAGGCCGTGGGCGCCGACGCGGGCGGCCATTTCCACCAGCAGGGCGTCGGCGAGCCGGTCGAGGTCCGAGCCCTCAGTGTAGTCGGCGAGGCCTGCGAGGCGGGCGCGACCATCCTCACGCAGTTGGCGGGCGGCCCGCATGCTCCGCTCGCTCTTGGGGTTGTAGACCGCCACCGCCGCGCCGCCCTGGTCGGTGACCAGGCGCATGCTGGGGATGTCGGTGAGGCCATCGCCAAAGAACGCGATGCGGTCGAAGGGCACCGGCCGCTCGTTCTTGGCCATCACCTTGTTGATGGCCGTTTCGTCCCATTCCTCCAGTGTCCATTTGTTGATGCGGAACAGGTATTGGGTCTTGGAGGTGTAGTTGACCGCCAGGGCCGCGCCGATGGCGTCGTCGTTCGCATCGAACAGGAAGGCCGAGGCATAGATCCGCTCGAAGTATTTGGCGACGGGTGAGCCTTCGATCAGCTCGCGGTTGCCGGACGAGATTATGAAGTGACGCAGGTCGAGGCCCAGCGAGGCGGCCCGCGCGCTCTGTCGCTCGAACCAGCCCTCGACACCGGGAAACAGCGGCAGGTTCGCCCCGCGGCGGCCCCAGGCGTCGCGTGAAAGCTCGATGCCCTTGGCTCGGGCCTTCTCCAGCATCAGGTGCATGTAGGCGAGGATCGGGTCGCCCCGCTGCTCGCGGGCGATGATCTTGGTCTCGGCCCAGAAGTCCTCGTGGCTCATCCCGAGCTCGTCGGGGATGAAGGCGTGTTCCTGCATGTTGCCGGGGGCCAGCGTGCCATCGAAGTCGTAGGCGAAGACCGCCAGGGGCCGGCTCTCGTTCATGGATGCCCTTCTATCGGCCCCGAGGCGTCTTCGGGAGGGGTCAGCGGCCCTTGAACTCGGCCGGGCGCTTCTGGACGAAGGCCATGATGCCCTCGCGGGCGTCCTCGGTCCGCGCCGCGTCGCCCTGGCGGTAGGCCTCCTGCTCCACCTGGTCGTGCCACGCGGCGTCCAGCGAAGCCCAGATCAGGTTGCGGGTATAGCCCAGCGAGGCCGGTCCGTCGGCCAGCTGGGTGGCCAGCGCCATGGCGGTCGGCATCAGCTCGGCGTCGGGGACGCAGCGATTGATCATGCCCCATTCGAGCGCGGTCCGGGCCGGCAGCTTCTCGCCCAGCAGGGTCAGCTCCATGGCGCGCGCCTTGCCCACCAGCCGCGGGAGCAGGTAGGTCGCTCCGCCGTCGGGGACCAGGCCGATGCGGCGGAACGCCTGCAGGAAGTATGCGCTCTCGGCCGCCACGCAGAGGTCGCAGATCAGCGCCAGCGAGGCGCCCACGCCGGCGGCGACGCCGTTCACCGCCGCCACCAGGGGCTTGGGCGACTTGCGCACGGCGCTGACGAAGGGGTTGTAGACCTTCAGCAAGGACTGGTTCGGACCGCCCGGCGCGTCGGTGATCCGGCCGCCACCGCCGGACAGGTTCGCTCCGGAGCAGAAGCCGCGGCCCTCGCCGGTGATGACGATGGCGCGGACCCCGGGGTCGGCGACGAAGGCCTCGAAGGCCTGAGTGAGCCCGTCCATCAACTCCATGCCGGCGGCGTTGAGGGTGGCGGGATCGTTCAGGGTGATGACGCCGATGCGGCCTTGGACCTCGGTCCTGACCTTCGCGGGTGAGCTGGCGCCGTCCATGGGTTGATCCTCCGGTTCGGGACTTTGCCCGATCAAGAAGACCCTACCGTTGCGTCACGCCAGCGGAAAGCGGCCTCGGCCGGTCAGGCGGCGGCGACGGCGGCCATCGGCTGGGCCGCTGTGGTGCGGTTGCGGCCGGCGTGCTTGGAGGCGTAGAGGGCGGCGTCGGCGCGCTCCAGCAGGCTGGCGGTGGCCTCGCCCACCAGCCGCTCGGCGAAGCCGGCCGAGACGGTGATGGCGCCCAGGTCCTCGTTGGTGGAGCGGCGCTTCAGCGAGCGCGAGGAGACCTCGATGCGGATCTCCTCCAGAACCGCCATGGCGGTGCGGGCGCCCTCGGCGGGGAAGATGATGGCGAATTCCTCGCCGCCGTAGCGGGCGGCCAGCCGCGGCTTGGCGCCGGCGCGGCCGATGACGCTGGCCACATAGCGCAGCACCTGGTCGCCGATCTGGTGGCCCCAGGCGTCGTTGAAGCCCTTGAAGTGATCGATGTCGATGATCGCCAGGGTCATGGTCTCGCCGCCCGCCTCGGCCCCGGCGCAGGTTGCTTCGAGCTGCTCGTCGAAGGCCTTGCGGTTGGCGAGGTTGGTCAGGCCGTCGGTCATGGCGTCCTTGCGCACCTGGTCGAGGCTTTCGCGCAGGCGCCCGAGCTCGGCGGTTGTCTCGGCGAGCTGGGTTTCCAGCACCGCGGTCTCGCCCTGCACCTTGCGGGTGGCGGCGGTCAGGTTTTCCACCACGTCCTTCACCGGCCCGGCGTCGCCGCCGCCAAGGCGCTGGGAAGCGACCGCCAGTTCCTGGCCGTACTCCTCGCTCGACCGTTGAGCGTTCTCGATGGCGGCGGTGACGGACTGCAGTTCCTTGGTGAGCACGTCGCCGGCTTCCAGGATGTCGCCGTTCAGCCGCGCCTCAGGCAGGTATTGGGCGGCGAGCTCGGCGCCCACCGTCTCGGTGATCGGCTCGCCGGAAGCCAGCAGGCGATCGATCTCCTGGGCGAGCGGGCTCTCCTTTTCGGTGACGTAGTGCACCCAAAGTTCGAAGTTGCGCACCGTCGGCCAGACTTGGTTGGCCTCCATGAGCTCGAGGGCCGTGCGCGCGAGCTCATAGGACTTGGGGCTGCGCAGCGCGGTCTGGACGTCCACGGTCATGGTTCAGGTCTTCCCGACAAGGCTGCCGCGTGGAGCCGCGAGCCGCCTAAGCATGGAGACCTAACCTAAGGCTGGAACACCAAACGAGGCGTTAAGGGGCGCCAGCGGGCGTTGCTTTCTTAGCTAGTCGTCTGACCGGGGCGGCGGTGGACGGGAAAGGAAGGCCGGCACGTCGCGGCCAAAGCCCACCACCCCATCGTCGCCGTCATCCCGCTCGCGGCTCCGGGGACGGCGATCGGGCTGATGGCGTTCCTCGCGGGGCCCTTCCGGCTGTGGGCGTCCGCGCGAGCGGTCGCGGTCGCCGCGCGGGCCGCGATGGCGTTCCGGACGCTCGCGAGCTGGACCTTCCGGCTCAGGAGCGGGGGCGCGGGCCTCGGCCTCCACGGGCGCCGGCGCCTCGGGAGCTGGACGTGGCTCACCGCCGCCGCGACGGCCACGGGTGCGGCCGCTGCGTTCGGGCGGGCGCTCGGCGCGTTCGGGCCGGGGCGCGGCCTCCGCAGAGGGTGGCGGCGCCGTCGATGGGTCGAAGGGCGCCATGGGCGCAACCTCGCCATGCACGGGCACCGGCCGGGGCCGGCGGTCGCGGTCGCGGCTGGAGGCGCCGCGCGGGCCGCCTCGGCCACGCTCGCCGCCGCGTGCGCTACGGGGCTCGTCCTTGATGCTCGCCCAGTCGACGCCTTCCAGCTTCACCTCTTCCGGGGCCTTGCCGATCAGCTTCAGCACCTTGTCGAGATTGCGGGTGTCGGCGGGTGTCGCGATCATGAACGTCTGGCCGAGCTTCCCCGCGCGCCCGGTGCGGCCGATGCGGTGGACGTAATCGTCGGCATGGTGCGGCACGTCGAAGTTGAAGACGTGGCTGACGTCGGGGATGTCGAGCCCGCGGGCAGCCACATCGGAGGCCACCAACAGCTTCAGCGAGCCGTTGCGGAAGCTCTCCAGCGTGCGCATGCGGGTCTGCTGGTCGAGGTCGCCATGGATCGGGGCGGCGTCCATCCCGTGGGTCTTCAGCGACTTGGCGACGACGTCGACTTCGGACTTGCGGTTGCAGAAGACGATGCCGTTCTTCACGTCATCGCGTTCGATCAGCATGCGCAGCGCGGTGCGCTTGGCCTTCTGGTCGGTGGTGGGGATCCGCACCAAGTACTGGGTGATGGTCTCGGCGGTGGTCGCCGGACGCGAGGCCTCGATGCGGATCGGGTCGTTGAGGAACTGCTTGGTGAGCCGGGTGATCTCCGGCGGCATGGTGGCCGAGAAGAACAGGGTCTGCTTCTTCACAGGCGTCAGCTTGAAGATCCGTTCGAGGTCCGGGATGAAGCCCATGTCGAGCATGCGGTCGGCCTCGTCCACCACCAGCATCTGGACGCCGGTCATCAGCAGCTTGCCGCGTTCGAAGTGATCCAAGAGGCGGCCGGGCGTGGCGATCAGCACGTCGACGCCGCGGTCGAGCTTCAGCTCCTGGTCGGAAAAGGAGACGCCGCCGATCAGGAGCGCCCAGGAAAGCTTCTGGCCCTTGGCGTACTTTTCGAAGGAGGAGGCGACCTGGTCAGCCAGCTCCCGCGTCGGCTCGATCACCAGGGCGCGCGGCATGCGGGCCTTGGAGCGGCCGGCCTTCAGCCGGTCGATCATCGGCAGGGTGAAGGCCGCGGTCTTGCCGGTGCCGGTCTGGGCGATGCCCAGGACGTCACTGCCATGCAGGGCGTAGGGGATCGCTTCGGCCTGGATGGGCGTGGCGGTGGTGTAGCCGGTGTCGGCGACGGCCTGCAGGGTGGCAGGCGAAAGTCCAAGTTCGGAAAATTCGGTCATTCGATACGATAGGTGCGGGAGGCCGGCCAAGCCCTGTCTTCAGAAATGGGCCGGCGCGCCGCGGCGGCGCGGACGGAGATCGTCGCACGCGGCGGAACATACGGGCAGCGACCGGCAAGTCAACGCGCAGAGGGCCCTGCGGCTCCAGGCGGCGCGAAACCAGCTGGTTCGGCAGGGTCTAGGAGGCCTGGGCGACGCGGAAGACGTCGACGCGGCGCGGGCCGCGGCCCTCCGCCGCCTCTTCCGGCGTCTCCGGGCGAACCGTAGGCGTCACGGTCACCTCCAGGCCGTTGGGCAGCCGGATGGACCCGGTCTCGCCGGGCGCGAGGTCGACGGCGCCGGACACGAAGGGGCCGAAGCTAGGGTTGAGGGCGGCGGTGACGTGCAACTGGTCGCCGCGCTGGACGACGCTGGTGAACAGCTTGTAGCGGCTCGAATTGCGCTCGACGTAACCCACCCGATAGGCGGACTGGGAGCCGAAGGCGGTGAGGTCGGTGGTGAGCGGGACCCCGTCCGGATCGGTCATGGTGGCCAGGACCCGCACCGCCAGGCCGGGCTCCACGGACGACCAGTTGGCCAGCGCGCGGACCCTCGGCGGCCTAAACGGCCGAGCGAAGGCGCCGGGCGGCAGGAGGCGCCGCGCCTCCGGGCGCAGGGCGGGATCGTCGGTGGCTTCGGTGAGGACCGGCGGCGCGGGGTCCTCCGCCGCCGGCGGCAGATCCACGGGCGTGGGCGTGATGGCGACCGGGGGCTCCGGCGCGGGCCGCGGCGGCGAAGCGGGAGCGACCTTGCCGATGTGCGCTGGCCGCGTCGGGCGTGCTGCCGCCGGGTTCGCCAGGAGGATTTGCGGGCGAGGGGGCGCGGGCAGGACGGCCAGCACGATCTGCGGTGGGCGGGCCGCCCAGACGCCGATGGCGCCGCCAAGCGCGATCGCCAGCACCAGGGCGCCGCCGACCCGGCGTCCGATGGGGCCGGGCGCGCGCCGTGAGAGCAGAGCGATGCGCTCGGCCAGGGGATGGGTGGCGGCGGCCGGCCAATAGCAGCCCAAGGGCAGGGGACGGCCGGCCAGCTGGGTCTTGAGCATGGCCTCGGCGTAGGACCGCCGCGCCGCGGGGTGGGCGGCGACCACGTCGGCGTCGCAGGCGAACTCCTGGTCGGCGCGGAGCGCGCTGGCCATCAGGTGCGCCGCCGGGTTGAACCAGCCCACGCAGCGGGCCAGGGCCACCAGGCCGTTGATCCGGGAATCGTGGCGGGCGATGTGGGTCTGTTCGTGGGCCAGGACGACGGTCTGCTCCCGCGGGGTGTAGCGGCTGGCGAAGTCGTCGGGAACGACGATCCGGGGCCGCAGGACGCCCACCACCGCCGGGCCGGCGCGGCCGGCGCGCACGGCGCGGGCGAACTGCGCCTGGCGCCAGACCAGCCAGGCCAGGGCCGAGACGGCGCCCGCAAGCCAGAGGCCCAAGCTCAGCGTGGAGGCGTCGAACGCCGCGTCCGCGTGGGCTGCGACCTGGGCCGGACCGACCGCGGGCCGCCAGACTGTGACGACGCGGGCGGGCGTCAGCATGGCGGCGGCGAACAGCGGGACGAGCAGCCAAAGGCCGTAGGCGACCCGCGGGCCGAACAGGCGACGGACCGGCCGGCGCAGGACCATCGCCAGGGCTACGGCGACGGCGGCGGCGAGGTTGGCACCCAGCAGGGCCGAAAGCGTGTCACTCATCGTCTTCGAGCTTCGCGATGAGGCTCTTCAGGAGCCGGATGTCGCGTCCGCTGAGCGCCCGATGCTCGGCGAAATGCGCGACCAGCGGAGCGACTTCGCCGCCGAACAACCGATCCACCAGCCCCTGGCTCTCGGCCTGGACATAGTCCGAGCGCGAGATGAGCGGACGGTAGAGGTAGCCCTGCGGCTCGCGGCGGCCCTCGATGGCCTTCTTCTTCAGAAGCCGGGTGATCAGGGTCTTCACCGTGCCGGGCGCCCAGCCGTGCGCCTCGCCCACCTCGGCCACGACGCCGTCGGGCGTCAGCGGGCCCTTGGCCCAAAGGGCCTCCATGATCTGGCTTTCCGCGCCGGAGATCCTGACCGTCGGCATTGTCTCGCCTTACCGAAAATACACGTGTAATCTCATCTGAAATACGCCTGTATCCTAGACGCCGCGGCCGCCGGGGCCAATGAATTCGGAGTCATAGTCGTGCGAACGGGCCTGATCCTGCTGGCGGTGGCCGCCGCCTTTCCCTCGATGGCGCTGGCCCAGGAAGCTGCGAAGCCGTCCCCCGCCGGGTCCGACGGCAAGACCAGGACGGTGGGCGAGGTGGTGGTGACCGGGCAGGTCGCGCCGGTGCTGACCTCGATCGACCGCAAGAGCTACAGCGTGGCCGGTGACCTGCAGGCCCAGGGCGGCGGGGCCATCGCCGACGTGCTGCGCAACGTGCCCTCCGTGGAGGTGGACGTGCAGGGCAACGTCAGCCTCAGGGGCGACGCCAACGTCACCATCCTGATCGACGGCAAGCCTTCCAGCCTGTTCCAGGGGGACAACAAGGGCCAGGCGCTGCAGTCCTTGCCCGCCGATTCCATCGACCGGGTGGAGGTGATCACCAACCCGTCCGCCGAGTTCCGCGCGGAAGGGACCGGCGGGGTGATCAATCTGATCAGCAAGAAGGCGCGCGGCGCGGGCGCCACCGGCTCGCTGCGGGCCGTCGTGGGCGAGGGCGACCGCTATGTGCTGGGCGTCACCGGCGGCTACAACTCACCCAGGCTGAACCTCACCGGCGACGTCGGCCTGCGGCAGGACACCGGCAACAACCACCTCCTCGACGACCGGCTGCAGCGGACCGGCGCCGGCGCCCCGTTCACGGCCGTGGAGCAGCGGCAACTCACCAACCTGATCGGCGATTCCGTCTTCGCCCGCGGCAGTGTCGACTACGACCTGACCCCCCGCACGCGGATCGGGGCGGAAAGTCACTTCAACTACAGCTTCTTCCGCGTTGATAATCCGACACATTTCGAGGCGTTCGGTCCGGACGGAAGCTTCGCGGACAGCTTCGATCGGCAGCTGAGCGTGCACCAGAAGCGGGCCGCCGGCGAGGTGAGCCTCAACCTGCGCGAGAAGCTGGGCGCCGACGGCGAGTTCACCGCGAGCCTGAGCGGCGAGGAACTGGACGACCCCCGCGTGCGCTTCGGCCACACCTTCGACCTCGTCCCCGCCACGGCGGAGTCCGTGGACGAACAGCGGCTGAACTATCACCTGCATCGCTACGAACTGAAGGGCGACCTGGTGCAGCCGTTCGCCGACATGTCGAAGCTGAAGGCGGGCTTCGACGTGGAGCTGGCGGACAATTCCTACCGCAACCGCGGCTTCCGCGGCGCGGGCGAGGCGTCTCTGGCGCCCGACGCGGGGCTCACCAACCTCTTCCTGTTCCGCCAGACGGTGAGTGCGGCCTACGTCACCTACGAAAAGCCCATCGGAGCGCTCACGGTTCTGGCCGGGTTGCGCGTCGAGGACGTGCGGATGCGGCTGAACCAGGTGACTTTGGGCCAGAGGGACGAGAACGACTACCTGCGGGCCTATCCCAGCCTGCACCTGGGCTGGAAGCTCTCCGACGACCAGACGCTCAGCGCCAGCTACAGCCATCGGGTGCAGCGGCCGGACCCGCTGGATTTCAACAGCTTCCGCTTCCTGCTGGACCCGCTGAACTTCCGGGCCGGCAACCCTGGCCTGAAGCCCGCGCAGACCCAGTCCTATGAGCTGGGCTACGAGCGGCGGGATGGCGGCAATCTGCTGATCGCCACCCTGTTCTACCGGCAGAGCCGCGATGGCGTGCTGGACGTGCTGCAGGACCTGGGCGGCGGGGTGACGCTCAGCCAGCGGGAGAACCTGGCGCGCAGCCGGGCGGTCGGCCTGGAGCTTACGGCCAGCGGCAAGCTCACCAGCACCTTGAGCTACAACCTGAGCGGCATCGTCAACTGGAAGGAACTCGACAGCCTGGGGCCGCAGTTCGCGCCGCAGCGGTCACTGCTGGCGGAATCCGGCCGCGGCAGCATCACCTGGCAGGCGACGCCCAAGGACCTCTTCCAGCTCAACGGCTTCGCCAACCAGAAGGGGTTGACCCCGCAGGGGACGTTGTCGGCGGTGGCGGGCGTCGACCTCGGCTATCGCCGCAAGCTCACCGACAAGCTGTTCGTGCTGGTGACCCTGCAGGACATCCTGAACAGCTTCCACGGCGTGACGCTGAACAACACCCCGCTGTTGATGGAGCGCAGCAAGATCCGTTTCGACACCCGCCAGGTGCGGATCGGCTTCACCTGGGCCTTCGGCGGCGGACGGCCGAAGGACCCAGGGTTCGAGTTCCAGACGGGCTCGGGGCCGACGCCCTAGACCCTGTCTCGTTTTGATTGAATCAATCAAAACGGGAAGAACAGGGTCGTCGCATAAACTTGCGAGCACGATTCAGGGTTTTGATGGTTCCATCAAAACCCATCGTGCTCTAGCGCCTATCTTCCCTCCACCGAGTAGGCCAGCAGCACGTTGACGCCGTTGCCGCCGGTGCCGGCCGCGCCGTTGAAGCCGCTCATGACGAAGACCTTGCCGCCGGCGATGGCGGCGCCCAGGCCGTCCAGGCTGCCGCCCG
>Ga0207695_10000551_pt1 | contig 77273 bp, 72 predicted proteins | sample KBSC54metaG_FD_184354 | JGI IMG/M metagenome (GOLD analysis project Ga0207695, IMG submission 184354) | Corn rhizosphere microbial communities from Kellogg Biological Station, Michigan, USA - KBS C5-4 metaG (SPAdes) (version 2) | ecosystem: Host-associated > Plants > Roots > Rhizosphere > Soil...
CGAGCGTGTAGACCTGCTTGCCGTCGGCGCTGATGCGCAGCGGTTCGAAGCGCTTGCCGACCACGGCTTCCGGCAGTTCCTGCCAGTTCTGCTCGGCATTCGCGCGGTAGTACACATGGTTCTTCAGCTCATTGTCCCCGCCCCAGGCATAGCGCACGACGCCGTCGTGCGCGAGAAACTCGTATTGATCGTTGCCGATCGAGGCCAGTTCGGTCACGTTGCCACTGCGCGCGTCGATGTCGAAAAACAGCGTCTTGTGCGCCTGCGCTTCGGTGCCGCCGCCTTCGGCCGCCGGATAGACGGTCAGATAGAAGTGGCTGTTCGCCTTGTCGGGTTTGCCGCTGATGACGCCGAAGCCCATCGGGATCTTGAGGATGTTACGCTGCGCGCCGATCGAGTTGCGCATGCGGTCGCTGTAGAGCACCTTCTTGTTCTTGCCGTCGAAATCCACGGCGAGCACGTCGCCCGTCGAGCTCGGCGCTTCCGAGAATCCGGTTTCCACGCCCGTGCTCATGACCAGGCGCGTGTTGTCGACCCACGTGATATCGGTTGGCAGGTAGCGGTCGGTGAAATCCAGGCGGCTCGTGTAGGTCAGTTCCGGCAGATGCAGCACGGCGAGCTGGTACTTGTCCTCGCCTTTCTCGACGACGTGCACCGTCACCGCGATGTGTTCGCCATCGGGCGAGATCACGGGTTCGGTCAGCGTGGAGCGCCGAGCGAAGTCGAGTTCGGGTATCACGTCGACTTTCGGCAGCGTAGGCGGGGTTTCAGCGACTGCACCGGCGCAGGCGCACAGCCCGATGGCAAATGCAATGGCGGACTTGATCACGGATGAATCTCCTCGTTGCGAGACGCCGATTATGCCGCAATTCACCGGGGCGGTCAGGCTTGGAATAAGATGGTGACAGCGGCCGAAGGGAATCGCGCATGACCGATGAAATCGCCTATCCGGCCTTGTACCTCAAGCGCGGTGAAGACGCGCGCTTGCGCAGCGGACACCTGTGGGTGTTCTCCAACGAGGTCGACGTCGGGCGATCGCCGCTGACCGATTTTGAGGCGGGCGGCGCGTGCGTCATCGTCGATGCACAGAACAAGCCCATCGGCATCGGCTACGTCAATCCGAATTCGCTGATCTGCGCGCGCCTGGTCCATCGCGGCATAACCCACGCGTTCGACCGTTCGCTGATCGTGCACAAGCTCAAGGTCGCGTTGGCCTTGCGCAAGCGCCTGTACGCGGAACCGTTCTACCGGCTCGTGTTCGGCGAATCCGACGGCCTGCCGGGCTTGACGCTCGATCGCTATGGCGACGTGATCGTCGGCCAGATCACGACCGCGGGCATGGAACGCATGAAAGATGACATCGCCGCGGCGGTGCTCAAGGTGATCAAGCCGGTTGCGCTCGTGTGGAAGAACGACGCGGGCGTGCGCGCACTCGAACAGTTGCCCGAATACGCCGATCTGGGCCATGGCGAGCTCGCACCGCCGGTGCTCGCGATCGAGGCCGGGCTGGAATTCGAGATCGATCCGATCGGCGGTCAGAAAACCGGCTGGTTTTATGATCAGCGCGCGAATCGCGACCTGCTCGCGCCGTACGTGCATGGCATGCGCGTGCTCGACATGTTCAGCTATCTCGGCGGCTGGGGCTTGCGCGCGGGCGTCGCCGGCGCGAAAGAAATCGTATGCGTGGATGCTTCGGCCGCAGCGGTCGACGCGATCGGTCGCAACGCTCGGCGCAATCGCCTCGGCGAACGCGTGAGCGCGGTGCGTGCGGATGCGTTCGATTATCTGCGCGCACAGCGCGAAGCGCGCGAACGTTACGATGTGGTGATCCTGGACCCGCCTGCGTTCGTCAAACGCAAGAAGGATTTCGCCGAAGGCCGCCTCGCGTACCGGCGCATCAACGAAATGGCGATGCAGCTGCTTTCCAAGGACGGCATCCTGATCACGTGCTCGTGTTCATATCACATGCCGCGCGCCGCGTTGCTCGAAGCGGTGCAGCAGGGTGCGCGGCACCTGGATCGCAGCGTGCAGGTACTCGCGCAGCTGCAGCAGGCGCCGGACCACCCGGTGCATCCGGCGATTCCGGAAACGGAGTATCTCAAGGGGTTCATCTGCCGAGTCACGCCAAGCTGAGTTCCGTTAAACTTCGCGGTGGTCCCCTCGCTTATTCACCGTATGCCGTATTTTCACGACATCAATCCGATCGCATTCTCGATCGGCAGCTTCGGTGTGCACTGGTACGGCATCATGTACCTGCTCGGATTTCTCGGCGCATGGGCGTTGGGGGAATCGCGCCGCAAGCAAGGACGTTTGCCGATCAGCGCGGAAGGATTTTCCGACCTTTCGTTCTACGTGATGCTCGGCGTGATCCTCGGCGGCCGCATCGGTTACATGCTGTTCTACACCTCGCCGGGTTGGATGTTGCACGATCCATTGCAGCTGTTCCGTGTCTGGGAAGGCGGCATGTCGTTCCACGGCGGCCTGCTCGGCGTGTTGGTGGCGGGCTGGTGGTGGTCGCGCCACAATCGCATTCACTTCTTCGATACCGTCGATTTTGTCGCGCCGCTCGTGCCGATCGGCCTCGGGCTCGGGCGCCTGGGCAATTTCATCGGCGGCGAGTTGTGGGGCCGCCACACCGATGCGCCGTGGGGCATGATCTTTCCGCGCGCGCTCGATTCGCTCGGTAAATCGCGCGACGAGCTTTACCAGATGTATCTCGCGGGCCAGCTCAACGGCGAAGCGCGGCATCCGTCACAACTCTACGAGTTCACGCTCGAGGGTGTGGTGCTGTTCGGCGTGCTGTGGTTCTACTCGCGCAAACCGCGTCCGCGTTACGCGGTATCCGGGCTGTTCGCGCTGCTATACGGCCTGTTCCGCTTCGGTGTCGAATTCGTGCGCGAACCGGACGTGCAACTCGGCTTCATCGCGTTCGACTGGCTGACGATGGGACAGATATTGTCGACGCCGCTGATCGTGATCGGTATCTTCTTGTTGTGGCTGTCGCGCAAGCAGAAGGTGCCATGAAGCAATACCTCGAGCTGCTGCGCCACGTGCTCGATCACGGGGTCGAAAAGGCCGATCGCACCGGTACCGGCACACTGAGCGTGTTCGGCTGGCAGATGCGTTTCAAGCTCGCCGACGGCTTCCCGCTGGTGACGACGAAAAAGCTGCATCTGAAATCGATCGTGCACGAGCTGCTGTGGTTTCTGCGCGGCGAGACGAATATCCGTTATCTCAAGGAGAACGGCGTCGGCATCTGGGACGAGTGGGCCGACGCGAATGGCGAGCTCGGACCCGTGTACGGGAAGCAGTGGCGCTCGTGGGCCGGCGCCGACGGCCGCGTCGTCGACCAGATTTCCTGGCTGATCGACGAGATCCGACGCAATCCGGATTCGCGCCGGCTCGTGGTCAGCGCCTGGAACGTGGCCGAGCTGCCGAAGATGGCATTGCAGCCATGCCACGCACTGTTCCAGTTCCATGTCGCGCAAGGTCGCCTGTCCTGCCAGCTCTACCAGCGCTCCGGCGACATCTTCCTCGGCGTGCCGTTCAACATCGCGAGCTACGCGCTGCTCACGCACATGGTTGCGCAGGTGTGTGGATTGCAGCCGGGTGATTTCGTGCACACGCTTGGCGATGCGCATTTGTACACGAATCACCTCGAGCAGGCGCGCACCCAGCTCGCGCGCACACCCGCGTCGCTGCCGAAAGTGAAACTCAGTCCGGACGTGAATTCGATTTTCAATTTCCGTTACGACGACATCGTCATCGAAGGCTATCAGCCGCAGGCGGCGATCAAGGCGCCGGTGGCCGTGTGAGCGGTTCTAATGAAAAGTGCGGCCACGCATGGCTGCTTTTTGACATTCGCGATCAGGGACGAGCGCAACAATGCTGTCGATGATCGCAGCACTCGATCGCCACCATGCCATCGGCCGCGATGGCGCGATGCCTTGGCACTTGCTGGATGATTTGAAGCGCTTCAAGCAACTCACGCTTGGCAAGCCGGTGCTGATGGGGCGCAAGACGGCGCTGGCGATCGGGCGTACATTGCCGGGGCGGCGCAATCTTGTGCTGACGCGCAACAGCGTGGCGCCGTTCGCCGGGCAGGAAGCCGTCGCCTCGCTCGACGCGGCGATCGCGGCTGCCGGCGATGCGGAATTGTGCGTGATCGGCGGCGGCGAGGTTTACGCGCTCGCGCTGCCGTATGCAACGCGGCTGCATCTGACCTGGATCGACACGACGGCGGAAAACGCCGACGCATTTTTCCCGCGCTTCGACGAACGCGCGTGGCGCGAGACCGCACGTGTCGCGCACGCGGCCGATGCGCGGCACGAGTTTGCGTTCGAGTTTGTAGACTACGAACGCATCTAATCGACGGCAATGCCGCGACGTTCACTCTCGACGTGGCGTTGCTGCTCGGCCGTCACGAGTCCGGCGAGTTCACGCTTGAGCGCATTGAAGTCGTTCGCGGCGGGGTCGCGCGGTCTCGTGAGTGCGATCGACTGATCGCGTTTGAACGTGCCCGGGCGATACGTCATGACGACGACCCGGTCGGACAGATAAATCGCTTCCTCGATGCTGTGCGTGACGAACACGACAGTGCGGCGCAGTTCGCTCCACAGGCGCAGCAGTTCGTCCTGCAGCGTGCGTCGCGTCAGCGCATCGAGCGCGCCGAACGGCTCGTCCATCAGCAGGATCGGCGAGTCGAGCGCGAGCACGCGCGCGATCGCGACGCGCTGGCGCATGCCGCCGGACAGGTCTTTTGGAAAACGTTCGCGGAATTCGGCGAGCTTGAGCAGTTGCAGCAGTCCGTCGACACGCGCGGCGATGTCCGCGCGCGACAGGCCCTTGATCGTCAATCCGAACGCGATGTTTTGCGCGACCGTCATCCACGGGAACAGCGCGTATTCCTGGAACACCATGCCGCGGTCGGGGCCCGGCGCGGTCACTTCTTTGCCGTCGACGCGCACGCTGCCCGTGGTCGGCGCGATGAAACCCGCGATCATGTTGAGCAACGTTGATTTGCCGCATCCCGACGGCCCGAGCAGGCAGACGAATTCGCCGTGCGCAACTTCGAGGTTGATATCCTGCAGCGCCAGGACGGCGTTGGCATCCTCGCCGAAACGCTTGCTCACGCGCTGCACACTGACATACGCGGACGTCGTCATTTCTCCCCACCACGATGCCAGCGCAGCAGATGCGTGTTGAGCCGATTCATGCCGACGTCGATGCCGAGGCCGATCAGGCCGATCGTGATCATGCCGGCGATGACCTTGTCCGACCACATGAACTCGCGTGCTTCGAGAATGCGATAGCCGAGGCCGTTGTTCACGGCAATCATCTCCGCAACGATCACGACGATGAACGCGGTGCCGATGCCGATGCGCATGCCGGCGAGAATGTACGGCATCGCCGCGGGCAGCATCACGCGCGCGAAAATCGTGCTCCGGCCAGCACCGAGGTTCCGCGCGGCGCGCAGATAGATCGCATCGACACTGCGCACGCCGGCAATCGTGTTCATGAGGATCGGGAAGAATGCGCCGAGCGCGATCAGAAAGACGGCCGGTGGGTTGCCGAGCCCGAACCACAATATCGCCAGCGGAATGAAGGCGATCGGCGGAATGGGCCGGAGGATTTGGATCAGCGGATTGAACAAGGCATACGCGGCCGCGCTCGCGCCCATGGCCAAGCCGAGCGGTAGCGCCGGAATTGCCCCGGCGAGAAAACCGAGCAGCACGCGCCACAGGCTGGCTGCCGCATCGTGCGGCAATTCGCCCGAAAACAACCACGTCAGATACGAACCTTGCGCGGCCTCGTACGCCTGCGGCGGCAGCAGCGCCGCCCACCAGCGCTCGGCGACGGCGACCGGCGAGGGCAGCACCATTGGCTGCACGATGCCGGCGGAGGCCAGCCCTTGCCAGAGCAACAACAGCAGCAGCGGCAGCGCGAGTCCGGAGTAACGCTGCCACGCCTTCATTTGACGCCGAGCTGCGCCTTGGCGGCATCGAGCAGATCGAGTTTCACCCAATCGCTCGCCCGCGGTGGATTCTGCATGCGGCCGACGCCGTATTTCTGCATGAGGTCGGTCGTGGTCTGGATGTGCCCGACGGTGATGTCGTAGGTATACGGCGAGTTCTCGATCGCTTCGCGGAATTCCTCGGGGCTCAGCTGACCTTTGAACATCTGCTCGCTGACGTATTTTTGCGCGAGATCCGGTTTGTCGATGAAGGTCTTCGTCGCTTCGACGAAACATCGAAGGAAGCGCTTGGCGACGTCGGGCTTTTCCTTGTACAGCTTTTCGGTGATCACGAGCGCGCGCACGGGCGCGCCGAGCGGCGTGTCGTACGGTTTCATCACTTCGACGCCGAAGCCTTTGTGGATTGCCTGCGACGACTGCGGTTCGGACTGGCACATCGCGTCGATCTGTTTCTGCAGGATTGCCTGGTTCAGATCGGCGAACGCCATGTAGACGATCTGCACGTCCTTGCCCGGCTGGTCCGACCAGGTGAGATTGGCGTTCGCCAGTTCCGCGAGCAGCAGCAGTTCCTGCGCGCCGCCGCGCGCGACGCCGACCTTCTTGCCTTTCAGATCCGCGATGCTCCTGATGTTCGCGTCGGGCCGGGCAACGACGCGCGCTCCGCCCTTGGCGAAACCGGCGACCACGTAGATCGGCACGCCGCTCGCACGCCCGGCGATTGCCGCGTCAGCCGCGCTCGCCGCGGCGTCGATCTCGCCGGCGACGATCGCCGGCAGAATGTCGACGCCCTTCGCGAACATGCGCTCGTCGATCCTGAGATTGTACTTCGGCGCGATCTCTTTCATGTACGACACCGCGCCGTAATGCGCGAACTTGAGATTGCCCAGGCGCACGACGTCTTGCGCTTGCGCGATCGATGCGAACGCGGCGATCGTAGCGACCGCGAAAATGCGGATGAATTTCATCGCCTGTCTTCTTGTGAATGAAACGCGTCAGCAACAACCGGTGCGTCCGGTTCCATAGCGTTTCTGCTGTCGTTCGTTGAAGAACTCCGGATAACTCATCACGCGCGCGTCCGGGTGGCGCGCGCGCATGTGCGCGACGTAGTTGTCGTAGTCGGGCACGCCAATGGCCAGGCGTGCCGTGCGCACGGCGGCACGCCAGAATCGGCCGAATCGCGCACGCACCGTCATGAGTGCTGCGTCCCGCCGGCAAGGGCGACGTATGGCGTTTCCATCGCGGTCGGCTGATTCGACTTGCGCGCGGCCAGCGCCGAGCGCAGCCCGAATCCGACCATCGCCAACACGACCAGCGTGAACAGCGAGGCGAGCGTGGCGTCGACGTAATCGTTGAACACGACGCGCTGCATGTCATCGAGCGTCTTCGCCGGCGCGGTGATCTTGCCGGCGGCAAGGTCAGTGCCGAATTTCTTCGCGTGGGCGAGGAAGCCGATTCCGGGCTTGTCGCTGAAAATCTTCTGCCAGCCCGCGGCCACGGTGCAGATCACGAGCCAAGCGGTCGGTACCAGCGTCACCCACAGGTAGCGCTCGCGCTTCATCTTGATCAGGGTCACCGTGGCGAACGTCAGCGCGATCGCGGCGAGCATCTGGTTGGCAATTCCAAACAGCGGCCACAGCGTGTTGATGCCGCCAAGCGGATCAACGACGCCCTGGTAGAGGAAATATCCCCAGCCGGCGACGCACAATGCCGTGGCGACGAGATTGGCGGCCCACGATTCGGTTTGCTTGAGAGCCGGCGCGGCCAGGCCGAGCAATTCCTGGATCATGAAGCGGCCGACGCGCGTGCCGGCATCTATCGTCGTGAGAATGAACAGCGCTTCGAACAAAATCGCGTAGTGATACCAGAACGCCATGCCGCTCGGCACGAGGCCGTGGAGAATCTGCGCCATGCCGACCGCGAGCGTCGGCGCACCGCCGGCGCGCGAGAGGATCGAGGTTTCGCCGATATCTTTGGCCGTCTGAATCAGCTGATCCGGCGTGACCACGAAGCCCCATTGCGAGATCGTTTGCGCGGCTTGTTCGGGACTCGTGCCGATCACGCCGGCCGCGGCATTCATCGCGAAATAGACGCCCGGCTGCAGCACGCACGCGGCGACGAGCGCCATGATCGCGACGAAGGATTCCATCAGCATGCCGCCGTAGCCGATCAGGCGCGCTTCGCGCTCGTTCGCCAGCATTTTCGGCGTGGTGCCGGACGAGATCAGCGCATGGAAGCCCGATACCGAACCGCAAGCGATCGTGATGAACAAAAACGGGAACAGATTGCCGGTGAACACCGGGCCGGTGCCGTCGATGTACTTCGTCACCGCCGGCATGTTCAGTTGCGGCGCGACGAGGAAGATCGCAATCGCCAGCAGGAAAATCGTGCCGACCTTGAGGAATGTCGAGAGATAGTCGCGCGGCGCGAGCAGCATCCAGACCGGTAGTACGGAAGCGATGAAGCCATAACCGATCAGCATCCACGCCAGCTGCGTACCCTTGAACGTGAACGCAGGGCCCCACGTCGGATCACCCGCGACCACGCCGCCGAGCCAGACCGAGAATAGCAGTCCGACAAAACCGATGATCGACATCTCGAGAATCCGTCCGGGCCGGAATCCGCGCAAATAGGCACCCATCAGCAATGCGATCGGAATCGTCATGAATACGGTGAACGTGCCCCATGGACTTTGCGCCAGCGCCTTGACCACGACCAGCGCGAGCACGGCGAGCAGGATGATCATGATCATCAAAATGCCGACCATCGCGATCGTGCCGGCGCCATTGCCCATCTCGTTGCGGATCATCTCGCCGAGCGAGCGGCCGTCGCGACGCATCGACAGAAACAGAATGACAAAGTCCTGCACGGCGCCGGCGAAGACGACACCGGCGAGTATCCACAACGTGCCGGGCAGATAGCCCATCTGCGCGGCGAGCACGGGGCCGACGAGAGGGCCGGCACCCGCAATCGCGGCGAAGTGATGCCCGTACAGCACCCATTTGTCGGTCGGAACGTAGTCGAGACCGTCGTTGCGGCGCACCGCGGGTGTAGCGCGCGAGGGATCGAGTCTGAGCGCGTTATCGGCGATGAAGCGGCTGTAAAAACGATATGCGATCACGAACGTCGCGATTGCCGCGGCGACGAGCCAGATCGCGTTGATGCTTTCGCCGCGTTCCAGCGCCACCATGCCAAGGCACACCGCGCCGATGATCGCGATCGCCACCCAGCCAAGCTTGCTTGCCAGCGTCTGCATGTGAGAACCCTCTCGTATGCGTTACTGGCGGTAGTTTGCGCGCGATCGCGCGGGGGTCAAGCGGCTGTGCAACAGATTGAGGGGTGACTAGACGAAAGTCTTACAACCACTTTGCCCGGCGCAGCACGATGTACAAACCGATGCACACGAGCATCGTGGCAACGAAAGTCACGGGGTATGCGTAACGCATGTCCAGCTCCGGCATGTCCTTGAAGTTCATGCCATACCAGCTTGCGATCGCCATCGGCGCCGTCACGAGCAAGCCCCAACCGGCGATCTTCTTGAACACGTCGTTCTGTGACACACCAACGAGTGCCAGGTTCACGTCCATCGCCGACGTGAGCATCTCGCGCAGCATCGCGGAAATATCGTTGATGCGCGCGGCATGATCGCCGACGTCGCGGAAATAGGGACGCACTTCGTCTTTGATCAGCCCCGGATACAGGCGCGTGAGCTGGCTCAGAATATCCTGCAGCGGCGTCACCGCAAGCTGCATGCGTACGAGCTCTTTTTTCAACTCGTACAGATGCACGATCGTATGGCGGTCGAATTCGCCGCCGAGGATTGCCGTTTCCAGTTCGTTGAGCCGGTCCTTGAACGAATCGACGATCGGAAAATAATTGTCGACGATGAAATCGAGCACTGTGTGCAACGCGTAACTCGGCCCGAGCGCGAGCAATTCCGGCGCCGTCTCGCACGCGCGCCGCGCGGGTGCGTATGACAGCGATGCGCCGTGGCGCACCGTGACGAGATAATTGCGCCCGAGAAACACGTGCGTCTCGCCGAATTCGATCTTGTGGTCGTGCATCTGCGCCGTGTGCACGGCGATGAACAGCGAGTCGCCATAGACCTCGATCTTGGTGCGCTGGTGCGCCTTATGCGCGTCCTCGATCGCCAGTTCGTGCAGTCCGAATTCCCGCGACAGTTTTTCGAGCAGTTCCTCGTCGGGTTCGTACAGTCCCACCCAGATGAATACTTCCGGATCCTTGATTACCTCGCTGATCTCGTCGAGCGCGATCGAACGACCCTTGCCATGGCCATAAGCGATGCAGTTGACCAGCATCGGACAGGTGTCATTGGAAACCGTTTCCATCGGGCTCATGATGGCGCGCTCGCGAGATTGCGCCGATGATGCCGGAGAGGCGTGATCGGCGGCAAATCCAGCCCGTTTCACGCGCGCTCGCGGGGACTTTCAAGTTGTTACGAAGACGTTACACAAGTTTGTAAAAATCTGTTAACGTCGAGTCGGGAGCTGCCTGCAGGTGTGCAGGCAATCGCAGCAACATCGGGGCAACCATCAAATGGAGGAGACCATGAGCATTCAGGTGTTGGGAAGGAGCGCGCGTGCTGCCAATCTGGCTCGTACCGCGCTTGCGATCGCGCTGTTGGGCGCGTTGTCCGCGCAGGCGCAGGATGCGACGGACAAGACCGAAGGCAAGAAAGGGGTCACCGAACTCAATCCGATCGTCGTGACCGGCACGCACAAGGCGGGCTTGTCGCCGACCGAATCGATCTCTCCAATCGATGTCTACAGCGGCGCCCAGATCGAGGAACAGGCCGCCGTCGACCTGACCGATTCGCTGACCAAGATCATGCCGGCGCTGAATACGCAGCGCTTCCCGATCGCCGACGGTACCGCTTTCGTGCGCCCGGTTTCGCTGCGCAATCTTTCGCCCGACCAAACGCTCGTGCTTGTCGACGGCGTGCGTCGGCATCGCTCGGCGCTGGTCAACCTGCAACTCGCGCCGCTCGGCACGGTGAACCAGGGCGCGCAGGCGGTGGACTTTTCCGCGATTCCCGCCAACGCCGTCAAGCGCGTCGAAGTGCTGCGCGATGGCGCCTCCGTGCTGTACGGGTCCGACGCGATAGCCGGCGTGGTCAACGTGATCCTGAACGACGCGCCGCAAGGCGCCACGGTCAGTGCGCAATACGGCGAATACAGCAAGGGCGACGGAGACCGTGTGCGCCTGGATGCCGATGCCGGTTTCGCGCTCGGGCCGGGCGGCTTTCTGCACGTCAGCGCTGAGCGCGATTCGTCCGATCTGACTTCGCGCGGCGTGGCGCGACCGGATGCGGCGGCGGTCGCCGCGATCGTCGGCGCCGACAAGGTGCCGTATCACGGGCTCGGCCAACGCTGGGGCGATCCGGACGTCGACGCCAACAAGCTTTTCCTCAATGCCGGTATCCACGTCGCCGAAGACGTCGAACTGTACGGATTCGGCAGCTACATGGAGAACGAGACTCTCGGCGGCTTCCTTTATCGTGATCCGGTATTGCCGGCGCAGTACGGCATCAACGGCCGATCCACGCTGATCAGCGATGCCAACGGCGATTTCCTGCCCGATGCCGCACCGCAATCGCTGGTGGACAGCATCATCGCCGGCGGCGGCAATCCCGCGCACTACCTGACCGCCGATCCGAACAGTCCGAGCGGCTACACGCTGCTCAATCCGATCTACAAGAAATTCCCCGGCGGCTACAGTCCGCTGTTCGGCGCCGATATCCAGGACCATGAAGTCGTGGCTGGCGTGCGCGGCGGCGAGGGCAGCGGATTCAAATGGGATTTCCACGGCCGCACAGCGGTCGACACCATCGACTACAAACTGGAAAACTCGATCAACCCGAGTCTGGGCGATCTTTCGCCGACGACGTTCCATCCGGGCAAGCTGAGCCAGGAGGAAAGCGAACTGGGCGCGGATTTCGTGCAGTCCTTCGGCAGTAATCCGCTCACACTCGCGTATGGCGCACAGTGGAGCAACCAAACGTATAAGGTTCGCCCCGGTGACTATGGATCCACGGCCGTGGGCCCGACCGCTGCCGTGTTCGGCGTCGGTTCCGATGGTTTCCAGGGTTTCTTCCCAGCCTCGGCCGGCACGTTCAAGCAGGACAGCTACTCGTTCTACGCGGACGCCGAAACCTCGTTCAACGATCAGTTGTCGGGCGCCGCCGCGGTGCGTTATGAACACGCCGACCGCTTCGGCTCCAAGACCGTGTTCAAGCTGTCCGGGCGTTATGCGTTCACCGACACGTTGGCTGTGCGCGGGACCGTCAATACCGGGTTCCGCACCCCGACGCCCGGGCAGGAGTTCACGCTCAATGTGACGACGACCGCCGATTCAAACGGCAACCTGATTCCGGCCGGCACGTATCCGGTGAGCAATCCGGTGGCGATCGCGCTCGGCGCGCAGCCGCTGACCACGGAAAAATCCAAGAACCTCAGTGTCGGCGTGGTCTGGGATCCGCGCGACAACGTTTCCGTCACGCTGGATTACTACAAGATCAAGATCGACGACCGCATCGGCCTGATTTCGAAGAAAGTCACGCAGGCCACGGTCGACGCGTTGACCGCGCAGAACTATCCCAATGCGCAGTTGCTGCTCAACAGCGACGCGAGCTATTTCGGCAATGCGTTCGGCTCGGACGTGGACGGCCTGGATTTCGTCATCGACACGCGCTACAACATCGGTCCTGGCTTGCTCAACATCGACTTCCGCTACAACTACAACAAGCAGGATGTGGTCGACGTGAAGCCCGGCACGATCAACGCCGATCGCGTGTACGATCTCGAAAATCAGGTGCCGAAGAACCGTGCGACCCTGAGCTTCGATTACGCCTGGGATCACCTCGAGAGCATCGCCCGCGTCAACTATTACGGCGGCTGGAAAACGACCGGCGGTTTGTTCGGCAACGGCGATGCCTCGGATGCGGTGAGCTACGACGGCAAAACCCTGCTCGATCTGGAAGCACGCTGGAGATTCAACGACATTTTCTCGGTTGCGGTCGGCGGCGACAACGTGTTCAACACGCATCCGGGCAAGGAGCAGAATCCGGTGTTGCAGTTCCTCGGCGCGCAATACGCGATTACCTCACCGTTCGGATTCAACGGCGCGTTCTGGTACGTGCGGGCGAAGGCGGAGTTCTGATCCGATCCGCCGACAGACGGATGGCAAAAGCGCGGCGAGCCGGAAACTCGCCGCGTTTTTTTTCAGCGGCCGGCGCGATGCACGATCGACAATGCGAGTGCGGCATGCACCGGCAGTAGCAGCGCAATCCACATCCGGTTGTCCTGCACGAACGGTGGAAATACCTTGAGGAAGAATGCGAGCCCGGCGAGCGCGGCAATGACGATGGCGAGCCGGCGCGCGAATCGCGACGGCTGCCAGCGCGCGCGCAGGCTGCCGATCCACGCCGGCAACAAGAGCAGGCCAAAAGGATTGAACAGCAGCAGGTTTTCGTTGCGCCACGCCGAGATGTGATCGGTCAGCGCCCACAACGCCAGCAGAATGACGCCGCCGAGTCCGAGCGTCAGCGAAATCGATGTGGCGGCAAAGGCGAAGCTCAGGCGCGCCCAAGCGCGCGCGCGCAGGCGGCCGACGGCGAGCAGCGCCAGACCCGCGGCGACCCCGATCGCCAGCGCTTGCCAGATCCAGTCCGGCGGGAAATCGGCAGGTTCCGGAAGGCGTGCATCGGCGATCCGCGTTTCGATGCGAACCAGCGGTTTGCGTTCACCCGTGGTCAGATCGACTACGCTGACCTGACGCATATGGCGCATGAGCTCCATCGGTACGAAACTCTCGTCCCAATACGAAAGGCGCTGGTCGGCGAAGGGTCCGAGCCCGGCGTCCATGGCCAGCATCACGGCAGGTTCCGGCCGCATCAGGCGGTCGGCGTCCATGCGGTAGGTGAAGCCGCGCGACGGGGCGATGGTCTGGTCGCGGATGGCGCCGCCGGTGGCGCCGTCGAGCGCATCGCGCACACGCGTTGAGCAGTTGTCGCGGAAATATTCGTAGAAGTATTGCGCGTTTTCCGGACGCGCGTTCCAGTCGAGGGCATCGCGCAGCTTCGTGCGTTGCGCGGGCGTCAGATCCAGGTCCTGCTCGACGATCCAGCGGCCTTCGTCGCGGTAGATCGGGTAATCGTCATCCGGTGTGCTCACCGCGATTCGATACAGCATCTTTCCGCGCGCGAAGTTCAGCCAGAAATTCTTCTGCGCGAAATCGAACATGCCGTAGTTGTACAGACGTTGCGTGCCGGTGCCACGGTCGCGGATCAGAATCGCGTTGTGACCAAAACGCTCCCAGATTTCCTCGCCGGGGCCAAACGTGACGAGGGCGACGTCGAGCTCCGCACCGGGAACGGCCGGCGCCGTCTGCGCATGGGCAAAAAGTGGAAAAAACAACAGAATGCACAAAAGCACCGACAGCGGATGCCATCGGCAGTCAGGCGTCATGCACACGCACTGCGAACTGCAGCACCCTGCGGTCGTCCGCCTTGGTTACGCGGAAATGGAAGCCGGCCAGGACGAGTTCCTCGCCGGGCTCGGCAAGATGGCCGATTTCGGACGTGACCATGCCGCCGATCGTGTCGAATTCGTCGTCGGGCAGTTTGCTGCCTAGGCGCTCGTTGAAGTACGCGATCGGCGTTTGCGCGCTGACCAGGAAGGCGCCATCGGGTTGCGGCAGGATCTGCTTCTTGCGCGCGGGATCTTCTTCGTCGTGTTCGTCGTCGATTTCGCCGACGATCTGTTCGAGCACGTCTTCGATCGTGATGAGGCCGGCGATGCCGCCGTATTCGTCGACGACGAGCGCCATGTGGTTGCGCGAGAGCCGGAATTCCTTGAGCAGGATATTCAGGCGCTTGGTCTCGGGAATCAGCACGGTTGGCCGCAGCAGCGCGCGGATGTTGCACGGCAAGCCGGCGCCTTCGGCGAAACACTTGAGCAGGTCCTTGGCGAGCAGGATGCCGATGATCTCGTCGGGATCTTCGCCGTGCACCGGATAGCGCGAGTGGCCGGATTCGATCACGCGACGCACTATTTCCGCGGTCGGTGCGTCGGCCGGCAGCGAGACCATCTTCGAGCGCGGGATCATGACGTCGCTGACCTGCAGGTCGGCGACTTCGATCGCGCCTTCGACCATCGACAACGTGTCGTTCGACATCAGCCCGTTGGCTTGGGCGCTGCGCAGCTCCTCGAGCAGTTCGTCGATGTTGCGCGGCTCGCCGGATACGAGCTGGCCGATACGTTCCAGCCACGATCGGGCTGGCAAGGGACTAGGGTGGTCCTCGTTCATCAATATTGAAGCAAAAGCCCGCAGCGGGGGCGAGCAGCCTATTGTAGCGAATTTCGATGACGATTCTAGAACACGTGAAAAAACAGCAAGTTAGTACGGATCGGCCATGCCGAGACCGGCCAGAATCCGACGCTCGAGCGCTTCCATCCGCTGCGCTTCCAGTTCGACCTGGTGACCGTAGCCCAGCAGGTGCAACACGCCGTGAATCGCCAGGTGCGCGTAATGGTTGCGAACGGGCTTGCCCTGTTCGCCGGCTTCGCGCGCGACAACCGGCGCGCAGATCACCAGGTCGCCGAGCAGTGCGGATTTCTCGCCCGGCAGCGGCGCGTACGGGAAGCTCAACACATTCGTCGCGTAATCCTTGCCGCGGAATTGGCGGTTGTAGCGGCGTCCTTCCCGCGCATTGACGACCAGGATGTTCAGATCGGCGCGTCGTTTTCGCAGCTGCGGAATCGCGTCAATCCAGCTGACAAAGGATCGCTTGAGCGGAACGCCGCGTCGACCCGCTTCATTGCGCAGATATACGGACACGCTCACTTCGGTTTGTCCGAACTGCGGTCCTTCTCGGCCTCGCGTTCCTCGTAGGCGCGCACGATGCGCTGCACGAGCGGATGGCGGACAACGTCTTTCGCGGTAAAGAGCGTGAAGCTGATGCCGGAGACATCGCTTAGCACCTCGACCGCATCGCGCAAGCCGGATTTCACCTGCCGCGGCAGATCGACCTGCGTAACGTCGCCGGTGACGACCGCGACCGAGCCGAAGCCGATGCGCGTCAAGAACATCTTCATCTGCTCGACCGTGGTGTTCTGCGCTTCGTCGAGGATGACGAACGCATCGTTGAGCGTGCGCCCGCGCATGTAGGCGAGCGGCGCGATTTCGATCACGTTGCGCTCGATCAAGCGCGTGACTTTGTCGATACCGAGCATCTCGTACAGTGCGTCGTACAGCGGGCGCAGATAGGGATCGACTTTTTGCGACAGGTCGCCCGGTAAAAAACCGAGCTTTTCGCCGGCTTCCACCGCCGGACGCACGAGGATCAGGCGCTGCACGCGATTGTCGTTGAGGGCGTCGACCGCCATCGCGACCGCCAGATAGGTCTTGCCGGTGCCGGCCGGACCGACGCCGAAGTTGATGTCATTCGTCGCGATCGCATGCAGGTAGCGCACCTGATTGGCACCGCGGCCACGGATCGTGCCGCGCTTGACCTTGATCGCTACCTCGTGCGCGCTCTCGGCGGCGCGGGCGTTCAGCGCGTCGATGCCGGATTCCGACAGGCGCAAGTTGATCTGCGCGCCGGTCAGGGCTTCGCTTTCGGTCGAATCGTACAGGTCGCGCAACACGCGCTCGGCAAGCTGCACCGACATTTCCGCACCGCTGATGCGGAACAGGTTGCCGCGGTTGGCGATCTCCACTCCGAGGCGCAACTCGATCTGGCGCAGGTGTTCGTCGAACGGACCGGACAAGTTCGCCAGGCGTTCGCCATCGTCGGGTTGCAGGGCGATCTCGCGATGGGTGAGCGCCGTGGACATTCAGGCGACAGCGGCGACGGCCGAATGCATGCGCCCGCGCAAGGAGTTGCTCATTGCTTGCGTGATCTGCACATCGACGAACTGGCCGATCAGCCGCGCATCGCCGGGAAAATTCACGTAGCGCATGTTTTCGGTGCGTCCGGCGAGTTCGTGCGGATTCTTTTTGCTCGGACCTTCGACGAGCACATTCTGCACGCTGCCGACCATGCTTTCGGAAATCTTTTTTGAGTTCGCGTTGATCGTTGCCTGCAAACGTTCGAGGCGCGCGTGCTTGACCGCGTCGGACGTGTCGTCGGCGAGGTTGGCGGCCGGAGTACCGGGGCGACGCGAGTAGATGAACGAGTAGCTCTGATCGAATCCGACGTCTTCGATCAGTTTCATTGTCGCCTCGAAATCCGCAGCGCTTTCGCCGGGGAAACCGACGATGAAATCCGTCGATACGGAAATGTCCGGGCGCACGCGGCGCAACTTGCGGATCTTCTGCTTGAATTCGAGCGCGGTATAGCCGCGCTTCATGGCGGTCAGGATGCGATCGGACCCGGCTTGCACCGGCAGATGCAGGTAATTCGCCAGTTTCGGCACGTTCGCGTACGCCTCGATCAGCGAGTCGGAGAACTCGAGTGGATGCGAGGTCGTGAAACGGATGCGGCCGATACCCTGCAATTGCGCGATCGCGTGGATGAGGACGGCCAGATCCGCCGTGCCGCCGTCGTGCGTGGCGCCGCGATACGCGTTGACGTTCTGACCGAGCAGGTTCACTTCGCGCACGCCTTGTTCCGCCAGTGCCGCGACTTCGGCGATCACGTCGTCGAACGGTCGGCTGATTTCCTCGCCGCGCGTGTACGGTACGACGCAGTAGCTGCAATATTTCGAACAGCCTTCCATGATCGACACGAACGCGGTGACTCCCTCCTTGCGTGGCTCCGGCAGGTGATCGAATTTCTCGATCTCCGGGAACGAGATATCCACTTGTGCGCGTTGTGTACTTCTGCGCGCCTCGATCATCTGCGGCAGGCGGTGCAGGGTCTGCGGGCCGAACACGAGATCCACATACGGTGCGCGTTTGACGATCGCGGCGCCTTCCTGGCTGGCCACGCAGCCGCCTACGCCGATCACGAGCGCCGGCTTGGCCTGCTTGAGTTCCTTCCAGCGCCCGAGCTGGCTGAACACCTTCTCCTGCGCCTTCTCGCGGATCGAGCAGGTGTTGACGAGGATGACGTCGGCTTCGGATTCGTTTGCGGTCAATTCCAGGCCATGCGAGGCCGCGAGCACATCGGCCATCTTGGCCGAGTCGTACTCGTTCATCTGACAACCGTGCGTTTTTATATAGAGTTTGCCGGACATGCGCGGAACCAAATCGTGAACCGGCTATTCTAAGCCCGGCGGCGTTTGTCCGCCAGATTTGCAGCAAAAACAAGCAATTGCCGTGACCGAAACCGCAGCCGACCGCTGTTCGTGACGCGGCACTTGTGAAATCCCCAATCCTGTCAGAAACTTATCGCCCGAACTTAGTCACATCAATGAAGTTCACGTCGTTGCCATTGGGGATTCTGCGCAATCTGCTCGCTGTCGCCGTGCTGCTCGGCGCGTTTTGCTGCGCACGTCCTGCGCAGGCCGGCGCGTTGTACAAGTGCGCAGGCCCGAACGGGCAGGTGGCGTACACGAACAAGCCGAAGACGTTCGCCGACTGCAAGGTGGTCGCGAGCTACGTCGACAAACCGGCGCCGAAAGCCGCTGCCGACGACAAGCCGCGCACTGAATATCATTCCGAATCTGCCGAATCGTTCGCGAATGTCGTTGCCGACAACACGGCCGCGCCCGCGCCGGCGCCTGCCAACACGCAGGTGAGCTACGGTGCGGTGTACAAGGTCGTCAAGACCAACGGCATTACCGAATACACGAATGTGCGGCCGAGCCACGGCGCCGCCTATCGCGTGCTGTTCACCTACATCGCCAGCTGCTACGCCTGCGACGTGCATTCGAAAATCAACTTCGGCGCGATCGCGCTCAACGTGAACGCCTACAACGATGCGATCGCCGCCGCCGCGCAGGAATACGGCGTCGACTCGGCGCTGCTGCGCGCCGTGATCCACGCCGAGTCCTCGTTCAATCCGAATGCGGTATCGATGGCCGGTGCGCAAGGCCTGATGCAGCTGATGCCGGGCACGGCCAATGATTTGGGCGTGGAAAACCCGTTTGATTCAACGCAGAACATCCGTGGCGGCGCGCATTATCTCGCCCAGCTGCTCAAGCAGTTCAATGGCGATGAACGTCTTGCGACCGCCGCCTACAACGCCGGTCCGCAGAATGTCCAAAAGTATAATGGCGTGCCGCCGTTCGACGAGACGCGCGTCTACGTCGAGCGCGTCGCCACATTGCACCAGCGCTATCGGGACGCGACTCCGGCGCCCGCGGCCGTCGTGGCTACCGCCGCGGTCGCCCCGCGCTCCTGAATCCGATCGCCAGAACTGACCACGCGATTGCGGCCGCCCTGCTTGGCGGCGTACATGGCTTCGTCGGCGCGTTGCTTGAGCGTTTCGAAATCGCCTTCATCGGCGTGCATCTCGGCGACGCCGATGCTGATCGTGGTTTGAATGCCTTCCGGCAGACCTGGCAGAGCGAGGCTGGCAATGCGCGTGCGCAGCCGCTCGGCAACGTCGGCCGCGTGATCGAGGCGCGTACCCGGCAGCACCGCAAGGAATTCCTCGCCGCCGATGCGGCCGAGCAGGTCGCCGTCACGCATCGACTCGTGGCAGGCGCGCGCGATCTGTTGCAGAACACGGTCGCCGATCGCGTGGCCGTGAGTATCGTTGATGCTCTTGAAGCGGTCGACGTCGATCGCGAGCACGGAAACCGGTTCCAGATTGGTGCGCGCCTCACGCATCGCGCGATTGGCGAATGCTTCCACGCCGCGCAGGTTCGGCACGCCGGTGAGCGCATCCACCGACGCCATGCGCTTCCAGATGCGCAAGCGCGCGAGCTGCCGGATAGCCAACAGCGATAGCAGACCGAGCAGGACGGCGAGCAATCCCATTGCCGTCTGCTGCCATCGCCTGGTGCTGCGCAGGTTGTCCACTTCCGAATCTTTGAGCTTCTGCTCGGCTTTCAGGCGCTGGTTTTCCAGCTTGGCGCGATCGGTATCGAACTGTTCGCGCAACATTTGTGCCTGCTGATCGCTGCGCTGGCGCGCGACTTCCTCGTGCACGGCCAGATAACGTTTGTATTCCTCCAGCGCCGCCTGGGTCTGCCCAGCGGCTTCCAGAGTTTGCGCCTTGGATTCGTGCAGGCGTTCCTGATACCGCTGGTTGCCGCTTGCCTCAAATGCCGAGCCGGCGCGGTCGAATTGTTCCAATGCCTGCGCGCGCTGATTCTGGCCGGCCAGAGCGCGTCCGCGCTCGTAGGCGATGGAGCCGTTGAAGGAGACATCACTGACAGCGGCGAAGCCTTGCTCGGCCTTGTGCAAGGCCTCCAAGGCCTCCGGATAGCGATGCAGATCGCTGAGCACGCCGGCGATGGCCAGTTCGGTCGCCGCGATCGTGCCATCGTCATCGTTCGCGGCCAGTTCCAGTGCGTGATGCAAGGTGTTGAGCGCCGAAGCCGTGCGCCCGCTTTCCTGGTCGACGAAACCGAGTTGCAGCGTGCTGCTTTGCTCGGATTCGCGGTCGCCGACCTTTCGCGCGTGATCGATGGCTTGTGCCAGGTATTCGCGTGCCTTGTCCATGTAGCCCAGGCGCCGGTAAGCCATGCCGATGCTGGTCAGCAACTGGCTGGAAAGTTCGTTGAGTTCGTGTTGCTGGTAAATGCGCTGGGCTTCGAGCAAATCGGCCAGCGCTTTGCCGTGTATGCCCAAATACGAGTACACGCTGCCGCGCTGCTCGATGCCGAGGCCGACGAGCACTTCGTCTTCGATCGAGCGCGCCAGCTCCAGGCCGCGCTCGATATCGGCAAGGGAATCGCGCCGCGTGCTCAGACTGCTCTGGTAGCCGCCGCGGCAGTAGTAGAACCGGATCGCCGCCGCAGCGTCGTTGGCCTTCAGGGCCTCGGCGAGATGCGCGTCGGCGAAGGCGAAACCTTCCTTGTTCTGATTGAGGAAATCCAGATCGCAGCGCGCCGCATCCAGCATTCGCTGCCGATGTGCATCGCCGGCCGGCAGCAGTTTCTGCAATTGCTCGAGGACCTTCTTCTGCTGCTGCGTGTCGAGCGCGGTCAGATCGCCCACGTCCAGGCGTTGATAGAGCGCGTCGAAACTTGCCGCATTCGGCAGCGGGGGAACTTCCGGAATCGTTGGCGGTGCTTCGTCGGCGCCAAGAGACAACCCGAAGGCACTGCCGAGCGTCACGCTCAGAAACAGCTGCAGCCAGAAAGGCCGATGACGGTACATAGTTCCCGCTAAATGCTCGACAAGCTTAGTGTAGCCGAACACAGCCCATCAAGAATCGCGCCAAACGGCGCTGATGCACGGGAATTATCCGCTGGTCTGCCGCTGCGGCCGTTCCTGCAGCACGGCCGTGATCTTGAACGGAGTGCCGTTGCGCGCGCCACCGAGTTCGACCTTGGTGCCGGGCGCCATGGCGGCTTCGCGGTTGCGCAGTTCAAGCTGATTGACGATCGGCTGGCCGTCGAGCGTGAGCAGCACGTCACCGGCCTGCAATCCGGCCTGCGCCGCGGGGCCCTTGTCGTAGACGCCGCGCACGAGCACTGCCGGTGCTCCCGTGCCGGTCTGCGCGGCCGGCACGTCGACATACTCCGCGCCGAGCCAGCCACGGATCACGCGGCCGTGGGCGACGATCTGGTCGAGCACGGCCTTCGCCGTCCCCACCGGGATCGCGAAACCGATGCCGGTGTTGGTGCCGGCAACGGGCGAGAAGATATTCGAGTTGATGCCGACGAGTTCACCGTACGCGTTGATCAGGGCGCCGCCGGAATTGCCTTCATTGATCGCCGCGTCCGTCTGGATGAAATCTTCGTAGACAGATACGCCCGGCAACTGACGGCCCAGTGCGCTGACGATGCCCATCGTGACAGTGCGGCTCAGGCCGAACGGATTGCCGATCGCGAGCACCACGTCGCCGACGTTCGGCGGGGTTTTGTCGGCGATGGCGACGCTCGGCAGATTTTCCGCATCGATCTTGAGCACGGCCAGATCCGACTCCGCGTCGGTGCCGACGATGCTCGCGCGCATGACGCGGCCGTCGTAGAGCACGACTTCGATTTCTTCGGCGCCCTGGATGACGTGGTTGTTGGTGACGACGTAGCCGCCGGCACTGACGATCACGCCCGAGCCCAGGCTCTGCTGCCGCCGTGTCGTCGTCGGCCCGACCTGGATGCCGGGGAACATCCGTTGCAGCATGGGATTTGAGGGCACCAGCACCTGACGCGTGCTGACTACCTTGTTCGCCGCGATGCTGACCACCGCCGGGGCGGCGCGCGAAACGGCCGTCGAATAAGAGGCGGTAATAAGGTCTTCGGGAACGTTTTCCGGCGACCCCGCGTGGTGATCCGGAGCGCTCTGCGTCACCGTTGGCGATGGTGCGGGGGCGACCGCCGGGACTGCGGACTCGCTTCCCGGCATGACTACTTGCCGCACGCGATCGACAAAGCGCGGCGATATCACGCTGACCAGGAACGCCGCGGCCAGTCCCAACGTGATGAACTGGGCGACGAACACGCAGAATCGATAAAAATTCTTCATGGAGGGTTATTCTGCCGGCGGATGATGCCGCTTGCGTGAATCGCACAGCGGGTTTGTCTTAAGGGTGGCGCGTTAGTTAAACTATCATGCTTTGAGGATTGCCGTTGCGCGGTCCTTTTCCGGGAAAAACCCTGTTGGACCTTTTTTGGAGTGCCGGATGGCGAATGAAGGCGTGGATTACGGGCGCCGCCGCTTCCTCACGGCCACGACAGCAGTCGTCGGCGGTGCGGGCGTAGTGGCTGCGGCGATACCGTTCATCAAGTCGTGGGAACCCAGCGCGCGCGCAAAGAACGCCGGCGCACCGGTCCTCGCCGACATCAGCAAGGTCGAACCCGGGCAGCGCCTTTCGGTATTGTGGCGCGGCCAGCCGGTGTGGATCGTCAACCGCACGCCGGCGCTGCTCGCCACGCTGCCGCAACTGGATTCGCGCTTGCGCGATCCTAAGTCCGAAATGGACCAGCAACCGAAATACGCGCAGAACGAGACGCGCTCGATCAAGGCGGAATGGCTCGTCGTCATCGGCATCTGCACGCACCTGGGCTGCTCGCCGGAGTTCGTACCGGAAATAAAGCCCGAGCCGTTCGATCCGGAATGGAAGGGCGGCTTCTTCTGCCCGTGCCACAAGTCGCGTTATGACATCGCCGGGCGCGTATTCCAGGGCGTACCCGCGCCGATGAACCTCGTCGTGCCGCCGTACCAGTTCGTCAGCGACAAGCAGATCCTCATCGGCGTCGGTCCCGGGGAGAAAGCGTGATGGCCAACGTATTCACCCGCATCGGCGACTGGGTCACCGAGCGTGCGCCGAACATGATGCCGACGTACCGCAAGCACATGACGGAGTACTACGCGCCGAAGAATTTCAACTTCTGGTATTACTTCGGCTCGCTCGCGCTGCTGGTGCTGGTCAACCAGATCGTCACCGGCATTTTCCTGACGATGTTCTACAAGCCGGGCGCGGCGACCGCGTTCGATTCGGTCGAATACATCATGCGCGATGTCGACTGGGGCTGGTTGATCCGCTACATGCATTCGACCGGCGCGTCGATGTTTTTCATCGTCGTCTATCTGCACATGTTCCGCGGCCTGATGTACGGCTCGTTCAAGAAGCCGCGCGAGCTGGTCTGGCTGCTCGGCATGCTGATCTTCCTGGCGCTGATGGCCGAAGCGTTCATGGGCTACGTGCTGCCGTGGGGCAACATGTCGTTCTGGGGCGCCAAGGTGATCATTTCTCTGTTCGGTGCGATTCCGCTGATCGGCGACACGCTCGTGCAGTGGATCATGGGCGACTACAACCCGGCCGATGCGACGTTGAACCGCTTCTTCGCGTTGCATGTCATCGCGCTGCCGCTCGTGCTGCTGCTGCTCGTCGTGCTGCACATCGCCGCGTTGCACGAAGTCGGCTCGAACAACCCGGACGGCGTGGAAATCAAGAAGAAAAAAGACGCCAGCGGCATTCCGCTCGACGGCATCCGCTTCCATCCGTACTACACGGTCAAGGATCTGTTCGGCGTCGGCTTCTTCCTGGTGCTGTGCGCCTTCATCATCTTCTTCCAGCCGACGCTGGGTGGCTGGTTCCTCGAGCCGGACAATTTCATTCCAGCCAATTCGCTCGTCACGCCGGCCGAGATCAAGCCGGTGTGGTACTTCACGCCGTTCTACGCGATCTTGCGCGTGATCCCGAGCAAGGGCCTCGGCGTGCTCGCGATGTTTTCCTCGATCGTGCTTCTGTTCCTCGTGCCGTGGCTGGATCGCGGCGCGGTGAAGTCGATTCGCTATCGTGGTCGCGGCTACAAGATTGCGCTGGGCTTGTTCGCGATCACGTTCGTCTTGTTCGGCGCCATTGGCGCCGGCAAGTCGGCGGAGTGGATTCCGTCGCTGTTCGGCGCCAATGCCGACGTCTCCAGCATCGAGATGCACTTTGGCTGGTTTCTCCTGGCGATCTACTTCGGCTTCTTTGCCTTCCTCTACGTGTACACCGCCTTCGGCTACGAGAAGACCAAGCCGGTGCCGGAACGGGTGACCACGCATGCTTAAGATGATGATCCAGGGTTTTGCCGCCGCGGCCGTGCTGTTCGCCGGTGCCGCCGGTGCCGAAGAAGGCGCCGGCTTGCAGATCGCGCAAACGCGCGTGGGCAACATCGCTTCGGTGCAGAGCGGCGCGAAACTGTTCTTCAACTACTGCTCAGGCTGCCACTCGCTCAAGTACGTCAGCTATTCCCAACTCGCCGAAGATCTGCACTTGAGCAAGGACGACGTGCTCAAGAGCTTCGCCTTCACCGGCGCCAAAATCGGCGATCAGGTACTGACGAACATGCCGGCCGACAACGCCAAGACCTGGTTCGGCAATACGCCGCCGGATCTGTCGCTCGAAGCACGCGCGAAAGGCCCGGACTGGATCTATACGTATCTCAAGTCGTTCTATCCCGATCCGACCCGTCCGACGGGCTGGAACAACACGCTGTTCCCGAGCGTGTCGATGCCGAACGTGCTGTGGGAGCTGCAGGGCAGCCAGCGCGCCGTGATGTCGCCGGCCAAGCCGGGCGAAGAGCCACGTGTGGAAAGACTTGAGCCGGCCACCCCCGGCAAGCTGTCGGCTGAGCAGTTCGATGCCGCGGCCAGCGACTTGACCGCATTCCTCGACTATGCCGGCGAGCCGGCCAAGATCAAGCGTGAGTCGATGGGTGTTTGGGTGGTGCTGTTCCTGGCGTTTTTCACGTTCCTGGCCTATTTGCTCAAGCACGAGTACTGGAAAGACGTGCATTGAGGTCACCCTGGGCAGCCGGTGTCGCGCTGCCTCTTGCTAATCAAGATGTAAATTTGTACAAGGAATGAGGCCGGCAGGGGTGCCGGCCCTCCTTTTCGCTGTAGGGGGCGCAGAGCCGTCATGGCCTTGAGTCAACGATCGCGCACTATCCTGACCCTGTATTCGGCCAGCGACGATGTGCAGTGCCATCGCGTCCGCCTCGTGCTGGCCGCCAAAGGCGTGGTTTACGATCTGGAAATCGTCAATCCGAAGTCGCCGCCGGAAGACCTGCTCGACCTGAATCCGTACAACACCGTGCCGACGCTGGTCGATCGCGACCTCGTGCTCTACGACACCGGCGTGATCTGCGAATATCTGGACGAACGCTATCCGCATCCGCCGCTGATGCCGGTTGATCCGCTTTCGCGCGCGCGCCTGCGCCTGGCGAGTGTGCGCATCGAACGCGACTGGCTGCCATTCGTGGCGCAGATCGACGCCGGCGGGCGTCCGGCCGAAACTGCGCGCAAACGCTTGCGCGAAGCCCTATTGTCGAGCCTGCCGCTGTTCAAGGCGGCGAAGTTTTTCCTCAATCCCGAACTGTCACTCGCCGACTGCGCGCTGGCACCGCTGATTTGGCGCCTGCCGAGCCTCGGCGTCGCGTTGCCACGCGAGGCGCACGTGATCATCGATTATGGCGAGCGGATCTTCCGCAATCCCGGGTTCACGCGTAGTCTGACGGCCGACGAAAGACTGCTGCGCGAACCATGAAAACGATCGGCATGACTTCCAATCGCCCGTATCTGCTGCGGGCGATGTACGACTGGATCAGCGACAACGGCTTGACTCCCTACATCCTTGTCGACGCGGCGGCGCCCGGCGTGGAAGTGCCGCAGAGCGCAGTCAAGGACGGCCGCGTCGTGCTCAACGTCGCTGCGCGCGCCGTTGCGCAGCTCGAGCTTGGCATGGACCGCGTGAAATTCATGGCGCGTTTCTCCGGCGTCAGCCGCTCGGTCGACGTGCCGATGGCGGCGATCCTGGCGATCTACGCGCACGAAAACGGCCAGGGCATGATGTTCCCGGCCGAAAACCAGCCGCCGCAGCCGCCCGCATCGACGACGGCCGAAGTGACGCCGCTCAAAAAGGGCCAGCACCTGCGCGTCGTGAAGTAATCGCTTCTGCCGGCGGAGGGCAAGGATTTCAGTTAACCGTGCGGGTCGGCCGCAACTCGATCACGTTGCCGCTGGCCTGTGTCGCCGCGGATCCGTGCGACGGCAAATTGTACGAGATCACGTCGCCATCGATCATGTCCAGGCTGCCATCGCGGCGATCATTGCCGTCGGTGCTGACATCGAAGTAATAACAGCGCAGCAGGCGCAGACCTTCGCCGGGAACCCGGCGCAGGCGGACACGGTGCAACGAGACCGTTTGGTCGAGCAGTTGCAAGCCGACGCGCGTGCACAGCGCATGCGCCAATTCGCGTGCGCGCTCGCGAGCACGCAGGGCGTTGTGCCAGAAATAAAATGCCGCGAGGATCAGCAGCGGCGGCAGCAGGGCTTCGTACATTGCGCGAAGTTTGCGGGCAGCTGCTGGATCACGCAAGGGAATGTGCGCCGGTTCGCGTGGGAACTTGATGGATTTGGCTACAATGCAGCATCCGGCCACAGGAGGGGTTGACCGGTGATTGAGATACCCGGTTACCAGATCAAGCGCGAAATCGGCACCGGCGGCATGGCCAGCGTGTACCTGGCCGTGCAGACGTCGCTCGAGCGCGAGGTCGCGATCAAGGTGATGTCGCCGGCGCTGGCCGCCGATCCGCAGTTCTCCAAACGCTTCCTGCAGGAAGCGCGCATGCTCGCCTCGCTCGCGCATCCGAATATCGTCGCCGTGTACGACGTCGGCGTCACGCCGGCGCAGCTGCACTACTTCTCGATGCAATACCTCGCTGGCGGCGACCTGGCTTCACGCGTCGCGCGCGGGATCGACGAACGCGATCTGGTACTCACGCTCGCCGGCGTCGCGCGCGCGATCGGCTACGCGCATACGCGTGGCTACGTGCATCGCGACGTGGCGCCGGGCAACGTGCTGTTCGATGCCAACAACAACCCGGTACTGACCGATTTCGGCATTGCGCTGGCCACCGTCACCGGTGGCCAGGTGACCGGCAGCGGCTTCTCGGTCGGCACCGCGCACTACATGAGCCCCGAACAGGCGCGCGGCGGCGATGTCGATTCGCGTTCGGACATCTACAGTCTCGGCGTGCTCGCGTATTTCGGTCTCGCGCGTAAACCGCCCTACGACGGCGCCGACGGTTTTGCCGTGGCCTACGCGCACGTGTTCGAGCCGATCCCACGCGTTCCCGAGCCATCGGCGCACTGGCAGCCGCTGATCGAGCGCGCGCTCGCCAAGGACCCGAAAGACCGCTACGCCGACATCGAGCAGTTCCTCAATGCGATGGCCGGCGTGGTGCCGCAATACGCGGCATTATTCCGTGAAGACGCGGCTGCTGTCGCTCCGGCGGCGGTCGTCTCCATGCCGCCCGGACCGTCCGCGTCCGCCGATCCCGCCACGCGCGTAATGCAACGCACGGCACCATCGGATACCAAGGCGCCGCCGTCGAAGCCAAATCCGGCGCCCGCACCGGTGCTGCAAAAGCCCGCGCCCGCGGGCGCCGTTGCACCTGCCGCATTCAACTGGACGCGTGCGTGGCCCGTACTGATCCTGCTCGCCGGCGTAGGTCTGATCGGCTTCGCGCTGATGTCGCGGAACAAGCACGCGGTACCGACGCAACTGCCGATCGCGTCGGCCCCGATCGTCACGGCGCCGGCGGCGCCGCCAACGGCCCCTGCGGCGGTCGCGGTGACGCCCGAGCCGGCAGCGCTGCCCACGTCCACCCCGGCGGCGACGCCGGAGAATCCAGCCGCGCCACCGACCCCCGCACAGTCGCTCTCGGCAATGGACATGGTCGACGCCAACGAAGCGCAGGCCGGTGGCGGTCTGTCGGCGGATCTGGCCAATCAGCTTCCGACCGTCGTCGATCCGCTTGAAGATTCGATCCGCAGCGGCCGCGTCGCGCTGGCCGCACAACGCCTGACCAGCCCGCCTGGCGATAACGCGTTCGAGCGCTTCCGCCTCGCGTTGCGCATCGAGCCGAGGAACAAGCAGGCCAAGCAGGGCATTGCCGACATAGCCAAAAAATATGTCGATTTCGCCGAAAAGAATCTCGCCGGCGGCGACACCGCACAGTTCGACCAGTACCTCAAGCGCGCGCTCGATGTCGTCAAAGTGGTCCCCGATGATAGCGAGACGCCGCGTCTCATCGCGGCGGTGCGCGCCAAAGCCGCTGCTCCTTATCTTGAAAAAGCCAAAGCCGCCGCCGCCGCCTGGGACAAGGTTGGTGCGAAAGCCGCTTACGAAAATGCACTGCAGCTGGATCCGGAAAATGCCCAAGCGCGCGAAGGAATCAAGTTCGCGGCGACGATCGGCGAGCCGGGTTTCTCGTTCCGCGACAAGCTCGTTGACGGTGCGCAGGGACCGGAATTCGTCGTGCTCGATGGCAAGCTCGCGATCGCTCGTCACGAGGTGACGCGCGCGGAGTTTCGCCGTTTCTGGAATGCGGCGGGCCATGCGCTCGGCAAGGAGCCGGACTGCGGCGATCGGGAAAAAATCTTCAGTGGTTCGGCTGGCCGCAGCTGGCAGAAACCGGCCATCGAAGGTGGCGATTGGGGCGACGACCAGCCGGTCGTATGCGTGAGCATCGCGCAGGCGATTGCCTACGCGCAATGGCTCGGCCACGAAACCGGCAAGCGCTACCGGCTGCCCACTTCCGCCGAGTTCGATCGCGCGCATGCCGCGAGCGGCAAGGTGCGCGTGTGGGTCGACAGCTGCGACATCGGCGCCAAGGCAGCGGAAGGTTGCGGCAAGAACATCGCGCGCGGCCGCTCGTGGGCCTCCAAGGACGCGACCGACACGAACGATTTCCGCGGCAACAATGCCGCGCAGAATACCGTCGGGTTCCGCCTCGTGCGCGACCTCGGCAACCCCTGAACGAGCTGCTGCGCGACGTTGGTCCAGGACATTCCTGAAAAAAAACAAGAGTCCCTAAACCGATATACTTAGCCAGTTGCCAAGCGCTACGGGGTCTGCGATGAAGCTGTTGTTTCCTGCCGGCGAACACGAACCGGTCGAACTCAAGGATGGCGAAACCCTGGTCGGCTCAGCGCCGGACTGCCAGATCATGCTGGCCGCGCCCGGCATCGCAAACCGGCATTGCAGCTTGCTCACGCGCGGCGAACAGGGCACGGTGCGTGCGCTGGACCCGGCCGCGGTCATCGTACTCAACGGCAAACAGATCAGTGCCGATGCGCCATTCAAGGCCGGCGATCTGCTGCTGTTCGGCAAGGTCGGCTGTCGCGTGGTCGCATCGGAAAAGATCGCCGCGCCCGCGCCGGTTCGGCGCCCGCCAACACCGAGCATCGACGACGACAACGGCCGCACGCGCGTGCGCGCGGCGCTGCCGAAATTCGTCATGCGCGGCGTGTCCGGACCGACGTTCGGCAAGACCTTCGGCGTGGTCGGCGCACTCACGCTCGGCCGCAGCGCCGAATGCGACATCAGTATTCCTTCCGACGAGATCTCGCGCCATCACGCCAAACTGCAAGTCGTGCCCGACGGCGTGATGGTCGAAGACCTGGGCTCCGCCAACGGCACTTTCATCAACAACCAGCGCGTACATGGCGGCACCCTGATGAAACCCGGCGATGAACTACGCCTGGATACGATCCGCTTCATGCTGATGTCGCCGGAACAAATGCAATCCGGCGCTGCGCCCCAGCGCAGCGAAGCACCGACCGTCGTCGTGCCGCAGCCGCGTGCACGCGGCGGTGGCGGAATGTGGCTGGTCGCGGCGCTCGTCGTCGCCGGCGTGATCGTGGCCGGGGTGTTGAAGTATTTGGGGATGTTCTGACGCTGCTATTTTTTGCGCGAGACTTGCCGGTGCTGGAATAAAGCTCAACCGCTCGGAAGTTGTGCTTCGCAAATTATTCTTTCGCCCGCTTGGCAGTAAAGGTCTGCTTGTCAGCTGACCGCCACGCGCATCGACAGATCAATCGCCCGCACGTGCTTGGTCAGCGCACCGATCGAAATGAAATCCACCCCCGTCTGCGCCAGCGCGCGCAGACCATCGAGACCGACCCCGCCGGATACTTCCAGTTGTACGCGACCGGCGGCTTCGGCGACGGCGCGATGGATGTCGGCGAGCGGAAATTCATCGAGCAGGACGCGGTCGACGCCGGCAGCCAGCGCTTCGCGCAATTCGTCGAAATTTTCCACTTCCACTTCCAGTAGCAGCTGCGGGTGCTTCGCGCGCGCGGCGCGTACGGCGTGCGTGAGCGAACCAGCGGCGGCGATGTGGTTTTCCTTGATCAGTATGGCGTCGTACAAGCCGATGCGGTGATTGCTGCCGCCGCCGCAGCGCACGGCGTATTTCTGTGCGGCGCGCAGTCCTGGAATCGTTTTGCGCGTATCCAGGATCACGGCGCGCGTGCCGCGCACGGCCTCGGCGTATTGCGCGGTAACCGTCGCTGTGGCGGACAGGGTTTGCAGGAAATTCAGCGCGCAGCGTTCTGCGCTGAGCAGCGCGCGCGCGTTTCCCTGCAGCGTACACAGTAACGCGTCGGCGGCGACGTGTGCGCCATCGACGCAGTTCCAGTCGATGCGGACGGCTGGATCCAGTTGGCGGAAACACGCATCGAACCAGGCGCTGCCGGCGATCACGGCGGCGTCGCGCGTGATCACGCGCGCGCTCGCGCGTGCGTCCGCAGGCAGCAGGTCGGCGGTGACATCGCCGCTGCCGATGTCTTCGGCCAATGCGCGTTCGACATCCCGCTGCACGATCGCTGCGGGCGGCGCCAACACTGGGCGTGCCATTTACGGCGTCGACGCCGCGGCTGCCGCGGTGGCGGCGTGCGCCTGTTTGAGGCGTTCGACGATGGCATCGAGCGCGCGGTCGAACAGCGGCACTTCCTCGAGCACGACGGCTTTGCCTTCCTTGATCTGCACCGCGAGTTGCGGCGCGGTCATATCGGAAACCTTGAGACCCTTGCGATTGACGAACAGGTACTTGGCGCTGATCGGGCTGATCCACGACAGCTTCGCGCGTTCCTTGGCGCCGTTTGCGTCGGTGAACTCGACCCACATGCCGACTTTCATGTCCTTGGCCTGCTTGAGGCATTCTTCCTCGGCGTCGAGGAAGGTCTGTGGCGCGCGGGCGTCCTCTGCGCGCAGGTGGATTTCTTCTTCGACCGGACTGTCGAGCGCCGCCGCGGTTGCCGCGGCCTTGCCGACCGCTTCCAGCGGTGCCGCGGCTTCAGCCGCAGCGATCACCGGTGCTCCGTCCGCGGCCGCGAGCACGCCGCGATAGAAGACGTTCAGCTCCTGCATCAGCTGTTTGACGTCGTTCTCATGGTAGGCGACGGTGGCCAGGCCGTGGCGCAGGCTCTTCTCCAGCACCGGCAGGATGCTTCTCAGGCGTGTTTTCTCGACGTCGCTGTGTTTGGCTTCGGCGCTCCACGCGAACTCATCGGCAAAACGCAGAGCCTGCCGCCACTCGTTGGAATCCTCGCCCTGGCGCAGCAGCGTCAGCACGAGGAAATTGGCCCACGGCCGCGTCAGCACGTTATGGATGATCTCGGGGAGATTGCGATTTTCCACACGCTTGAGAATTTCGCGCGCGGCGGTGCGCCGCGCCGAATGCAATTTCTCGCGTCCGCGCGTGGCTTCGGCAGCGCGCTGCTCGGCGAGCTCCGCGCGCTTCTTGTTCGATTCGAGGAACGCTTCGAACTCGGCGCGCGCCGTATCGAAAATACCGAGATCTTCGTCGAAGTCCTTGAGGATTTTCTCGACCGTTTCATTGACCTTGTCGTAGAGGCGGCGGTCGCGGTCGGATTCTTCCGACCAACCCATGCCGGCCTGCGCCATCGCGTCGAGCAGCTGTCGTGCCGGATGCGCCTTCTGCGCGAACAGGTGTTTGTCGAGCAGCGCCACTTTCAGATACGGAATCTGCAGACGGCCGAGCACGGCCTGCATCTGCGCCGGCAGGTTGCGGTCGCGCAGGATGTATTCGAACAGCATGCCGACGAGATCGATGGTGTCTTCGTCGGGCGCAGCCATGCCGACCTTGTCGCCGCCGTGGAACTTGCCGGCCTGATCGAGCAGTTCGCGTTTGACCTGCTGCACGAACTGCGCGGCTTCGGCACCGCCGGTGGGGACGGGCGCTTGTGCGACCGGCGAGGATGTCTGCAGCAACGTCAACGCCGACAGCAATTCGGTAATCGGCACGCTCGGCGCGCCGAGTGGCGCGGCAACGTAGTTCGGATCGTTGAGCATGAACTGGCGGCGGCTCGACATCAGCGAGCGCACGGTGTTGTACAGCTCGATTTGCAGATGCGCGGCGGCGGCCGGGTCGTACTGTTGTGCATATGCCGGCGCGAGGACTCCTTCCGCGCCGGTATCGACGGCGGCTGGCGCTCCGGTCTGTTGCGGCTGGCCCGGCGCATGCTTGGCGCCCGGCGGCAGCGCGTAACGAATTTGCGGCAGCACGCCGGCCTGGATTAGCTGCTCGTTGACCTCGTCGTAGATCGAGCCGAGGCTCGACATCACGTAGCGGTCGAACAGCTTGAAGATGATCAGGCGCGAGTTGACCGACAGCTCCAGCTCGCGCATCGCCAGGCGAAATGCCTGTGACAAATGCGCGGGTCCAATCGGATTGATCGAGTCCTCTATGTTGGCGCCGCCGCGCAGCACGGACAGCCGCTGGTTGAGCGCATTCACCTGCGGAGCCAGACGGTTCTCCGCCTTGGTGATCGTGCTGCTGATCGCGAGGTTTTCTTCGAGTTCGGTGTCGTCGACCAGGCTCAAGTCGCCGGTCGATGCCGTCACCGCCTCGATCTTGGCCGGCTGCAGGCGCCCGGAAGCGAAATCGTTGAAGATCTTGCCGACCTGTTCCTGGAACAGGCGTTCGACGACCTGGCGTTTCAGCCGCACCTTGCGCATACCGTCGAAATAGACGGTCTGCACGGCGTTGTTCTCGGCCTTTTCGGCCAAATCGAACAAGGCGTCGTCGATGTTCTCGAACAGGGTATTGACCAAACCCTGCAGGCGCTTGAGCGCGGTCGCGCGTACGCCGCGCAGCAGCTCGCCCAGTCGATCGCCCGTACCGAGGCTTTGCGTCGCCTGGCGCGTCTGCAAATCAACCACTTTGCTCGAATCGGTTGGAGGATTCGTCATCGACCCTGTCTCGATGTGACCAGAATCCGCAGCGGCACCGGCCTACACTTCAGCATAACCGCGCAGATATCGGAAAGTGTGAAATTTCTCACATTATGCAGACGCATTCTCCCAGCGGACAGTTGCGCCGACGAACGGATTCAGCGCGGAAACGCGGAAAGCTGCGTCGTGCCGATCGCCTCGTCAGCCAGCATGACGGGGATATCGTCCTCGATACGATAAATGAGCTTGCCATCGCTCGTTATCAATCCCGCCTGTAGCGCCGAGGACACCATTATGGAGGCCGTCGTCTGCACGCCACCGGCGCTGATCGCATGGTTCAACGCGTCCAGTTCGTTGCGCATCAGCGGCCGCACCGGCACCTTGGTGACCGGACAGCAGAGAATGTCGAGCAGCCTTTTATCCATGGGGGTACGAATGACGTCCAGTTGCGCCTAGAATATCCGTTTTACAGGGTACTGACCATGAAAACCAAAGGCGCGCCACGGCCGCAGATCGGCGTGGTGATGGGTTCGCGTTCGGACTGGGACACCCTGCAGCACGCGGCCGAAACGCTAGTGCAGTTCGGCATTGCGCACGAAGTGCTCGTGGTATCGGCGCACCGCACGCCCGATCGTTTATTCGACTACGCCGAGAATGCCGCGGCGCGTGGATTGCGCGCGATCATCGCCGGCGCCGGCGGCGCCGCGCATCTGCCCGGCATGCTCGCCGCAAAGACTTCTCTGCCAGTGCTCGGCGTACCGGTGCAATCGCATGCGCTCAATGGCATGGATTCGCTGCTATCGATCGTGCAGATGCCGGCGGGCGTGCCGGTGGCGACGTTCGCGATCGGCAAGGCCGGCGCGATCAATGCCGCGCTGTTTGCGGCCGCGTTGCTGGCGGGCACGGACGACGCAGTCGCACACAAGCTCGATGCCTATCGCGCGGCCCAGACGAAGCAAGTGCTGGCGAAGCCTGATCCGCGCAAAACATGAGCACGATCGGGATTCTTGGCGGCGGCCAGCTCGCGCGCATGCTGGCGCTGGCCGGCGCGCCTCTCGGCGCGCGATTTCTGATCGTCGACAGCGTTGCCGATGCCTGCGCCGGGCAAGTTGCGCCGCTGGTGGTCGCCGATTGGCGCGACTTTGCAGAACTGGAAAAGCTCGCCGCGCGCATCGACGTGGCGACGTTCGATTTCGAAAACGTTCCGGCCGACACTGCGCAGTGGCTCACCGAGCACACGCGCGTGTCGCCGAATCCGCGTGCGCTGGCGTTGGCGCAGGACCGGCTCGCCGAGAAAACGATGTTCCGCGAGCTCGGGCTGGACACGCCGGCGTTCGCGACCGTGGATAACCGCGAAGATCTCGGGCGCGCCGCGCGCGCCATCGGTTATCCGGCCGTGCTCAAGACGCGCCGCCTCGGTTACGACGGCAAGGGGCAGTATCGGCTGCGCAGCGAAGCGGATCTCGATGCGGCATGGCAGGCGCTGTCCGGAGCGCCGTCGATCCTCGAAGCCTGGGTGCCGTTCGACCGCGAAGTCTCTGTGATCGCCGTGCGCGGCGGTGATGGTGCATTTTCCACTTATCCACTAGTGCAGAACTGGCACGCCGACGGCATTCTTGCCGCCAGCCTCGCGCCCGCACCGGATTCGGCGGGCCTGGAGCCAGTGGCGATCGGGCATGCGCGCGCGATTGCCGAGCATCTGGACTACATCGGCGTGTTCGCGCTGGAACTGTTCGTCAAGGACGGGAAGCTGTTCGGCAATGAAATGGCGCCGCGCGTGCACAACTCCGGGCATTGGAGCATCGAAGGCGCGCCGTGCAGCCAGTTCGAAAACCATGTGCGCGCCGTGCTCGGCCTGCCGCTCGGCGACACGGCCGCGCTCGGCCATAGCGTCATGCTGAATTGGATTGGCGAATTGCCTGACGCCACCCCTGTGCTCGCCGAACCGCGCGCGCACTGGCACGACTACGGAAAATCCCCGCGCGCCGGGCGCAAGGTCGGGCATGCAACCTTGTGTGCGGAAACCCGCGCACAGCTGAGTGAACGGCTTGAGCGCGTCGCGCGCGCGCTCGGCCGCGGGCAGCAGGTTGCGCCGGTGATCGCGGCGCTTGCGCGCTCGTCCTGACCGCGTCGGCGGTCGGAAGCAGCAACGCAACAGTCACGCCATCTGTGCCGCCGCGAACTCCCAGTTCGCCAGATTCCAGAACGCCTCGACGTATTTCGGCCGCGCGTTGCGGTAATCGATGTAGTACGCGTGCTCCCAGACGTCGCAGGTCAGCAGCGGGCGATCGCTGCCGGTAATCGGCGTGGCCGCATTGGACGTGCTGACGATGGCGAGGCCGCCGTCGGCGCGCTGCACGAGCCATGCCCAGCCCGAGCCAAACGTGCCGACCGCAGCTTTGCTGAATTCTTCCTTGAACTGAGCGAAGCCGCCGAACCCTTTTTTGATCGCGTCGGCGAGCTTGCCGTTCGGCTCGTTGCCGCCCTTCGGCGCCAGGCTGTTCCAGTAGAAAGTATGGTTCCACACTTGTGCGGCGTTGTTGAACATGCCGCCCTGGGCCTTCTTGACGATGGCGACGAGGTCGAGGTTTTCGAACTCGGTGCCCTTGATCAGATTGTTGAGGTTGGTGACGTAGGCCTGATGATGCTTTCCGTAGTGGTAATCGATCGTTTCGGCGGAAATGTGCGGAGCCAGCGCATCGCGCGCCCACGGCAGGGCAGGAAGTTCGATCGCCATGATGTTTCTCCTTGTTGGTTGGCTTGGAATCCCAAGTATAAGGCCAGTCGCACTGCTACAATATGCGTTCTCCGGCGCACTCGCGCCTGTTACATCGACGAAAGACCATGGACACATTGGAACGCATCAAGCAAACCGTAACTTCCCAGCCGATCGTGCTGTTCATGAAAGGCACGCCGCAGTTCCCGATGTGCGGGTTTTCGAGCCGCACATCACAGGCGCTCAAAGCCGTCGGCGCCGAGTTCGCTTCCGTCAACGTACTCGAAGATCCCGAAGTGCGCGCGAACCTGCCGCGGTATTCGAACTGGCCGACGTTCCCGCAGCTGTTCATCAACGGCGAACTGATCGGCGGTTGCGACATCACGCTCGAACTCTACGAAAGCGGTGAGTTGGAGCGGATGGTCAAAGAAGCCCGCAAGAACTGATCCAGTGTCCGCCGATCGCCACGCGCGCCTGCCGGCCGGCTGGAGCGCCAGTCCGCGTGCCCTCGACGATCGCGTGGTATTGCTCACCGGCGCGACCGGCGGCCTCGGCCGCGCAAGCGCGCTCGCCGCCACGCGCGCCGGCGCGAGCGTGATCCTGCTCGGGCGCAAAGTGCGCGCGCTGGAAAAAGTATACGACGAGGTCGCTGCGCTCGGCTTCGCGCAGCCGGCGATCTATCCGCTGGATCTTGCCGGCGCCACGCCGAACGATTACGCGGAAATGGCGGCGACCATTGAACGCGAGTTCAAGCGTCTCGATGGCATCGTCCACGCCGCCGCGCATTTCACCGGGCTGCAGCCCGCCGCAAATATCGCGCCGGACGAGTGGTTGCGCGCGCTGCACGTGAACCTGTCGGCGCCGTTCCTGCTGACGCAAGCGTGTCTGCCGCTGCTGCGCGATGCGCCGGATGCGAGCGTCGTGTTCGTGCTCGACGATACCCAGCGCATGGGCCGCGCGCATTGGGGCGGGTACGGCGTGGCCAAACACGGACTCGCCGGATTCGCGTCGATCCTGCACGATGAGCTGGAAAACACATCGATCCGTGTGCACGCGCTACTGCCGGCGCCGATGCGCACGGCATTGCGCCGCGCGGCGTATTACGGCGAAAACACGCTGCAGCTGCCGCTGCCGGAACAAGCGGCGAACGCTGTCGTGTACTTGCTCGGCAGCGACGGCGCGGCGGCGCGCGGCAAGGTTTTGGACTTGCGAGCCTGACGATGGATCACAGCTTGACCACGCTGTCCGCCGGCATCCTGCTGTTCCTGATCATGGATCCGCTCGGCAATATTCCGCTGTTCCTGAGCCTGCTCAAGAACGTCGCGCCGGAACGTCGCCGTCGCGTACTCGTACGCGAACTGATCATCGCGCTCGTGGCGCTGTTCGCGTTCCTGCTCGGCGGCGGTTTCGTGCTGAAAGCGCTGCAGCTGCGCCCGGAATCGATCAGCATCGCCGGCGGGATCATCTTGTTCTTGATCGGCGTGAAGATGATTTTCCCGCCGCGTGAAGGCATCTTTGGCGGCGCGCCCAACACCGAGCCGTTCATCGTGCCGATGGCGATTCCCGGCGTCGCCGGACCCTCGGCCATGGCGGCGCTGATGCTGATGACGAACTCGCAGCCGGGACGCACCGCCGATTGGAGCATCGCCCTGTTCTGCGCATGGCTCGCGACGGCGCTGATTCTGTTCTCATCGACTTACCTGTTCCGCTGGCTCGGCGTCAGCGTACTCACCGCGATAGAACGCCTGATGGGCATGCTGCTCGTCGCGTTGTCGGTGCAGATGTTTCTCGACGGTGTCGCGGCGTATCTGAAGGCCTGACTAGCGGGATTTTTCGATTGCGCGCACTTGCTCGTGACCACGCCGCGTGAACGGGCTGGCGTCGCCCCATTTTTTCTTCAGGGTTGCGAACAACGGCGCGAGGCTCGCGTGCTCGATCTTCGTGCCGCTCAGCGCCTGACAGTACTTCTGCGTCAGTGCTGCCTGATCGGCGTACCACGGCGCCTTGTCGGCATGTTCCTGATTGACCGACACGGCCCGTTCGGCGAACTCCGCGCCTCGTGCCGCATCGCCGGCGGCGCAATGCAGATCGGCCAGTGCCGTGAGGATCGGTCCGTACATGCGATGGTTGGCCTTCTCGGCGATCGGCAGCGCCTCGTCAAGCAGCTTCAATGCTTCGTCGCGATCGTCCTGGGCGTAACGCGCATACGCAAGATTGAACAGTGGATAGGCGAGGTCGTCGAAGGTTTCGCTGTTGTTCTTGCGGTCGCTGGCGAGCGCATCGCGCAGCAGCGGTTCGGCGTCGGCCAGATTGCCGGTTTCGAGCATCAAACGCCCCAGGTTGTTTTCGATTGTTGCTATTTCAGGACTGCCCGGGTCGTATACCTTTTTTGCAGCGCCTAGGGCGCGCGCCCAGTCGGCGCGGGCTTGTAGCAGCTCTCCGTTCTGATAGGCGGCAGAGCCGAGAGAATTCACGGAAACAATCGTGTCCGGATGTGTTTCACCGACCACTGGCTCAAGCATTTGCACGACTTGCGCATACGTGCGTTCGGCTTTGCCGTAGTCGCCATCAAACAATGCCAGCAGCGCTGTCCCGGAGAGACTGCGTGCACGATGCAGGACGGTGTCGCGCAGTGGGGCTTGTGCTTGATCGACGGCGTCGAGAGCGGCCTTGTATGAATCCGTCGCTTCGGCTCGCTTTTCGGTATAGGCGAAAATATCGCCGCGTACATTGGCGCTCCATGCGCGCTGTTGCCAAGTCAGCGGATCCTTGGACGCCTCTATGGCCTCGAGTTGTCCCAGCGCGTCGTCATATTCACCCATCGTATAGAGCAAATCGGCCAGCTCGATGTGGCTGTCGATACGCTGTGCGCGTGCATCGGGCGTGAGATCCGCGCCGCCGAGCGAATCGATGGAGCGACGCAGCAACTCGACGCCGCGTTTGTTCAGGCTCAGACTTGAATACGCTTGACCCATCGTAGCGAGGAATCGCGCACGGATTTCTGCGCGCGAAAATTCCGTATGGTCAATTCGAGCTACTGCGCGATCGAGGGCTTCGCGTACCGTGATGCTGTTGCCGCGCGCCTCATTGGCATCAGCACTATGAAAGATCGACAGCAGAAATTCGCGCGTCTGGCGCTCCGACGTTAGTTCCAGCTCTGCACGCGATTGCGCCTCGCGCGCCGCGTTGCGAGCTAGTGTGGCCTGCACGGCGAGCAGGCCGAATACGATCGCGAGCAGCGCGGAAAATCCGGCGATCAATATCCAGCGCTGTTGCCGACGCCGCAATTCACGCTGGCGCAGCTGGTCGTAACGCAGCGACAGCAGCCCCGCAACGAGTTTCAGAAACGCTTGCGCAAAGCCGTCGCCCTGTTCGCGCGCATCCGCGGCGATCGGCTCGCCAACCGTGCCGGCCTTGTCATCGACATTGCTGAGCAAGAGGCTCAGCGGGAACGCGGCACGCTGCGCTTCCGAGCGTGGATCAAGCCCTGGGTCGCCGCCGACAACGAAGGCCAGCACCGGCCGCTGCGGATGGCGGCGGCGGAAATAGGCAATTTCTTCATCGACCCAAGGCGAGCTCACCGCGGCCGGCGAGCACACGACGATCAAGGCTGCCGATGCATCGAGCGCCTCCTGGATGCTCTGCGAGAGACTTCCCGCCGAGGCGAGTTCGTCTCGATCGCGGAATACCGCACCGACGCGCGCGCCGATTACGGCTCCGTCCGCGCGCGTCCCGCGCAGCACGCGTGGGATCGAGTAGGTTTCCAGGCGACGGTGCAGCTTCTGCGCGATCTTCGCGTCGCGGTGGCTGTAGCTGATAAAGGCGCGATAGCGCAGCGATTCGCCAGTCATTCGACTCAAGGCTTGGCCGGTGATCGCCGTTTGCGCAAGGTTCGCTCAGCGCTCACTCAAAGCCGTTGGCGAAAATGATTCCGCGCGCGGCGTTCAGGCAGGCCGAATTCGGCTCCGCCGCATCGATGCCGTCCCAGGTGCCAATGTAGCCGTCCTGGAAACAGAAATACTGGCCATCGTAGTTGCCGCCGGTCCCATCCCAGACCGAAGAGCTGATGTACGAGGTGGCATCGGGCACGATGCCGTTGACGCTGCCGTCGAGCCCGTACAACGCAACCAGCGTGGCACCGCTCGGGAACGTGTAGAAGGCCCACTGGAATCCCGTAGCGGAGAACGGATCGGCATTGTCCAGGAACGAATAGCGAATACCGGTTATACCAACCCCGTCGCCAAACAACGTAGCCAGAGCCGTTTCGTCGAAATGAAAGTAAGTGGACGAATTGAGCGTGCCGGCCACGGCGACCTCGCAATAATCATTCGTCTTGTAGTCTTCGGTCGGCGTGCTGGCTCGTCCGGAGAACGTGTAGCCCATGCTGGTGACCAGGATGGAGTTTGCTACGGTTCCGGGGCAATCGCTGGTGCCGATGGCGCCCAGGTTCCAGTTGCTGCTGCTGTCGACGCGGACGCCACGTTTGCCGGCCCAGGCATCAGTAGCTGCCAGCCCGAGCATGAGCACCAGACAGATTCTGAATCCGACCGAAGCAGACATGGCTTCCTCCGTCGCTGGTCTTGCAGGATAGACTAGCCTACCCACGCCCGCAACGAACAATCCGATGACGGCGTCACCCTCCTTGCGCGAAATACTCGACGTTTGGAATGCAGCCGAATCGGATCCTGCACGCCGTGCGCGGCTCGACTACCTGGAGCTTGCGCGCGGCGCACTGGCGCTGGGTCATCCGAACCTGGCCAGCGAAATTCTGCGCGAACCCGCAGCGCAGCCGGGCGCGGTGGCGGAATTGCGCTATCTGGCGGCGTTGGCTGCGGCGCGGATCGGCGCGCTGCAGCATGCACAGACGCTCGTCGATGGATTGCTGCAAGATGCGGCCGCCGAATTCCGCGTCGATGCCCTTGCCTTGGCGGGGCGTATCGCCAAAGATCGCTGGGCGCGTCTGCCACCCGGACCGCCGCGCGAAGCGGCCGGTCAGCAGTCGGTGCGCTGCTATCGGCTTGCGTGGGAACAGTCGCGCGACGTCTTCCCTGGCATCAATGCGGCAACGATGTTGCAGCTCACCGGGGACAATCGCGCGGCGCGTGAACTCGCGCAGCGCGTGCGAGCGACAGCGCAAGACGCTGAATCGATGCCGGTGCACTGGCGCGAAGCGAGCTTGGGTGAAGCGGCCTTGTTGCTCGGCGAAGGTGAGGCCGCGGCTGAACACTATCGTTCAGCGGTGGCGGCAGCGCATCGACAGATCGGCGATATCGCAAGCATGCGCCGGCAAGTACGCTTGCTGAGTACCAATGTGGACATTTCCGCTAGCGTGCACGCGGCGCTCGACGTTCCGCGCGTGGTCGTGTTCACGGGACACATGCTGGATGTGCCCGGAAGGTCGCCGGCACGGTTTCCGCGCGAACTGGAACCGGCGGTAGCCCAGGCAATCGCCGAGCGCGTTGAAGCGATGGGCGTCGGCTTCGGCTACTGCTCGGCGGCGTGCGGCAGCGATTTGTTGTTCATCGAGGCACTCTTGGCGCGCGGCGCGCAAGTGCACATCACGTTGCCGTTCGAACGCGAGGATTTCATCGCCACGAGCGTCGCGTTCGCCGGCGGCGACTGGGTTGCGCGGTTCGAGCGCGCGCTCGCGCAAGCCACGAGCGTTACGTTCGGCGTACGCGAGCGTTATCTCGGCGACGAGTCGCTGTTCGCTTATGCGGGAGGATTGATGCAGGGCGCCGCGGTGCTGCGCGCGCGCGAACTCGAAGCCGAACCGCTGCTGCTCGCGGTCGTGGACGAAGCATCCGAGCGGCTGAGCGGCGGTTCGCTCGATCTGCTCGCCAGCTGGAACGACCTGGGCTTCCGCGCGGACACGATAGAGATTTCGGCGTTGCGCCCGGCAGGCGCCCCGGCATCGCGTGCTGCGAACGCGATGTCTACGCCCGCGCTCGCTTCGGTACGCGCGGGAACACTGCGCCGCGAAGTGCGCACGATGTTGTTCGCGGATATGGTCGGCTACAGCCGCCTTGCCGAAGAAGACACGCCGTCGTTTCTTGCGCATTTTCTCGGGGCGATCGCCGACATCGTCGCGCAGTCCGCCGTCCCGCCGCAGTTCGTCAACACGTGGGGTGACGGCTTGTTCATGGTGTTCGACGAAGTTTCGGTCGGCGCCCGTTTCGCATTGCAACTGCGCGACGCCGTTGCGAGTTGCGATTGGCCCGCGCGGGGCCTGCCACAGGGCACCAACATCCGCATCGGTATGCATACCGGGCCGGTATTTCACGCTTTTGATCGCCTGATCGGCCGCGAGAACTATTTTGGCTCGCATGTGGTGCGCGCTGCGCGCATCGAACCGGTCGTCACACCGGGGGCCGTTTATGTCAGCGCCGAACTTGCGTTTACCTTGGCTGCGCGCGGTGCACGCGAGTTCGCCACGGACTTCCTCGGCACCGTGGCATTGGCCAAAGGGCATGGCAACGGCGTGCTGTATCGCCTGCGCAATGCGCGCGATGCGGAGTAGTTTTCTCGCGGCTGTAACACTCGCCGGCTAATTTCGTGCGCTCCCGCGTGGAGCTCACCGTGATCAGCGTAGAACGCAGTTTTTTCGAGAAATTCCCACGGCTCGCCGAAGGCCGCGCGCGCAGTTTTTCGCAACCGGTCGTCGAGCTGTTGCGAAAGATTGCCGGCGAGGAGCGCATTCGCAGCACGCTCGCCGAATTCGGCGCGTTGTCGGGTTTTGATTTCGTCGAACGCGTGCTTGAGCACTTCCAGGTGCGCTACCAGTCGTCGAACACCGCCCGCGACAATATTCCCGCGGAAGGCCGCCTCGTCATCGTCGCCAACCACCCGCTCGGCGCGCTCGATGCACTCGCGCTGTTGCACCTGATCGGCACCGTGCGCCGGGACGTGCGCATCCTGGCCAACGACGTGCTCGCGCAGTTGACGCAACTTTCCTCGCTACTGTTGCCGGTGAATGTGTTCGGCGGCGCCGGCGCGGGAGCGCGCCTGCGCGGAGCGTATCGCGCACTCGAGGCGGAGCAGGCTCTGATCGTGTTTCCGTCGGGCGAGGTCTCGCGGCTGGGCCCGCAAGGTGTGCGCGACGCGCGCTGGTCGAGCGGCTTCGTGCGCCTGGCGCGGCACGCCGGTGCGCCAGTGTTGCCGGTGCACATCGCGGCGTACAACTCGCCGACGTTCTACGGGTTGTCGCTGCTGGCCAAGCCGCTGTCGTCGCTGCTGCTCGTGCGCGAAGCCTTCGGCGCCGCGAAGGCAAACATCGGCGTGCAGATCGGCGAGACCGTGCCGGTTGCGGAAATCACCGCCACGAAGCGTTCGCCGGAGCACGTTGCCGCAGCGATGCGCCGTCACGTGTATCAACTCGCGCGACGGCGTCCGGACGTGTTTGCGACCTCGCGCGCCATCGCCCATCCGGAATCACCTCTCGCGTTGCGCAACGCGCTCCAGCGCGCGGAAATTCTTGGGCACACGAGTGACGGCAAGCGCATCCTGCTCGTCGACGCGCAGCCGGATTGCCCTGTGCTGCGCGAGATCGGCCGCTTGCGCGAACTGGCGTTTCGCCGGGTCGGCGAAGGCACCGGTGCGCGTCGCGACGTCGACCGCTTCGATCTCCACTACCGGCACCTCGTGTTGTGGGATGAACACGCGCTGGCGATCGTCGGCGCGTATCGGCTCGGCGAAGGCGCGTCGATCCTGCCGCAGCGCGGACTCGCGGGAATGTATACATCGACGTTGTTCGACTACGCCGCCGCTGCTCGCGAAGTGTTGATCAACGGTGCGGAGCTCGGACGCAGCTTTATCCAGCCGGCGTTCTGGTGTTCGCGCAGCTTGGAATATCTGTGGCAGGGCATCGGTGCTTATCTGCGCCAGCGTCCGCACCTGCGCTATCTGATCGGGCCGGTATCGCTGAGCGCCGCATTGCCGGCGGACGCACGCGCCTGGATCGTGCATTGTCATGCGCATTATTTCGGCGCGGATCCCGCGCTCGCACGTCCGCTTCACGCCTACGAGGTACCGGCGCATATCGCCGCAGAAGCGCGATCCGCATGGGCAGGCAAGGACGTACGCTCCGGGCTGGCCGAGCTCAAACGCCGGCTCGTACAGCTCGGCTGCGCGGTACCGACGCTGTACCGGCATTACGTGGACCTATGCGAGCCCGACGGCGTACGTTTCCTCGGTTTCGGCACCGATCCGGCGTTCGCCAATTGCGTGGACGGATTGATTTGCCTGGATTTGGCGCAGCTGAAGGCGGCCAAGCGCGCGCGCTACCTCGGTGAGTCCGCAGTTTCGTCCCACGTCACTAAACTGACACGGGTTTCCTGTTAAACTATTGTTACGCGTTCCGTTAGCGGCGTATTGGAGCCGAACTGCGGCAATCGCGTAATCCGAAGCAAGCATGGCCGATGATCCATCGGGATTGGCGGCTGTTGGTCGACAAATTTGGGGCTCACGACGATGAATAGACGATTCGGTACGCAAATCCTTTTTTGGCTGCTGGCTTGCCTGATCGGCATGTCGGCCGCGCAGGCGCAAAACACCTCTTCGGCCCTGACTGGCCGTGTCACCGACCCGGCCGGCAATCCGGTCGCGGGTGCCACGGTGGAAATCGTGCACGTGCCGAGTAACACGGTGCGTACCGAAACCACGAATTCGGAAGGCCGCTACTCTGCGCAGGGTTTGCGCGTCGGCGGTCCGTTCAAGGTGCTCGTCAGCAGCGGCGCGCAGAAGGCGGAAAAAGACGACGTCTATTTGCAGTTGGCGCAGGAAGCCACGGTCAATATCGCCCTCGGCGGTGCCACCACCGAGCTGAACGCGATCACGGTGACCGCCAGTTCCGTCGCGCAGACGTTCCAGCCCGACAACAAGGGCGTGAGCATGAACGTCACCAGTCGCGAACTGCAGGTGATCCCGAATCCGGATCGCTCGATCCAGCAGATCGCGCGCATGGATCCATTCATCACGCTGACCAACAACAACGCCGCCGGCGGTTTCACCCAGATCAGCGCGCTCGGCCAGAACAACCGTTACAACAACATAACGATCGACGCGGTGCCGACCAACGACTCGTTTGGCCTGGAGGCCAACGGCCTGCCGTCGCAGAACCAGCCGCTGTCGTACGACGCGATCGAGGAATACAACATTTCGACCGCCAATTACGACGTCACCAACAAGCGCGCAGTCGGCGCGGCCATCAATATCGTCACCAAGAGCGGCACGAACGACTTCCACGGTTCGGCGTATTACGCGTACACCAACGCCAACGATCTGACCGGTGACGGCCGCAACAACACGCCATTCCTGGGCTATTCGCAGAAGTGGACCGGCGGCGCCTCGCTCGGTGGACCGATCATCAAGGACACGTTGTTCTTTTTCCTCGATGTCGAAGAATCCAAGCTCGATGCGCCGGCACCCAGCTTCGGTCCGATCGGTTCGGGCCGCGACAACATCGTGCCGATCACGCAGGATCAGCTCAGCCAGATCATCAACATCGCCAAGGGTTACGGCATGCAGCCGGGCGATTTCAACGCGACCGCGCCGAACCAGGACGAGAAGCGCGCGCTGGCCAAGATCGACTGGAACATCGCCGATGGCCATCGCATGAGCTTCCGCTACGATCAGACCAAGGGTTCGCAGCCGATCATCCAGGGCAACTTCACCGGCTCCAGCCCGCAGCTGGGCCTGTCGAGCTACTGGTATAACCAGGGCCGCAAGCTGCAGCAGGGCGTGCTGAACTTCTACGACGACTGGTCTTCGAATTTCTCGACCGAAACCTCGGTCTCGTACGCGAAGTACCGCTCCGCGCCGACCACTTCGACGCAGGCGCCGCAGGTCATCGTGTTCGTCGACAAGGCCGACAGCTCCACGCAGAACGCCGCGGTGGAATTCGGCGAAGACCAGTTCCGCCACTACAATCTGCTTAAAGTCGGCACCACCGATGTCTTTTTCGCCGGTACCTACACGGTCGGCGACCATGCAATCAAAGGCGGCTTCGATTTCCAGCGCGACGACTTCTACAACCTGTTCGGCCGCACCGAGTTCGGCGCTTATACGTTCAACAGCATCGCCGACTTCCAGGCCGGCAAGTACTCGCTGTACAACTTGTTCTTCCCGGCGCCCGGCTATCAGCTGAGTGATATCGCCGCGGACTGGAGCCTGAATCAGACCGGCCTGTTCCTGCAGGACGTGTGGCAGGCCACGGCCAATCTGTCGTTGCAGTTCGGTATCCGTTACGACCTGCCGCAGGCCGACGGCAAGCCGATCTACAACGCCGCGTTCACGCAGGCGTATGGCATCCGCAACGACGCGACACCGGGCACCGGCGTGTGGGAGCCGCGCGTATCGTTCAACTACAACTTCGATACCGATCTGAAGACGCAGCTGCGCGGTGGCCTCGGCATTTCCGAAGGCGTGACGCCGGGCGTTTGGCTGTCGAACTCGTACACGAACAACGGCATCACGCTGAGCAGCGTTACCGTGAACAACGGGCCGGCCGGCTCATTCAATCCGAATCCGTTCACGCAGGTGCCGCCGAATGGCACGCCGCCGACACCGGAAGTGGATCTGATCAACCCGCATTTCGCGCTGCCGACCGTATTCAAGGCCAGCCTCGGTTTCGATCGCGAGCTGCCGTGGTGGGGCCTGGTGTTCACCGCCGACGCGCAGTACCTGAAGAACCAGGATGCGATCCTGTATCAGGATCTCAACATCGGCCACGGCACCGCCGGCATTCTTCCGGACGGCCGCCTGAGCTACTGGGCGAATCCGTATTACGACTTCGCCACCGGCAAGGGTGCGACGGGCGTGCGCAGCGGCCGCAATACGCACTTCGGCGATGTCGTCTACCTGAGCAACAGCAGCAAGGGCGAGGCTGAATACCTGTCATTGATGGTCGGCAAGGCGCTCACGGAAGAACTCTCCGGCCGCTTGGGCTTCGTCGTCGGCAAAGCCACCGACATCAACTCGGGCACGTCCTCGCAGGCGTTCTCGAATTATCGTGGCCAGGCCGTGTACAACCCGAACGAAGATGTCGCGTCGCCGAGCAACTACGATTTCCGCGACCGCGTCATTGCCTCGCTGACCTGGCAGCATCATTTCTTCAGCGATTTGCGCAGCAGCGTTTCGGCGTTCTACGACGGCCACACCGGCCAGCCGTACAGCTGGATCTTCGGCACGGACGTCAGCGGCGTCTGCAACGGCAGCCCGGGCAGCGGCTGCCAGCCGGGCCTGGTCTATATTCCGAAAGGGCCGGGCGACGTCGAGTTCGCCAACGGCACGAGCGATGCGGCGAAGGCGCAGTTCTTCGACTACATCGCGCACGACGCGTATCTGGGCAGTCACCTGGGCCAGGTCGCCGGCCGCAATGCTTCGCGTGCGGCGTGGGTCAATCAGCTGAACCTGAGCTTTTCGCAGGAAGTGCCCGGCATCTGGGGCAAGGGCGAGGTCAAGTTCGACATCTTCAACTTCGCCAACCTGCTCAACAAGAAGTGGGGCGAGGTGTACGACATCGACTTCCCGTACAACCGCACGCTGGCGAACTTCGCCGGTGTCGACCAGGCCACGGGCAAGTACGTATACAAGCTGCCGACCGACAGCCACGGCAATTACGCGCCGGGCGCCCTGAAGTTCGAAGACCAGTTCGCGCAATCGCGCTGGTCGATGCAGATCACGTTGCGTTACGAATTCTAAGCGGGCGCAACTTCGGGAAATCGAGCCGGCGTTCGCAAGGACGCCGGCTTTTTTATGACCAGGGATGGTCGGTATGCCGGAAATGCAGGAGCAATTTCCGGCGATGACCAGGGATGGTCGGTATGCCGGAAATGCAGGAGCAATTTCCGGCGATGACCACGGAGGGTCGGTATGCCGGCCCGCCGGTGCTCCCGGCGCCTGCGGGCACTTCCCGCTTCCCTGTGGTCGGAAATGCAGGAGCAATTTCCGGCACTACGGTAAACTGTCCGGATGAATCGAGAAAACAAGCAAGCGCGGGAAACCGTCAGCGCGCGGATCGCGCCGGTGGCGGGAATGGACGTGTTGTCGCGCAACGAAGTCACGCGCTTGCGCGACGCAACACACGGTGGACTGCACACGCTGCTGCGACGCTGCGCCTTGGCGGTGCTCACCTCGGGCAGCGAGAACGACGATGCGCTCGGCATCTTCGCGCGTTATCCGGATTTCGACATCCAGGTGCTGCAGCAGGATCGCGGCATCAAGCTGGAATTGAAGAACGCGCCGGCCAGCGCGTTCGTCGACGGCCGCATCATCCGCGGCATCAACGAGCTGCTGTTCGCGGTCGTGCGCGACATCGTCTACGTCGCCACGCAGATGCAGGCCGGGCGATTCGATCTCGAGGAGTCGCACGGGATCACGCACGCGGTATTCGATATCCTGCGCAACGCGCGCATGCTCAAGCCGAACGTGGAACCGAATCTCGCCGTTTGCTGGGGCGGACATTCGATTTCGCGCCTCGAGTACGACTACACCAAGCTCGTCGGCTACGAACTCGGGCTGCGCGGTTTCGACATCTGCACCGGCTGCGGTCCCGGAGCGATGAAGGGGCCGATGAAAGGCGCGGCCATCGCCCACGCCAAGCAGCGCATGCGCTCGCGGCGCTACATCGGCATCAGCGAACCCGGCATCATCGCCGCGGAATCGCCGAACGCGATCGTCAACAATCTGATCATCATGCCGGACATCGAGAAACGCCTCGAAGCATTCGTGCGCGCTGGTCACGGCATCATCGTGTTTCCGGGTGGCGTCGGCACGGCCGAAGAGATCCTGTACCTGCTCGGTATACTTTTGCATCCGGCGAACGCCGGCATTCCGTTTCCGCTGGTTTTCTCCGGTCCGCGCGAAGCGGCGGCCTATTTCGAGCAGATCGATGCGTTCCTCAAGCTCGCGCTCGGCGACGATGTCGCCCGCTACTATCGCATCGTCATCGGCGCGCCGGCCGACACCGCGCGCGCGCTCGCCGCGGGCGTGGAAAAAGTACGCACGTATCGGCTGGACAGCAAAGACGCGTTCTTCTTCAACTGGGCGCTGACGATCGAACATCCGTTCCAGCAGCCGTTCCGGCCGACGCACGAGAACATGGCCGGGCTCAATCTGCAGCGCAACCAGCCCCGGCATCTGCTCGCGGCCGATCTGCGCCGCGCGTTCTCCGGCATTGTCGCCGGCAACGTCAAGGAAGAAGGCGTGCGCGCGATCGCCGCGAATGGTCCCTTCGTGATCGATGGCGACCCGGAAATCATGCGCGCACTCGACAAGCTGCTCGCCAGCTTCGTCGTGCAGCAGCGCATGAAGCTGCCGGGCAGTGCGTATGTGCCGTGTTACAGAATAAAAACCTGATGCGAGCGCAAGCGCGCCGTTAGCACGCTTGCGTCGTGAGCGGGTTTACGCGAGACGCTGGGCGTCCTCACGATGGTGATCGGTGAGTTTTTCCTTGTGCTTCTTGACCTGGCGGTCAAGCTTGTCGGCGAGCGCGTCGATGGCGGCATAAAGATCGGCGGCTTGCGCTTCGGCATGGATCGTCTTGCTGGCGGCGCAATGCACGGTGGCTTCGGCTTTCTGGAACAGCTTTTCCACGCTGAGGGTGACGCTGACGTCGTGCAGATGTTCGAAGTGGCGGACGATGCGGTCCAGCTTGCCGGTTACGTAACTGTTGAGTGCGCTGGTGACGGCGACTTGATGACCACTGACGGTAATCTGCATGGCAACCTCCTGAAACGGATTTTTGTGAAACCCGCGCTCGAAGCGGGTACATATACTTGGACCTGAAGGCTGGTTGACTGGTTCCTCGGTTTCTCCTTCAGCCGAGCCGGCTGCGTTCGTTGGATGAGGGAATGTGCAGAGCTTCGCGGTACTTGGCGACCGTGCGCCGCGCCACTTCGATGCCGCGCCGATTCAATTCGACCGCGAGGGCCTGATCCGACATCGGCCGCGCGGCCTTTTCATCGCCGATCAGCTTCTTGATCATTGCCTGGATCGCCGTCGCCGATGCCGCGCCGCCGTCGATCGTGGACACGCCGGACGAGAAGAAATACTTGAATTCAAACGTGCCGCGCGGCGTGTGCAGGTACTTGCGCGTGGTGACGCGCGAGACCGTGGACTCGTGCATGCTGATTTCCTCGGCGATGTCGCGCAACACCAGCGGGCGCATCGCCTCGGCGCCATAGTCGAGAAACCCGGCTTGCGCACGCACGATCGCATTGGCGACTTTGAGCAAAGTGTCGGCGCGTGTTTCCAGGCTCTTGATCAGCCAACGCGCTTCCTGCAACTGGCCGCGCAGATAGCTTGCATCGTCGCGGCGCGCCCGCGCGATCAGGGCGGCGTATTGCTGATTGATCGCCAGTTTCGGCTGGCAGTTCGGACTCAAGCTCACGACCCAGCGGCCGTTGTGCTTGAATGCATACGCATCCGGTGAGACGTATTCGGCGTTGCCGGGGCTGACCGCCGCGCCGGGTTTCGGATCGAGCGAACGGATCAGCGAAATCGCCGCATCGAGGTCCGCCGGTTCGGTATGCAGCTGCCGGCACAGGCGCGCGCGATCGTTGCGCGCGAGTTCTTCCAGGTGCTCGCGTGCCAAGGCCTGCGCGGTTGCCAGCCCGGGCACCGCGGGATCGAACGCATCCAGCTGCACGCACAGGCACTCGCTCAAGCTGCGGCTGGCAACGCCGAGCGGATCGAAGCGCTGAATGCGATGCCGCACCGCTTCGATCTCGTCGATTTCGACGTGATACAGCGTGGTCAGATTCTGCTGCAGCACCTCGTTGCTTTCGTGCAGGTAACCGTCGTCGTCGATCGCTTCTATGATCGTGACACCGATCGCGCGATCGCGCGCCGACAGCTGCGTGAGATTGAGCTGCCACAGCAGATGATCGCGCAGGTCTTCCGGTTCCTGGTCCTGTGATTCGAAACCCTCGCCGTCGTCCGACATCGCCCCGCCGCCGCTGCTGTAGTCGGAACGCTCCAGGCCAAAGTCCATCGGCTCGGCGTAGTCGAGTTCCTCGTGCGTCGGGGTTTCTGATTCCGCGCTGCTGGCGGCGGCTTCGGCCGGTGATTCCGAGTCGCTGGATTCCGCGGACTCGTTGGCCGCGCCATTGAGTTCGTTCAATTCCAGCAGCGGATTGGTTTCCAGCGCTTCGCGAAGCTCCATCTCCAGCTCGATACTGGATAACTGCAGTAACCGTATGGCCTGCTGCAACTGCGGCGTCAGCGCCAGCTGCTGGTTGATGCGAAGGTGTAGACCTGGCTTCACGTTCTGGGCTTCCGATCCCGGGACAAAGTCACTCGGGATTGAAGGATAGCCCCGTAGCGGGGTTTGAAGTCAACCGGTAAAAAAGCGCTATACTACGGGGGTTGCTGCTCATTGCATTCGCTGCAATTCCTACATCCGGAACTCTTTTCCGAGATAGACCTCGCGAACCTGGTCGTTCGCCAGCACGTCGGCCGGGGCGCCCTTGGCGAGCACGGCGCCTTCGCTCATGATGTAGGCACGATCGCAGATGCCAAGCGTTTCGCGCACGTTGTGGTCGGTGATCAAAATCCCGATTCCGCGCGCCTTGAGCTGGCGCACGATGCGCTGGATCTCGACGACCGAAATCGGATCGATGCCGGCGAAAGGCTCGTCGAGCAGCATGAAGCGCGGCTTTGCAGCAAGCGCGCGGGTGATCTCCACGCGCCGGCGTTCGCCGCCGGACAGGCTCTGGCCCTTGCTGCCGGAAATGTGCGCGATCTGCAGTTCGTCAAGCAGCGATTCCAGCTCGGCGCGGCGTCCGGCGGCGCTCAGGTCGTCGCGCAACTCCAGTATCGCGAGCACGTTTTCGGCGACCGTCAGGCGCCGGAATACCGAAGGTTCCTGCGGCAGATAGCCGACGCCGAGGCGCGCACGCGCATGCATCGGCATTTGCGTGATGTCGTGCTTGTCGAGCGTGATGCGACCGGCGTCGGCCCCGATCAAGCCGACCACCATGTAGAACGTCGTGGTCTTGCCGGCGCCGTTCGGCCCGAGCAGGCCGACCACTTCACCCTGAGCGAGATTGAAATCGAAATCGCGGACCACGGTGCGGCCGCGAAAACTCTTTTGCAGTCCGACCGCCTTGAGCATCAGTGCTTTTCTTCGGCAGCGGCTTTTTTCGGTTTGGTCTTGCCGGCCGGAAAACCGCAATTGTCCGCCGTCTCCGCCGCAGGCTGCTCGCTTTTTGGCTCCATGACGATGTGCACGCGGCTGCTGGAGGACACATCACCGCTTTCCATCTCGCCGGTGTTGGTGTTGTACACCATGCGCTCGCCGTGGAATTCGCCCTTGCCTTTCTGCACCATGACGACGCCGCCCGTCAGCGTGGCGATCGCGGAATCGTTGAGATAATCGATCTTGTCGGCGTCCGCGGTCACGAGTCCGCAATCGCCATCGTGCACTTGCTGCAAATGCGCCTGCTTGCCGACGAGCACGACGCGCGTGATGCCGCCGGCTTTGCCGTTCTTGTCGGCGACGCCGCTCGGGTTCTTGTAGATAGTGGCGTGGTCGGCGTGTGCCTTCATCGAGCCTTGTGTCACCACGACATTGCCGTCGAGCTGGGTAATGTCCGGATCGCCGGCTTTGCCGGTCTTGCTCTGCGTGGACTTCTGATAGTTGGCGTCGATCAGCATCGGCTGGCTGCTGTCGCTGCTCAGCGCGAACGCGTGACTGGTGAAAACGAAGCTTCCGGCAAGCAGGAGAGTCTTGTTCATGGATTCGCGGTTTCGTTGGCGGGGTTGGCGGTCCAGTGTACGTCGGACAGCAGCTCGACGACCTTCATGCCCATATCGGCCTTCAGACCGACGCCGTGTACGACGTGACCGGGGTCGGTGATGGTCGCAAGCTCGGCGGTTTCCAGGGTCTTTTTCGGCGGCGACGCATTTTTTTCCGAAGTGACGGTGAGATCGGATGTCTTCAATTCCACCGGCGTGACGGTGGCCGTCGGTTGGCGGCGCATCTGCACCCGGCCTTCGAATTTCATGATCGAACCGTCCTTGTTCACCCATGCCGAATCGGCATCGCCTTTCCAGAGGTTGCGGCTATTGTCGATGATTTCGTATTTCGGCGTGGCGACGAAGATCGACCCGTCCGCGGCGCGCCGCGTCAGCCGCGGCCCGCTGATGCTGAAAGCGTGCTGGCCATCGACGTCGAGGGCGTCGACGTTGAAGTTCGTCAGCGTGTAATCCGAACGCGGCGGCCCCACGAATGCCGGCGCGGCATTGCGCGTGGCGTACACCCAAACGAGCACCTGCGTAATCAGCGCGAGCGCGGCGAGCAGGGCGATCGTGAGGACGAGCTTGCGTTCCATCAGATGAACCGCGCGAGCTCTTCGTCGGCCTTGCCGTGCGCTGCCAGCAGCAGATCGCAGACCTCGCGCACCGCGCCTTCGCCGCCGCGCAGCTGTGTGCGCCAGCGCGCGCGCTCGCGTACCCACGCGTGCGCGTTGGCGACCGCGATCGACAAGCCAACACGCTGCATGACCGCCAGATCCGGCAGGTCATCGCCGCAATAGCAGCACTGCTCGGGTGCGAGTTTCAGCGCGTGGATCAGCTGTTCGTAGCACGCGAGCTTGTTGTCCTGGCCCTGGTAAACATGCGCGATGCCAAGTTCTGCCGTGCGCTCGGTGACCATGTGGCTCATGCGTGTCGTGATCACCGCCACTTCGATGCCGTTGGCAATCAGCCGTTTCAACCCCAGGCCGTCGTGCACGTGGAATGCCTTCAGCTCGCGGCCATCGTCGGTGAAACCCAAGCGGCCGTCGGTGAGCACGCCGTCGACATCAAACATCGCCAGTTTCACGCGCGCGGCGCGCTCGCGAATGTCGGCGGGGAGATCGTTCAGATGAGAATAGGACATGATCGGCGAGCGATTAGGCGCGTATCGCGAATAGTATGTGGTCGCGCGCGTTACGATTTGCCATGCATCGGCAGGGCGCGTTCAGACGACGCGTGCCCGCAGCAAATCGTGAATGTTCAACGCGCCGATCACGCGATTGTCGGCATCGACGACCAGCAGCGCGTGAATCTTGTGCGCTTCCATGAGGCCCGCCGCTTCGATCGCGAGCTTGTCGCCGGTGATCGTCTTCGGGTGCTGCGTCATGAGCGTGGTAACCGGTGTCGTGCGCAGATCGATATTCTTGTTGTCCACGGCGCGGCGCAGGTCGCCGTCGGTGAACACGCCGAGCAAACGTTGCTGCGCATCGACGATCGCCGTCATGCCCAAACCCTTGCGCGTCATCTCCATGAGCGCGGCGGAAAGGCTTGCATCGGCGCCGATGCTCGGGATCTTGTCGCCGACGTGCATGATGTCGCTGATGTGCAGCAGCAGGCGCCGGCCGAGCTGGCCGGCCGGATGCGAGCGCGCGAAATCCTCGTCGGTGAAACCGCGCGCTTCGAGCAGCGCGATCGCCAGCGCATCGCCCATGACCAGAGCGGCCGTGGTGCTCGCGGTGGGTGCCAGTCCGAGCGGACAGGCTTCGGCCGGAACGCTCACGTCCAGGTGCACGTCGCCCATCGTCGCCAGCGAGGAATTCGCGTTGCCGGTCATGACGATCAGCGGCACGCCCTGGCGCTTGATCACGGGCAGGATCGTGAGCAGCTCGTCGGTTTCGCCGGAATTGGACAGCGCCAGCACGACGTCCTTCTGCGTGATCATGCCAAGATCACCGTGGCTGGCTTCGCCGGGATGCACGAAGAACGCCGGCGTGCCGGTGGAGGCGAGCGTCGCGGCGATCTTGCGCGCGATATGCCCGGACTTGCCCATGCCCGAAACGACGACGCGGCCCGGACATTCGAACATGAGCTGGCAGGCGGCGAGGAAATTGGCGTCGACGCGTTCCTTGAGCACCTCGATCGCGCGCGCTTCGGTGTCGATGACTGCCAGTGCGCTGCGTTTGAGCGTGAGCATGTCGAGCTTCGCGCCGGAATGCGCGGTACCGGAAACGGGCTGGATCAAGGCGTTCATCAGGATCGGATTGAGCAGGGAAATCGCGGTCTCAACAGGTTCTGTGGCCATTTTATTGTTCGGAATCCGCTTCCGCGATGGTGGTGCGTATTGTACCCTGTCGGCCCTTTGTCGGGACGCCGACGCCGCGTCGCGCCTGCGCGCCGCCACAATCACGCCTTCTGATGGACACTCGCATAATCCAGACTTTGATCGAACAAGGCCTGCCCGGCGCACGCGCGCAGGTGCAGGGCGCCGATGGCGTGCACTTCGAGGCCACCGTGGTCTGCGCTGCATTCACCGGCAAACCCCCGCTGGCGCGCCATCGCATGGTCTATGCCACGCTTGGCGAACGCATGGGCGGCGAGATCCATGCGCTGTCGCTGCGCACACTGACGCCGGAAGAAGCGTCGCAGAACAAGGGTTGACGATGGCAAAGATCGTGATATCGGGTGGCGAACCCTTGAACGGCGACGTCTGGATTTCCGGAGCCAAGAACGCGGTACTGCCGATTCTTGCGGCGACGCTGCTCGCCGATGAGCCGGTGTCGATCGCCAATGTGCCGCATCTGCACGACGTGACGACGACGATGGAGGTGCTCGGCCAGATGGGCGTGCAGCTCACCATCGACGAACGCATGAAAATCCATGTCGATCCGCGTCCGGCCAATCGCTATTTCGCCCCATACGATCTGGTCAAGACCATGCGTGCGTCGATCCTCGTGCTCGGCCCGCTCGTCGCGCGTTTCGGCGAAGCCGACGTTTCGCTGCCGGGCGGCTGTGCGATCGGTTCGCGTCCCGTGGATCAGCACATCCGGGGTCTGGAAGCGCTCGGCGCCACCATCGCCGTCGAGAACGGCTATATCAAGGCCCGCGCCAAGCGGCTGAAAGGCGCGCGTATCGTCATGGACATGGTCACCGTCACCGGTACCGAGAACATCATGATGGCGGCGGCGCTCGCGGCCGGCACCACCGTGATCGAGAACGCGGCGCAGGAACCGGAAGTGGTCGATCTGGCGAACTGCCTGAACTCGATGGGCGCGCAAATCAGCGGCGCCGGCAGCAGCACGATCGTCATCGACGGGGTCGAGCGTCTGCACGGCACCGATTACGAAGTGCTGCCCGATCGCATCGAAACCGGCACGTTCCTCGTCGCCGGTGCGATCACCGGCGGGCGCGTCATGACCAAGCGGGCGCGCCCGGAAACACTCGAGGCGGTGCTGGCCAAGCTCGAGGATGCCGGCGCGCAGGTCAACACCGGCGCAGACTGGATCGAAGTGAACATGAACGGCAAGCGTCCGCGCGCGGTCGACGTGAACACGGCGCCGTATCCCGCGTTTCCCACGGACATGCAGGCCCAGTTCACTGCGCTCAATGCAGTCGCGGAAGGAGTCGGCACCATTACCGAGAATGTGTTCGAGAATCGCTTCATGCATGTGCACGAACTCGAACGGCTTGGCGCCAACATCCGTATCGAAGGCAACACCGCCGTGATCCGCGGCGTCGAATCGATGTCGGGCGCGCCGCTGATGGCGACCGACCTGCGCGCCTCGGCGTGCCTGGTGCTCGCCGGACTCGTCGCCAAAGGCGATACCACGGTCGACCGCATTTATCACATCGATCGCGGTTACGAGAACATCGAGGAAAAGCTCGGGACGCTGGGAGCGAAGATTCGGCGGCTCCCTTCCTGAGATCGGTTACTTCCGCAACTCCATCACGATCATCGAGCCGTCGCCCTGCAGCTGTTCGACGCGCAGCGGCAGCGCGGTCACGCCCGGCGCGTACCATGAGCGCGCCTTGCCGGCGACGTCGGTGCGTTCGACAAGCACTGCGTCGAAGCTGCCGGCGGGAACACGGATCTTTTCCTCGCCGCGCGCGGCATACGTTTGTTGCTCGACGTGGTCCTTCGCCGCGACCGGCAGTGTCGCATCGCGCCCACCCGCGGCAATCACTTGCCCGAGTGCGACCGCCACGGTGCTGCGATCGATCGTGCCTTGCGGAATGACATAGGCGAAATTCTTGCCGTTATCGCGCACGCGTGCTTCGCGCGAGTTCCAGTCGAAATCGATTTCGCGGCGTTTGCTTTTGATCGCCGCGTCCTGTTTGTAGTCGTAATGCAGGCCCTGTGGTTTGCCGTCGGTCCAGCGAAATCGGGATTCCTCGCGCACGTCCAGTCCGAGCAGCCGGGCCATGCCGGCGCTGCCGCGCGTCTGGCTGCGCAGCGTCCAGGTGCCGTCGGCATTCGCGACGAGCGAATAATTCGCGTCGCCGATCGGCTTGCCGTCGCGAACGACGGAATACGTCGCATTCATCGGCTGCAGGTTCGCGGCGCCAACCGCACTGGCGAATATCAGCGTCGCTGGAATCAACAGGATTTTGCGCATTTTATGAATCCGAGGAGACTCAGGTGCCGGCGAGTGTGCTGGCACCCTGCTGAATGTCTTCCAACCGCAGCGGTTTGACCAGTGCGTGGCCATCGTACTGCACAGCGCGCGCGCGGAGCGTCACGCGGCCACGTGCGATCACGCCAACCGTTGCGACGAGCAGCTGATGTTCCAGGTGCAGCAAGCGTTCGGCGAGCAACTCCGGCGTGTCGCCGGCGAGCACCGGCAACTCGACTTGCGAAATCACCGGCCCGCCGTCGAGTTCCGCCGTGACGAAGTGCACGCTGGCGCCATGTACGGCGTCGCCTGCCTCAAGCGCGCGTGCGTGCGTGTGCAACCCCGGATATTTCGGCAGCAGCGACGGATGGATGTTGATCACTTTACCGCGCCATGCCTCGATCACCGCGCTGTCAATCACGCGCATGTAACCGGCCAGCACGATCAAGTCCGGTGCAAATTCCGCCGCACGCGCGAACAGCGTGCGATCGAAACTCGCGCGATCGGCAAACTCGCGCGGTGCCAGGGCGACGGCTTCCACTCCGGCGTTTTCGGCAAGCAGCAACGCCGGCGCCGTGCGCTTGTCGGAAAGTAGAGCCCGAATCCGGATCGGCAATTCACCACGATGTTGTGCGGCGATCAGCGCCGCGAAATTGCTGCCGCGGCCGGAGGCGAGTACGACGACGTCGAACATCGCGCCCGGCTTCAGCGAATGTGCACGCGATCTTCGCCTCGCGCCGGCACGATCTCGCCGATAGCGTGTGCACGCAGGCCGAGTTTGCCGAGAGCGGCGATTGTCGCATGCGCGGCGTCGCGCGCGACGATCACGGTATAGCCGATGCCGCAATTGAACGTGCGCCACATTTCGTGCTGCGGCACGTTGCCTTCGCGTTGCAGCCAGTCGAACACCCCCGGCAGCTTCCAGCTCGAGGCATCGAGCGTGAGGCCAAGCGCGTCCGGCACCACGCGAATGATGTTCTCGATCAGCCCGCCCCCGGTGATGTGCGCCATGCCGTGCACGGACTGCTGCGACAGCAACTGCAGGATCGGCTTGACGTAAATAGTGGTCGGCGCGAGTAGGGCGTCGGCGAGTTTCACGCCGCCGCCGAGATCCAGATCGAAAGGGTTGCCGGCACGCGCGAGGATCTTGCGCACGAGCGAATAACCGTTCGAGTGCGGACCGCTCGATTCGATGCCGACGATGGCATCGCCGGCGTTGATCGCGCCGCCATCGATCAATCGCGATTTTTCCACCGCGCCGACGCAGAAACCGGCCAGGTCGTATTCGCCCGGCGGATACATGTCCGGCATCTCGGCGGTTTCGCCGCCGATCAGCGCGCAACCGGCGAGTTCACATCCGCGTGCAATGCCGCCGATCACGCTGACCGTGGTCTCGACATCGAGCTTGCCGGTGGCGAAATAATCCAGAAAGAACAGCGATTCGGCGCCTTGCACGAGCACGTCGTTGACGCACATCGCGACGAGATCGATGCCGATCGTGTCGTGCCGATTCAGAGTCTGTGCGAGCTTGAGCTTGGTGCCGACGCCGTCGGTGCCGGACACCAGCACCGGTTCCTTGTAACGCCCTGCCAGCTCGAACAGGGCACCGAATCCACCCAGTCCCGCCATCACTTCCTTGCGGAACGTGCGCGCGACCAACGGTTTGATACGTTCGACGACTTCCTCGCCGGCGTCGATATCCACGCCGGCGGCGCGATAAGTCAGGGCTTCCTTCTCGGCGGACATGTGCGGCAGCGCGATAATGGGCCGTACATGATAGACGTTTGCGGTTCGATTCGGCAGACTGAGGCCTGCCCGCCCGGTCGAAATGGACGTTTCCGATGGCTTTCCGGTTTGTTTGGTTCCTCGCGTTTTTATGCGGCATACCGTACGCGGCCGCGGACAGTCTCTATACCGGCCAGGTGCCGGTGGCGTCGCAATCCGAACGGGACACCGCTGCGGGCCTGTCGGCGGCGCTGACCCAGGTGCTCGCGAAACTGAGCGGCGATAATGCCGTACTAAGCCGTCCCGGCGTGGCCAAAGCGGTCGCGCAACCGAACCGCTATGTTCTGCAATACCAGTTTGCGCAGGAAGCCGTCAGCGGTCAGGCGCCAGCGCGTCTGACGCTCGTCGCCCAGTTCGATCACACCGCGGTCGACCGCCTGCTGTCCGATCTGGGTCTGGTGCGCACCGAGACGGCCGCGGATACCGCGACCGCCGCTGCGGCGCCGGTGACGGACACGCGTCCGCAAACGTTTCGCGTGTGGGTCAGCGGCGTGAATTCGGCGCTGGACTATGCGCGCGCGGTCGGTGCGCTCGGGCGCAACGACCTGGTGCGCAGCGTACAGGCCGAAGCGGCGCGCAACGATGGCGTGCAGCTGCGCGTCGAGGTCAACGGGCCTCTGCAGCGCCTGCTCGATTCGCTCGCTTCCGGTCCCGTGCGCGTGCTCGATGCCGCGCCGCCCGTGGAAGGGGTGGATGCTTTACTGGGCATTTCTCAATAATCCGTGAATTCGCTCTGGCGCCATTTGCCCAACGCGCTGACTGGCTTGCGCATGCTGCTGGTCGCGCCGCTGGCCTGGCTGATTCTCGCCGCGCGCTATGACGTGGCGCTGATCGTGGCCGCGGTCGCCGGCTTGAGCGATGCACTCGATGGGTTTTTTGCCAAGCATTTCGGCTGGCAGACGTGGCTTGGCGGCATACTCGATCCGATTGCCGACAAGCTGATGCTGGTTGCCTGCTTCATATCGCTCGGTCTCGTCGGCGCACATCCGGAATGGTTGACCTGGCTCGTCGTCGGGCGCGATGTCGTCATCGTCGCCGGGGCGGTCGCGTATCACAATCTGATCGGGCGGATCAGTGCGCAGCCGACGCTGTTTTCCAAATTGACTACTTGTATACAAATTACTTACGTGCTCGCCCAGCTCGTCAACCTGTCCACGTGGTTCAGCCTGCCGCGCGCGGGCGTGCAGGGGCTGCTGTGGCTGACCGCGGCGTGCACGGTCGCCAGCGGTGTGCAGTACGTCGCCGTGTGGTCGGGCAAGGCGCTGCAGGCGCGCGCCCAGAGGGTGCGGACGTGAACAACACGCTGCGTTGGCAATTGCTGGCGCTCGCGGCGCTGGTCGGCGTCGTGCTGTGGCTGCTCGGGCCGGTGCTGACGCCATTCGCTGCCGCGGCAATGTTCGCGTACCTGTTCGACCCGCTGGTGGGGCGCCTGCAGCGCTGGCGCCTGAGTCGGGGAGCCGCGACAACGCTCGTCTCGATCATGCTGATCGTGCTGCTTGTGCTCGTATTGCTGTGGCTGATCCCATATCTGGAGCGCCAGATCAAGACGTTGCTGCAGCACCTGCCGGACTGGATCGCGTGGCTGCAAAACGACGCGGTCGGCTGGATCAACGCGCGCTTCGGCCTCGCCCTCGAGATGCCGGATGCACAGCAGCTCGGCGCGATTTTCCAGGAGCACTGGAAGGAAGCCGGCGGTACCGCGGCGACCGTGATCGCGACGGTCGGCAAGTCCGGTTTCGCGCTGGTCTCGCGTGTCGTGCACCTGATCGTGGTTCCGGTCGCGTTCTTCTATCTGCTGCGCGACTGGGACGCGATGATCGTCAACATCCACGACATGCTGCCGCGTTCGGTCGAGCCGACCGTCGTGCGTCTGGCGCGCGAATCGGACGAGACGCTGAGCGGCTTCGTGCGCGGGCAGCTGTCGGTGATGATCGTGCTCGGCATCTTCTATGCAGTCGCGCTGCTCGTGATCGGCCTCGACGTCGGCCCGCTGATCGGCATCATCGCCGGACTGATCAGCTTCGTGCCGTATCTGGGTGGAATCCTCGGCGTATTGATGGCGGTGATCGCCGCGCTCGTGCAATACCACGATGGGTTGCGCGTGATCCTCGTCCTCGTCGTGTTCGGCATCGGTCACGTGCTGGAAGCCTATGTGCTCGTGCCACGCCTCGTCGGTGAAAAGATCGGCCTGCATCCGCTCGCGGTGATTTTCGCAATACTGGCCGGCGGCGAATTGTTCGGTTTCCTCGGCGTGCTGCTGGCATTGCCGATCGCTTCGGTTGCGAACGTGCTGCTGCGCTACGCGCACGAGCGCTACCGCGCCAGCGATCTGTACGTGACCAGCCATGCGCCGGCCCTGGTAATGCCGCAAGCGCCGCCAGCGGATTCGCAATGAACAGCCCGCAGTTGCCGCTGACGTTGCGCTGGCCGGCGCAACAGCGGTTCGAGACGTTCGTAAGCGGCGACAACGGCGCTGCGCTCGCGCTTGTGCGCGCGGCCGCGCACGGCGATCCGGCGTGGGTTTTTCTGAGCGGACCGCCCGCCAGCGGCAAATCGCATCTGCTGCTCGCTGCGTGCGCGCAGGCGAGCGCGCAAGGGCGATATGCGCAGTATGTGTCGCTGGCCAAACTCGGCGATCGGGCCGTCGACATCCGCGCGCTTGGCGGCAGCGATCTGCTCGCTCTCGATGGCGTCGACGCGATTGCGCGGGACGCGCCGGCCGAACACGCGCTGTTCGATCTGTACAATCGCTGCAAAATGGAAAAATCCACTTTGCTGTTTTGCGCCGAGGCGCCGCCGGCGCAACTCGGATTCGGCCTGCCGGATCTCGTCTCGCGCCTGGCCAGCTGCGCGCAGGCGCTGCTCAAGCCGCTCGATGATGCTTCGCGTCGTCAAGCCGTGCGCCAGCGCGCGCAGACACGCGGGCTCGTTCTCGACGACACCGTGCTCGATTGGCTGTTTGCGCACACGCCGCGCGATCTCGGCAGTCTGAGTGCGCTGGTCGAGCGCATCGATCACGCGGCACTGGCGGCGCAGCGCCGGGTGACGGTGCCGTTTTTACGCGATCTACTCCTGCGTTCCGGCGAGTCCTGACGAACTCGCAAAAAAAACGGGTGAGCCTCTCGGCCCACCCGTTGCGAAGCGCTTGTTGCGACCGCTATTTGACCGTGAAGGTGACGTCGTCGAGCACGAACGAGGTTTGCACAGACGCATCCTCGACACCGTTGAACTTGACCGTCACGCTCGAACCCGCCGTGACCGCCACATTGTAAGTATGCAACTGGTAGCCAGCAGCGGCGTTGACATTGGAGAACGTTGCGACGGTGGCCGAGCCGACCGTTACCGTCAGTTTGTCGTAAGCCGTCGTACCGGTCTCCGCGGTGTCGATGTGCAGATAGAACGACAGCGTTCCGGAAGTCTTGCCGGACGGGACCGTCACGGTCTGCGACACCGTGTCGGTATGCGTGCTGCCGTAGCCGTTCATCCATGCGTCCCAGGTTCCGGCATGCGGCGGTTCACTCGTGCTGTTGCTGACGACGCCCGAGGTCGTCGTCCATGGCGCTGCAGTACCGGTTTCGAAACCGGTGTTGCCGAGCAATTGAACGGACGTGCTCGCGGCGGCGACATTCAGGCTTAGTGTCGCCGTATGCGTCAGCGTGCCGGAAGTTCCGGTAATCGTCACCGTGGCCGTGCCGGTCGTGGCCGACGCGCTGGCCGTCAATGTCAGCGTGCTCGTACCGGTCGTGCTGCTCGGACTGAAAGATGCCGTCACGCCGCTCGGCAGGCCGGACGCGGACAACGCCACGCTGCCGGTGAAGCCGTTCTGCGGGGTGATCGTGATCGTATCGCTGACGCTCGAGCCTTGCGTGACGGAAGCGGAGCCCGGCGTGGCCGTCATCGAGAAGTTCGGCGATGGTGTGCCACTGTTGACGGCGAAGATCAGATCGTCGTGATCGTCGTAGGCGCCGGTACTGCAGGACGAAGCGCTGCCTTGGTAGCGGAAATTCGCGCGGATCGCCTGCAGGCCACCGCTCGGCAGCGTAAACGATGTCGACAACGTCTGCGCCCCGGACGCCGAAGGCTTGATCGTGCTCAGGAACACCCACGACGGACTGTTCGCATCGGCCGCTGAATACAGATCGAGCGCGTCGGTCGTGCCGTAGGCCCATACCGTCGCCGTGATCTTTGCACTCTTGCCGGCAGTCAGCGGGCCACCATCCGCGCTCGCGATCACGAGCCGATCATCGGATTCGGCCGAATGGAACGTGCCGGAGGTGCCGTCCGCGCACGAATTGTTGATCGTGTTCGGCTGATTCGGCTCGGCGCCTCCGGCAAGGCTGGCGCGGCCGAGCAGCAGCGATGGCCCGGAATCGCACGCGGAGCCCACCGTCGCGCACCCCGGTGCTTTCAATGTGGAATTGTATACAGCGGTTTGGCCGCCGCCGCTTGCAGCCAGTACCGTCAGATTGACGGTCGTGGTATGGCTCAGGCTGCCGGAAGTTCCTTTGACCGTGACGGCGTAGGTGCCGGTTGCGACAGCGCTGCCGACGTTCAGGGTCAGCGTGCTCGTGCCCGTGGTGCTGCTTGGGCTGAACGAAGCGGTGACGCCGGTCGGCAAACCGGAAGCGGTCAAAGCAACGCTGCCGGTGAACCCGCCGGAAGGGGTTTCCGTGATCGTCGTCGTCGCGCTCGCACCCGGATAGGCACTGACCGTTCCCGGCGACGCGGACAATGCGAAGTTTTGGCCACCCGAGCCCGGATTGAACTGAATGTCGAGAACCGGGTGCAGTTCGATGCCGTTCGGCGCAACGCCGGTCTGACCGTGCAGGAAGTCGAAGAAACCGACGCCGGTGATCTGCACCGGAATGTTCGCGGTCTGGAAGCTCGTTGTCGCCGAATATTTGCCGTCGAACTGCGCGCGCGCCGCCTGGATATAACTGGCGAACGGACTACCCGCACCGACGCAAGCCGGATCGGGAATCTCCGAGATCATCGTATTGCCGGCGGCATCCTGGATGACCAGGTGATAATCCGAATCGGTTTCAAGCTTGTACTGCGTCAGCGTCGCATCCACAACGAACACCGTATCCTCGGTCGGGGCAACGCGATTGTCGGCCGGCAGGGTTGACGGTGCGGTCAACGAGCGCAGATAACTGATGCTCTGGATGACAGGATTATTGATATCGACGGCATTGATATCGGCGTCCGTACCGGTCTTCACCGCCCAGCGTTCCACGCCGCAGCTGCCGGTACTCGCATTCGGCGTAGCAATGAGTTCTTCGTGTTCGTCGTCGGATGTGTAGCCGAACACCTTTTGTTCTTCAGCCCAGGCCGGCGACAGCGCGCCGGCAAGAAACAGGGCAGCGAGATTGCCCAGAAGCATCTTCTTGTACAAGTACATGTGTAACCCTCCCAAGTCGCAACTTGCCTGTCCGTGGCGCAACGCAGCAGGAACTGATGTCCTGTTCTGCGGCCGCTGGCGTCTTTATGACGCCGGCTTGCATCCTGCTCCCGCCGGCAGCGGGCATTCGCGCCGTTGCTCCAATTGCACGCAACGACGCGAAAAATCGGATTGAACCCGTTTGGAGTTACATCGTTGTGACGACGCGAACTCCGCCCGGCGGAGTAGCGTATTAGTGAGCTGCGCGTTAAATATCCCTAAGAGAGCCCGCAGTTGTCCGGACAGCTGCATGAACAGCCCGCTCCCAGACCGGAATTGCTGCTCTTAGCGCCGCTCGGGGCGGCGAAGTTCGGCCAGTCGCTGCGGCGTACCGACGTCGCTCCACGCGCCGCGGTAATGTTCGCCGCTGACAGCGCCGTCACGCATCGCCGCGCGCAGAACCGGCGCCAGGGCAAATTTCCCCGGCGCATGTCCGGCGAGCAGCTCCGGCCGATAGACGCCGATGCCGGCAAAAGTCAGGCGCCGTTCGTCGTGCACGAGTCCGTGCTCCAGCGCGAAATCCCCGCGCAGATTGTGTTCGGGGTTGTCGACGAGAACGAGATGGGCGAGCCCGGCGGGATTTTGCGGCAATGTGGAAAAATCAAAATCGGTAAAAATATCGCCATTGACGGCCACAAACGGATCGGCCCCAAGCAGCGGCAGCGCGCGCAGCATGCCGCCACCCGTCTCCAGTGGCTCGGGTCCTTCGTATGAATAAGCAACATGCAAACCCCAGCGCGCACCATCGCCGAGCGCAGCGGGGAACTGATCCGCCAGGTGCGAGGTGTTGATTACAACATCGCCAACGCCCGCTTTGGCGAGGCTTTCCAGATGCCATTCGATCAGACGCTTGCCGCCGACTTGCAGCAGCGGCTTCGGCGTCATGTCGGTCAGCGGACGCATGCGTTCGCCGCGCCCGGCGGCGAAGATCAGCGCGCGCATGCGGGAGCCAAGATTTGGGAATTCCGGATGCGCAGGTCTCGCGCACCGACCGCCTGTTCGAGCAGCCGCGCAAACTCCGTGAGTTGCGGATACGTGCAGGCCACGCCGAGCACGTAATCGAGCACGCGCTGCAGATCGGCGAGATAACCCGGCTTGCCGTCGCGGTAACAGAGGCGGCAGAAGATGCCGAGCACCTTGATATGCCGCTGCAGGCCGATCAGATCGAACCAGCGCCGGAAGGTGGGCGCGTCGACGTCAGCGTTGAATTGCATCCGATAACGTTCCCGCCACTGATCGACGCGCTCAGCAGGCCAGACGATATAACAGTCGCGCAGCAGCGAGGCGAGGTCGTACGTGAGCGGCCCGAGCATCGCACCCTGGAAGTCGATGATGCCCGGATTGTTCGCGGACGTGATCAGCAGATTGCGGCTGTGATAATCGCGATGCATGAAGCGGCGCGGTTGTTCGAGCGCGCCATCGATCAGGAACGTGAACGCCGCTTCGACGATATCCCACTGCTCGCAGCTCGGCGCAAATCCAAGATGCCGGCGCAGGAACCACTCCGGCATCAGCTCGAGCTCCATGGCGATCTGCGCGCGATCAAAAACCGGCAGCGCGTTCGTATCGACATGTTGCAGGCAGGCGAGCGCGCTGCTGGCGTCGGCGTACAACGAATCGGCCGTCGCTTCGGTCAGCTCGGGCAAATAGGTGCGCGTACCGAGGTCTTCCATCAACACGAAACCTTGGTCGAGGTCAGCGGCCAGCACCGCGGGCGTGTGCAGGCCGGCGCGGTACAGGCGTGCGCCGATATCCAGCCACGTTGCCGTATTCTCCTTGTCCGGCGGCGCGTCCATGACGATCCAGGTACTGCTCCCGTTGCCGACGCGCCAATAGCTGCGGAAACTCGCGTCGGCCGAGGCAACCTCGATCTGCAGCGGTTTGCGCAGGTGCTCGCGGGCGAATTGCAGACGCGCTTCGGCGCGGAGGTCGGACATCGCAAATTCCTGTTTTGGCTGGAATTAATTGTAGCCGAGTCGTCGATCCGGTTTGACGCCGGCACCTCAAAACAGTACCATATCGGTACGAATTGGCGTTTCCCGCATCATGTTACGAGTCAGCAAGCTCACCGATTACGCGACGGTCATCATGACCGTGCTCGCCGACGCGGCCGACGTGCTCAGCGCGCAGGACGTCGCGGCGCGCGCGCGCCTGGAACTGCCGACCGTGAGCAAGCTGCTCAAACAGCTCGCGCATGCCGGGCTCGTCGATTCGTTCCGCGGCGTCAATGGCGGTTACCGGCTCGCGCATGCGCCTGCGCAGATCACGATCGCGCAGATCGTCACGGCGATGGAAGGTCCGATCGGCATGACCGAATGCAGCGCCCACGTCGGCCTGTGCGATCACGAGTCGCATTGCGGTGTGCGCGTGAACTGGCAACGCATCAATCAGGCGATCGCGCACGCGCTCGCGAGCGTCACGCTCGCCGACATGCTCAAGCCGGCGCCGCGCAAGCGCGCATCGATTCCGATCCAGGTGGCCCTGACATGAGCGCCATCGAACGCGAAATTCAAGGTGCGCTGAACCGTCGCTACGAAGCCGGTTTCGTCACCGACATCGAAAGCGAAAGCCTGCCGCCGGGTTTGGGCGAGGACGTCGTGCGTGCAATCTCGGCGCGCAAACACGATCCGGAATGGATGACGCAGTGGCGGCTTGGCGCGTATCGGCATTGGCTGACGATGACGCCGCCGCAGTGGGCGAAACTCCGGATCGCACCGATCGATTTCCAGGCGATCAGCTATTTTTCGCAGCCGAAGAACCGGCCGAAATCGCTCGACGAGGTCGATCCGAAACTGCTCGAAACGTATGACAAGCTCGGCGTGCCGCTGCACGAGCGCGCGCGCCTGGCCGGCGTTGCGGTCGATGCCGTTTTCGACTCCGTATCGGTCGGCACCACATTTCGCAAGGAACTTGCCGAAGCCGGCGTGATTTTCTGCTCGATGAGCGAGGCGATCCGGGAACATCCGGAACTCGTGCGCCAATATCTGGGCAGTGTGGTGCCGACCGGCGACAACTACTTCGCGGCGTTGAACTCGGCGGTGTTCTCCGACGGCAGCTTCGTGTTCGTGCCCAAAGGCGTGCGCTGCCCGATGGAGTTGAGCACGTACTTTCGCATCAACGCGCGCGACACCGGCCAGTTCGAGCGCACGCTGATCATCGCCGAGGAACGCGCGAGCGTGTCGTATCTGGAAGGCTGCACGGCGCCGATGCGCGACGAGAACCAGCTGCACGCGGCGGTGGTCGAACTCGTTGCGCTCGATGATGCGAACATCAAGTATTCAACCGTGCAGAACTGGTATCCGGGCGACGAGGAAGGCCGTGGCGGCATCTACAATTTCGTCACCAAGCGCGGCGACTGCCGCGGTGCGCGCAGCAAGATCTCGTGGACGCAGGTCGAAACCGGTTCGGCGATCACCTGGAAATATCCGAGTTGCGTATTGCGCGGCGACGGTTCGGTCGGCGAATTCAATTCGGTCGCGCTGACCCATCATCGCCAGCAGGCCGACACCGGTACGAAGATGATCCACATTGGAAAAAATACAAAAAGCAAGATTGTCTCAAAAGGAATTTCCGCTGGCCGCGGCCAGAATACCTATCGCGGCCTGGTCAAGATCGAGAAGGGCGCCGATGGCGCGCGCAACCACACGCAGTGCGACAGCTTGTTGATCGGCAAGAAATGCGGCGCGCACACGTTTCCGTATATCGAAGTGAAGAATCCCGATGCGATCGTCGAACACGAGGCGACGACGTCGAAGATTTCCGACGACCAGCTGTTCTATTGCCGCAGCCGCGGCATTGCCGAAGAAGACGCGGTATCGATGATCGTCGATGGTTTCTGCAAGCAGGTGTTCAAGGAATTGCCGATGGAATTCGCCGTCGAGGCGAAGAAGCTGCTCGAAGTGTCGCTCGAAGGAGCGGTCGGGTGAGCGCCGCGATCGTCGCGCGCAGGCAATGGCCGGCCGTCGCGATTGCATGCGCGGTTGCGATCGCATTGGTAGGCATGCTCGTCGCCGGGGTACTGCACGCGCAGATCGGGCGTTCGATTCTGCTCGCCGGTTTTGTCGCGGTGAGTTTCATCGCTTCGCTGCTCGGGGCTGTCGGCGGTCTGATCCTCGCCAATACGCGACGCAACGTCATGTGGATGCTCGCCGTTGCGCTGTCGATGACGGCTTTTCTTGCGCTGCTGGCCATCGTGCTTTCGCTGCTTGGACCGACATGAGCACAGGATCATGCTGAAAATCGACAACCTCCACGTCCGCGTCGCCGGCAAGGAGATTCTCAAAGGCATTGCGCTGCAGGTGAATGCCGGCGAAGTGCACGCGATCATGGGTCCGAATGGCGCTGGCAAATCCACGCTCGGCAACGTCCTGGCCGGACGTGACGGCTACGAGCTCACGCAAGGGTCCGTAAGGTATAACGGCACCGATCTGCTCGAACTCGCACCCGAGCAGCGCGCCGCTGCCGGAGTGTTCCTCGCGTTCCAGTACCCGGTGGAGATTCCGGGCGTCAACAACACGTATTTCCTCAAGGCCGCGCTCAATGCGCAGCGCAAATATCGCGGCGAAGCGGAACTGGATTCGATGCAGTTTCTCAAGGCCGTGCGCGAGAAGCTGCGCGTGCTGCACATTTCCGACGATCTCATGAACCGCGCGGTCAATGCCGGGTTCTCGGGCGGCGAGAAAAAGCGCAACGAGATTTTCCAGATGGCGTTGCTGCAGCCGCAGCTGGCCATTCTCGACGAGACCGACAGCGGCCTCGACATCGATGCATTGAAAATGGTCGCCGACGGAGTCAATGCGATGCGCGATCCCAAGCGCGCATTCATCGTGATCACGCATTACCAGCGCCTGCTCGACTACATCGTGCCGGATTTCGTGCACGTGATGGTCGACGGTCGCATCGTCGAAAGCGGCGACAAGTCGCTCGCGCTCAAGCTCGAAGAGCACGGCTATGCGTGGATTGCCGAGCGCAAGCTGGTTGGCGCTGCCTGAGATGGACGCCGTGCTCGACAAGGAAGCGTGGCGCTACAGCGAACGCGCCTGGCAGGCATTGCACGCGCAGAAGTTCATCGCCGCGCCGGCTTCGGAATTGCCGAGCGCGCTCGTGGAACGGTTCGATTGGCCGGAGACGCGCGATCGTCGCATCGTATGCGTCAATGGCGACCCTGCTTTGTCCGCTGACCTGCGCTTGCGCGACGGCGAGCGCCTGCATCTGATTTTCGCCAACGTTTCGGCTGCACAGCCGCAGCGTTGGCGGCGCGAGTTTGCAATCAGCCTGGAGCACGGCAGCGCGCAAGTCATTGAACAGCATATCGGCAGCGCTGGCGCGGACGTGCTCGGCGAGCTCAGTTCGCGCGTGCACGTGGCGCCCGGTGCGCAGTTGCACATTACGACCCTTTGCGATCTGCCGGATTCGGTTTCGTTGTATCGCCAGGAGCAAGTCGAAGTGGGAGCCGGCGCGCAGTATCAATCGGCGCACGTCTTGTTCGGCGGACGCCTGCAGCGCTTCGATCTCGACGTCGAGATGGTCGGCGCGGGGGCCGATTATTCCGCGCGAGGTGTATTCGCGCCGCGTGCGCGGGCGCACATCGACGTACACCTGGACGCGCGCCATAGCGCCCGCGACACGCGCAGCGACGTACTCTGGCGCGGCGTCGCCGATCAGCGCGGACGCGGGATTCTGCACGGCGCGATCACGGTCGCCGCCGGCGCCGATGGCGCGGATGCGCGGTTGCAGACGAAGAACCTGCTGCTCTCGCCGCATGCCGAAATCGACGCGCAGCCGGTGCTCGAAATCTATGCCGACGAAGTGAAAGCGAGCCACGGCGCGACGGTCGGCCAGCTCGACGAGCGTGCATTGTTTTACCTGCGCTCGCGCGGCGTGCCGCTCGCGGCGGCGCGCAGTCTGCTGATCAGCGGGTTTTGCCGCGAAGCATTCGATGGCGTCGCCGACGCCGAATCGCGCGCGCGCATCGAAGCGCTGTTGGCTGAGCGCTTGCCGCAAGCGGGAGAGACAGCGTGAACGCCATGCCGCAAACCCCGCCGCCATTCGATCCGCTGCTCTATCGCGCGGATTTTCCCCTGCTCGCGCGCACCGTGCACGGCAAGCCGCTCGTGTATTTCGACAATGCCAACACCGCGCAGAAACCGCGCCAGGTGATCGAGGCGGTCGACGCGTTTTACCGCGAACACAATGCGAATGTCGCGCGCGCCGTGCACACGCTCGGCGAGGAAGCCACGAGCGCGTACGAAGCGGTGCGCGCCAAGGTCGCCAAGTTCATCAACGCGCCGTCGCGCAACGAGGTGATTTTCACCAGCGGCACCACGCAGGCCATCAATACCGTCGCGTACAGCTACGCGCTGCCGCGCCTGCAAGCCGGCGATGAAATCCTCGTCACGACGATGGAACACCACGCCAATATCGTGCCGTGGCAGCTCGTCGCCGCGCGCGCCGGTGCGCGCGTGGTCGCCGCACCGGTTACGCAGAGCGGCGAAATCATTGTCGAGGAATTCATCAAGCGGCTCACGCCCAGCGTGAAACTCGCCGGCATCGTGCACGTATCGAATGTGCTCGGCACGATCAATCCCGTGCGCGAGATCGCGCGCGCCTGCCGGGCACGCGGTGTCGCTTTGCTCGTCGATGGCTCGCAAGCGGCGCCGCACCTGCCGATCGACGTGCAGGCACTCGGTTGCGATTTTTACGCGTTCACCGGCCACAAGCTGTTCGCGCCGACCGGCACCGGCGTGCTGTGGGCGCAGCCGGCGCACCTTGCCGCGATGCCGCCGTTCTTCGGCGGCGGCGAGATGATCAAGACGGTCAGCTTCGAGAAGACGACGTTCGCAGATCCGCCGCACAAGTTCGAGGCAGGTACGCCGAACATCGCCGGTTTCATCGGCCTCGGCGCCGCGCTCGATTACGTCAGTGCCGTTGGATTGGACCGCATCGGTGCAGCCGAACACGAATTGCTCGTGTACGCGACGCACGCGCTGCGCTCGGTGCCGGGCTTGCGCCTGTTCGGCGAAGCGAAGGAAAAAACCGCGGTGCTGTCGTTTCTGATCGATGGCGTGCACGCGCATGATCTGGCGACGCTGCTCGATCATGAGGGTGTCGCGGTGCGCTCCGGCCACCACTGCGCCCATCCGCTGATGCAATTTTATGGAGTGCCTGCGACGCTGCGGGCCTCTTTGTCGTTCTACAACACCAAGGCGGAAATTGATTATTTCGTCGAGGCGATTGCGCGCGTGCGCAAGATGTTGGTTTAGAAAATAACGTGGGAATATTGCTGCATGGATACTGTTGTGGAGCGAGCGGGTTTGGGTTTTCGCAGCGCGGGTGCTGCCGATGTCAATGCAATCGTGGCGCTGGTCGAGTCGGCTTATCGCGGTGACGTGAGCCGTCAGGGCTGGACGACCGAGGCGGATTTCCTCGAGGGCCAGCGCACGGACCCGGAAGGCGTCGCGCAGGTGATCGCCAAGCCCGCAAGCCGCGTACTGCTTGGCGAACAAGCCGGCGAATTGCTCGCATGCTGTCATCTGGAAAAACTCGGCGATGCCTGTTACTTCGGCATGTTCTCGGTGCGCCCGCTGTTGCAAGGCGGCGGCGTTGGCAAGCAGATGCTGGCCGAAGCCGAACGCATCGCGCGCGTCGAGTGGAAATGTACAAAAATGGAAATGACCGTGATCTCGATTCGCGACGAACTCGTCGCCTGGTACGAGCGTCGCGGTTACCGTCGCACCGGGGTGTTCAAGCCATTTCCGTACGGGGACGCGCGGTTTGGCATCCCCACGCGCGACGATCTGCGTTTTGAACTGCTGGAAAAGCTTTTGTGAGTAACTGGATCCGCGTCTGCGCGCGGACCGAACTGCTGCCGGGCGAACATCGCGTCGCCTGGGACGGCGATGTCGCGATCGCCGTATTCAATATCGACGGCGAACTGTATGCCGTCGAAGACGTGTGCACGCACGACGGTGGCGATCTTGCCACCGGCGAACTGCACGGCTATGCAATCGAGTGTCCGCGCCATGGCGCCCGTTTCGACGTGCGCACCGGCGCCGTGCTGTGCCCGCCCGCGTACGAACCGATAGCGAAATTTCCGGTGAGGACCGAAGACGGCGTGATTTATTGCCGTGACGATCGCTGGGATTGAGTGCAGCTGAATCGTCGCGAACTGGCCGTTGGGGATTTCCACCAATTGCGCACATTGTGTCCGATTTCGCGCTTTAATCGGCATCCGCGGATCAAAGTGAGAGTCGTCACACGCGGAGTCGATCGTGACTTCAGATTGCGAAAGGAGTCGTCCCCTGAGCCCGCCAGGCTGGCTGTGGCCGGTCGCGTTCCTCGTTTATGCCTTGGCCGCCGCGATGGGCCTCGCGCTCGCATTTCCCGGCACCAATGCAACGCCGTTCTGGCCGCCTACCGCGATCGCGCTGGCATTGCTGTATCGCTACGGTTTGCGCTTGTGGCCGGTGATATGGGCCGGGGCGTTTACGATCAACCTGCTGTTCATGTTGCGCTCCGGTGTCGCGCCGCTGCCCGCCGTCGCAGCGGGCATCGGCATCGGTGCCGGCAATTCACTGGAGGCGTGGCTTGCCATCTATGCACTCAGACGCGTTGCCGGCGATCAATTTCCGTTCGATGGCCTGCGCGGTCTGATCGGATTTTTCCTCGCCGCGGCGTTGGCGCCGGTGATCTGCGCCACGATTGGCGTAACGTGTTCGCGACTTGCTGGCATGAGCGGCGCCGTCTCGTATGGTCAGAACTGGTTTACCTGGTGGGTCGGCGATACCAGCAGCGCGTTGACGATGGCGCCGATCCTGATGATCGCCGTGCAGGCACATTGGCGCATGCCGAAGCGCGCGCGGGTGCTCGAGGCGGCCGCACTCGCGCTGGTCCTGGTGTCGGGTTCGATGGCGGCATTCGGCATCGCTCAGACCTACGGCGATTATCGCTATCCGATGGCATTTCTCCTGCTGCCGATGATTTTTTGGGCCGTGCTGCGCTTTCAGAACGCCGGTGCCGCAAGTGCGGTGTTCCTGATTTCAAAGATTGCGGTGCTCAGCTCGATTGCCGAAGTTGGACTGTTCGCGCGCACCGACGTCAACGAATCGCTGGTGCTGTTGCAGGTCTTCATCATTGTTCTGGCGGGCACGTCGTTGAGCCTCGGCACGGTATTGACCGAACGCGGCAGACTCATCGCGCGACTCGCCACGTCGAATGCCGAACTCAACGCGCTGGCATTCAACGATCCGTTGACCGGACTGCCGAACCGGCGCGCGTTGCTCGACCGGCTGCAGCAGGCCGAACGGAGCGCGCGCCGACACCGTAAACGCGCCGCGCTGCTGTTCCTCGACCTCGACCGTTTCAAGCGCATCAATGATTCGCTCGGGCACCAGGTGGGCGACGAATTGCTCAAAACGGTCGCGCTGCGCCTGCGCCATGCGCTGCGCGACGAAGACACGGTGTGTCGTCTCGGCGGCGACGAATTCGTCGTTCTGCTCGGCGAGATCGACGCGGCGACCGATCCGGGCGTCGTCGCGCGCAAGCTGATCGAAACGTTGCAGGAGCCGATGAAGCTGGCGGAATACGATCTCGGCGTTTCCACGAGCATCGGCATCGCACTGATCCCTGACGACGGCGCCGACGCGAAGCTATTGATCCGCTACGCGGACATGGCGATGTACCGCGCGAAGGAGCGTGGCCGCGGCAATTTCCAGTTTTACAAGGAGGAAATGAATCTTGCCGCGATCGCGCGTCTGGAGCGCGAACACGAACTGCACAAGGCGCTCCAGGACAAGCAGTTCTGTATTTTTTACGAGCCGATCGTCGACGTGCGCACGGCCGCGATCATCGGCGTCGAGGCGCAACTGCACTGGCGCCATCCGCAGCGCGGTCTGCTCGCGCCCGAAGAGTTCATTCCGCTCGCCGAGGAAACCGGACTGATCGTCGAGCTCGGGAGCTGGGCGCTGCAGCAAGCCTGTGCCGAAATCGGACAACTACTCGACGACGGCCGCCAGAATCTATCGCTGTCGATCAGTATGTCGTTGCGCCAACTGCACGACCACAATCTTGCGGAACTGATCGAGCGCTCGCTTGGGCGCACGCGCATCGAGGCGCTTTGGCTGAACCTCGAGATCACGGACCGGCTGCTGCGCGAGGACGTGCTGGCCGAGCTCAAATTCCTCAACCCGCTTGGTCGCACCGCGATCGCGTTGACGGTCGACGATTTCGGCTCGACCGAGTCGGCGATGCGTCTGCTCGCGAGCCTGCCGGTTGCCGCCATCAAAATCGATCACAAGCTCGTCGCGCGCCTGTTTGATGATCCGGCGGCGCGCGATATCGCAGTGGGAGTGGTCCGGATGGCCCGACGGTTCGGTGTCGAAGTGCTTGGCGAACACGTCGCCACGCAGCAGCAAAGGGACTTCCTTGCAATCAATGGCTGCAAGTACGCGCAGGGCTTCTGGTTCCATCGTCCGCAGCCGATCGCCGAACTCGCCACGCTGCTGCCGCGGACGGGCGCGGCGCTCGCTGCCAGCTGAGGCCGATTCGCTCAGCGATCTCACCCCGGGCGGTTGACAATTATCCGGATACAAATGAGAATCGTTCTCAATTAGCTTCGTGAGAACAAAATGCAACGTGCTCATTTTACGATCGCCATCCTGGCGATCGGCTCGATGTCCGCTGTAAACGCCCATGCCGATGACGCGGCATTGCACGCCGAAATCGACGCACTGCGCGCCGAAATCGCGGCGCTCAAGGCCGAGGTCCGACATATCGAAGAGGAACACGGCACCGGTAACGTGACGCCGGCGAGCGCGCCCGCACCCACGAGCGTTTCTTCCGCGCCGACGCCACAAACGGCGACAGCGGCCGCGACGACGCTGTGGGGTTATGGCGAGATGAACTACAACCATCCGACCGCGCGTGCGGCCGATGCACAGGCCGATTTGCGCCGCGCCGTGATCGGTTTCAGCCACGCATTCGATGACGCGACGCACGTCTACGGCGAACTGGAATGGGAACACGCGGTCGCCTCGGCCGAGGACGCCGGCGAAACCGAAGTCGAACAGTTGTATGTCGAGCATGCGCTGGCTCCGGATTACGGCGTGCGCGCCGGCTTGATGCTCGTGCCGCTCGGATTGCTGAACGAGCATCACGAGCCGACCCAGTACTACGGTGTCGAGCGCAATTTCGTCGAAACCGCGATCATCCCGAGCACCTGGCGCGAAGGCGGCGTGGCGATGTACGGCAATACCGATTTTGGTCTGAGCTGGAACGCCGGCATCGGCACCGGGCCGGACCTCGGCAAATGGGATCCGGCTTCCGACGAAGGCCGGCAATCCCCGCTCGGCAGCATCCATCAGGAACTGCAGCTGGCACGCGCGCGCGACCCGTCGCTTTTCGCGGCGCTGAACTGGAGCGCGGTTCCGGGTTTGAATGTCGGCGGCGGCGCGTTCACGGGCAAAATCGGGCAGGGTGCGGACTTCGCCGGCAAGGATGCGCGGCTGCTGCTCGGCGAAGTGCACGCGCGCTGGCAGACCGGACCTTTCGATTTCTCGGCGCTGTACGCGCGCGGCACGATCAGCGACACGCAGGCACTGAACCTCACCTTTTCCGGCGAACCGACCCCGGTGCCGAAAGCGTTCTGGGGCGGCTATGCGCAAGGCGCCTGGCGCGCGCTCGCGTGGAACGAGTCGAACTTGTCGCCGTTCGTGCGCTACGAGCAGTTCAATACCGGCGCGGCGTATGCGACGCAGCCACTCGGGCTCGACACGCCGGCGCTGCCGACCGAAAAAGTGTGGACCGCCGGCATCAATTACTATCTGAACCCAAACGTCGTATTCAAGATCGATTATCAGGATTTCAATCGCGACGACGTGGCGCTCGGTTACGGCAATCGATTCAATCTCGGCCTCGGTTACCAATTCTGATCATGCACGCACGCTGGCTCATTCCGATCGGTGTGGGCGCCGCGCAGGCCGCGCACGTCGCCCATGCGACACAGTACATGACCGTGGAGCAGGCGCAGCGTGCGGCGTTTCCGCAAGCGACGACGTTCGAGATGACCCGCGCCGACCTTCACGCGTCGGCACTCGACGCGCCCGCGGGCTGGTCGCCGCGCATCTGGCAGGCGCGCAACGGCAACCAGTTGCTCGGCTGGTTCTTCGCCGACGCGGTGATCGGCAAGAGTGAAGCGATCGACTACGCGCTTGCGCTCGATGCGAACGGCTCGGTGATCGCGCTCGAAGTGCTGCAATACCGCGAGTCGCACGGCAGCGAAGTGCGGCTCGCGCCGTGGCGCAAGCAGTTCGTCGGCAAGACGATACGCGATCCGGTCGCGTTGAATCAGGACATCAAGAATATTTCCGGGGCGACGCTGTCGTGCCGGCATCTCACCGAGGGCGTGCAGCGGCTGCTGAAATTGCATGCGCACGCGCTACTGACTGCGCCGGCGTGATCAC
>Ga0207695_10000552_pt1 | contig 77065 bp, 60 predicted proteins | sample KBSC54metaG_FD_184354 | JGI IMG/M metagenome (GOLD analysis project Ga0207695, IMG submission 184354) | Corn rhizosphere microbial communities from Kellogg Biological Station, Michigan, USA - KBS C5-4 metaG (SPAdes) (version 2) | ecosystem: Host-associated > Plants > Roots > Rhizosphere > Soil...
CTCGCCGGGTTGCTGTGGCCGAATCGTGTTCACTTTCGTTGTGGTCGTTCTGGTTCTTTCCGTTGCTCTCCACACTACCTCGCGGCAGCGCAGTTACTTCAAGTTCTCGGCTGGACAACGGCTCCAACCGGGTGGGCTCTTGCATCCCACAGGATCGCGCTGCTTCGCAGCGCACTAGCTCCGGGCGACAGCCCGGAGAACCGAAGACGGGCGGGCAGCCCCGGATGGGGCGTCGGATTCCTGTGCGTTCGTAACGACAAAAGCCGCTTCTTCACAGAACATCGCCCGTGCGTTTTTGCTGCGTCTAGGGCGTGTCTTCAAATTAGTTTAACCAGTCAAGAACAGCGGTCAGGCAGGCCACTGCGAAGAAAGAGGTAAGAGTTTTTTCATAGCGAGTAGCAAAGCGGCGCATGGTTTTGGCGCGTTGAAAGAAGTTTTCGACGCGATGCCGTTTGCGATACCAGCCCCGGTGAAAGGGCAACTTGCGACCGCGGCCGAGCCGGTTAGCAATACAGACTCGGCATTGCTGAGTGCACAGTTGCTCGTAGAGAGCGGAGCTGTCGTAAGCCTTGTCGGCCACGATGATGACTCGGCGAAAAGGCTGGAGTAACTCTGGAGCCATTTTCACGTCGCTGACCTGACCAGCGCTCAAGAGCAGAGCAACCGCCCTGCCGCGCCCATCAACCACCGCGTGGAGCTTGGTATTGAGCCCGCCCTTGGTGCGCCCCATGGCCTGCGTTTCCTGGCCGCCAGCGGGATTCGCTCCATGTTGATGGACCTTGAGGAAAGTGCTGTCTATGGCTCGAAGACAGCCTTCGGCCTGGCGGGCTAAAAAGCACAGGATTGCGTGCCACAACCCACTCTGGGCCCAGCGACGCCACCGTGTGTAGACCCCTTTCCAGGAGCCGAAGAGTTCAGGCAGATCTCGCCAGGGGCAACCAACGCGGACGAGATGGATCATCCCCTCAACCATCATGCGATGATCATGCGGAGGCCGTCCCGGGCTACAACATATTGTGGTATTTCGTAAACTACCCGGACTTATCCGCTTAATTTTTTAAGCGCCTTCCAGCGCTCATCCGGCAAATGATATCGATCTTTGACTACCATGATTGCACCCTGCACTAAGTCTTTGATAATTAGCAATTTGCAAATCCACTTATTTTGAAGACACGCCCTAGAGAATTTTAAATAATTCCATGGTCATGAAAACCCTTCAAACGCCATGGAAATGCTGATAGGGTCGGCTACCGTTTTAATTAAAATGCTCTAAATAGTTGATTCGTCTGACGGCGATCCCGTCTCGGGGGACGCAAGATCCATGCGCGTATCGCATAAGCTGCGACTGCATCCGGCTACCACACGATCACCGCGACACCAATTACGGGAAATGCACCGACGACGATTCTTCAGGCAGCACCCAACTATCTATGTAATACTTAGCCTTAAGCAAGATGCTCGCACCAGCATATAACTATGCAAGCGTCACACAATCAGAATGTTATTGTCACAATTGTCACGTTTACATCAACCGGCGGGGACAAAGAGCATGCGGCTCGGGCAACACATAGTAAGTGGAGCCCGACGCTTGTTGTTAACAAGCGGCATTGAAACATCCATTCAACATGAAGAAGAAAGCTACATTCCCACTCTACTTATCGCTGGCCTGCCGGCTGGCCCTTGCAACCACCAGCCTCGCCTTCACTAAGACGGCCATGGCGGATGCGCTCAACGAACGCATGCACAAGGGCGGCATCAAGCATGTTATGCTGATTTCCGTGGACGGAATGCACCAATCCGACCTCGCGTGGTATGTGCAGACACACCCGCAGTCGACACTCGCAACCCTCGTGGCGCAGGGAATCGATTACTCCAATGCCAGCACCCCTTTCCCTTCCGATTCGTTTCCGGGAATGGTCGCCCAGGTCACGGGCGGCAATCCTGCCACGACCGGAGTTTACTATGACGATACCTGGAACCATGAGCTGTTACCGCCCGGCACGACCAAGGCCGCGGGCGTGACGCCCGGCTGTGAGGTGACTTACTTTGAGGCACTCGATCTGAACCTCGGCGCACTCGATGCCGGACAAGGTATCGTGCCTGCGGCAACCGGCAATGATCCCTGGGCAAATATCCTGCAGATGACGGGCAATCCGATCAGCGTGATCTCCGCGGCGCAGCTCCCGGTAAATCCGAAGACGCTGAAGCCGATTTATCCAGGCCAGTATCTCAAGGTAAATACCATCTTCGAAGTGGCGCACAAACATCATCTCCTCACAGCGTGGTCCGACAAACATCCGGCTTACCAGATTTTGTCCGGTCCTTCCGGCACGGGCGTGGATGACTATTTCACACCGGAGATTAACAGCAGCGCGAATGCGGTGGCCCCGACTGATCCGAATCAACCGGACTGGACGACGGACAACCTAGCCACCCAGCAGTACGACAATTACAAGGTTCAGGCAGTGTTGAACTGGATTCAAGGCCACAAGCACGACGGAACCGGAAGCCCCGGAACGCCGGCGATCTTCGGTATGAACTTCCAGAGCGTCTCCACGGCGGAAAAGCTGCCAACGTCGAGGACGGAAGGAGATTCCTCGGGAACCGCCGCGGGCGGCTATCTTGCGGACGGTTCCACTCCTGGACCGGTGCTGTCCAATGCCCTCGACTTCGTCGACCAGTCACTGGAAAGCATGGTCAGTGCGCTGACAAATCGCGGACTTATGCCCCAGACGGCGATCATCATTTCCGCGAAGCATGGCCAGTCACCCATGAATGTGGCCGCGCTGAACCGCATCAAGGACAGCACAATCATTAATGCACTGAACGCCGCCTGGAATACCCAGCATCAGGGTGGCAACGTGAACGCCGCGCCACTCGTGGCACAGGGCACGGATGACGACGGTTTGCTGCTCTGGCTGAACGACCGTTCCGAAACAGCCACCAACTTTGCCAGCGAGTTCCTGATGAGCTACAACAACAACGCCGCCAGTGTCGATGGCAAGCCGGTAACCTCCGCTGGTTTGTCGCAGGTCTACACCGGCGCTGCCGCCGCCGCACTGATCGGGGTGGACGTGACCGATCCTCGCGTGCCCGACGTGATCGGCATCGCACAGTACGGGGTCGTTTATACCGGCCACCAGGGCAAGATCGCCGAACACGGCGGCGATCACACCGAAGATCGCAACGTCCCGATCCTGCTCGCCCTTCCCTCGTCCACCGGCGGGGTTACCGGCACCGCGGTTACGACTCCCGTCGAGACGACGCAGATCGCGCCGACGATTCTGAAGCTACTCGGACTGAATCCCGAGGAACTCGAAGCCGTCCGCATCGAAGGCACACAGCCGCTCTTCAGGTAAGAGCGCTTTTCGCAGTAGAGAAAGTTAGTTAGTTGTGTCCGCGTCTCCTTTCGGGGGCGCGGACATTTGGTATCTATCTCAATTACCGGCCACCCATCACGCCCGCCGCTCGCAAAAAACTCACTCGCGCGCCTTCGAATCGACGATCAGTGTCACCGGCCCATCATTAGTCAACGAGACCTGCATCATCGCCCCAAAGGTTCCGGTGGCGATCGGGCGGCCGAGTAACTCGGTCAGGCGACGGATCATCGACTCGTAGAGTGGAATGGCGATGGGAGGTTTGGCCGCGCGGTGCCAGGACGGTTTGGTGCCTTTTTTCGTACTCGCGTGGAGGGTGAATTGGCTGATGAGAAGAATCTCTCCGCCGATTTCGGTGAGCGAGCGGGTCCACGATCCGGAGTCATCCGCGAAGAGACGCAAACCGATGATCTTTGCGGCCAGCCATTCGACGTCTTCCTGCGTGTCAGCTTCCTCAATGCCGAGCAACACGACAGCGCCTCGCGCGATTCCGCGGGTGGGTTCGTCGGGGATGGAGACCGAAGCGGAAGAGACGCGTTGGATGACGGCACGCATAAAGCGCTAAAACAAACCGCGCTGACTTCAGCGGTTTTCGAGAATTCCGGCCCTTCCAAGCGGCGGGACGCCGCTTCCACGATGACTAGCTGATGCGCATCGGCATCAGGACGTAAAGGAACGGGCTCTGGATCTTGATCACGCCCGGGCTCATCTCGTCGATGAGATCGAGGAAGATCTCGTCATTGGAAAGATTGCGCAGCGGCGCCATGAGGAACTCCGGATTGAAAGCGATGGAGAACTCGCGGCCCTTGTAAGAGACCGGGATGGACTCGTGCGCTTCACCGATGTCCGGCGTATTGGCCGCGATCTCGATGTTATTCTTTGTGAAGACGAGTTTCACCGAATTCGATTTCTCGCTCGCGAGGAGAGAAACACGATGGACTGCCGTGAGGAAGATTTCGCGCTCGATGGTGATGCGCTCCTTCGGCTCGCCAGGGATGACCTGCCGGTAGTTCGGATAGTTGCCTTCGATGAGCTTGGAAATGAGCAGGGTGCCACCCGCTTCGAATGCCACCTGATTTTCGACCACGCTCATTTTCACGTCACCGTCTCCATCGACGAGGCGCGAAAGCTCCGTCACGCACTTGGTCGGGACGATGATATCGATCTCCTGGCTGCGAGGAAATTCCACCTCGAGGTCCACCAGCGCGAGGCGGCGGCCATCCGTCGCGACCATGGTGAGATTACCTTCGCGGAAGGCGAAGAGAATGCCATTCAGCACGTACCGCGTTTCATCCGTGGAGATCGCGTACGACGTCTTCTTGAGCGCATCGCGCAGGTCCTTGCACTTCAGCGTAAATTCCTTCGCGCCGGAGAAGGTCGGCAACTGCGGAAATTCCTCTTCAGCCAGGCCCAGGATGCGGAAGAAGCTCTGGCCGCAACGCAGCGACGCGATGTTCTTGCTGTCGACTTCGATCTGGATCTCGCTGGCTGGCAGTTCACGCACGATCGTGACCAGGCGGCGGGCGGGCAGCGTCGTCGATCCTTCCTTCTCGATCTGCGCTTCGACGACGTCGCTCACGCCGACGTCAAGGTCCGACGTGGTGAGGCGCAACTGGCCGTCACGAGCCTGGAGCAGAACGTTCGAAAGGATCGGCATAGTCGTACGCGTGCTGACCACGTTTTGGACAGTCTGCAATCCGGCAAGGAGTTTCTCTTTGCTGACGCTGAATTTCATACGGGGAAATCGTTGGGTTTAGATGGCGGAATGCGACTGTCGAGGCAATCCTTTTACGCGAAATCCTCCAACTCCGGTAAAAGAACCGGTTTCGGGTGTTTCGCGAAAAACTCGTAATATCGCGTCACCGCTGGAGTTGACTATCAAGAAACGAGACGGTTTGGCGCGTCTTTTCGTCCTTCTTGATCTTCTCCTGAACGAGCCGGTGAGCATGGAGCACGGTGCCGTGATCGCGTCCGCCAAAGGCTTCACCGATTTCGTTCAGCGAAGATTTGGTCAGCTCACGGGCGAGGTACATCGCCACCTGGCGCGGGAAGGCGATATTCGCCGGGCGACGCTTGCTCGTCATATCCGCAAGGCGGATGTCAAAGTGATCAGCCACCCGCCGCTGGATCTGCTCGATCGTCACCGCCCGGCGCGCTTCTTCGTGGAGCAGGTCCTTCAGGAGGTGCTCCAGGCGCTCCATGGTCGGCGAGAGCCCGCCATTGAGCGAGATGTAGGAGGCGACACGCATGAGCGCGCCTTCGAGGCGGCGCACGTTGGTGCGAATGCGCTCGGCAAGGAACTCGAGGATCTCGTTGCACACCTTGATCTCCATCGCCTCCGCCTTTTTACGAAGAATCGCGACACGGGTCTCCGAATCCGGCGGAAGCAATTCAGCAGTGAGACCCCACTCGAAACGGGAGACGAGACGGGTCTCGAGATTCTGGATCTCCGACGGCGGACGATCGCTGGAGAGAACGATCTGCTTATGCCCATCGAAGAGTGTGTTGAAGGTGTGGAAGAATTCCTCCTGCGAACGCTCCTTGCCGGCGAGAAACTGGATATCGTCAATGAGCAGGACATCTGCTTTCCGGTAGCGATTCCGGAACTTCACCAGCGTGCCGTTCTGAATGGCATCGATGAACTCGTTCGTGAACTTCTCCGAGGTGATGTAGAGCACCTTCACCTTCTTGCGGCCGGAGATGTGATGGCCGATCGCGTGCATGAGGTGCGTCTTGCCGAGTCCCACACCGCCATAAATGAAGAGCGGGTTGTAGGTCTTGGCGGGCGACTGGCTCACGGCCTGGCAGGCGGCGTGGGCGAATTGGTTGTTCGCACCCACGACGTAAGAGCCAAAGGTGTTCCGCGGGTTCATCCCGGTCTCGAGCGGCGCCGCCGTGGACTGCGGCTCTTCGGGTTCGGCGGCCTGCGGCTTCTCTTCCGGCGGAGGAGGAGCGACGGGAGATCCGCCTTCTGCCTGCGCCTGGTTCAAAGCAAAACGCACCTCGCGTGGCGCGCCAACCGCGAGTGTCGTGGCCGATTCCAGTAGCGACAGGTAATTACTCTCGATCCAGAACTGGTAGATATTGTTCGGAACCTGAAGCGTGAGCTGGTTCTCGTCCATCGAGACGAGGCTGATTTCTTTGAACCAACGGTCAAAGGTATCGGCGGTAACTGCCGAGCGAATCGACTGCGCGATCTCGGTCCAAACTTGGTTGAGATCGTAAGGTTGGGGAACTTTATCCACGGTTATTCAGAGAGAGGGGCTCGCGCCCCAAAGTTGTAATCCAATTGCCACAATGACCGAAAATCAGGACGCAAATCCTGAGGAACGCGGTGTGATTGCCTCGCCGGCACCACGCTGGAACCCGCATGAATACAAGGCTCCAGCAGGGTGCACGTGTGGAACCTCGATTCCATCAAGCTTGATGGCGAGCACGTGACAGGAGGCCTCGAAACGGGTTCGAAATGGTTCATTCAACGAAACAATTGGTGTATTACTCACAAGTTATTCACAGGCGTCGCCGGCGTTCCCGGCGCAGGGGCTGGAGGTTACGGGCACGTGGCGCGGGCGACAAGAAAAATAGGACCCAGGGATCCTAATAATTTTGCAATTGCATGGCAGAACCCATGCCCAGCTCCCTACTTTTCCGCGAGGTGACGGCGCGCCTTCTCCAGCTGCTCTTCCGGAGTCGCAAAACAGAGAGCCACGACAAAAGTTGCGACGGTGCCGAAAGCGATCCGCCACGGGAACTCGATGGTCGGAAGCCAGGATGGCTTCCACAGGTCCACCACCTCGCCGTGCGCCAGCGACCACAGATCATTGTGCAAGCCGCTGAGGATCGCAACGAAGATGAATCCGATGGCCATGGCAACGAGATTTCCGCTCTCGCTGCCCCGGCGCCGCGTCAGCAATCCGACAAGGAAGACACCGAGGAGAGATCCATAGGTGTAGCCGAAAATACCCAGGACGATGGGAATGATGCGGGCATGCAGGACGATCTTGGCATACGCGGTGAGCGAGCCGATGACGATGAGCAAAACGGAAAAGACGACGGTACTCCGCCGGGCGGCGCGAACGACTTCCGCATCGGTCGCGTTCGGCCGGACATAGGGGAGATACCAGTCCTCGGTGAAGGAGGTCGCGAGGGCATTGAGCGCCGTGGAAAGCGAACCCATCGCGGTGGCAAAAATGCCGGCGATCAACAAGCCCCGCATCCCGGTCGGCAATTCGTGAACGATGTAGAAGGCAAACGGGGCTTCTTTCGCCGGGGTCCGATAGTGAACCCAGAGAAGGATGCCGACGAAGAGGAAGCAGAAATTGAGCGGCAGATCGGCGAGGCCGGACAGCACGAGTGAGAGGCGGCTGCGATGATGGTCCTTCGCCGTGAGCATCCGTTGCACCATGTCCTGGTCGGTGCCGTGTGTCGCCATCGTGGTGAAGGTCGAACCAATGAGCGCGGCCCAGATGGTGTACTCACTTTCCAGAATGCCACGCACATTTCCCCAGAAGGATTGCGTCGCCGAGATCCCGGTATCGAGAAAGGCGAAATCCCCCGGCGCCTGCAAAGTGGAGGTCACTCCGTGCAATCCACCGGGCGTGTGGGCGAGAAGGGTCCACATGGCGAAGCCGAGCGAGCCAAACATGATCGAGGCCTGGATGAGATCCGTCCAGACGACAGCCTTGATTCCACCCAGCGCCGTGTACACCGCGGTGAGCACGGTGATGAAAGTAAGGGAGCCCACATAGATCCAGACCTGCTGGCCTACGGTGAGCGAGTGGCCGGAAAGCATTTCGTACCCGAGCACAAAGACGATCGCGGCCACATAGAGACGCGTTCCGCTGGCCAGCGCCCGGGTGACCAGGAAGATGGCAGAGGCCGCATTTTTCGTCCGCTTGCCGAAGCGCAGGAGGAGATACTCGTAAATCGAGACTACGCGATAGTCGTAGTACGGCTTGATGAAGATCCAGGCGATGATGAGGCGGGCGAGGATCGTTCCCAGCGCGAGTTGAGCGTAGGTGAAGTTGCGCTTTTCGTACCCTTCCCCCGGTGCCCCGAGGAAAGTCGCCGCGCTCGTTTCCGCCGCGAGGATGGAGGCGAGCACGGCCCACCACGGAATGCTGCGATTTCCGATCGCAAAACCTTCCATCGATTTGTCGCCTCTCCCTTTGTACAAGCCGATGGCGATGATTCCGCCGAAGTACGCCAGAATGACGGCGGCATCGATGATCAGGGAGAACGTGCTCATGGCGCTTCAGGCGTTTCGGATTACGACCATCAACCGGCCCGGGAGGGCTCGGCGGCATTGGGCGGAACGGTGGGCTTTTGCATCACCTTTGAATTCCGGCCGCTGGCTTCCCAGCGCTTGCGGCGTTCGGGCGGGAGTTCGTCCGGGGGGACTTCGGCGTATCCGCCCTTTTGCTGGAAGTACGAGAAGGTCTGAGTCGAAAGGGCGAAGATGTGCTTCATGCCTTTTTCCGCCGCGAGCTGCTCGGCAAAATTCATGAGCTTCCGGCCATGCCCCTGTCCCTCGTAGGCCTTGGCCACATAGAGACACGCAAGCTCCGCCTTTTGCTGCTCGGCGAAAGCGTGCAACGCCACGCAACCGACCAGGTTCCGGTCGATCTCCAGCATCCAGTAATCCTCGATGTGCGCGAGGATGTCCGCCCGGGTCCGTTTCACCAGTTCAGAGTTTTCCACTGACTGGCGGATGAGAGACAGCACGGCACGGACGTCTTTCTTCAGCACGCGGCGGATCTGCTGGTACTCGTTCGAGTAGACCATCGTGCCGATGCCTTCGTGGGAGAAGATTTCCGAGAGGAGCGCTTCGTTGAGCGTACCGTCGAGCAGGTGGACCCGCGCCACACCGTCCCGGCAGGCGCGAGCCGCGTGTTCCAGCTTTGAGAGAAGTGGAAGGTCCACTTGTGCGCGGCGCCTTTTGACGATGTCCTCCGTTTCTGCGATCGAGAGCTGTCGCACGAGTGCACCATTGAGGACCAGAACACCCGGACTGGAAAGATAGATGATCTTCATCGCCCCGATGGCCTCCGCTACTTCGAGCGCCACGCTGTCGGAATTGACCCGGAAAGTGCGGCCTTCGCCGTCGAAGCCCATCGGGGGAATCACCGGGATGATGCCTTCGTTGAGAAAGAGGTGGAGCGCCCGGATATCCACCCGCTCGACTTTGCCCGTGTTCAGGTAGTCGACTCCTCCAAGGATGCCGGCCGGATGAGCGATGATCGCATTCGCGTAAGCCGCGCGGAGATCGACCGCCGTCAGGCTCTGCATGATCTCGTGCATCACATTCGTCGCCGCTTCCACGCTCACCTTGAGAGTCGGTTCGTCGGTGATACCGGTGCCATCGGCGTTGGAGATGGTGACATTGCGCTCGGCAGCGAGCTGAGCGATCTGCGCTCCGGCGCCATGGACCAGGATGACCTTGATGCTCAGCGAGCGGAGCACCGCGAGATCCAGGGCGATATTCGCGAAGTTTGGCGAGCGCACGATTTCCCCATCAATCGCCACAACAAAGATCTTCTCACGAAATCGAGGGACGTACTGGAGAATGCCACGCAGATCAGAAACTTTCATCAAGATGGGAATACGAAACGCGTGACTAAAAAAATCGTGGCCGGAAGCAAAGCGTAAATCGCAGGGTTCTTCGGTCGTATCTCTTCATTCTCTTCCTCATCATCTTCATCTTTATCCTCATCCCTGCGCCCTTTCGACGAACGGGATGAAGATGATGAGGAAGACAAAGAGGAAGAGGTTGGATTGCAGGAATCGTTCCCGGCACGAAACAGCACCCTGGATGACATGAATGCACTCGACGTAAGCCTATCCCACGATTAGGCTTTCGGCAGGCTCTTATGTGCCTGCCTTCCATGAGTTCTGATTCAAATCGCATCCTCATCGCCGAAGATCATTATGTCTCCCGTCATTTGTTGGAGCGAAACCTGACAAACTGGGGTTTTGAGGTGGTCACAGCCGAGGATGGGGAGGCCGCAGTGGGTGTTTTGGAGTCCGAAGGCGCACCTCCCCTGGCGATTGTGGACTGGATGATGCCGCGGATGGATGGCTTGGAGGTCTGCAAGCGGGTCCGGGCAGCCTCCGAACGCCCGTATATTTACCTCGTTCTCCTGACGGCCAAGAGCCACAAGGAGGAAATCGCCGCCGGTTTGGAAGCAGGGGCCGACGACTACGTGATCAAGCCCTTCGACCCTGACGAACTGCGCGCCCGGCTCAAGGTCGGACAGCGCGTGGTCGAACTGGAGCGGCAACTGGCCAATCGCGTGACCCAACTGGAACAGGCACTCACCGAGGTGAGGCAACTGAAGCGCCTCCTGCCGATTTGCATGTATTGCAAGAGCGTTCGGGACGATCAGGACTACTGGCACCAGATCGAGGAATACATCCACAGCGAGACCGGCACCGATTTTTCCCACAGCATCTGCCCCTCCTGCCTGGAGAAGCTCAAAAAGAGCGCGGATATTCTTTAGGGCTGGCGCAAAACTGAGGAACACGCCCCTCAGGACACATGAGTCCCATTGGTCCTATCCGTCCCATTCTGAGACCGCACCTGGAAGCGCAACCCCTCTACAACTGCCCCGCAATCTCGTCGAGATACTGCGAAATCGGGTCACTGCGCTTCGGCTTTTCGTCCAGCACCTTCGCCGCATTCATGTAGCCGTCGAAGGAATCGCTTCGAGTCTGCATCTGTGTCGCCTCGAACCAGTTCATGTAATCGGCAATGTCTGACGTCCGCTTGAGAATCGCGGAACGGTACCGGTCCACCTTCGCCAGGCGATCCTTGATTCCATGCTGTTTCCCCTGCATGAGAAGCGTGAAGACCCCCTGATACTCGAGAAGCACACTCCGGTAGAGGGCGCTGGCGTGCGTACTCAGCGCGAGTAGCGCGACTCCTTTTTCACCGAGCACCCCACGGCTGGCCGGAAGCTTCAGGTACTCTTCGAAATCGCCGATGCCGAAGCTCTTTTTGGCCGTGCCTTTCCCGGTCGGAATTTCAAACTGGAGCAGCGAAACCAGTTGGGCATCCGTCTCTTCAGGAGTGAGCCCCTGGTAGCGGTCAGCGGCGGAAAAACGCGCAAGCGTGAGCGTCCACTGTTTTCGCAGGCTCGGCTTGTCATTCAGTGACGGGAAATCGCGCACGAGCGCGGCAACCCGATCCCCGTCCGGATTCGTGTCGGGCAGGCGCCGCAGGTATCTTCCAAGATTGGGTTTTCCGCTGGGCTGATCGATCAAAAGCTGCAGGAGGCACATGGCACAGGCCTGATCGATGGCCTGGATGGTATCGGTTCCGACGCCTTCCCGGCGGTCGGCAACCAGTTCCTCCAGAGAGGGAAGTTTGTTCGTGTCAATGATCCGCTTGAAAACGTCCGACTCCACGCCTCCCTCATTCTTCCGGAACATCTGGAGGGCACCCTCGACCATCCACCACGGCACATCCGTGTAAGCGACACCTCCGCGAACCGCCTCCGGCTTATCCCGGTAGGCGATCTCCAGAAGGAACGCGTGCAGGAGATGTTTCTGGAGATTCACCTCCGCAGGATTGTCCCCGATGTAGACATTGATCTCCACCTTGAACCCCTCCTCCACCTGCACAAACGAGAACTTTACCGGCGGCTTCCCGGACTGATCCGGCGTCGCCTTCTCGAGGGTGACAATGACCGGAAACTTCCATCGATCACTCTCGCCGAGGAGCGTGAGCAGGGAACTCTTGAGATCCTCGGAGAAACTGGCAACGCGCGACCGCAGTGGGACGTCGACCGAATACACCTGGATCTGCCGGGAAGCGCTAACTGTCTTCTCCCGCAGATTGAGCGGTGCAGCGTTGGCCGTCAGGACAAACGCCAGAAAGGCCACGAAGAGGAGGGGGAACCGCATCGTGTCGGACTGGTCAGTGTTTCGCCGCCCCTTTCGTGATGAGGCTGATCTTGCCCTTTTCGATCACAATCATTTGCAGTTGATGCATGTTCTGTTCTTCGCGATGAAGCGCTTTCCACAGTCCGTCAAACAGGTAACCGCAGCTTTGCATGATCAAGGGATGAATCGCCACGCGGCCGAGGCTTCCGCCGATATTCGTCGGCACGAAATTGCCGTCGATCACCTCGAGTTTATAGTCCGTCCCGAAGTAAAGCGGCAAACCCCAGAGGCTCTTTTCCATCCCGATCCGGCAAATGCCCGGATTCAGGATCACGTAAGCGCGTCTGAACTCAATGATGCTCGCCAGGAAGCTGGTATCCTTGGTCTCCTTGATCGTGCTTTTAAGGAATGCATTGATCTCGTCCTGGGTGAGCGTGAGCCGCACGGGTGTCGGCGAGGCGACGGCATCGGTAAAATCGGAACCGATCATCCGGGCCAGGACATCCTTCTGCACGGGAGGGATGTTGTCGGGCGTGCGGAAGATCAGGATGAGGAGCGCAACAGCAGCAGACCAGAGGATGGTCTGGATAAACGTGAGGATCTCGCGTTTGACGCTTCCCTTGCTGGGGTTCGTCATCTTCTGAATGCGGCGCCGGGCCTTTTCCGGGCTCTCGCGGCGCATTTCCTCCTCCTTGGGAAGGACGGAACGATCCAGCTTGGTGCCGCAATTGTGGCAATAAACCCGTTCAGGTTCATTGACGTAGCCGCACTGCTTGCACGGCAAAGTGGGAGCGGGGGTTTCAGCCATTATTCTTTCTTCGGTTTGCTCTTCGGTTTGTCGGAAGCTGCAGGTTTCGATTCGGTCTTCGGGGCTTCTGATTTCTTCTCGCCCGAGCTGGAGTCCTTGCTCGCAGCGCTTTTATAACCTTCACTACGGTAATCAGTTATGTAGAAACCGGAACCTTTAAAAATCAGCCCGGCCCCTGTTCCGAGAAGCCGTTTCACCTTGCCTTTGCCCCACGTTTTCATCTGGCACTGCTCTTTCGGACAGGACGTAAGCGCGTCGTCCTTCATCGATTGGAAAAGCTCAAACGTCTTCTTACACTTCTCGCACTGGTACTCGTAGGTCGGCATGTAAAGGGCTGTGATTCTAGGAAAAAGTCCGGGTCATATAGCAGACGGGATGCCCTCCCGCAACGGATGATGGACCGAAACCGCGACGCTGTTTCCGCAGACTTGCCGCGGAAGGGCGATTCCAAAAACAAAGGACCCATTGCATCTCGGACTTGACGCTTCTGGCAAGCTCGCCGTTTATTGCGCAGCTTTTTTTACGCACTCACAAATGAAGCACACCCTTGGTTGTCTATTTTTACTGGCGGCGCTGCTGATGTCCGGCTGCGCGAGTCACGACCCGCGCTTCAACGAAGAAACCGTCTATCTCGGGAATAATCGAGCCCAGGCGCCGCAGAACCGGGCAAATTTCGATAATGTGAGCTATTGGGACGGCGACGGCGTTCAAGGCGCACCACGCGTCCACATCAGCCTCAGCGAGCAAAGGGCCTATTTTTACAAGTCGGGCGATCTCGTGGGTGTCTCGATCATCTCCACCGGTCGGGAAGGATTCAATACGCCTTCGGGGCACTTCCACATCACGCAAAAGGACAAGGACCATGTGTCGTCCCGCTTTGGCGACTACGTGGATGCCAGCGGCTATCCGATTCAGAAGGAGATCGATCGGGACAAGGATCCCATGCCGAAAGGCGCGCGATACGATGGCGCCAGGATGCCCTATTTCATGCGAATCGCAGGCGGCGTAGGCATGCATGAAGGCTTCTTGCCTGGCTACCCTGCTTCGCACGGCTGCATCCGGATGCCCGGGTTCATGGCCCAGGCCTTCTTTCGGAACGTGGCCGTCGGCACGCCAGTCGAAGTCACTCCGTAAGGACTGCTCGTGCCGATTCCCGAGATCAGCGTTCAGGAAGCCAAAGCGTTGCTAAGCGCGGAAACGCCGCCGCGGCTGATTGACGTTCGGGAACAGGATGAATGGGATATCGGCCACATTGCAGGGGCGGAGCTTCTGCCTCTCTCAAGATTCGGTGAACTGGCTCCCGAACGGTTGACCGATCCGGATGAGGCGTTGCTGATCTATTGCCATCACGGCGGCCGTTCCGGGCGCGTCACAGAGTTTCTCCTTCGCCAAGGCTTTACCAAGGCCACGAATGTCGCCGGCGGGATCGACGCCTGGTCTGTGGAAATCGACCCCAACGTGCCGCGATATTAAGCGCCGCGCGGTTTGATGGGACGAATGGGACCCATAGGACGAATGGGAGACCGTCTTCAGTTATCCGGATCAGTCGTCCCCAGCACCCGATTAAGCAAAGCTTTGATCGCCTGATCGCAGCCGTCGTCGGCGAGGTCTGAGGCGCAGTTGGTAGCCGCGACAAAAGCGCAGTTCTGCTCCGGCGCCACCCACATCGCGCAATACCACATGGTATTTGAGCCGGTGTGATAGAAGACGTCGCCGCTACCCCATTGACGCGGCTCCACGCACCAGCCACAGCCATACTGCTCTCCCGGCGCACGGGCGTGCAGCTCTTCAAAGCCGACACGGCTCAGCAACCCCGGTGCGCTCGCACCCATGCTCGCATGAAACGCCGCGTATTTCGCCAGATCACCAATCGAGCAATGGATCGTCCCGGCCGGACCAATGGCCGGCGGATTATCCGAAGCAGGCCCAGGAGGCACCGGCTCCAATCTGCGGACATTGCCCGCGTGCCCCCATGGCTGATCGAGTTCGTCATCCGTGCCCGGTGAACCAAAACCCGCCGTAGTCATCCCAAGCGGGATGAAAAGCATCGAGCGCATGAGTTCCTCCCAGGTGCGTCCCGTGCGGCGCTCAAGCATCGCACCCGCGATGGCGTAACCCTGGTTCGAGTAAATGAATTTGTGCCCGCGCGGTTCAGCTGGGGGCAGGGAGATGATTTTCTGGATGAACTCTTTGCGCTGCTCCGTCGGTGTTCCATGCTGCGCCCAAGCTCGTAACCAGGCATCGTCCGGTGGATGAGCCGGAGCACCCGCGCGATGAGTGAGTAACTCATAAAGCGTCACGTTTTCCCAACCCGGATCCATCACCTCGGCCCATTCCGGGAAGACTTCTCCAACGCTGGTTTCCCAATCGAGATATCCCTGCTCGATGAGCATCGCGGCCACCGTGGCGGTCATCGATTTAGTGCAGGATCCAATGTGCCAGGCGTCATCGACACATACAGGAATCGATTCGCCCCATTTGCGAACGCCGGTGGCGCCGATCTCCACGATTTGCCCGTTGCAAATCGCGGCTGCGGCAAGCGCCGGAAGATGGTTCTTTTTCCGAATCGTTTCGAGCTGAGCCTCGAACTCCGGGCTGCCTTCCGCCCCTTTTAACGAGCGTTGTGGCGTTAACCACACGGTGAGCAAAACCAGGCATAGCGCCGGCAGAGTTTTGAGCATCAACAGGTGGTTTTTCACTGTCCGGTGGTATCGCAGCATTCTAGCACATCACGGGCCTTGTGCCACTGCCGTCGCATGAAACCGACGATTCCCAGGGCGACCACGGCGAGCGCCGCGATCTGATATCCAGTAAGTCCGGGCGTGAATCGCGGAGTCGCCCGCATCCATTCGTGAAAGAAGCGGAATAGTCCGTAGCCGATGAGATAGAGATGAAAAAGCTGGCCTTTAAGAACACCGAGTTTCCGAAGAGTCAGGATGATAACAAGAGCGAACACATTGAACGCCATCTCGACCGGAACGGCCGGCCACCGGTCCACGCCGAATTCATCGCGCATGGTCCACCAAGCCGGCGGACATTCCCTGCCCAGACAACAGCCGTGTAACAGGCAGCCTACCCTGCCAAACAGGATGCCGATCGGTGCCACCACGGCAAAGAAATCACCCGTCGCTTCGCGGTAACCCACCAGTTTCTTGGCCGCCTCGACTCCCACGTATCCGCCCAGCAGGGCACCGAGAATCGTCTTGCCCGTGGCCCAGATCAGCCACCGATGGGAGTCGTGCCAAAACATCCATCCCTCCGCGGCGAGATAGACGATCTTCGCCCCAAAAAAAGCGCTGACCAGTGCGGCGATATAGATAGTCAGGAGCCGATCATCGCGCTTCGCGAGCCGCGACCAGAGCGTAAGGCTGACAATGATGCCGGCGAGAAGGAGGAGAGGATAGGGAGAGGGCTTCATCGCAGGTATTACCAGTGTCTTTGCTGTAGGGAACTGACGCAAATGCATCCGCCCACCATAAGAGAGATACCCAGAAAAAGATTTGCGACCACTGCGATCAAGGAGATGAAAGTCGTGACCAGCACGGCCTCAAGTTTGGATCTCCGCGTGGCATAGTACACGTAAGAAACAATCCAGCAATAGGTGAAGCAGACGACGAGTCCTACCGGGTGTGTGAGCCCTCCGCTAAGTAAGAACTCCAAAATGACTCTTCTAAACGAGTCGAAAAATAGCGCTATCAATCCAAGAAGCGAAGGCAATCCAAGCATCAATAGAAACCTGTTTGTTGGCAGGGATCTTGATTCTCTTCGCACCTGCCACATCAGAAGGTCCGGCGGTATTCTGCGGTGCTTCAATGGCTCTTTCGAGCTATCGGGCATTGGCATAATATCGGCAAAAAGAATCCAGCTTCCCATCGGGGCGGATGACATGCGTGCAGCAGCGGTCAATCCGATCTTCATCCCAGGTCCATGCATCCATGAAGGGCTTGATGAAAAGGCGGAAGGTATGAGTTTCGTCCAGTTCGAGTTCGTGGAGCAGGCGCCCAAGCGGTTCGCTCTCACAGCCGCATTGGGATAAGTCATCCAGTGAGTAACGAATCTTGTCGTGCAGGAACCTCTGCACGGCAGTGAAATCGATGAAATCGGAGATCGAACGCGGACCGTCCGGCGTTTTGAATAAGTAACCGATCGTCGCGCAATTCGGGTCGCCGCAGGGCAGCGGCGTAAAGTCATCAAAGGTGAGTTTGCCATTCGACTGCGCGACTGCGCCGAGAATGATATCGGCAGTATTCAGGTGCGTGGCATGAACGAGCGGCTTTCCCCCTCCGTTACCACCCGGGGCCGCCGCGATTCGTCCCGATTCAAACATCGGCTGAAATGAAATGCCGCGCACATTGGGCCAGCGGAGCCCATACTCGATCGCCTCCCAGAGATGCCCGAGATTCTCGCGTGTCACGGTCATCGCGAGCGTCATGGGCAGATTCATCTCCCCGCAACGCCGGATGGTTTGCTCACGGATTTCGCGCAAATCCGCGCCGCGCAGGCTGCGTTGCGCCGCCTCCTGAATACCGTCGAACTGCAGATAGAGCTGAAAACGGCCGTAAAGGAAAGTCTTGCCCAGTTCGCTGGCAAAAGCATCGTCGCGCGCGATTCGCACGCCGTTCGTATTGAGAAGGACGTAGTCGATTCCCGGGTTTGCGTGACACCAGGCGAGCAATTCGAAGAACTGCGGATGCAGCGTCGGCTCTCCGCCGGAGAGCTGCAGGATCTCGATCTTCCCCTTGCGATCAATCACGCCTTGAATGCGTGCCTGGAGATCGGCGAGCGGCACGGCATCGATGGCCCGGCTCTGCGGCGAGTCCGCATAGCAGGTCGGGCAGGCCAGGTTGCACGAATGCACCACCTCGATGAGGGCGAGACAGGTAGAGAGTTTCTCGGTCGGGCTCTCCTGCTTTGAAGAAATCCCTTTGGAACCGGCCGCGTTCTTTCCCAGCACTCCGCGAATCTGGCCATCACTCGCGGAACAAGCTCCGCCGCCGCAGCATTGGTTCGCGGGATCGCCCTGCGCCAGCCAGTAGAAACGTGCATCCGAAGCAATACAGGCTTCCGCCGGTCCATGTTCCGGGCAGCAGCGATCCAGCCACACGCTTTCCCGGCCTTCAACATCGGCACGCTTCCATACCTCTGCCGGGCATGCCTGCTGGCAAACAGGACAGCGCGACGTGGTGCGTTTGACGAGAGATTCACTGCCGGTGCGTAGAACGTTCATTGGGTAAAAGGGTGGTTCGCGCCTTTAGCGCATGCCGTGCCAAGCGACCCCTATCTTTCCCAAGTCGCTTGAGCGCAACGAATTGGGAAATAGAGACAAAAGGATTCGAGGACAACCCGAGGACTGCATCCCTGGCATTGGATGTCAGAGAACCGGGCATTCTTTGCCGATGGCGGCTATTCCAAAAATCGCCAGGGCAAATCGCGGACACCGTCTAGCGGAAAGTCGGTGGATAAATGGCCGCGCAACCTGCTACCGTGGCGAACTCGCCAGCGCAGAGGATGATGATGCCGATAACGATTGTTAAAATGACGCGCGCCGCTGTGTCTTTCACCCATTTGCGAACGAGGAAATAGGCGCCCACAAATGAACCCGGCAGAAGCGCAAAGCAAATGATGACGGCGAGAATCGAAACGACAGGTTCCATGGAGGATTCGCTTGAGAGCGTGTGACATTGTTTCGCACTCCTTAAATGATTGCAAGCTCCGCACTGCTATCCATCAGATCGGATCGCGTGTTTGCGCGCGGTGCCCATGGAGTGCGGTAGCAAGAGAGCGACAGCGAGCGCGGTACCGCCTTTGGATAGGATTGGTTTCGCCGGTGGTCGCGGTTGGATAGCTCTTGTCTTACAGCAACTGGTTTTGTCCAAAAAGTTGTGTCCGCCATTGTGAATACCTGCGTTTTCCACCCGCAGAACCATCCGAAAGCGGTGTCGCGCTCGCTGTTGCTCTCTTGCCACCGCACTCCATGTAGCAGGCTCGCGAATACGCCATTCAACTCTAAAAGCCGTTTCAGTTTAACGCAAAAAAAACGCCTGCCCTCACTACCGACTTATCGCCCGATCATCAGGCACTCCACCACGGAATGCTTCATCAACTCATACCCTTCCGGCTTCCAATGAAACTGATCGCCCCGCGCCAGGTCGATGTGGGGTAGCATAACGGCGTAGAGGTCATCCACCGGCAGGTTCAGTTCGCTCATCACCTTTGCCGCCATGCGGTTGTGTTCGATGATGATCGGATTGATCTCTGCGTCCAATTCACCCGGTTTCCCTTTGGTCGTCACCGGCGTCGTGCTGGCCCAGATCAGCTTCGCTTTCGGCGCGCCTTTGCGCAGGTCTTCCACGAGCTTCTTTGTCAGTGGTTCAAACTGTCCTTCGGGGATCCGTCCCTTTTGCCAGCCGTGAAGCCCCATGTTGAAGTGGATCACATCATACGGGCCGTGGGCCAGCACCTCGGCGACCATTTCATCCAGCTTATAACTGCTCTGCGTATAAGGATTCACCCATGCGTCCACATAGGCTTTGCCATCCAGCGCGGCGGTCACGGGTTTCAAATACCCATTTAGGATCGAGTCTCCGATGAGCAGGACTCGCGGGCGCTTTGGGTCCTCGATGTTCGCCTGCTCCAGCCGCCAGCCTTTCCCATCGGAATGAAGCCGCGTGTCCGTTTCTTGTTCCGCGCTTCGCGTCGGACAAGCGATCAGTAGCAGCGTCAGAAAAGCCACCAAAGCACAAAGAAATCGCAACATAGCGTCTGGGGTTGGGGAACTGGGAGGAACAGGAACCGGCTTAGTGAATCGGTTCGCTATCGTACACGACCACGCGATCGAAGTACGGCTTGCACGTCGCCACAAAGTGCAGGTGATCGGGGCATTTCTCCTGGTAGAATTCGTGATCTGCCATCGTCTTGAACTCCAGCAGCAGCGAATAGTCGAAGGAATGATCCGTCACCGGGCGCTCCTCGGTGGCCGCCGGCATGGAGGCAAATCCGCGGGCGATGTAGGAAATCCGCGGCAATTTCGAGAGTTCGCGCTCAAAGGTTGCGCGCTCATCAAGGGTAAGCCCTTTTTTCAGCCAGAAATAAACGTTGTGAATCATGGAAGGAGTGAAGTTACAAAGCCAGCCGGGTTGGCTTCACTCCAAAAATCCTCCACCGCCCATTTCGTTAGATCAGCCGCACCAGGATCTTTTCACGCCACCCAGAAAATCGATTCCTATTCGATCAGTCCGGGATTTTCGTCTTCCTCCGATGCCGCGATCTTGAATGCCGTGCGTTCCCGATGCCGCGCCGCTGCTGCCGCCGCTTGTTCCGTGGTGAACCCCATATCGATCGCCTGCTTTTCAAAGCAGTCCCCGCAAACGCCATGGCTGAGCTGCAGATCGGAATTCTCCGCGAGATACGCTTCGATCTGGCTCCAGTAGTTATTGTCGTTGCGCACGCGCTTGCAGTACGAGCACATCGGCAGCAGGCCGCTGAGCTGCTTCACCCGCGCAAGCGCCTCGCCCAGTTTCTGATTCACCACGAGGAGCGAGGCATTGCTTTCCAGCAGTTGCTCCTGGCTTTCACGAAGCGCGCGGAGCGCCTGATCCCTTTCGCGCTGATTCAGGCAGGCGCGCGAGTGATAGCGGACACGGGCGATGAGCTCGAGGCGGTCCGGAAGTTTCACCAGGTAATCGTTTGCACCCACGCTGAAGGCTAGGCTCTTTACCTGCGCCTCTTCCTTCGTCGAAAAGACGATGATCGGCGTATTCTTGGTGGCGGGATTCGCGCGATAACGCCCCACGAGCGCGAGGCCGTCCACACCAGGCATGACGAGATCCTGCAGGATGACGGTCGGCTGCACCTGATTCGCCGTCTCGATCGCCTTGGCAGGGTCTTCGCAATAGAAGAAAAGAAGCCCGCGTTCACTGGCAAAGAAGCGCCGCAGCACTTCGGCAACAAAGGGCTGATCGTCCACGAGCAGAATCGTGGCCTGATCGTCAGAAACGTTTGGCGGGGCGGGGGTCATAGGGATTGCAAGGGTGCTGCTTCCTGGGAGGCCCTGGGTAGCCGGCGGCAAATGGCCAGCGCGACGGAATCGAGTGGGACGACCTCCACGGCTGCACCGATTTCAAAAGCCGCGCGCGGCATGCCGTAAACGGCAGAGCTCGCACGGTCCTGGGCGATGGTATGGTGGCCGAGGCTGCGAAGCGCCTTCAGGCCGGTAGCGCCGTCACCACCCATTCCGGTGAGAATGACACCGATGACGGGACCGCGCCAATGACGGGCGGTGCTTTCGAAAAAAGCGTTTACGGACGGACGGTAGGAGTAATCCACCGGATCGGGAGTATATGCAAGCCGGCGGCTGGATTCGAAGACGAGGTGATCGTTTGAAGAGGCGAGTAGAATCTCACCATTGACCGGCGTATCCCCCGCCACAGCGGGGCGAACGGGAAGGCTGGACGATTCGTTTAGCCATTTGGCGAGTCCAGGTGCGAAATGCGCATCCACATGCTGGACGATGACAACGGCCGCCCGGAGATCAGCCGGCAGAGCTCGCAACACCACAGTAAGCGCAGCCGGCCCCCCGGCGGAACAACCGATGGCGACCAGGCAATCCGCACGCTTGGGAAAGAGCAGAGAACTGGTGCTCTTCATCGCGGACTCTCCCATAAGCCGTCCGACCGCATCGATCTTTTGCAGAAAACCAGCTACGCCGTTTGCCGTTCCATTCGCGCCCATTTCCGGCACCTGCACAGCATCGAGAGCCCCGGCGCCCATCGCTTCGAATACCTTGCCGCTTTGCGTTTCCATCACCGCGGTCACCACGAGAATGGCGCAAGGCGCTTCACGCATGATCCGGCGCGTCGCTTCTATGCCGTCCATCCCCGGCATGATCAAATCCATCAGGACCAGTTCGGGCCGGTCGCGAAGGCAGCTCTCGACCGCTTCCATCCCGTTCCCCGCGGTCCACGCAATGGTATGCCGCCCCGAACCGAGCAAAGCACGGCGGATGGCTTCCGTTGCGACCAGGCAATCGTTGACAATCGCGATCTTCATGCGGTGCCGATAAGATCTTCCACTGCCCGGACCAAACTTTCGTCGTGGAAACTGCCCTTCGTCAAATAGTAGTCGGCGCCGGCTTCCAGCCCGCGGTTCCGATCCTGTTCACGATCTTTATAGGAAACGATCATGATGGGTTTGGATTTTAAATGGGGATCCTTCCGAATAAGTGAGACCAGCTCGATACCATCCATGCGCGGCATGTCGATATCCGTGATGATGAGATCATGTCCGCCCGAGCGCACGGCATTCCAGCCGTCCATCCCGTCGACCGCGATATCCACCTTGTAACCGCGCGCCTCGAGCAGCTTGCGCTCGAGTTCGCGAACGGTAAGCGAATCGTCGACCACGAGCACATGCTTCTTTTTGGTCGGTTCCGCCGTGATGCTTTTTTTGACTCCCGCCAGACGCCCGGCGGCGCTTAGCCTTTGCACGGAGCGCACCAGATCTTCCACGTCGACGATGAGCATCGGCGTCCCGTCATCGGCCAGCGCTCCGGCGCTGATGTCCTTGATCTTACCAAGGCGCGCATCGAGAGGCTGAACCACGAGTTCCCGTTCTCCGAGGAAACGGTCGACGACGAGTCCATAGCGTTCCGAGCGATCTCCGATGACCACGATCGAGCACTCTCCATCAGGGGAAGGTTTCTCCTCCTTTTCGAGGACCTGATGCGCGGTGACCAGGCCAACGCGATGTCCCTCAAATTCGAAGTGCTGGCGACCTTCCACGGTCGCAATCTTGTCTTTACTGAGCTTGATGGTTCGGGAAATCGCGGCCAGCGGCACGCCATAGGGTTCTCCGGCGATCTCCACGACCAGAGCGCGCAGCACGGAAAGCGTCAGCGGCAGCTGAAGTTGAAAACTCGTCCCCTTCCCTGCCTCGGAGGAAATCCGGATCGACCCACGCAGGCGCTTCATCATCTCCAGCACGACATCGAGGCCGACCCCGCGGCCAGAGATCTCGCTCACCGTCTTCTTCAGCGTGAATCCAGGAAGAAAGAGAAAATCAAAGAGCTCGCTGTCGCGCAGGCGGGCAGCGGTATCTGCATCGATCAGCCGCCGTTCCACCACAGCGGCGCGGACGGATTCAACATCGATCCCCCGGCCATCATCGCGCAGGATGATGAGCAGCATTCCGGCACTGTGACGGGCTTCCAGTGTGATCGTTCCTTCCGTCGGCTTGCCTGCGGCGACGCGATCTTCCGGCATTTCGATGCCGTGATCGATCGCGTTGCGCAGCATGTGATTAAGCGGCGCTTCGAGCTTTTCGAGAATATCGCGGTCGACCTGGGTCTGCTCTCCGAGGATGGAGAATCGCACCGTCTTTCCCAGCGAACGGGACACATCGCGCACCATGCGGGGAAACCCCTGCGCGCCATCCGCAAACGGGCGCATGCGGCAAGCCACGGCCTCGTCATAGAGACGGCGGGACAGGTTGCTCGATCGCCGGTCGAAGGTTTCGAGCTCGACCAGCCGTTCCCCGAGAAATTGACGGCATTGCGAAGCTTTGGAGCGCACTTCCGACAGCCGGCCCCACGCGCGTTCGTCCAGTTGAGCCACGGCCAGCGAGTCGTGCAAAGCCTCCAGCGAACGAGCCAGTTCAGACTGCATGCGTTTGAGCCGCTGCAAGGAGCGGGCAAAGGGATCGAGCCAGCGCGCTTCGACACGCGATTCACCGGCCAGGCCGAGCAGGCGATTCAAGTGATCCGCTGTGACGCGCAAAACACGATCCACGTCACTCTGCGTCTGCGCGGCTGCGACTGTGGCATCCGCTGCCGGCGCTGGTGTCATCCGGACAGGCCGGCCAGTAGCGACCGCTTTTTCCGGAGCGAGAACGACAGGCTGCGGGGCAGCGGCCGGTGGAGGTGGAGGCTCAACCGGTTCAACAGAAACCTTGGGCGGAACAGGAACAGGCGTGGGGACAACTGGCCCTGCGGCAACAGCGACGGGAGCAGCGGGCGGAGCGGGAGCCGCCATCTCTTGCGGCGCCTGAACTTCCACCGGGGCCTCGTCACCGCTCGATTGCATCACCTGCTTCAGTGCTTCGACAAAAGGAGCGACTCCTTCCGAACCACTCCACCGGTCCATTTCCGCCTCCGGCGTTCGCGCGATTTGCGTCAGGAGATCCACGCCATTGAGCAGCGTGTCCACATGGCGGCGCTCGATGACGATCGAGCCTGCCTGAGCCGCGACGAAACAATCCTCCATGACGTGGGCCGTCTCCACCGCGGCATCGATGCCAAGGATGCGAGCCGCACCTTTCAGCGAATGCGCCGCGCGCATCAAAGCCTCGAGCTGTTTCGGATCGCGGTTATCCCGCTCCAAGGCGAGGAGGCCGGCATTCAGCGCCGCAACCTGCGATTCCGTTTCCGTGCGGAAGAGGTCGAGCAGCGAGATATCACCGTATGGATTTCCGATTGCGCTCATGACAAACTCCGGTTGAGGGCGCTGAAAAGAAGGGAATGATCGAGCACGCCAACGGCTCGGTCCTTCCAGACTAACATCGCGCGTGTGTAAGTGGCTGCGGCCCGTGCCACCGTCGCGGGAGCTTCCCGTAAGTCGGACTGTTCGAAACGATGGATTCCATGAACTTCATCCACGGGAAAAACGAGCCGTTCCCCTTCGTGGCTGGTGACAAGCAACCGCTCCGTGACCGTCATCACCGAACCAGTCTTCGCCGGCGTTGGCACGGAAGTGATCCCAAGTAAGGCAGTAAGTGACACGCAGACCAAAAGTTCGCCGCGAATATTGGCAATCCCTTGCACCACTCCACCGCGCTGATGCGGGAGAGAGTGGATCGGCCGCAGTTCGCAGACTTCCTTGAAAACCGAGGTCGCCAGCGCCAGCCATTCCGGACCGAGCCGGAAAAGCACGGCCGACCCCGAGCCGCGCGCCTGCGGGGACTCGATCTGTGCCAGCCGCGCAGCCCCTTCCCTCGTGTAGCCTTCCGGAGGCTCGCGATCGAGAAGCTCAACGGCCGCCCGCGCATAAACGGGGCAGTTCCGGCAATGAATCACCCCGGCCAGTTCCGGACAGGTTCCATTTCCCCAGGCCCCGATTTCATTCCAGCAAGGATGGATCTTCATTTCGCGATCGTGTTATTCTCCAATCGCGCGGCGCGCCTCCGCAGCGCTTCGGCGGCGGCAATGTCGCCCATTCGCTGCGCCAGCAAGGCGTAGTGAGAAAGGGCGTCGCGATGCTGCGGATCGAGGTAAAGCGCCTTGCGGTAAAATCCCGCTGCTTCATCCGGGCGTTCGGACGCGTCGGCCACCAACCCGAGCAGGCAATAGACATCCGCCGACGGCGTATGAGTCTTCAGAAACTCCTGGCAGATCGTAGAAACCTCATCCAGACGGCCTTCATTGGCGAGCCGGGTCACTTCGGTCAGATCAGGCAGCGGCGAACTCTTCCGCGTGGGCGCGGAAGCCTCGCCGATGTGAACGATGCGCGAAGCAGACCGCGAAGGCGTCGGAGCAACTGGCGCAATCGGCGCGGGCCGAATGGCGATCGGCGGCGGCAGCGGCGGTAAAGAAACACTCGCTGGACGAACTGCCGGTGGCGGGCTGGCCTTTCGCGCGGCGGCCTTTCGGAACGCGAAGGCTTGCGACATACCGGCCGGCGAAAACTCGTGCCTCAGCATAAGCCCGGACTCCGCCGGCGCGACAAAGAGCAGACCATCCGGCGAGAGCAGCCGTCGCAGAGTGGACAGCGCGCGCGTCTGCATCTCGTCATCGAAATAGATGAGCAGATTCCGGCAAAAGATGCCGTGATAGACCCCCGAGGGGTGCAGGGTGAAATCCTCGAGTAAATTAGCCTGCCGGAAGCGCACGAGCTTGCGAACCACAGGGTCGAGAGCGTGGGCCGTATCGGTCTTCCTAAAATAACGGTCGCGGAATCCGACCATGGGACCTCGGAAGGAGTTCCTGCCATAAACCGCTTCCAGAGCCTGCTCCACCACCCGGCGGCTGACATCGACGGCCTCGATTTCAAATCGTTCCGGCGGCAATCCCGCATCGAGAAGAGACATGGCCAGCGAGTAAGGTTCCTCGCCCGTGGCGCATGGCACGCAGAGAAACTTGGCTCGAACCGAAGGATCGGCCCGTTGAACCGATTGCGCGGCAGCTGCAAAAGCGCCGGGATCGCGGAAAAACCAGGTCTCGGGAACGACGACCGTTTCGATCAGGGCACGCATCTCATCGGGGCGCTCCTCCAGGCGGCGGCGATATTCCTCGACACTCGTGAGGCTCGCCGCAGCCATACGCTGCTGGACGGCGCGCTCCACCGCTCCGATCCCGATCGAAGAAACGTCGAGCCCGATCGCGGCCCGCAAAGATTTGACGATGGCGTCCATCATGCCCTTTCCATCAGCGCGGGAATCGCCGCTCCAGTTACCAGCCGATCCGGATCGAGCCATTGCACAAATCCGCGGCTATCTTCTGTCACTGGGCCGAGATAGTCGGCCGAACCAAGACCCGATGCGGTAAAATCCTCCGGCTCGCGCTGGAGGGTTTCATTTGCCCGCTCGGCGATGAGCCCAACCCGCTTGCCATCCGAGCAATCGACCACGAGGATCCGCGTGCTGAGGCGCTCCGTGGAAGGCCTGCCCAAAACCGCCTGGCTCAAGTCGATCACCGGCAAAGGCACGCCGCGGTAACTCAAGACTCCCGCGACCTCTCGCGGCGCCTGCGGCAGCGTTTGCACCGGTAGCAGCGGCAACACTTCCACAATGCGCTTTGCCTCGATTGCATACCGCCCGGAACCGATCTGGAACAGAATGAAGAGCACCTTGGAAATTTAAGCGGCTCGCAGTTTAAATCCATCGAGGCTGGTGAGCATGCCTCGCGATGCATCATGCAGCTTCTCGATACTTACATTCGATTGCCGCAGCGAATCAGCCGTCTGCTGTGTCGCTTCGCTAAGCTGGAGCAGTGCCTGCGTGATCTGATCAGCACCGATGGCCTGCGCCTGCATGCCTTCATGAACCGTGGAAAAGCGTGGGGTCAACGCCTGCACCTGCTGAATGATCTGCGCCAGATGGCCGCTGACCTGCCGCACTTCGTCCACACCCCGGCGCACCTGTTCGCCAAATTTGTCCATGCCCATCACACCCGCGGCCACTGCGGATTGCATCTCTTTCACCATCTGCTCGATGTCGTAGGAAGCGACCGCCGTCTGATCCGCCAGGCGGCGAATCTCCATCGCCACGACGGCAAAGCCACGTCCGTATTCACCAGCTTTTTCCGCTTCGATCGCGGCATTCAGTGAAAGCAGATTCGTCTGATCCGCCACCTTCGTAATCGTGGTCACGACCTGATTAATATTGGCCGCCTTCTCGTTCAGCACGGCCAGCTTGCCATTGATCGAACTCACGGCTTCCACAAAGATTCCCATCGTGTCTTCCATCCGCGAAAGGCTCGATTGTCCGCTATTCGCCAACTCTGTCGTTTCCTCGGCCACCATGGTCACTTCATTGACCGTCTTCAGGAGTTCTTTCGACGTCGCGTAGATTTCCTTTGAAGTCGCACCGATCTCCGTCGTCGTCGCGGCCACTTCGCTGGTCGTCGCCTGCTGCTGTTTTGCAGTCGCGGCAATGTCTGTCACCGAACCGTTCATCACAATCGCGGCTTTCTGCACATGGATCGCCAGAGTGGACAAATTGGCCACCATTCTCACGAGAGCATTCCCCATGGTGTCCTTTCCGGAAAGCGGTTGCACTTCCACCCGCAAATCGCCGCCGGCCATCCGCTCAGCAAGCCTCGCGATAGTCGTCAGGTTCATCACCATCTTCGAAAGGGCATGTCCCATCGCGTCCTTCTCGGAAAGTGGCTGAACATCGATGGACAAATCTCCCGCAGCAAGCTGCTCGGCATATCTCGTCACGTTCCGGAATCGCCCGGTCATGGCGGAAAATGCCACCGTGAGTTGCGCGATCTCATCCGCGCCACTCGCCACGACCTCCCGCGTGAGATCGCCCTCGTGGGCCGCCGCATTGGACGCTTGCGTCAACTGTTTCAGCGAACGTGTGACATGCACCACGACGAACCAAGCCAGCGCGGTCGAGAACAACAACGCGACTCCGGTAAAGATAAAGGCCTGGGCACGGCGCCCGCGCCAGAAACCGGCCCGCTGGTCGAGTTGGACATCGAGTTCATCGATCGCGGCCTGCCAGAATTTGAGACTGGCGCCATCCGCATGGGAACCAACCTGCTGCAGTTGTTTTGCCGTCACATCCTTGAAACCGCTGCCCACCGCGGCGATCAGCGCCTCATACGCTTTTTCCAACTCCTCGAGGCGGGGCACGACCTGCGCCTTCAGTGTCGGACTTTCGCCATAGTTACTCAGGTCTTCCTTCGCCGCCGTCACGATGTCGTGATGGACGCCGGTCTTGCCATCCTGGATCAATGCGGAAAGCTGCGCCAGCCGCAATGCTTCTGCATCGTTCCCCGCCGCCACGGAAGAGAGCCCCTTCCCCACCAGGGCATCGATTCGCTGCTGGAGCAGCGGCATGCGGATCACCGTGGCACTCATCAGATAGTAGCTGTCCAGGGCTGGATCGAGAATGAGCTGGGAAGTATCGCCGACGTGGCTGATCATTTCCTGGACGTTCGCAATGAGTCCTTCGTGACTGGCTTCCGCTTCCCCGGACTGTGCGTGCGTCCACTGCAGTTTCAGCGACTGCCAATTCGACTTTACGAAATCGAGCGTGAGCGAATGCCCATGGGCCTTCAAACCTTCGGGCGTGAAATCCAGGGCTTTCCCGTATTGCGTCACGACCTTTTCCAAGGCTTGGAATGTCTCGTCGATCTGGGTGTCGAGGGACAGGATTTCAGGCGACAAATCTTTTTCTCCCGCCGCGTAGCGCTGCACCAGCACCTCGTGCGTGCATAGTTGGTTCAAGAGCGAGGCGAGCGGGCGCAAGACAGCCGTGCCTTCCTTCTCCAGCACCGTGATCTCGATATTCTCCTTATAAGACTGGAAGGTGAAAAAGGCGAGGACCCCAAAAGGCAGGACGAACGCCCCGATGATCAGGACGATCTTCTGCCAAAAACGGAGGTACCCGAGCCATGTTTTCATATTTGAGACGGAAACGGTAAGCAATTAAGGTGCCGACTCGCATTTCTGCAGTCAAAAACTGCCGCACACCGTCAAAAATCCACACAGATTCCACCGGCGGATCTTTTGACTCGCAAGGTTGCGGCGGCAAGGCTGCGCCCGCCACTATGCGTAAACGAGCATATGGATGTCTTCCGGCAGACTCTCGGATACCCGCCGGATCATGTTTCCGCGCAGAAGATTGATCAAGGTACTGCGCTGTGGAGCCCCGACGATCAGGCGCGACGCGCCGACGGTGGCCGCAATGTCCACGATGGTATCCGCCGGCGAATCGCTCACCGCGTAACACGGCAGAACAGTGTGCCCATCAGCCTGTTCGGCAGCATAGGAAAAGATCTTGTACGCCTCCTCGTCTTCCACCCACTTCCGTTTCCGGTCCTCGGCGGTGGTGATCGGCTGTTCGCGCACGAAAAGCAGGTAGAGCGGACGATCGCTTTCGCGTGCTTCCTGGATGGCGAAATCGAGCGTCCGTCCGATGCCACGCACGGCGGCGAGAAGCGGCTGGCCGGAGGCCATGTGGGTCCCAAACTGAACGCTTCGGCGCACCAGCTCTGCCGTCTGTGTCGCCGCAGTGGCGGCCGCCGCAGCAGCTGTGCGCTTCTGGCGCTGCTCGGTGACGAGCCCGCGGGCGATAAGCCCCACCGCGAGAATCACGAGAGTGAAAAGACGAGCATTCGGCTTGTCGACAAAGAGAGAAACTTCGATCGCCCCCATGATCAGGAAGGTGACGAACATCAGCCCACGCTCCCATTTCTTCAGTCCCAGATGCTTATCCGTGGAACTGGCTCCAAGATTGGTGGCAATGGCTCCAACCACACCGACGGCATAGAGATCGGCCAATCCGCTCATATCCCCCACCGAAACCACGAGAATCGCCGGAATGATGGTTGCGACGATGATGCTCGCGTTTGGCACGCCGAAGTTGTTGAGCTTCTGGAAAACCGGCGGGATCTCGCCATCGCGCGACATGAGGAACGAGATCGCGATGAGGTCGACGATCGCGGTATTCACCGCTGAAAGCAGCAGGAAACCAAACACGATGCTGACCGTCACCGCCGCAATGTGGCCGGCCACCGAACCCCACGCGGACCCGACGAAAATCTGCGCCATGTATCGGAGCATGTAGTCGCGAACCCCTTCCGCCCCAGGAGCATTCACATCGTCCTTCACGATCTGCAACCCCGGCAGCGCATGCATCGCCAGACCAAGCAGGGCCGTGAAAGCGCATACCTCGATCGCCACAACGACGATCGCCTTATTGGCCGTCTTCGCCACAACCGGCTTTTGATCGGTGGAGCCCGGATCGAGCTTCATGACGCCGGTGGAATTGGCAATTGCCTCAACGCCGGACAGAGCGAGCACGATTCCGACGAAGGCGCCCCAGTTCTTCCCAAATCCCCCGCTCAATGGCTGGAGATTGTGCACCGCTTCGTGCAAATGAGGGATGCAGAATCCGGCCAGTATCACGACAACGATGGCTGTCGGAATCGAGACCAGAAAAGCCAGCCCGCCCGTGTGCTTTGGCCCAAAATAATTCAGGGCGCCGATGAAAACGATGGCACCGGCGGCAAACCATTCCGGATGAGGTGTTCCGAGATATTGGAAGGCGGAAAGCGCCGAGATAGCCGCGGTGACGATGTAGTCCGCGATGAGCAGAAAGGCACCGACGATAGAGATCACTTCAGAGCGATGGCGAACGCTGGCATAGACGCCGCCTCCGTCCGGGTAGCATCGGCAGATGGCCATGTAGTTCACCCCGACCAGAGCGGTCAGGACACACATCGCGGCGATCAGCCAGAACGAGGAATACCCGGCAACGGCGAAGGCCAGACCTACCACGTAGGCCTTGCTCGTGCCCCAATCGCCATAGAGAATCGCAGCCGCGGCTTTCCAATCTACGTTGCGCGGCCTCTTGCTGTCGGTCGTAATCATCGAGGTGGTGTAACAACTGCATTGAAGCGCCCTTTTTGCGGAAAAAGGCACGATGGTCCCCGGCAAGAGAAAAAGGGGAACCGCAGACGTTTCGACCGCCGCGACTATCCCTTGCCTTTCATGCGAGCTGACGGGGTTAGCTGTCGGGCTGGGATCATGAAATATCCCCGGCGCCGCATGCGCCGTTTGCCCCGAGCCGCGCCAGGACTGCCATCGGCAGCCGGCACGGAGAGAATGGGTCCCCCGCTGTCCAGGCCACTCGGCCCGGACATTAAGCAGACAAAGAACTGGCGCCGAGAATGGACGGAAGCGGGAGAAAGGTCAAACCTAGATTGTAGAGGAAAACACTACAATCCATACAGAATCACACCACAAACGCACAAACCGTGGAGTTTGAGTGCCTATAGTGGAAGCGGCGTCCCGTCGCCTGGAGGCGATGGACTGCACGATTAACTTGGATCCGGCACGCAAAGCGTCCCTGCCTGCGCACGAAACTTCAGCGTAGCGTGACGCACTTTCGAGTAACAGATCTCCCGCAAGCTCCCGGATATATTGACAGCAAAAGCGTCGAACTTGAGACCGTTGGATGTTGGTAGTTTGGCGTTGGGAGTTGGGTGTTTTCCGGTGACAGTAAGATCCACGCTGGTCTTGCAATCCACGCGCCTCAAGCGGCGGGACGTTGCTGTCGGACTTAAGAGTTTTTCGAAAATGCAACGCTCTAAAATGCCCGTGGTGACCTTTTTATTTTCGGGGAGGGTGTTTTGATGGTCAAAAACAACCGCATTTTCGCGAAAATGGCCTAAGTCCGACAGCAACGGGACGCCGCTTCCACTACGGGCACTCGCGACTCCAAAAGCCCGATTTCAGGCTGAGCATTTCCCCCTTTTCTCTCCGCTTTCAACCCCCGCCTCCTACCTCGAACTAAACCGCACGCCCACCATACCGCTCACATCAACACTTGCACCCGGACCGAAGACTCCGCCTTTTCCGGTGTTGCCGCTACGATCTTTAAAGACCAGCGAAAGCGGGTCGTAAATCTTCCCGGAACAAATCCCCGTCGACGTGCGATCAACGACCTGCTGCTGCTGTGTTTGCTGCTGGACCGTCTTGTGCTCAGGTGCGCGGCGGTGATCCGTCTGGCGCCCATCATCAGCACGCAATGCAGATGCAATGAACATAAAGGCAGCCAGAAAAGTCAACGCGGTCTTCATAGATTTCCGGGTAGTAACAGAACGTGTCGCGGCAGTCACCACAAGACTGCAAGCAAAACGTCGCAGCCTCGTTTTCGCGCTTTGCGAACTGCCACTTTTTTGCGTGACTGAACGAACGCCACTTTTGCCTGTCATTGTGGAGAAACCGATTGAGCACCAATTGCGCTGCCGAACGCCGGACCAAAGGTCTTTTCAAATCCGCGTCCAGCTTCGTAAGAGCCGGCCACCCCGCCGAGACGAACTTTTTTCATGGATCCATCTTACTTTTTGCACGAATACGGCCTGCGGTACTTTCCGCTGGTCGTTTTCATCTGCGCTGTTTTCGAAAACGACATCACTTTTGTCATGGCCGGCATCTATGCCGCGACCGTGCGCCCTCATCCGCCGCACATGATTCTTGGTGTCTTCACTGGCGTTCTTGGAGCGCTTTGCCACGACACGTTCTGGTTTTCCATCGGCCATCATCGTTCGCTCTGGATCAAAAAAACCAAGGCCTGGCGCAAGGTGGGGCCACAGATTGAAGAATGGGCGGCGCGATTCGGCTATTGGGAATTGTTCCTTTGCCGATTCATCCCCGGAACGCGCAACGCGAGCCAGCTCTTCTGGGGCGTGCAACGCCTGAAACTCTGGCGCTTTTATTTCGTCGAGTGCCTTTCCCTCTCGATCTGGGGAAGTCTCCTCATGTTTCTCGGCTATAAATTCAGCCAGCAAGCCGAGTCCCTCATCGGGCGGGTCCGGCACAAACATCTCGGACGGTACATGCTGATCAGTCTCGTCCTCGTCGCGGTTATCTATTTCTGCGTGCGCGCCTTTACCCGCCACGAGATCGTGAAGCACGGCAAGCCGCCGGCGGATCCGCGGGCGGATTAGTTCCCCTCTTCCTCTTCATCATCATCTTTATCTTCAGCCCCGCTTCGTGGCTCATCGCGACCGAGTGGGTAGCGATAATCAGCACGACCCGCGGGCTTAACATCCTTAAGCCCGCGGCTCTTAGTCTTTCTCTCCCGGAATCACCGCCGGACTTCCACAAATCGCCCGTGCCGCGATCGCGCCGGAAATCGCGGCCGCTTCCACACATCCCGCGTTCAGGCCGTTCACCGTCCAATCGCCGGCGAGATATAAGTTCTCAAAACCGGATTCATCGCTCCTCAGCCGATACGGCAGACTACCGGCCACGGAAAGCACATAGCGCTCGGCGGGATCGATATTGCAACGATAGTATTGCCCCAGCGCGCGGGCGCTTCCTGTGCGCTCGAACGGATCGAAAACCTGCTCCCAATCCAGGGCGCCATTCTTTGTAATGCGCGGCCAGATCGGCTCGATCGCTGTTTGGAAATACTGCATCGCCATGGCAAATACCTTTTGCCGCTGAGTCTCCGGATAAGTGCCGTCGCTATGCGGCGCTTCGTTGGGATCTTCTGTCATCGGCCCGCAGAAATAGGTCAGAAATCGTGGCTTCGCATTCTGCTGCCAGTCCTCGGTTTTCAGGATGACGCACTGATCCATCCAAGTATTGATCGGGTCGACATAAGCATCGACCAGCGCCGGTTCCGCGAACGGCCCTTTCTCGTTCCAGCCAAGCTCCGCTTCCGGTTTGAGCATCCAGAGCTGAACGCACTGCGTGCGCACGGTCTTCACCTTTTCCACCATCTTGCGCCACGAGTCATTTGCGGCCACGAGTTCGCTCGCGAGGCCGGGAATCGGGCCAAGCGAAGTCGCCAGTACCACCTGATCGAATTGCTTGCCGCGCTCGATCACGACGGATTCGACCGGAGGAATCTGGCACCAGGCGGACTCAAATGTCGGTTCCTCCGGCGCAGGCAGCGTACTCGAAAGTAACTCCGCCTTGGGAGCACTCGGCCAGACATGAAATAGTCTCTCCTCTTCCTTGCCAGTCTGAGGGTTGATTCCCTTCACCGGGATTTGGATCAGCGGATCGTACGTTTCTCCTTTCAGCGACGCCTGCCGGGAAAACCGGACGGTCTCGATCCGTTTGCCATCGTTCGAAAGCCCAAGGTTTTCGGCGCGATGAAAGAACTCGAACTTCACGCCGCGTTTCTTCAACGCAAGATAGAATGGAGTAAAGACCGTCTCCCCCATTCCTGCATTCATCTTATAGATATAGGCGCCTTTATATCCGTAGAAGATCCGGACAAGACAACGCAGGGCCGTGCCTGCGCCAAGATTGGGACGTGGCTCGCCGTCGCATTCCGTCACTCCTCCTTCGTAAGCAAACGGCAAATCGTAGAGACCTTTGACGACTCCCGAAGACTTCGTCGAATAATGGCGGGCGCCGTGTAACTTCAGCCAATCCTGGAACTCCATCTTATCCAGATGATCGAACCCACGGAAAATGACGTTATCAGCAATGGCTCCGCGGATCGCCGTAATCCCGAGATCGAGAATATAAAATAGCCGCGCCAGTTCGCGGTCCACCTCCATCAAATCCTCCGTAACAACTTCGCCCAGATGATGAAAGAACTGAGCGAGATCGTGCGTGATCTTGAAAAAATCAAACGGCGAAACGTGATGAGGATCGGCCACCAACCCGCCTGCGGTATTGGCGGCGCGATGCAGATGGGTCGGAACCTCGTCGGACGCGCCGGGAATTCCCGGCACGGCTTCCTCCGGCGTCGGCAGCATGTGTTTCAAGGTCGGATGCGACTCGATGTTATCCACCAGCCAGACGAGCGCGCGCCGGAGATAGTCCCAAACCGTCGGGAGCGGTTTGCCATCTCCCGGTTCCTCCTCGTTCATTGGAAACCGGTACTGCCAGAAATCCCAGAAGCCCGCGTGACGATCCGCGATAATTCCCGTCTCCTGCGGATTGTAAGCATCTTTCCACGACTCAAAGAAACCATTCGGCCCCATTTCCGTATAAGCCTGCTTGATCGCGCGAAACGCGTTCTCATAGAAGCCGAACCAGATATGCAGCCCGTGCTCTTCGCTGCGATGGCCAAGCTTATCTCCCTGGTTGCGACCGCTTGCCCCTTTCCCACCAAGCCGCCAGCCCATTTGATAGACCGTCACTTCGTTTCGCTCGGGGAGATTTGGATCTGAAAGCCAGAATGCCGCGACACAGCCGCCTACGCCGCCGCCAATAATTGCGATCTTCGCCATAACAATTAAGACAAGATTTAAGGGTGGATAGCCGCCAAAGCCGCACCAATGCGGCGTTTCCGCGTTGTTATGGCGATCCTGTCAGATGCGCAAGACTGAAATGAATTCCGTCCATACATAACCTCGCCCGGTTTCCGGAAAGGTTATCCGGCCAGGTTAGAGCTTCCATATGTACTCGCGCGCAGGCCGCTTCATGTTCCATTCCGAGCTCTCGCGCCGCTTCTTCGCTGTTCCGCCAGTGCACTTTCGCCAGCGCCGGATGCCCTTCGACAAAATCGATGGCCCCTTCGAGCAAAAGGGCGCGCGGGCGGCCCACGGGAAATACGCGGCCGAAACGGACCGCCGAAGCGCATGCGCGCCGGGCCAGCTTTCGGAAGCCAGCCCGCTCCGCTCCACGGCTGCGCGCCAGAAGGCCGATTAAGGCCTCGGCGATATGAGCGGTGTAGAGCATCATCGTATAGGCGACGGGCGGACCTTCGGTGAGAAGACGCAAAGCCAGGCTGGCCGATTTCAGTGAGCGATCCGGTTCGCCGATTTGAAACATCGCCAGGGCCGCCAGGGCTTCGGAGCCTGCGCGAGTCAATCCATCGAGGTGCTCGGCGTGCCGGTTTTCCTCGATCGTTTCGAGCGCCGCACGTGGGCCTTCCGTGGAAAGCCGCAGCTCCGCGGCGAGCAAACGGACCCATCCCATCGTCTGAAAATCCCGCCGCCGCATCGCGGAACTCCGCATTTCTTCGTGGACCAAACACGCGCGGGCAAAATCGCCGCGATACAGATGGCCGTAAGCAATATTCAACAAACACTCCTCACGTCTCCTTCCGTGTCCGTACTGCAGGAAAGTTCGGGCCGCTTTTTCGAGCATTCGTTCCGCCTCATCCCATTCGCCGAGCCCATTGAGATAGATGCCAATCAATTCCCGCGAATAGGCGTGACTTACCGGCTCCGAGACGGACGACAACACGCGCTCCGTGAGCGCGCGATAGCCCTTCCCAAAAGCGCGGACCGGCATCGCCGCAGTTACGATCACCATGGCCGCATACATCTCCGCCAGGCTGGGCGAAGGGCCGAGGAGTTCCGCGAGATTCAGCCCGCGCACGGTGCAAAAGAGGCTGGACGGCAGATCGTTGGTAAAGAACGCGATTTCGCCAAGGAGATTATAGGCGCGGATCGCTTCGAGGATTTCCTGGTCTTTCTCCAACGCGCTTTGGCCGAGAAGCCACTCCCCTGCCCGGTGCCGAAGCTGGCGGAAGATGGCATGCGGCATGGCGAACGCGAAGTGACGCTTCGTCTCCGGCATGGCATGACCAAGAATGGCCGTTGCTTCGCGCAACACTTCGCGGCTTCGGTCGATACGCCCGAGATGAAAGTGCGCCTCGCCGAGCTGCCGCCGCCAGCGTCCGGCCGTGAGCCGTTCCGGGCGGTGCCCGCTTTCCGCGCTCAGGGAGATGGCATCTTCGATCAAACTAGCCGCCTCGCGATTGGCAAATCGGCCGATCGCTTCGCCCGCCGCGAGGTCGAGATAATGCAACGCCTTTGCCGCCGCCTGCCCGAACTTCCAGTGATGCGCGAGGAGCGAATAGTTGGAGGGATCGTGCTGTTCGTTCCATTGCGCCACGGCGCAGTGTAACTCCCTCCGTCGGGAGAAAGTTAGTTGATGATAGGCAACGTCCTGGATGATGGCGTGCTTGAAGGCCAGATACTCCTCGCCCACAGCGCGGTGCTGAAGCAGGTCGCGCTCGACCAGCGAATGCAAGGAAGCGGCGAGATCCTCCGCTTCCGGTTGAATCGCGCGCAGCGTGGAAAGATCGAAGTCCGGCCCGATAACGCTCGCCGCCTTGATCGCCAGCTGCTCAGATAAAGACAGCCGGTCCAGGCGCTCACGCACCACACCGTCCGCACTCGAAGGAAAACTGGAATGCCGCAAATCCTCAGCACCGGGAGCGAGCCGGCAGGTTTCACCTTCCACGAGTAAGTGCCCGGCATCGCGCAGGGCCCGCGCGAATTCACCGGCAAAGAAGGGATGGCCACCCGTCTTCTCGAGAAGAATCTCCGAAACTTCCGGAGGCAAAGCACAGACCTTGAGCGCCCGGCAGGCAACAGCCACAGTATTCTCCGGGCTCAAAGCGCCGAGCACAATGCGATCTCTTCCCGCCTCGGAGAGCAACCACCGCCACTCTTCCGGTTTCGGTTCGCCTGGCGGCCGTGTCACCAGGAAGAGCAGCAATCCCGGTACGTGCCGATGCAGCTCCGCCGCAACATTCCACGATGCCGAGTCAAACCAATGGCAATCTTCCAGTACCACCACAGCGCGTTCGGAACCTAGTACCCGGGAAAAAATTCGCACGAGCAGGCTCGATGTGGCATCCGCGCGCGGCCGTCCGGTCATGCGTGAAGTGATTTCGTTTTCAGGAAAACGAAATCCCAGCACCGGATTCAGCAGCGGCGCCGACACCGGCGATTCCCCAACCTCGGTGAGCCTGGCGAGCACTTGTTCTTCGCGATCCTCCTCGCCATCACTATCTCGCAAATCCAGGAGAGAAGCGAAGACCTCATGCCACGGACGGTAACTGGCCGTTTGTTCGATCGCGTCGCCGCTCCCGGAAAAGATCCGCAGTCCGTGGGACTCAGCCAGAGCCCGAGCTTCCATGGCCAGTGTGGTTTTGCCGATCCCGGCCTCGCCTTCCACAATCATCACTCCACTGGAAGCGGACTCAACAAGCGCTCGAATCCGCCCGCGGATCCGCCCGCGCTCCTCGATTCGTCCGACGATGCCCATCTCTGCAAGAGTAACGACAGGGCCATCGGCGAGCGGTCGGAAAACGCGGACCTGTCCCGTTCGTCCGCGCAAAGGAATGGTGCGGAGAAACTCGAATTCAACCTGCCTTGCGCATGCGTTCTGAGTTGCACCATCACAAAAGACGTCGTTCTCCGCGAGCCGCATGAACCGGGCGCAGCGATTCATGGAATCGCCCACAAGTGAGTAAGTGCTCCGGCGCGGCCCGCCGATTAACCCACAGAAAAGCCGTCCAGTCGTGATACCGATGCCCGAACCAAAGCCGAGATTCCGCAACTCGCGGCGTGCGGCCAGTGCACCGCGCACGGCCCGGACCGCATCGTTTTCATAAGTCATGTGCGGAAGACCAAACGCTGCGACCAAGGTCAGCCCTTCGTGATCTTCCGCGAGATTTTCAATGGCACAGCCGTGCCGCGCAAAGATGGCCTGCAGCGCCCGGATGGCTCCCTGTAGCTGCTCAGCGGATCCGCGATCGAGCCGCATGTCGGGTACATTGAGAAACACGACGGAGACACGGCGAAACTCAGCCAGCCACGAGGATTGTCCGGCAGCCAATCGGCCACGCAGCGGCACCGGCACATGTTGGAGGAGCGCAGCCCGCGCTTCTTCACCGGGAATGAGCGGGGTCTGCTGAGGATTCGTAATCGCGCCCAGCGCCATCATCGAGCGCACACGAAGAAATCCGCCCGCCCGAATCTCCACGCTTTCTCCACTGACAAATGAAGCCACGCGCGGACCGGCAATCACTTCCCCCGCCTTGGCCCGCTGCATGGCGGCGCGCGCTTCTTCCATCGCCGCGCCGGCAATCAAAGACGACCGATTGGCCTCGGCTCCCAAAACGAAGTGCAACACCTCGCCACACCCAATGGACGCCTTCATGGAAAGCCCCGCACTTTTGGCAAACCGATGGGTATTTGCCTGGATGCGAAGCGCAGCCGCCGCCACCGAAAGCGTCGTATCGCGGTCGACCGTTTCGGCGCAACGCCATACCGCGATCAAAGCGTCACCGGCAAATTTCATAACCTTTCCACCGTGCTCGGCGACAATCTCCACAAGGCCGGCAAAGTAGTCATTGAGCAGCCGTGAAAGCTCTTCGATACCACTCGGACCAGCGCCATCCATCGTTTCCGTCATGTGCGTAAATCCGGCAATGTCCGTAAATAGCACCAGGCCGGGGAAGGCCGTCATTTCGGGCACCGCCGTTTGGGGATGCTCAACCATCCATTCGACGACGAGCGGTGGCACGTGCGAGATGAGCCCTTCGATCGGGCAGGCGGCGTCTTCGCCTTCGTTCGTCTCGATCACATTTGTCACGGCAGCCAGCCCCCTTTCCATTATCGCGCCACCCAGATTTCGCTTCCGGCTTCGAGGCGGAAATCAAAATCGAGATGAAAGCCAAGATGCGGCGTGATGCGAGCGTTTTGCGCGCCGTCGGCTGGTTCGAATCCCAATTCCGTGGCGATAGGCGCACTATCGTGGCTATTAATATCGATGGCGTACTGGCCCGAAAGAAATCCAGCGCCGCGGAATTGGGTCACTTCAAAGGGAGCTTCCGCAATTGATTGGTAAGAGGCCCGGCTTCCATCGGCGATGTCCGGTAACTGCCGGAGAAAGACCAGTGAGAGCAAATGATGGAGGGTCAGCACCTCGATGAAAGTGCCCGCAGCCAGTTCGGCCAGATTCAAGTGCATCACCTCGGAAAGGAAACCTTCGACGGCGTCCTCGATCGCTTCAAATCCGTTCGCATACTCCAGCGCCGCGGCATCCGTGCGATGCACTCCGATCAGCGGCTGGATGGAGCTCCGCGCGTTCGGTGCAAAATGGGTGATCACTTCCGTGGAGACGCCAAACACCGCCGGATCGCCGTCACTCAGAGGCATGTTCACCTTCCCATATTGCTTGGGATAACCGTAGATCTCCCGTCCGGAAATCATCGCCGTACCGGAATCGAGCCAAAGATACGGCATGTACCACACGACACGTTCGGGAATAAAAAGCCCGGCCACATGTTTACCGGCCGCGAGCAGAATCGTGACACTAAATTCGGTCTCACTGTAAGCGCCTTTCTGAGCGTCCTCGGCTTCCGCCGAACGCAGCGTGTTCAGCTTCAGGAAACTGAAAACGACCGTGGGACTTATCACCCGATAAACGAGATCCGATTTGCGAAAATTCAGCGTCTTGTCGACCAACGCCTGGATTTTTTCCTGATCACCATTTGCCGCGAAGCCGTAGCCGTTCACACCTTCTATGTTGTAAGGCTGCCTCGGTACGAAATTCCCGCCGTAGCGAATAAATGGAAAAGACATGGTAAGTCGAGCAGTGCGCCTGGCGCCCCCGGATGTAATGGGTCCACGGCCTTGCTATAAGAAGACGCCACCTCTGGCAAGTTAACTTGCGGTTGAGGATACATGGGGTGTCGTGAATTCCGGGATCGATGCGGGCGTGCCATCAGCGTTCAAAGCGCGCCGCGAAATCAGTCGCAATTTCCCGCGAATCACGGTTTCGTGGTGACGCGCAATCCATGAATTGGTTTCTCGGAAAACTGTCGCTCGCGCCCGATCTCAGCCGGGCGATTCGGACTTCGACGGCATTTGGAGCGGCCTTGCTCATTTGTCTCTGGCTCGGAATTCCCGCGGCGATTCCTTTCGCCGCGACAGCCGCGCAGATCATGGGTAATCCGCAGTATCGTGGAGCCTACGGCTTACGTCTGCTCGTCCTGCTGCTCATGACGGTGGTCTTCGCCGGTTCGGCGCTGCTCGGTAGCGTGACGAGTTCGAATACGTTCGAGGCCGTCGCCGCGATCGGTGTCCTCTCCCTTTTGAGCGGTTTCTGGCGGCATCTCAGTGCCGACTACGGTCAACCGCTCACGGTCGACTCGGCCCTTTTCTTTCTCATTGCGCTCGACCGGGGGCACGACTGGCCGACAAGTGTTCGCATCACGACATGGGTGGCGGTCGGCTGTGCCGGGGGCGCACTGCTGCAAATCGGGCTTTGGTTTTTCCGGCCGCAACATTCTCTCCGGCACGCGGTCAGCGAATGCTGGATTGCAGCGTCGGATCTTTTTTCCGCAATGAAAGCGGCCGCGGAAAGCCCAAGCGCCGCTTCGGCCAGCAACGTCACCGCCAAGCAGCGTGCGTTGCGGGAAATTCTCGATCGTACACTGGCGACGCTGGCCGCAGCGAGTTCGCGCCGCAAATCATTCCTCACTCATCTCGAAAAGGCGCAGAATGCGCCCGCGCATTTCGCGATGCAGGTCGTTGCATTTTGGGAGGCGATCCAGCCGCTTTTGGAACAACCGGAGGCTGCGGAATTTTCTCCGGCGCTCGCGGCGGCCATGGAGACCGTGTCGAATACGGCGCGCTCGGGCGCGATCACGCTCATCACCCATCGGCAGGAGAATCTTGCCACGACCGAGGTCCGCCTCGACCGCTGCCAGAGTGTGCTCCGTGTCCTGGAGGAATCGCTGGCCGCAGCGGGGTTCGATGCCTGCGCCACCGAACATGCCCAGGTCCTCCTGCACGCGGTCGAAGCGAGCCTGCCACGGCTGCGGGATGCGCTCTCCGAAACGGTCGATCACTCGGCCCGCCGGTCAATGTTCCCCTTCCGGTTGCCCAATCTCGACGCCCACTCCATGCGCGCGCTGGCAGCCGGGCTCAATCCTTCGCCCACTTACGATCCGGCGCTCATCCGTTACTCACTCCGCATGACGGTGCTGACCATGCTGGCCGTTTTCGTCTATCGGCAATTTCACATTCCACGCGGTTACTGGATGGCTTTCGCGATCGTCGTGGTGCTGCAGCCGGACTACGGCGCCACCCGTCAGCGCGCGGCACAACGCATCCTCGGCACGCTGGCCGGGGCTGTCCTCGGCAGCGCGTTGCTTTACGCACCCCTGCCCTCCTGGCTGTTCGCGTCGCTCGCCGTGGCGATGGTTTTTGTTTTCGGGTATTTGTTGAAACGAAACTACGGACTGGCGGTCTTTTTCATCACGCTCATGCTGGTGCTGGTCACGGAATCGCTCGCTCCCGTGCATCTCGATTTTACCATCGGACGTCTGTTGTCCAATGCCGCCGGAGCGGCTCTCGCCTTCGTCGCCGCGCTCGTCTTCTGGCCAAGCTGGGAGCGGCAGAAGTTTCCCGCGCTTATGGCCGAAGCCATTCGGGCTAGCGGCACTTACTTATGCATAGTGGGTGATCGTCTGGCTGCCGGAAAGACTTTCTCGGGAGACGCCGTCCACGCCAAGCGCCAGGCAGAACGGGCGGCAAATCTCGCCGCCGCGTCGCTTCAGCGGATGCTCTCGGAGCCGGCGCGCCAACAGGAAGATACCACGCGTGGCGCGGCGCTCGTCGCGTCCACCCAGCGCGTCATCAACGCCATCACAGTGCTCGCCGTACAGCTTGGCCCGGAGATGCCTCAGGACGATGGCCGCCTAAGACGACGGGCGGAGAAAAGCTGCCAGACATTGCGGCAGCTCGCCAGGAGGCTCGAGGCGGGGCCTGATGAAACTTCGGCGGAGGTGGCGCTGGCGCCCGCCGCTGGGACATCATCGAAGGAGGAAGCGCTGCCCTCCCAGGTCGCCTCATTCTCGCTTCGCAAAATCTCCGCAGAAGTACGTGCTTTGGCGTTGGTCGTGGAGAAGCAGGAGCAACCTGCGGTGAAGGAGTTGGCGGGTTAGTGGAGACTAGGTATAGATTCGGATTCAGCTTTGGCGGCCGGCTCCCGGAGAAAGACGGAACCTCCAGTTCGGATCTTCGCGAGCAGGACGACCTTGGACTGCGGGGTTAAGCGTCAAGCGCAACACCGCATGGATTGCGGCAGGTCTGCGGGTGGATGGTGAGTCAGCGCCCGGTCCACACGAAGGTTGCTCGAAATCTGTCTCAATCCTAAAAAGATGTTCGAGAGTATCACGTCAGCATCCCCAGCGAGCCTGCCCGCAGACCTTCCCCATCCGATGGCGGTGTTGCGTCCCGCTGTCGCGAGACTTAACACCGCAGTCCAAGGTCGCGCTATCTGCACGCAATCCTTTGCGACGCCATGCGCTTAGCGTCTCATTGCCGCCTCTCGCGCCCGCTTTCTGGCGAGCAATGAGGAGGCAAAGAGTGAGATTGGATATATCTGGCGGCACCTCACTTCGGCGCCTGCCACGGCACACTGCCCGAGCGCTGGACTTGGCGGCGCAGGGCCGCATTCATCGACATAAACGTCTTCTTCTCCGTGGCCGCGAGATTCAGCGTCTCCAGCGGATCATCCTGTAAATTATAGAGTTCACGCGGCGCGAATGGGCTGTCCTGAAGCAGCTTCCAGCTGCCGGTCTGAAGCGCCTCGATGGTCTTTCCTCCATAGAGCATTCCGCCCTCTCTCCGGACGAAGTACAGATTGCGATTCGGCTCCGGCTGCGTCTCGCCGCGCAATTCGGGGAGAAAACTCACGCCATCGATTCCTTCCGGCGGTTTGACTCCCGCCGCTTCGAGTACGGTCGGAAAAAGATCCATCGTCAACGCCGTGTACGCGCTGCTGGAGCCAGCCGCGATATGGCCGGGCCACCGGGCTGCAAACGGCACGCGCAGCCCACCATCGTACATATGGCACTTTTCACTGCGCCACGGTCCATTGTTGGCGCCATTCGCCAGCACACCGCCGTTGTCGGAATTGAAGACCACGAGCGTATTTTTCGCGAGGCCGGTGCGATCGAGAACATCGAGCACTTTTCCGATTCCCTCATCGAGATGCTCGATCAGCGCGACCAGCTTCGCGCGCTTCTCCGGCAGCGCCGGATCACGCTCCCGCACGCGAGCCAGCCAATCAGCCCTCGGCTGAATCGGATCATGCGGCGCATTGAAGGCCAGATAGAGAAAGAAGGGTTCAGCCTTTGCCGCCCGGCCTTCGAGGTACTCACAAGCCGCCGTCGTGAAAACATCAGTAGCATGTCCGGGCGGATCGATGATTTCATCGTTTCGTCGCATGAGATTCAGTCCATGCCGCCGATGGGTCTGGTAGTCATCCATCATGTCACCAAGAAACCCGTAGAAATAATCGAATCCGCGCAGATTCGGCAGGTTCGGCGCAGAAATTCCCAGGTGCCATTTTCCGATGATCGCCGTGTCGTAACCTGCCGGCTTCAATGCTTTCGGGAGCAACGTGGCGCCAGGCGAAAGATAGCCCCACGAATCATCGGGATCTTCTTCCCGAATCACACCCGGCACGCCAACACGATCGGGAAAACACCCCGTCAAAAGCGCCGCGCGCGTCGGCGAACAGACACAGCTATTCGCATGAAAATTTTGAAAGCCCATCCCCTGGCGAAACAGCCGGTCCACATTGGGCGTGTGGATATCCTTGGTGCCAAACGCGCTGTAATCGGCGCGACCAAGATCGTCGGCGAGGATGATGAGGACGTTGGGTTTTAAAGACGGGGCCGGGGACTGTGCGCAGGTGGTAGCCGCGAAACCGAAGAAGGCGCTGGAGACGGCGAATGCGGTGAGCGTGGGGAGAAGCGAGCGAGAGGGGAAGCATCGCGGGAGCATGAGCGAAGCGTGGCCGGAAGAAGGCGGATTGGCAATGCGGGGCGTGGAGAAGGCGCCATCGCCACGAAAGCTGAAAAACGTTCAACGTCCGACGTTCAACTTTCAACGATTTCGAACTCCACGCTTTATCGTCATCAGAGCGCGCTACGCCCCTCCGTTGAACGTTGAAAGTCGAACGTTGAACGTTGAACGTTTCCCTTTTATCTCAGCCAACAAGCGCCCGCCAAATCCCAAGCGGGCGCCGTCCCCAATCCGCTACGCCGCTCCCTTCGAAACCATCACCGTCGCGGGTCTCAACAAACGGTCGCGGAGCTTAAACCCTTTGCGCAACTGCCGGATGATCGTTCCTTCCGGCACCGTCGCGCTGGCTTCCTGGGCCACCGCTTCGTGCAGATTCGGGTCGAACTTCTGGCCTTCGGCATTGATCGGCTCGACGCCGTGTTGCGAGAGAAAATCGTTGAGCTGCCGGGCCACCATGTCCATGCCGGTGAGGATGCCGGAAGCATCCGAACTTGTGCGGGCGGCGTTCAGGCCGAGCTCGAAGTTGTCGAGAATCGGGATGAGCCGTTCCAGGACACTCGCGTTTGCGTACTTGATGGCGTCGTCCTTCTCGCGGGCAGCGCGCTTGCGGAAATTCTCGAAGTCCGCCTGGGTGCGCAGCGCGAGGTCGCGGAAACGCTCCAGGTCGCCTTGCAGTTGGGACAGCAATTCCTCCTGATTTTGCATATCGGCGGGCGAAGGTTCGGTCTTCGGTGAAGATTCGGCGGAATCGCCGGGTTGAAAACTGGACTGCTCGTCGGTGGTGGTATTGCTCATTTTTTACGGATCACGATCATGGTGATGTCATCGTGTTGTGCATAGCTGCCCACAAAGGTGCGCAGATCATCGGTCAGCCGGGTGATGACACCCGCGGCGCCGTCCGAAGCGCTGGCCAGAATGGAGCGGATCAGGTTTTCCATTCCGAATTCCTCTCCCTCTGCGTCGAGCGCTTCGGTCACGCCATCGGTATAGAGAATGAGGCAGTCGTCCGGCTCGAGGTGCAAGGAAAAATCGGCGGTCACGCGATCGAATACTCCTCCGCTATCGATTCCCAGCGCCATTCCGGGCGGGTTGATCCGCGTCACGGTCTTTTCCCGGGCCGAATAAAGCAGCGGCGCATCGTGGCCGGCGCGGCAGATCGTCACGGTCGCCGAGTTCCGATCGAGAATGGCGTAGGCCATGGAGATGAACATGTCCTCCTTGATGTCCGGAAAAATCTGCCCGTTCACCCGGCGCAAAACCGCCGCCGGCGAATGCTTGGCCGCCGCTTCACTGCGCAGAACGCTGCGGCACATCGCCATGATGAGCGACGCCGGGACGCCCTTGCCGGAAACGTCCGCGATGGCCACTCCGCAATGCTCAGCATCCACGGCGATGTAGTCGTAGTAATCGCCACTCACCTGCCGGGCGGGAATATTGATGCCGCTGATCTGGAATCCCTCGATATCCGGCGAACTCGAGGGCAGGAGGATGCGCTGGATCTCGTGGGCCACCTGTAAATCCTGGTCGAGTCGCTTCTTTTCCGCGGCATCCGAAAAAGTGATCGCCGTGCTCAACGCGAAAGCCGACTGCTCGGAAATGGCTTTGAAGATCTGAAATTCGCTGGGAACGAAAGCCTCCGTCTCCTGGCCACGGGCCACCACAAGGACGCCCAGATCGTGCTCGCCATAGTGCAGCGGTGCAATCATGGCGCTGGTCGTCTGGCGCGAGCTTTCCCGGGCGTAAGCCAGACGCGGATCTTCCCCCCGCAAAAGCAACGGCACACGGAGGGTCCAGGCATCGCCGATCACCCCCTCTGTCTTTCCGACGGGATGCAACCGTAAAAAGTTGTGTAACACGCCCGAGCCTTTTCCCGCCTGCGCGGCGACATTTGTCGGGATTTCAAAAAAAGGCGGGCATCCGCGCGAAACGAAAGCGGGGCGCAATTCATCGCTATTCGGCGAGGCCAGATACAATGCACCACCGTGCGCATTGAGAATCCGCAATGCGCCTTCCACAATCAGCACATGCAGATCCGACGGCCGCGACGTGTCGGAAAGGGCCGTCCCCAAACCGTGGAGAAAATCAAAGACGCGTGTTTCTTCGAGCTGGATGCGCTCGCGGGCCTTGTCGAGCAATTCCATGCGCTTCTGCTGCCGTCGATAGACGGCGCCGAACGCCGCCGATACCGCGACGAAGAGCGCAAAGAAGATATCTGCCCACATTCGGACTCAGCGCGCCAGATGCAGATCCTGTTTCAGGTATTCGAGCACGTCCTTGAACTTCGCGGCGTTTTCGGGATTCGCCTCCACACAGTTTTCGTGCGCCTCGAGCATCGTTTGCGCTTGTGTCACTTTGTCGATCGCACCGCTCTCCAAAGGCTGCTGCGCGTTGACCGGCATCGAGTTGACCTTTTCCTCGATGGTGAAAAGCTGATCCAACCCCAAGTTGCTGAGCAGGTTGCGATTGCGCTCGTTGAGATTGACCACCTTGAGTTGTCCCTGCCCAATCTCCCGGAGCCGTAGAGCGATACCGGCGAGGGTGCCCATGAAGGTGGAATCCATCACCGGGCAATTCTTCAAATCCACGACAAATTCACGATGCCCGCGGTTCGTCATCTCCTTGGCAAACTCCTTCAGGCCCGTGCTGTTCAGAAACGAGCCCTTTCCTTCCACGCGAACCCAAACGGTCTTGGCGGCCGTGCCGACGAGGATGGAGTGGGTTGTATTCACGGAAGACTATGTTTGCCGCCGACTTCCGGCGGTCTGGTTTGGACGATACTTCTCATCGCAGTATTCGCGCCCGATGGCGAAAAATATCGCGGGCACCAAGGTTCGGGGTAATTTAGTCCCAGAGGAACGATTGATTCAAGGCTACGATTTTACCGTTCTCGATGAGCAGTGCGCGCCATGCAGTCACGCGCCCTTGATCGTTGTAGTCGTCGCCCTTCACGGCAAAGTCGCTCTCGATGGTGCCCTTCGCCGCTTTGTAAGCTCTCTCCTGCGCCTGGACGTAGGAGCCAAGATTTTGCTGCCGGTACTCGAAGCGGATGGTGATGTCGGCCGCCCGCTTGGCCCGCCAGTAGAAGTGATAGTACAGGCCGTAGCGCTGCTGTCGATCGTAAGCCGTGATCGCGCCGTAGTTCATGCGCGTGCGCTCAAAGTTGATCATCTCGTTCAGCGCGACCTTGGCTTTCTTGGGATCATTCAGAAAGATGCTCGTCTTCCGGAATTGGAACGCGTCGTCCAGGGCGAGAGGAAGTGCGTCTGCCTTGGGCAGGATCTCCGCGGGAGGCGCCGGAGGCTTGCAGAAGCCTGTCGCAGCGAGACACAGCGCCAGCAGCTGGAGTGTAATGCGTTTCATGGAGAAAGAAGCGGGAACTTAACCGCTCCGCTTTTCCACTGTCAATCATCCGGCCATCCAGATTAGCAGATCGATCTGTCATCAATGATCCACGTGCAGTACCAGCGCGGCGTGCACCTTCCGGACCTCGGCCTGTGGCTCGACCCACAGGATCCGAAGCCGTTCGCGTTCGTCTCACACGCACACAGCGATCACATTGCTCCACACGAGGAAATCGTCCTGAGCGGCGGCACTGCGCGGCTCATGCAGGCGCGCATGCCAGGCGTCCGCCGGGAGCACGTGCTGCCTTTTGGCGAAACGGTCGCATTCGAAGGATTTCGCGCCACGCTTCTGCCCGCCGGACACATTTTCGGCTCTGCGCAGATCCATCTCGAAACAGAAGCCGGCTCGCTGCTCTACACCGGCGATTTCAAGCTGCGCCCCAGTCTCTCCGCCGAACCGCTGGAATGGCGCCAGGCCGATACGCTCATCATGGAAACGACGTATGGCCTGCCGAAATATCGCATGCCGCCGACCGCCGAAGTGATGGCCTCGATGGTCCGCTTCTGCCACGAAGCACTGGATGAAAAAGCCGTACCCGTCCTGCTTGGCTATTCGCTGGGGAAATCGCAGGAAATCCTCTGCGCGCTTCTCGAAAACGGCCTGACGCCGATGCTCCACGGTTCGGTGTATCGCATGACGGAAATCTATCGCGTGATGAATCCGGATTTTCCCACCGGCTACGTCCGCTATGCCCCAAGCGAGTTGGAAGGAAAGGTGCTTGTCTGCCCGCCCAGCGCCGCCCGCTCGCTCATGCTCCTGCGCATCAAAAACCGGCGCACGGCGGTGCTTACCGGTTGGGCGCTCGATCCCGGCGCGAAGTTTCGTTATGGCTGTGACGCGGCCTTTCCGCTCACGGATCACGCCGATTATCCGGACCTCATCCGGTACGTGGAGCTCGTGCAACCCAAGCGCGTGCTGACCCTCCACGGATTCGCCGCACAGATGGCGCATGATCTTCGGGATCGCGGCCTCGAAGCGTGGGCTCTGACGGAAGCCGATCAGCTCGAACTGATGTTGCGGAGCGAAAGTGCGGAGCCGGTCGTGGTTCCCGGGGCCGATCTTTCTGTCGTCGAGACGCCTGCTCTGCCGGAGGAGCCTGTGGTGATCGATAGCTTCACGACTTTTGCCAATATCGGCCAGCAGATCAGCGCCAGCACGGGCAAGCTGAAGAAGATTCAGATTCTCGCCGACTACCTGCGGAGCGTGACGGAAACCGACGCGGCATCCGCTGGACTTGCCGCCATCTACCTGACAGGCCGGGCATTCCCGCAATCCGACAACCGTACGTTGCAAACCGGCTGGGCCGTCATACGCCGTGCGCTTTCCGCGGCATCGCGCAAGCCGGAACACGTCCTGCGCGAAATCGGACGGATGCACGGTGATGCGGGAAAAACCGCCTATGAAGCGCTTTTGGAAAACCCGCAAACGCAAGCGCTGTCCCTGGCCGAATCACGGACCCTCTTCGAATCGCTGCGCGATGCACGAGGTCCTCTTCGCAAGACGGACATCCTCGAAGCCGCCTTGTCGCGCGTGGGTCCGTTGCAGGGTAGTTATCTCATCAAGATCCTCACTGGCGATCTGCGGATCGGCTTGAAAGAAGGCCTGGTGGAAGAAGCCATCGCGGAAGCGTTTGGCGCGCCATTGGAAGAAGTGCGCGAGGCGAACATGCTGCTCGGTGATATCGGAGAAACGACGATTCTCGCCCAAAGCAAATCGCTCGGCACGGCCACCATCCGGCTCTTTCGCCCGATCAAATGCATGCTCGCCAGCCCGGAGCCGAACGCAGCAGCGATCTGGGAACGCCTCATTGAATCGGAAACCTCCCGACTCACCGCGTCATCGGTTGCGGTGGCAGGTGTAGAAGCGCCACCCGCATCCGGACACTCGTTCTGGGTGGAGGACAAGTACGATGGCATCCGTGCCCAACTGCATGCCGCCGATGGCCAGGTGAAGCTGTTCTCGCGCGATTTGCGCGACATGACCGGCCAGTTTGCCGACCTCGTTCGCGCGGCCCGTCCCCTCGCCCGTCAAGTCATTCTCGATGGTGAGCTCATCGCGTTCGAAGCGGGGCGAGCACTGACATTTTTCGATCTGCAGAAGCGGCTCGGACGAAAAACTGAGGACGATCTTTTCCTGGGCCGCAGCGATGTGCCGGTGATCTACCGCGCCTTCGATCTCCTTTCACTTGATGGTGTCTCACTGCTGCGGCATCCCCTGCTCGAACGGCGGAAACTTCTCGAGTCGCTTTCATTTCCATCGGGACTCGAAATCGCGCCGATCACCCACGTCGATTCGGGTGAAGAAATCGAACAGGCCTTCCAAACCGCCCGGCGTCGCGGCAACGAAGGACTCATCGCGAAAGACGGCACGAGCGCTTACACACCGGGCCGGCGCGGACTGGCCTGGCTCAAGCTCAAGAAGGAACTCGCCACACTTGATGTCGTGGTCGTGGGCGCGGAACTCGGACACGGCAAGCGTTCCGGTGTGCTCAGTGATTATACCTTCGCGGTGCGCGACGACGTCACCGGCGCTTTTCTCACCATTGGCAAAGCTTACTCCGGCGTGACCGACGAAGAGATCGACGAACTGACGGACCACTTCCGCGCCAGCACGATTTCCATTCACGGAAAATATCGCGAAGTGCGGCCGGAAGTCGTTTTCGAAGTGGCCTTCGATTCCGTCCAGGAAAGCGACCGGCACAATAGCGGCCTGGCGCTACGCTTTCCCCGGATCAAAGCCATTCGCCGTGATAAGACGCCCGCAGAAATCGATAGTCTGAGTTATGCCCGGAGTCTTGTGAGGAGAGGAACCGGAGCGAAGGAAGAGACATAGTGAAAGTGGGGTCGCACTGCTTGGAGAGTGTGGAGTTTTTGGAGAGCGACGAGTAGCAAACGCGCCCGAAAACTACCAACTCCCAACGCTAAACTCCCAATATTCAACGCGATAGCCTCTCAAAGAAGCACGCCGTCTTCCGCAAGTGCCAGCCCGGAGGGCTGCCGGAAAATAGCCGGGGGTAACACCCCCGGATTTCACAAAAGAGGGCCGTACCCCGGCAGGGGTACCGGAACCTTGCACATTGCGATCCAACGATGTCAGGAACTAAGTCAAATGGATTATTGACAACGAACACGTCACCATAGTTCCGGCACCCCTCCAGGGTGCATCGTCGAAACCAACAAACCGGGGATGTTATCCCCGGCTACTTTCCGGCAGCCCTCCGGGCGGCAACCAAAATAATCAGACGAGGGCGTGATTGCGTGACATTTGGAGCAATCAAGTAACATGTGTCCTCACTCATACCGCAAGGCCTCGATCGGATCAAGCCGCGAGGCCTGGATCGCCGGATACAATCCGGAAAGGACCCCCACCAATACGCTGAACGAGAACCCCACGGTAATCGCCGACATGGAAAGCAGCGGGCGGAATTCCTCCAGCGACTGCAGGACCTGAATGACCCCCGCCCCGGCAGCAATCCCAATCAGCCCCCCCAGCATCGCGAGCGTCACCGCCTCGACAAGGAATTGCAGAAAGATATCACTCGCCCAGGCTCCAATCGCTTTGCGCAAACCGATCTCCCGCACGCGTTCATGGATCGAGGCGAGCATGAGATTCATGATCCCAATTCCCCCCACCAGCAGCGCGACCGCTCCCACACCGCTGCCAACAAGCATGAATCCCTTTTTGGTCGACTCATAGGAAGCCACGTTTTCCTCATTGGTGTGCACCTTGCAATCCTTCACTCCCCGATGGGTCTGAGTCACTACGTTCTGAATCGCTTCTGCTGCTTCCTGTAAGTGATCCGTATCTGTAACTCGCACGAGGATGCGGCCGACCCGCGCCCGGCCGAGCATTTTCACCCGCATGGTATCGAACGGGAGGAAAGCCACCCGGTTCTTGTTTTCGAGCAGATTGAAGCTTCCGTACTTTTTTTCGTAGTGCTTCAGGAGACCGACAATCACGAAGGGAATGCCGTTGCACTGGATCGTCTTGCCAACCACCGATTCATTCTTTTCGAAAAGCTGCTCGGCAACGGCTGAACCAATCACGATAACCTGCAGCTTTCGGTGGCTATCGAGATCACAAAGCGCCCGACCCTCAACGATCTCGTAGCGATCGATCGGCAAGATATCCGGCACGCCACCCATCACCCGAATATCTTCCGCCGTCTTACTCCCATGGCGTAACTCCACCGAGTCACCGGTCAGCTCCGGAGAAACATCCACGACCCCAGGGCAGAACTCGCGAATCCGCTCGGCATCGAGCATGGAAAGCCCGGGAGATGTGCCTGCCAGATGGCGTTGGTTATTCGGAGTCGCCTGCCGCTCGACGCGGATTTTCTCCAGACCTCCCGACTCGGCCATACTGACTTTCCAGCCTTCGAAGAGGCCATCAACAAAGCCATTTGAAATCACCACCGACGCCACACCCATCGCCACGCAGAGCATGGTGAGAAAGGAGCGCAATTTATGCGCCCAGATCTCCGACAAGCCGTTGCCGATTCCGGAAAGAAAGCTCATAGAATCTTTCCGTCGAGCACGCGGATCTGCCGCTGCGTATGGCAGGCCACGTTCGCATCGTGCGTGACCAGGATGATAGTGCGGCCCTGGCCGTGTAGTTCCTCAAACAAAGAGAGAATGTTTTCCGCCGACCGGCTGTCGAGGTTTCCCGTCGGCTCGTCCGCGAGGATGAGACGCGGCTCATTGATCAGCGCGCGTGCAATGGCCACACGCTGACGCTGGCCTCCCGAAAGCTGGCTCGGCCGATGGTGCGCCCGATCCGCCATGCCAACGCTTTCCAACGCCTGTCGCGCGCGCTTTTCCGCGTTGGGAATCCGAGGCCGCGCATACGAAGTGGGCAGCAGAACGTTTTGCAGCACGGACAGGCGGGGCAGCAAATTGAAGGATTGAAAAACAAACCCGATCTTTTCCGAGCGGATCATGGCCCGGCGATTCGAACCGATGCGGGCTACTTCCTCGCCATCAAAATGAATCTCACCGGAAGTCGGATGATCCAGGAAACCGAGGAGATGCATGAGTGTGGACTTGCCAGAGCCCGATGGCCCGATCACAGCCGAGAACTCTCCGGAATCGATCGTCAGATCCACATTATCGAGGGCCTTCACCAGGGTGCCGCCCACCGAGTAATGCTTGGTAATGGAAACGAGCCGGAGAAGCGGCATGCAGGATGCAGTGACTTAGATTTCTTCGCCGTCCCGATCGCCATTATTCTTCTTATCCTTCTTCTCACCGGGCTTTCTCGGCGGCCGCGTGAGATTCACGATATCACCGGCACTCAGCCCCTCCTTCACCTCCGCAAACTTGGAATCATTGATTCCGACTTTCACCGGACGGCGGGTGAGTTCCTCCCCTTTGCGGATGAAAACCACCGTATCGTTTTCTTCTACGAAGACGGCGGAAATTTCCACGCTGATCGCCTGAGTCACGCTGGCAATCTTGGCCTCGATGTTTGCGGTCATGCCCGGACGGATGCGCGGATCGTTGCTGACGAAGCCGATCTCGACGGGAAAGTTATGGCTGCCCGGCTGCGCTCCGTTCGAACCTTCACCGCGATTCTGTTGTTTGGACGAGGCCGACGGGGAAATGAAATCGATCGTGCCATCGAGAGTCACGCCACGCGCGGAGTCGAAGGTCAGCTTCACCGCCATGCCCGTGGAAAGTTCCGCCACATCCACCTCATTCACCTCCGCCTCGACTTTCAGCTTGCTAAGATCCGCCAGCGTCATCAGCACGGTTCCCTCGCGTCCCGCCTGCGCTCCGGTCACAACCATCCCTGGACGCGCTTGGAGCTCAAGAATCACTCCTGCATAGGGCGCGAGCAGCGCGGTTTTCGAGAGTTGATTCTCCAGCGTCTTGAGATGCGCCTGCTGTGCTTCCAGGGCATTCTCTCCAAGCAGCACATCCGTCTCCGCGTCTTTCAGTTCCTTTTGGTTCACATAGTTGTGCGCCATGAGCGCGGCGCGCCGGTCGCGATCCTGCCGCGTCTTTTCCAGACGCAGCTTGGCGGCTTCGATTTCCAGCTTCGCCTCGTTGATATGCAGCTCGATTTCGCTTTGATCGAGTTCCAGCAAGGGCTGACCGGCGGCTACCTTTTCTCCGGCCCGAACGAAGAGCTTCGTAATGGTACCCGTCGCTTCCGACCGGATCTCGGTGGAAACGGCCGGCACGATATTTCCCGAGGCTTTGTAAAGTTGTGCGATATCCCGCTTCGAGGCCGTAACAAATTTTGGCTTCTCGTCAGCCGCGGCGGGCGCGGTCGAAGCCCGGCTCCGCCAGAAAGCGAAACCACCGCCGAGGAGCGCAAGGAGGATGACGATAACGACGATTTTTTTCACTTGAAGGAAGAATGAATACCGCCGGTTTTCCACGCGAGATGATGCCGGGCGAGCAGCGTTCCGTCGAGCCGGCTTAGCTCGATTTCCGCTTTCACTAAATCGATCCGCGCCCGCAGCCGGGCGATCTTGGAATTTGCCAGGCTTTGCTGGGCATCGACGACGTCGCGGTACTCCGCCAGCCCTTCATCGAAACGCGATTTCGCCGCCGCGTAACGTTCTTCGCTCAAGCGCAAAGTCGCGGCGGAAGCCTTGACCCGTTGCTGCCCCGCTTCGATCGCCCGGCAGGCGGCGCGCACGGTGACGAGCAACCTCTGGCCGGCTTGCTCCGCCTGGACCCGCGCGGAGGACTCTCCATTGCGCGCCTGCTGCAGGCGGGCTCGATCCTCGCGAAATCCCCACGGCACCCGCGCTTCGAAACCCACACTCCAATCCCGGCCATCCCCATTTACCGCTCCGCGATAGGCCGAATCATAAGCATCGGATCGCCCCGAGTAAGTGCCGCTGGCCACGAGATCGACCTGTGGAAGCAGGTTATTCTTGGCTTGTGCCACATTGAGACGGCCGCGCTGGACTGCCTCCTGCGCGATCTGGTAATCCGGATCACAAGTCTCCGCCAGCGCGACTTCCCGCGCGACGTCCGTGGAACCGATGCCCAGGAAAGGCAGATCCGGCGCTTCGGCGACCCGGAGTCCATCGAAGCGGGTATAACCCAAAAGCTGGTAGAGAAGATCCAGCCGGTTCTCAATAGCCTGGCCGTTCGTGATCAACGTTTCCCGCTTCGTCGCGACATCCGTCTGCGCGCTAAGTTGATCGAGTCCATTGGAAAGTCCGGCATTCATCCGTACCTGCACTTCACTGACCAGCTTCTCGGAAATGTCCAGATCCTCGCGGCTGAATTCCTCCTCTTTCCGCGCCATCACCACATCCCAGTAAGCAGTCTCCACTGCGGCGACAGTGGTTTGGATCGCTTTGCGTTGCTGCCACCCTGCATCCTGGATCTCGATCCGGCTGAGCAGGATCGGAATACGATTCACAAACAATCCGCCCCCCTTCAGCAGCGGCTGCCGGAGGTTGAGTTGGAAGTCGGCGTCGTAGGAGGGATTCAGCAACGAGAATTGCGAATTGTCTTCGAACCTTTGCGAGCCGTTCGTGATGGTCAGTTGCCCGCCGGTGAGCAGCCGCTGATCGATCGCAAATGACGTGGAGACCGTCTTCGACTGCGGCGTCGCCGAGCCTTGCAGTTCGCTATTCGCTTCAGCGGCGCGGCTGCCGGAGTCGGTCACCTGCGAACTCAGCACCGGGTCGAAGGCCGCGAGCGCGATCTGTTCGTCCTGCACGGCGTTGTTCAAGTCAAACCGGCTCAGACGAATCTGAAAGTTTTGCTCCAGCGCGATAGCCACGCAGTCGGTCATGGTGAAAGGCTGGCCCGCATTGTCCCGCGCCTTCCTGGCTGAGGCCGGCGGCTTCGCGCCCATGGCACAAGAGAACGCAGTGAAGACGAACGTCGCAGCAATTCCGCCCAACCAGGAAACACGAACGTGCCGGCGCCTTTTCATTTTTGTGACCAGCCTTTAACGATCTCCGGCCTGGACAAAGCCACGCCACTGCCGGCGGATGCAGGCAGTCGTCACAAATGGGAGTTCTCGGGGGCGGTTGATCATTCGGTTCTTGGGCGGAATGCAAATTGGGGCGCACGACAGTGCGGCGAGCCTGCCGAAAAGCAAGCACGCTCGTAAGACGGTCCGGCGCCCGATCTTTGTCTAGTGATTCGAAAATCCGTTCAAAAATATGACGGATCTTTTCGGCCACCTTCCTGCGAGCTGATTACTCCACCGTCACCTCGACATGCGCTGTCGCCCGCAGAGCTACCGAGGAAGCTCCTACCATCACCTGATACGCCCCCGGTGGAACGGCAAACGCATGCGCCTGCTCATCCCACACGGCTAATGTCTCGGCGGGCAAATCAAAAGACACCGGCTTCTTCTCTCCCGGCTTCAAATTCACTCGCTCAAAACCGCGCAACTGCTTCGACGGACCGTCCGCGGATGGACCGTGAGTATAAAGTTGCACTACTTCATCCCCCGCTTTCGATCCGGTATTCTCCACATCCACGGTCACCGAAACCTTTCCACTGGGAGCAATCCTTTCCGGAGTCACGCGAAAATTCGAATACCGGAAATAGGTGTAACTCAGTCCATGGCCAAACGGAAACAACGGTTCGCCCTTCACATACATATAAGTGAAGCCCTTGCGAATATCGTATTCATCCTGCGCCGGCACCTGATTCTCCAATATATACACGGTATGCGGCAGGCGGCCCGACGGATTGATGTCGCCGAACAGGATCTGGGCAATGGCGTGACCACCCTCTTCGCCAGACCACCACGCCTGCAGAATCGCCGGAATGTTCGCCTGGATCCACGGTGTCGCCACCGGACCGGCGGTCATTTCCACGACAACTGTGCGAGGATTCGCCGCGAAAACGGCTTCTACAAGTGCCTCCTGGCTTCCCGCAAACCGGAGCGATTTCCGGTCACGGCCTTCCTGCTCCACCCGGGCATCGCTTCCGACAAAGACGATCGCCACGTCCGCGCCCGCGGCGGCCGTCGCCGCTTCGGCGATCGTCTCCGCGTCGTTGCCACCCACCACATCGCAACCCCGTGCAAAGGTAACTTCCACATCGTCTCCCGAGCGTTCCTTGATCCCCTCCAAAGCCGTTACCGTTCTGGGAAGTTTGCCGTTATAGTTATTCGTCACGATCTTATCCGCCAGCGGGCCAACGACAGCAATGCGCTTGAGCTTTGTGGGATCGAGCGGAAGAAAGTGATCCCGGTTTTGCAGAAGAACGATCGATTCCTGTGCCGCCTTCAAAGCCGTTGCCCGGGCTTCCGCGGTATCGATGGCGTCCGGTGCAATCTTCGCATAGGGCACACGATCCCAGGGATCGAATTCCCCCAACCGGAAGCGCACCCGAAGCACACGAGTCAGCGCATCATTCAGCCGCTCTTCCGTTAACTTGCCATCGCGCACCGCAGCCGGAATGTTTTCCATGAACTCCTTGTCGGAAAAATCGCAACCGGCCATCAGCGACTGCGCCACCGCATCTTCGTAACTCAGCTTCTTGCCGAAGTGACCGTTCACCATGGTATTCACGCCGCCGAGATCCGAGACGACAAAGCCTTCGTGATGCCATTCGTTCTTAAGCACATCGGTCAGCAACCAGTGATTGATGTTATTCGGCGTGCCATTGATGGCATTGTAAGAAGCCATGACGGACTCCGCTTTTCCTTCCATGATGGCTTCACGAAAATGCGGCAGCCAATACTCGCGCAGCATCTTCTCCGGAACAACCGCATTAAGGCTCATCCGGGAAGCTTCCACGTTATTCACCGCATAGTGTTTGAGCGTCGCCGCCACTTTTAAGTAACGCGGGTCGTCTCCCTGCAAACCGTGCACATAGGCCACCGCCATCCGTCCAGTCAGATACGGATCTTCACCCCAGGCCTCGTGGTTGCGCCCCCAATAGGGATTCCGCTCGATGTTGATGACCGGCGCACGGTAGATCAGGCCTTTGTGTTCTCCGGGAGCTTTGGGATCGATATGCCAGCCATTGTAGATGGCACGGGCCTCGGTAGAAAGCACCGAGGCGATTTGCCGGACCAACCCTTTATCCCACGTCGCCGACATCGCGAGGCACGTCGGAAACAGCGTGGTCGGACGATCCCATTTCACGCCGTTCAGGCATTGATTCCACTGATCAGCCCGAATGTGAAAGCGTTCCACATCCGGCCCTTTGTGATTCAGCAGAATGGCCTTTTCCTCCAGAGTCAGCCGTGAAATGAGATCCTGGACGCGAGCCTCGATCGGCTGCTCCGGGTCACGAAAGAGCTCCGTGTCGGCGGCGTGACCGGCGGCCCGGAGGCAAGTCGTCAGATAAAGCGAAGTAAGAAGAGCCCGAAGGAGGGAATGACGCATAAGTTGAATCTGGGGGTTACGGCTCGTCAGGTCATGGCTTCCGCAACACTTCCACGACCGCCGCCATATCTTCTTCGCCATGTCCGCTGGCGATCGCCTGCCGGAACAGATCGAGCGCGGCGTCGGCCATGGTGAGATCGAGGGTCAATCCACGGCTCTCGCCCGCTGCGTATCCGAGATCCTTGGCCAGGAGCCGCAAAGCGAAGTTTGGCGTGTAATCAGACGCGGCCATCCGCGCGGCGATGGTCTTCACGATCGGGCTGCCGGGCGAACCATTGGTCAGTAATTCCAGGGACTTATCGCGATCGATCCCGCTTCGTTCGATCAGCGCCACGGCCTGGGCGAGCGAGGCAATCTGGACGCCTCCGAGGAAATTGTTGATCAGCTTCTGCCATGCGCCGCTGCCGGAGGGGCCGAGATGAACAACCCCGCGCCCCATCGCGGAAAGGATGGGATGCGCCTTTCCCACTGCGGCATCGCTTCCGCCGACCATGAAGAGCAGCTGTCCCGAAGCGGCGTGCGTCTTGCTGCCCGTGACCGGCGCATCGACCAATTCACAATTCCGCGCTGCAGCAGCCTGGGCGAGTTCCTTGATCCAGCTCACCGTCAAAGTGCTCGACTCAATGCAAACCGCTCCGCCTCGAGCGGCCTGCAACGCGCCGCTTTCTCCGAGCCACACTTCGCGGGAGGCATTGTCATCGGCCACCATGCTGATCAGCACATCGGCTTCTTCCGCAGCTTCCGCCGGTGATTTGCAAATGCGCGCGCCGTCCGCAGCCAGTGGAGCGGCCTTTTGTGGGTCACGATTGAAAACGGCCACCGGAAAGCCGGCGGCGAGGAGTTTGCGGGCCATTCCAGAGCCCATGATGCCGAGTCCAAAAAAGGCGATGCGCGGTGTGGTCATTGGGGAAAGTCGTTCAAGCTGGCGGATTTTCAGGGAAAACAAAACGGGCAGTCGCGCAAAGTTCTTTTGCGTTTGCGCATGGATTGGGGTTAGGAAAAGAAGGCCTGCGGGTGAGCTCCGGGGTAAAGCTCTTAATCTCAATCACGGCCATCCCAAGGGAAAATGTATGAAAAACATGCATTTATGAGGGTTTCCGCGCACTGCGGTCGAAAATCGCCTATAGGATTCAAATCCATGATTTCATCGGGATTTCGCCCCGCTCTTGAGGGACGCCTCCGATTAAGATTGGATCGGAGCTTGTCGCCGTCCACTGCAACGTCCGACGACCGTGCTACATGATTACCCTCCAGTTACGTTATGAAAACAATCGATGCACAGACGACCTTGAGGTCGTTTTAGTTCAACTCAATGGCGAGCAATGGGTGATGTCATTCGTTGCGACGGTGCCCCACAGTTGCGAATCACCTCGAGTTTTTGGAGACTTGTTTGAATGTGGCCTCGAGGACATCGTCCATGAAACCGTACCAGTCGTTAAAGGAAGTCAGAGAGAGTTGGCCATCATTCACAAACTCAAGGAATACGCAAACACGGCAATGACGTCAGACGAGCAGCAGCACCTACTTCACTCTATGTTTCCTCGCATGACCGCAAAAATGGCAGACCATCGGACGCTCCTATGGTTGATTGGCGTACTTGAAGAGCGAAGAAAACGTGCCGATGCGGAACTCCCTCCACGCGCTTGACCATGCAATGCAGACTCCGAGTGTCATACTCACCACCTTCGCCCGCACAACATCGTATCCCAAAAAAGGCTTCCGTCGAGCACCTGCGGGTCGTGCACGTATGGTAGCTGTAGTCGTTCTGGATCCGTTGACATTTCCCGACTGGTAAGTCGGTGAGTTAGAGCGTCACTAGTAACTGTAAGTTTTTTCGATTAAGATTAAGATTAGGATTACGATTAAGAGCCTACCACCCCAGCCCCGGCGCTGACGAAGCAACGCCCTCCACACACCACCTACCCGACCTACCGTTCCCTATTCCGAAACTCCCGCGGAGTCACTCCCGTCTGCCGTTTGAAGATTACCGAGAAATAGGCCGTCTCGAATCCCACCCGCGCGGCAATCTCGGACATAGACAGGTCTGTTCCAATAAGCAATTCCCTCGCGCGCATGATCTGGATACGGACGATTTCCTCACGCGGCGTGCGTCCGAGCAGACGCTGGAAGCGCTGCTCCAGGACCCGCCTCGCCATGGGACAATGACGGAGCACGTCTCCGACTCCGATGCCTTCGCAGCCGTGTTCGCGGATGAATCGTAGCGCCTGGGCGATTTGCGGATCGTGCACGGCCAGCACATCGGAACTTTGCCGCGTGGCCACGGAAATGGGCGGAACGAAAAGCTCGGCCTGCGGCGCATTTTCGCCCGCCATCATTCGCGAAAGCAGCGCGGCCGCTTCCCATCCGGCCCGGTGCGGATTCAGCACCACGCTCGACAAAGGAACCGGGGAAAGCGCCGAGACGACTTCGTCGTCATCCACACCAAGCACCGCCACTTCCTCCGGTACGGAGAGTCCCGCACGCAGACAGGCTTCCACTACCTGACGGCCGCGTGTATCCAGACAGGTAAAGACGGCGAGCGGCCGTGGCAGAGTTTTCAGCCATTGGCCGATCCGATCCGTTTCGGCATCCCCGCGAGAAGCGTGACTCTTCTTATAGAGATGACAGTCATATCCCGCTTCCTGGAGATATTGCCGAAAGTAATCGCCGCGCCGGTCAGACCAAAGCAAACCGGAGATCCCGCAGTAAGCAAAGTGCCGGAAACCGCGCTCGATAAAGTGAGTCACAGCCAATCGCGCAATAGCGCCGTCATCCGATTTCACCCACGGCGCACGCGGCAGCAGCCGGGAAGGAGTAAGATCCACCACGGGCATGCGTAACTTCTCCACCAACCGCGCCACTTTCGGATTCTCGCCGCGGACAATCACCCCGGCGCCATTCCATGAAAGCAGCCACTCCGGCAATCCTTCACGGGTTCCCAACTCCACATAGTGAACATGCCAGCGCTCGTGGCCGAGCATGAATTCCCCAATGCCACGCAGTAATCCGCGCGCGTAGGAATTGATCGGCTCAAAGAGCAGCGCAACCTTTGGCGGGGAATGCCGCATCATTGCGCTTGCATGCCCCCGATAATGATCTCGAAGAAGGGCGCAGTAAAACCGACAATCGCGAAGCACGCAAAAAAGACCGCTGTGGCAAAGACCAGGCCTCCCCAGCCCGCAAAATATAAGGTAGCCCATGCGACGCTCTTCGATCGCCGGAGGAGCCAGAAGAGAACGAGATACGGCCCGAGAGTAATCAGTCCCAAACAGATGCTGCTGTCCGTTCCCGGCAGGCATAGGGAAAAGATCCACTCACTGATCGCCGGTAATGGTCTGCCATTGCGGTGCTCGTGCACTGGAAGCTGGAGACCGTGAGCCATAAGAACTGCCGAGGCCATCATCAGCGGCAGAGACAGTGCGGGAAAAACTCCGGCGCAGAGCAGAAATCGTCGTGCGCGCCGAAGTTCAACGGCGGCTTGGCTGAGGGATTCGCCGGAACCTGCCAACTCTGAAGGGGGACTCATAGTTGGCCATATTCGTGTGCCTGGAAAATCGTTTTGGGAAGCGATGATTTGATCCGTGGATCCTTCGTCTATTAGGAACCCGTTTTGCCACCGACAACGATTGTGCATTCCACGGTTTCGCGCCATCATTTGCTTCGACCAATTTTTGACCGCCAATGACTTCATCCTGGGGCCAGCAAACCAAGTACGGTGAATATGAAATCGTGGGAGCCGCGGAAGGAAAACCGCATCTCCTTGGCGAAGGCAGCTTCGGCAAAGCCTACGAAGCGGTGCGCATCGATCATGTCGCCGGAAAGGAGATCCGGAAGCGCGTTGCGATCAAGGTGCTCAACCCGGAGATCCTCGCCAGCGAAGCGAAGCGCTTCCAATTCATCCAGGAACTCGAGGCGCTCACGGAATTCCAGCACCCGAACCTCATTCACTACATCCGCTGCGGAGAAGAGAATGGCGAGATCTACTACGCGATGGACCTTTGCCGCGGGGGCGATCTCGTGCACCTCGTACGGCGATTCGGCGCGCTGCCGGAGCGGGTCGCGGCGCCGATTGCGCTACAAGTGGCCGCGGGGCTTCGCGAAGTCCATCACCGGCACCGGCTCGTACATCGTGACATCAAACCATCGAATATCATGCTGGCTGATGAATTGGAGCCGGAACTGGAACGCCGCCAACTGACGTGGCGCTTCGAGCAACAAGAAAGTCTTTGCCGCGTGGTGGACTTTGGCCTGGTCAGTTTCACGACCGGCGATGCGCCGCAGCGCTTTGTCGGCTCCCCCATGTACGCCAGTCCGGAGCAGATCCGCGAGCAGCCGGTGGATGGCCGATGCGATATCTACGCGCTGGGCATGACGCTTTGGTATCTCGTGCAAGGCAGCGGTCCCCTGCTCGATCGTTCCGGACGCGAACTCACGGACTTGCGTGACGCGATGCGCCGCCATCTCGATATCGATGAGCACGAGGAATATCTCCCTCCCCATCTCAGCCCGGAATTCCGCCACATTCTGGCGCGGATGGTGGCGAAACATCCCGAGCAACGCATCGCGAACCCGGCGGAACTGCAGACCGTTCTTCGCGAATATCTGAACCGGGCCGGTTCTTCGGCGGAAACGAATTTCCAGATCGTCCACACGGAAGAGCCATTGGAATCGCTCTATGTGCTGGGAGAAAAGATCGCGACCCGTAATCCGCAACCCTCTTACTCCGCACGCGACAAAATCCATGACCGTCCGGTAAAACTCAGCGTGGCAGCGCAGGTGGAAACCGGCGGCGATTCCCAACACGTCACCGTCATTGCCGAGCACCTGCGCACGCTGGCCGGCCTGTCACAACAAGCTACGCTGCCGGACGCCCTCGTTCCGATCCGGTCGGTCGTGTGGGCCAAAGATTCCCTCGCTTACACGGAAGATCTTTTTCCTCATCTCGAATTGGCCGAAGTGCTGCGAGTACGGACCGCCACCAGGCGTCCAGTGAACTTTGCCGAAGCCACACACGTCCTTCGCCCGATCAGTGAGGCCCTTGATTTTCTCCTTCAAAATGGACAGGAGTCCATCGCCCTTCCGTGTGAATCGGTGTGGCTGGCGGGTTCGGAAGTCGCAACCGATGCTGCAACTCCGGATCTGCTAAACAAACCTTTTGATACATGGCGGGGGCTGCAGGTCTGTTTCAGCATGGTCGTTCCCGATCCCACACTCTGGAGCGGCCACGGCTCTGCGCAAGGCGCGTCTGATTCCGGGCAAACCATGTCCAGTTCGCTGAATCTGTCTCCGGCGGACCTTCATCCCGTACCCGCGTTTGCCCGCCTGGTGTACCGCATTCTAAATGGCTCGGAAGTCGCCGCCGCTGTGCAATTCGCGCCTGAAGCCTACATCGCCACCGTGGCGCTCGGACATGCCTCAAACACGCTCCTCCGCGATCTGCTCAGCCGGCAACGGCCTTGGTTAAATACCGGTGTGGTGCTCGAAGAATTATGCGTGAACGAAGGCGTGGTGCTCCGCGGCGTGCCGCCCCCGCAAGGGATGACGGCCATCAGCAACCGGTCCCATTCATCGGACAACACCGCTCGCGCCTCATCGAGTTCCGAGCGGATCGTGACTCCACCGCCAAAGGTCATTCCCAAATATCCGGTGAAGCCAATCGCGTCCGAACCGGCACCAATACGAACAATTGAACCGCCATCACGGCGATCACCGCTCTGGATCACCGGCGCAGTGATCGTGCCGGGACTCGCCGTTGCTGCGTTGATCTGGCATTTCTCCGCCAACCCGACTCCTCAGCCAAAGCCAGGCGGGCCAGAGTCCTCGACTCCACTCGGTCAGCCCGATACTGCGGCGCACCAGACATCCTCGCCGAATCCCGAACCTGGAAAAAATCCGGCGAGCTTTGGCGATGCGCAGGAATCCAAGCCGGCCAACACGACGCCCACACACATCGCTGCGGAGACAGAGAAACGTGACGCTCCATCGCAAACGCGGGAACCGGCGCCCACTTCGACCGGTGGTACCGACTCGGCGGAAGCTCCAAAAACGCCAACCGCATCCACACTCCCGGATCGTTCTCCACCTCCCGTGCGCTCAATCCCGGAGGATGTCCCCGACCGCCCGACGGATCACACCTCCATCCCACCGGTTTCGCAACCACGCTGGATATTCGCCGAATCCAGCCGGCAAACTCTCATTCCAAACGATCTCACCGGATTAGACAAAGACACGCTTTGGCGGGCGAGAAATGAGATCTTTGCCCGCCACGGTTATATCTTCTCCACCGATCGCGGCCGCGCGCTTGCCGCATCGCTTGGTGATACATATCGGCCCGTGACCTCCGATCAGGACGCGGTCAGCAATTCATTCAATGCCGTGGAGCGAGCCAATGTCGAGTTACTCAAATCACTGGAAAATTCAGCTCCCACCACCGCTGCCAGCATTGGCGAGTCACAAGTCTGGCTCTTTCCCGACTCCAGTTCGCGGCGTCTTGCTCCAGCGGAATTGGTGGGGCTCGATCGGTCAACCCTCTGGCGGGCGCGTAACGAGATCTACGCGCGGCATGGTCTCATCTTCAGTACGGACAAAGGTCGTGCTTTCGCGAAGTCACTCGGAGGATTTTACCATCCTTCGACAGCCAGCCCCGACGCGGTCGAACGCTCTTTCAACCCAACTGAACGAGGCAATGTCGATCTGTTGAAGAGTCTCGAAGATAAGAAATGAGAGTCACGGACTTCATTGCAGCGACTTGGCTCGCGCTTTTCTGTGTCATAGGAAGTATCTCCAGTGCGCAAACTACGCCACTTACGGAACGCCCTCACGGTGGGAGCCAATTGCCTTCCGGAGCACTGCATTTTGGCATCGGATCGTATCCTTCGACCGAAGAGCTGGTTCACGCCCTGCCCACACCTCTGGCGAATCGGCCTCACCTCGCCACGCATTTGCAGGCGCTGATCACGGGTTATCCCGGACAGATCCGCGAGTTTGCCGCCAGTCCAGACGACAAGCTCTATGTCATCCTGTCCAATGGTTCGTGTCATATCTACGACGACGGCAAGACAAAGTCCGCCGCGCAAAGACTCGATGCGCCGGATATCAAGGATATGTTCTTCGACGCCTATCCGCTGGCAAATCCGACCGATACTTTGCCGGAAGATTTCGATCCGGGACGCGCCCGGCCCGAGGCCTTTTTTAAAGCAATCTATGGCGCTTCCGCTGAAGAGGTCTCAAGATCGCTCGTTTCCGTGGATTTCTGCGGAAAGAAGGTGTCATTCACCAACCGCAACGGCGCCGCAGACGCCTTGAAGCGGGTCGCGGCCGATCTCACGGCGATCGTGAGTCAGCATCCGGAATCGCGGATTTGGGTGGAAAAACTTGGCGGAACCTACAATTGGCGACCGATTGCCGGCACGGACCGGCTGAGTATGCACTCCTACGGAGCCGCGATCGATTTGAATGCGGATCGCTCGGATTACTGGAAATGGAAAGCCCCAGGTACGGTCCGAACCTATAGCCGGAAAGCGTTTCCGGCGGAAATCATTGAAGCTTTTGAACGCCACGGCTTTATCTGGGGCGGAAAGTGGTACCATTTCGATACCATGCACTTTGAATACCGGCCGGAGGTTCTGTGGGTGAGTCGGGCCGGTCCATTACAGAAGAGTCCCTGACGCGCAAACGCAGCGGGAGGTGCGTTTACGATCGTTGGTTTCCCATCGTTATCGCCTGATCTTCCTCAAATAAACCCGAGGGAAGGGCGATGATCAATACGCAGAAGCACCCGCCGTTACCTCCCTTTCGCAATCACCCACCGTGAACCGGTCATCATCATCTTTCGAATGTCAGGAAAAACCTCACCACCTGCGGCACGATCCCTGCGGCAGCATCGGTGATCGACTTTCCGCACCACGCCCGCTTTTTGTGAAATGAACATCTACCGTCTGCTTTACATCCAGGATAACTCTCTCGTGGCGAACTATTTTCGCGAGAAGTTGGAGAATGCCGGTTTCATGGTGCAGAGCGCTTCCAGTGTCGAAGAAGGCTGCCGCAAAATGGAAGCTCAGTTACCAGACGTGATTGTCCTCGATCCACTTTTGCCTGATGGCGATGCTCCGGAGTCGATTATTTCTCTTCGCGCGGAAAAAGGAGCGGCCGAGCTACCGGTCTTCGTCCTACCAACGCAGCAACGGCCGGTCGCCGAAGCCATCGAACAACAGGCCCGCACGCAACTTCTCGGGCGCAATGGAAACATCGCGCTCGAGCTGATCGAAGCCGCGGCGAAGGTGGTCGACATGCAGACAGGGAGTCTCGGGGAAGCCGCGATGCACTGCGTGCCGGATGCTCGTTGGCGCCGGGCGGTTCTGAATGCGGCGCCGGGCGCTCTTGCCGAGATCCGCCAGACACTCCATACCGTCGTACGGAATCCCGCCGGCACTGAGAATATCCGCCAGCTCCTGCAGAATGTGCATCGCTTTGCGGATCAGATGGTTCTCCTCGGAGCAAGCGCCCTTTCCCAAGTGGCATCCGCACTTGAGATCCTGGTTTTTGGTCTTTTCCAATATCCGGAGCGTATCGAACCGCTCACCTTGCGGACCCTGGGACAAGCGGTGGACTTTCTTGCGGAACTCCTCGCTTCACCGAACGCGATGCAGACGGGAGACCTCGGCGCGGCGCACGTCATGATCGTGGAGGATGAGGCCAATGCTCGCGAGCTGATCATCGCTGCGATGGGCTTGGTCGGCCTGACTGCCGATGGTCTGGACTCACCTGGAGCGAGTCTTGCTGTATTGAGCTCACAGCCGTGCGATTTGATCTTCCTCGATATCAACCTTCCGGAAATGAACGGATTCGAGCTCTGCACGAAACTCCGGGCCATGCCGCTTCACGAAAAGACGCCAATCGTCTTCCTGACCGGGATGAATTCCTTTCAAAACCGCGTGCAATCGAACCTCAGCGGAGGCAACGATTTCGTCGGCAAACCGTTCAATGTAGCCGAGTTGGGAGTAAAAGCCCTGATCTGGGTGCTCCGCGGTCAATTTGGGCTTAATTGACGAGCAAACCGCGCTTTTTCGATGAAAATTTCGCCTTTCTCACCGCTCCCGGGGTCGATTCATTGCCAACGCGGCTACTCGATAAACGTTTTCCTAAACGGCGCAGCCGCTTGCGCCGGATGTAACAAGCGTGTGGAAACTGAACCGTTTACCTGTTTTTAACTATGAAAAGCAAGAAACTGAGTCATAGTGCGGCTTCACACCACCCACCCCGCAATTTTCAAGTTGCCCCACGATAAAAAAAGTACACCATGCATCTGAGTATGAAGCCCTTCCGCTCCAGAATTCTGCCCCTTGCTGCTGCAATCGTTGGCGGCGCCCTCCCAATCGCTGCCTTCGCGCAAACCACGGCGACGACCACGCCTGTGGGTTTTGTTACTGTGACCGTTCCTGCGGCCACTAGTTCGACCACTCCGTCCAGCGCTCCCATCGCGATCCCGCTTTACAACAGTGCGGCATTCCAGGGAACGGTTTCCTCGGTTGATAGCAGTTCCGCATTTTCGCTCTCCGGTGCAGCGTTCACGGCCAATCAATATAGTAGCTCTAGTGCGCCTTATTTCGTTCGGATGATGTCCGGAACGAATGTTGGTCGATTTTTCCTCATCACGTCGAATACGACGACACAGCTAACGGTTAACGCCAATGGGGTTAACTTGACGACGCTGCTCACGGTTGGCGACAGCGCACAAATCGTCCCAGCCAATACGCTTAGCAGTGTATTTGGGGCTACCGCGACAGGCTTCCAGACTGGCGTCGACGCAAGTTCTTCAGATAACGTTTATCTGTGGAATGGAACGGGATGGGATCTGTACTATAACAACGGAACCAACTGGAAGAAATCTGGATCTCTCCTGAGCCAAAACAACGTTATTGTTTATCCAGACGAAGGGCTTTTCATTTCCCGGAGGGCAACAACTGGTCCTTTAACATTGACTGTGTTGGGTACTGTACCGTCGACAACGGAGCAATCGGATTTGGCTGGTGCTGGATCTTCTTTCGTTCCGAATCGGTTCCCGGTGGATACTCAACTGGGAAGCATTGGATTCCAGAACTCTCCCAATTGGACCTCCGGACCTGCGGCCGGCCAAGCTGACGATGTCTATATCTGGAACGGCACGGGATGGGATGTTTATTACTACAATGCCACCAATTGGAAAAAATCGGGCAGCCTCTTGACTCAGGATACGAAGGTAATTCCTGCAGGAACTGCAGTATTCGTCACTCGAGTCAACAGCGCTCCTGCATTTTTGGCTCAATCCCTCCCCTACACGCCCTGAAGTCCGTTTGAATTGGATCGCTCGTAAATTTTCTTATTTTCGATGAATCGTTCTCTTTTAGCATTCCTTGCGTTGTCATTAATTGGAGCAGCCGCACAAGGTGCGTCTGTAACCGTGAGTTTCGACTCTGGGACCAAAACGTTCGTTGATAACTTGAGCGCTATCTTGCTTGGAGGAAGCAACAGTGTGGACGGGGATGGAGATGTGATCCAGCTCGGTTACTTCAGCAATGGGACTGCGGGAAATAATTTCAACGGTACGTGGATCCCTCTGTCGGGCCAAGGCAGCGCAAATACCGGTGTGATCTCTGGAAGCACAGAGACCTATAATAAGACCTCTATTGGCGATCAATCCTCACAGGGTGCTGGAAATGGCACGTTCGCACTAAGTTTGGCCTTTACCGTCGGCGACGCCACCACCGGAAATAATTTACCGTCATCCACGTCAATCCCGTTATGCATCCGGGTTTATAATGGCACAACGGTAGCTGGCTCGACGTTCTTTAATACCGTCTCGAACAATGCGTGGCTCTGGCTTACGCCTGTCGACTCACCTTCAATCGCCACTGTTTCGATGTCCCTCGACCAGGCTGGTGCCGTGTGGCAAGGCGGAGCTAGTTCCGCACTCAAGACGACAATCGTTAATACCCCGGAACCAGCTTCCGCCGGTCTGGCAATTATTGGCGGCTTGGCAGTTCTCCTCCGCCGCCGTCGAAACAGCTAGTTTCGATTTCGTTCAAAATTAAATACCCGCGAAGGCAAGCTTAACCGCTTGCCTTCGTTCTTTTTCGGCACCAAATTCCGCGCGCCATGCCCCAGTTTCGGTTTGTCGCCCGCAATTCGGAAGGAAAGTTGACGGATGGAGTCGTCACTTGCAATGACCGCGCCGCTGCGATCAAGCACGTGGAACAGCAGAAATGCGTTCCAATCAAAATCGAAGCCGTCGCCGCCGGCGGGACCAGCAGCGAGCCCAAAAAGGATTCCAGGAAAACGTTGGAGAAGAGAACCTCCGGAACGCTCGCCAAGCCGGAGCCGATAGAGCCCGTGACGGTGATGTCGCATGCGCATCAATATCTCTTTACCGAACAGCTCGCGAATCTGGTGGGCGCCGGCGTGACGCTCGACGAAGCGCTGGGCATCCTGGTGCGGCGCATGAAGCAGCCTCGTCTACACGGCCTTTCCTCGGGCTTGCATCGGGCGCTCGTCGACGGACGCAGTCTCTCTCAAGCGCTGCGCGATTATCCGCGAATCTTTTCCCCTCTCTATATCAATATGGTGGCGGCTGGTGAGGCGAGCGGCGCCCTGGGAGACATCCTCAAGCGGCTCGTTCGTTATCTCGCCGACGTCAAAGGTCTTCGCGACCGCGTCCAGCAGGCCCTGCTCTATCCGGCGGTACTCATACTCGTCGGCATCCTGCTCGTCATTGTCTTCATGACGCAGATGGTCCCGAAGCTGACGGGTTTCTTCAAGGACACCGGCCAAGCGTTGCCCGCCTCGACGCAAGCGCTCATTACCATCGACCACATCCTCGTCAACTATTGGTGGTTAGGCATTCTTGCCATCTTCGGCATCCTGGGTCTCTTTAAGGTCCTCACACGCAGCCCGGAAGGCCGGAAGGCGTGGGATACATTTATCTGGAAACTGCCGCTTTATAGCCTGGTCATTCGTTACCGCTTTTACGCCCAATTCGCCCGGACGCTCGGCACGCTGGTGGAGAATGGCGTGATCCTCCTGCGTGCGCTGGAATTGCTCGAAGACATTTCTGGAAACGAATTCGTCCGCCAAAAGATGGTCCTCGTCCGCAAAGCCGTCGTCGATGGCGCCACGGTCTCCACCGCTCTTGCGGAGCAAAATCTCTTTCCCGAGCTGTTCACGGATATGATGTCTGTCGGCGAACAGACCGGACGTTTTGATGTCACGATGGGTAACATCGCGGAAATCTACGAGCGGGAACTCGACAAGCAGGTGCAGATCATCTCCACCCTCGTGCCGCCACTCGTCATGGTCGGCATCGCCTCGGTCGTCGGCTTCCTGGTGTACGGCATCATGACCGCCGTATTCTCCATGACCAAAGGCTTGCACCCGGGCATGCACTAGTTTAGCCATCACGCGCCCTACCGGTTCGCGATTTCCCATGTTTGCCCGCCTTTCCACCTTCGCCCGATGCGCTTTCGCTTTTTGCGCGATTCTTGCCGCATCGACAGCCAATCTGGCCGCGCAGGAACTCCGGAATCAGGCGGTGCCTTTCACGGTCTGGCTCGACTTCGGCCTGCTCACGCGGCCTGATCCGCCCCATGTCTCGCTGCCCATCTGGCTCGAATCGCTTCAGGTGCAACATACCCCAGCCAAAGACGGCACTCCGGAGCAGACCGCTTACCGCCTGCGCTTGCGTAAGATGGGCCAGCTCAATCAGCTCCTGCAGATGCGCCTCTTCTTTGAGGATGTGCCCGGCGAATCTCCCGTCGTAACCGGCTGGACCGAAACCGGCACGGAACTCTATCAATCCGAGCCGCAGGGAGCAGGACTTGATCTTCCGAATTCAGCGAATCTGACCATCCCGGTGGAAGGCGCTGACTATCTCGACATCACGGTTCCCGGGGACGGCAGCAATGTCCGTGGCGTCTTTCTCAATACTCTGACCAAGACCCAGGGGCTGGCCGCGCTGGATTTCGTGCCGACGCCGCAAGTTGCCGATCCGTTTGGGAATCTTCCATCGATCGAACCGCAATCGGATGACCTGCACCTCTACGGCCGGGTAAAGGCGGTGCTCGAACCAAAGGCGGTCAAACTCGATCCCGATCAAACCTTCGATTTCGAGCTGGATCGCGAGCCACTCATGGCCGTGGTGACTTTCGAGGCCCTGAATGTCGATATTGCTTATCCACCTGAAGCCACCGTCAACTCGCGCCGGCTTGGTGCGGTGACAATGCATCTGCCGGATCTTGCTGATCCGGCCTACCGGGGCGATGTCCGCCCGTTGGAACGTGATATGCGCTTCCGTTATACAGGATGGCTGCGTTGCCAGGCCATCATCCCAGGCTCCGCTCTCCGGGTCGGCTTGAACAGCTTGATTTTGGTGGTAAATAAGCAAGGTGGTGCCATTGCCGTGCGTTCCGTGGAGATACAACTCAAGCACAACTGGCAAAACCTAGATTACACTGTCAGTCCGTAAGAATTACTCCCTGTCTATGAAACTGTCCGCCCACCGCCGCAACAGTGGCTTTACCCTTCTGGAAATCATGCTCGTGGTCATGATCATCGCCATCCTCGTCGGAGGCGCGATCGTCCTTGTGGCACCGAATATCAATTTCGCCGGCTCGACCAAGGCGAAGAGCGACATCCAGGGCATCACCACACAGGTGATGCTCTACAATGCGCAGAATCGGAATTACCCGACCACGGAACAAGGCCTCAACGCATTGGTGCAACGTCCGACCACTGAACCCGTGCCGAAGAGCTGGCAGGCGTCTTACTCCACCCTGCCGCTTGATCCGTGGGGGCAGCCGTATAACTATCAGTGCCCCGGCACGCATAACCCGGCGAGTTTCGATGTCTGGTCCTCCGGTCCCGATAAGCAAAACGGGACGGGAGATGATATCGGGAACTGGTAAACATCGGCGCTTGGGTAAGTCCGCGCACACATAGTGGAAGCGGCGTCCCGCCGCTTGAGTGCGCGGGTTATAGGCATGGCGTCGACCTTGTCGCTGGCATGGAGAACACCCAACTCCCAACGCTAAACTACCAATTTTCAACGGTACCAAGTTCGGTGCCGTTTTGGTTTTAGACACTCGAAGCAAATCGCAGAAAGACGCCCGCGAGATGTTGAATCTGAAAACGGATTTCAGGTCGATCTGCCTTCTCCTTCTCCCAAATTCTTCCCTCGTTACCCCACTCCCGTGGGGTAACGTACCTTCGGCGACACTCCTGTGTCGGGCGGTAGGAGAGCGCACACACCCTCATTTCACGACCCCAGCAGCCCGCTGAAGCTCAGTCCGAAAACGGTGTTGAAAAACGGAGGCGTATCCGCGAGCGGCGCCACATGGAGTGCGGTGGCAAGAGAGCGACAGCGAGCGCGACGCCGCTTTCGGATGGTCTGCGGGTGGGAAAAGAGAGCGCCCGCAAAAGAAGGCCGCCATTTTTGAGTGCCCCCGGCGGCAGCGCTGACGAAGCAGCGCCCTCCACACACCAGACCGGCCAATAAGCCGCGACTATTTAAGCCACGATAAGCAAACCACATCGTCAGTGACAAAATCGCGGACGCTGGCGGAAAGGTGAGGCGGGTCGTGGAGGGAGCTGCTCCGTCGGCGCCGCGGCTAGGCATCATTCCGGTTCACCTTTCTTCAAGATAGTTTAGCACCGAGAATTTCGGAGGGCCAAACGGCACTCCAAAGCCACGGCTCAACAGGTCAGTCGGAACACGCAACATGGAACGATCAGCGCCCTTTTATATCCAACGCCCCCAAGCGGCGGGACGACGCTTCCACTATGCGCCAACTCCCAAGCACCGTCCGTGCGAATGGCATCTAACTATAACACCCCCATTTCCGTTCAAAAAAACCCGCAGAAAAAGCTCACTTCGCAAATGAACAGCTAAAAGGAAACCGAGTCTATCAGTGGTGTAAGTCGGTCCGCCACAAACACCCAACTTTATGAGACTATCTATCCGCTATCATCGCGGCTTCACCTTGCTTGAAATCATGCTGGTTGTGATAATTATCGCCATCCTGGTCGGAGGAGCGGTAGTTATGGTTGGGCCTCACATTGAGGTTACACGCGAAATCACGGCCAAGGATGATCTACAGAAGATTGCTACGGATATTCAGCTTTATCAGACGCAAAACAGAGGCTTTCCCACCACTGAACAAGGGCTCAACGCACTCGTCCAGAAGCCAACCACCGAGCCAGTCCCACCGAACTGGCGCCCACTCGCTCAAAGCGTACCACTCGATCCCTGGGGACAGCCTTATCATTATCAATATCCAGGCACTCATGGATCTCTCCTGGAATTTGATCTTTGGTCCTCCGGTCACGATAAACAAAGCGGAACGGCAGACGACATAGGAAACTGGCAGACCCAAGCGCAAAACCAATAGATTTCCACACATCGCTAATAAGGCCTCGCCTTACGGCTCGCTGCGCCCATCCCGCCCATCTCCATCTGCGAAAATCTTCATCGCCTTTGCGGCTCCCCTTGCCTCACGTTGACTGCGTGAAGAGATTTCTCCTGCCCCTTTTTGCCGCTGCTTTTTCCGTCCATGCGGAAAACATCGCCTTTCCCGAGGACGCGGCGGTGGACGTGACGAAAGCGCCATACAACGCCAAGGGCGACGGCACCGCGGACGATACGGAGGCCATCCAGAAGGCTCTCGATGAAGGACATCACCTCGTCTATCTGCCGAACGGAACATATCTCGTCTCCAGCGGGCTGCGGTGGGGCAAGACGCAACGCCAGATCGTCCTCCAGGGACAAAGCCGCGATGGCACGACAATCAAGCTCAAGGACGAGTGCGGCGGTTTCAACCTCGCGGATAAACCGCTTCCGGTCATCCAAACGGGCAAGCCCTCGGCAGCGCAGCATTTCCGTAATGCCATTCGCAACTTGACAGTCGACACGGGGCGTGGAAATCCCGGGGCGATCGGCGTGCAATTCGTAGCCAATGGCGAGGGAACCGTGGATATGGTACGGATCCAATGCGGAGACACCGGCCCGATCGGGCTCGATCTTGCCTACACCACCATTCAAGGACCGTGTCTGATCACTCATGTCATCGTGATCGGTTTCGAGCAAGGCATCGCCACGGCGGGCAAAGTGAATGGAATCACCTTTGATGACATCCGCCTGGAGAGCCAAAAGTCATCCGGCATTCATAACGACAGCCAGACTTTATTCATCCGCGGACTCGACTTTACTGGAGGCTGCACCGCTTTCCGCAACGCCGGACACGAGGCGCTTGCCGTCCTGCTCGATTCCCATCTGAGCGGCACTGGGAATTCACACGGCGGCGACGCCGTTTTCAACGGAGAGAAATGCGCGATGTATGTGCGCAATCTGCAAACGGAAGGATACCGCGCAGCAGTTAAGAACGATGGTGGCCATCAGCAGAGCCCGGAGGGAAAAGAAGTCGGCGAATGGTTTTCGCATCCGCCGGTCCCGCTCTTCCCATCGGAGCCACGCGCCATTGGACTGACGATCAAAGACGCGCCGGATGTACCGTGGGATGCTCCTGATAGCTGGGTCAGCGTCGCGCAATTTCAAGGAGCGAAAGGCAATGAAAAACCGGCGAAAAAGCGCGGTGCCAAAGAGGATTGGACCGATGCCATTCAGCAGGCCATCGATTCTGGAAAATCGACCGTGTATTTTCCGAAGGAAGGCGCGCAGTTCAGCGGGACAGTGCACGTCCGCGGCAGCGTCCGCCGCATCATTGGATGCGAGCAACCCTGGGGCCGCCGCAGTCAGGGCACGTGGATTATCGACGACGGGGACGGCCCGGTCGTTTTGGAGCGCTTTGATTGGACCGGCGCGCCGACCGTTGTGCAGCAGAATTCCCATCGGCCACTCATTATCCGCAACGTCATGGGCGGCTCGTACGAGATCGGGAAAGATGCGGGAGATACCTTCTTCCAGGATGTAAGTGCGGGCAAAATCCGTATGGGAAGCGGTGCTTCCGTGTGGGCGCGACAGCTCACTCTCGACGACAAGGCGGAAAGCAAGATTGTGAACGATGGCGGCAACCTGTGGATCCTCGGTCTCAAGACGTTGAACGACCCAACGCAAGTCGAGAGCCGCAATGGCGCTCACACCCAGGTCGACGGTTGTCTGGTGCAGAACAATTCCAATAAACCAAAGCCGCCGTGCTTTCTTGTTCAGGACTCGGGCTTTAGCATCACCATGGGGGAAGCGCCGGTTCGGCGTCAGCCCTACACGGACTTGATTTCCGAGACGCGCGGCTCTGAAACGAAGACACTAAAGAACGGCGATGTTCCTTCACGAGCCGGAGGCTCACTGATCACACTGTTTTCGACGAATCCAGGCGGGAATTAACCCCCTCTTCTTCTTCTTTATCCCTTCATGGACTGGATGAAGACGATGAGGAAGAGGTTGAGACAATCTCCAAGCTTGCGAACCGGCCATTCCTGGGCCAGAAATCGCCCCGAAAACACCACTCCACCGGGGTCAGATGAGTTCGATTTATTACCTGCTATACAGGCTGCAGAACATCCACAGCTTCGGAGACCTCATTGGGGCTCTCCTGGCGCTCGCGTTGTTTGCGTTCGCGGCCTGGATGATCATCGATTGCCTGCAAAATGGCCGTGAGTATTACTGGTTTTGGGTCATTATGATGACGGGCGGGCTTGGTGCATTTATCTATTTCTATCGTTACCTTTGGAACGGCTCGCTTCTGGACAGTCTCCCTCTCGCGGGGTTCACGGAACGGCGGAAGATCAAGGAGTTGAAGAGCCGCATTCATTTCTTCGATCAAGCGCCCCATCATCAGGAGCTCGGTGATATTTACATGCGGCTGGGAAAACTGGCGGAAGCGGAAAGCAGCTATCGAACGGCGCTAAAGCTTGATCCAAATCTTTTCGATGCGAGTGTCGGCCTCGGCTACACGCTACTCGCGCAGAAGAAAGCCGATGAAGCATGGACCTATCTGCGTCCCGCTTACGTCGCGCGTCCGGCTTACGATGAGGATGAATTACTCTGGCAATGCGCCCGCTGCCAGATGGCCCGCGGCGAGTACGAGGAATCGCAGTCGCTCTACGAGTACTTTCTCAGCAAACATAGTTACTATGCGGCACAGGTGGAATATGCCCAATTGATGGCCAAAATGGGCAACCGGCAGAAAGCCATGGAATTGCTCCACGAGATCAGCGACGACATCCGGAACAGCCCGCGATATGTGCAGAGGCGGGAAGGACGCTGGGGGCGGCAAGCCCGGAAGGTTCTTCGGGAATTGACAGCAGGGAAGTAGGTTGCCGCAGATGACAGCCGAGGCCGTTCTCAAAGCGATGCGGTGCACGTACTCGGCTGCGAAGTCATAGTCAGGACCTCCGGCAAAGTCGGAGGCTTGAGATTGTGAGCCGCCCGAGGCGGCGGATTTAGTTCTACGGTTTTTTGGGTTCCTTTGTTTCTTGGTTCGTCACGTTAGGCAACTCGATCTGATCGAGTCGGCGATCCT